>Ga0115562_1003252_pt1 | contig 10895 bp, 7 predicted proteins | sample COGITO_mtgs_1105_6_FD_87200 | JGI IMG/M metagenome (GOLD analysis project Ga0115562, IMG submission 87200) | Pelagic marine microbial communities from North Sea - COGITO_mtgs_110516 | ecosystem: Environmental > Aquatic > Marine > Epipelagic | place: Germany:Helgoland, sampling site Kabeltonne...
CAAAGACTTCTTCCAAAGATTTAGGAGAGTATATTGATTATGAAGAAATTGATTGAATCGATTCAGTTGAATAAAATACTCCCACAGCTCGCTGTTGTTTTTGGATTTGTGCTTGTATCACTTGCTGTATTTTATCCCGTTATACAAGGGAAAAAGCTACTGCAATCCGACATACAGCAGTATAAAGGAATGTCTAAACAACTTCAAGATGCTCGAAAAGAGGGGAAAGAGTTGTACTGGGTGGACAATGCTTTTGGTGGCATGCCAGCCTATCAGCTAGGAGCTCAATATCCTTTTGATTTTTTAACCCCCATTCACAAGATTTTCCAACTCTTGCCTCATCCAACATTCCTTGTTTTTCTATACTTACTCGGCTGCTATTTCTTTTTACTCTCTATGCGTGTACCGATGAAATACGCCGTTTTTGGAGCCTTAGCTTATGGGTTGTCTACCTATCTTTTGATCATCATTCAAGTTGGACATAACACCAAGGCTCAGGCTTTAGGATATTTACCTTTCGTATTAGCTGGTGTACAATGGGTTTTTCGAAAAAAATACTTTTGGGGCTTTGCATTCAGCACTTTTGCAATCGCATTACAAATTCGAGCCAATCACTATCAAATGACCTATTATTTGTTATTGCTTTTGTTGGTTTTCGGGCTTGTTCACTTGTGGCAGCATTACAAGAACAACTCCCTGGTCGATTGGTTTAAAAAAGTTGGTGTTTTAGCTGCAGCTGGGATTTTAGCACTCGGACTTAATGCTACGGCACTGCTGGCCACTTCAGAATACGCAGCCTTCAGTACTCGTGGTACAAGCGAACTGACTTTGTCTGCAACAGCTGAGCCTGTTGAGATTCGTTCCGGCCTTTCCTATGCGTATATTACCCAGTTCAGTTACGGGATTTTTGAAAGTTTAAACTTAATTGCCCCACGGATACAAGGGGGTGGCTCTCGTGAAGACTTGGGTACCTCATCAGAAATTTACGAATATCTTATAAAACAGGGCGCCAGCAGACAGCAAGCAAAAGGTTTTAGTCAAAATGCACCTACTTACTGGGGCGATCAGCCAATCCTAGAAGCTCCAGCTTATGTTGGAGTAGTGGTTGTTTTCTTAGCCTTTTTGGCTTTGTTTTTAGGATGGAATACAAATAAACGCTGGTTGTTTTTTGGAATCCTACTCTCACTTACACTTTCTTGGGGAAAGAATTTTTCATTCCTTACCCAGTTTTTTATAGATTATGTTCCCCTGTACAGCAAGTTTAGGGCTGTTTCTTCCATTCAGGTTCTTCTGGAGCTTGCTTTTCCTGTTCTTGCATCCCTCGGCCTTTACGAATTTTTCAATGCTTCTAAAGAGGTTCAAATTCAAGCACTCAAAAAAACGATATTCAGTTTTCTTGGTCTTGGTATCGCGTTGTTTTTGGTCAAGGGAATGCTTTCTTTTGAAGGTGCTTCGGACAGTTACTACAGCCAGGCTATGGGGCCGGAACTAATGCAACAAATTTATAAAGCAAGAAAAGCTGTTTATACAGAGGATATCATTCGACTACTGATTTTTGCAGTAACGGTTGGTGGGATCTTATGGGCCTTTGCCCTTCAAAAGTTAAAATCAAATACAGCTTTAGCACTTGTTATACTTTTACTCCTTATCGACTTAGGTGGTATATCGAATCGTTATTTGAATCGAGATTTATTTACAACTAAGTCGCGTTTAAAAATGGCATTTAGTATGTCAAATGCAGATCGATCAATTTTAAAAGATACAAGCCGCTATAGAGTTTACGAATCTGGACTGCGATTAGCAGGCGCTAGAACTTCCTATTTCCATAACGCTGTTGGGGGATATCACGGTGCGAAACCGAGACGCTATCAAGAAGTTTTTGAATTATTTGAAACGCTGCAACGGGAAGAGATTTTAAACATTCTAAATGTAAAATACGTTCTTTATGAAAGTGAAGAAGGAGGGTTGAAGCCACTCATGAATCCCGAAAACTTTGGAAATGCATGGTTTGTTGAAACGCTTACACAGACTGCTTCACCAGATGAAACCTATCAGAAATTAGCTACAATTGATTTTTCAAAAGAAGCGGTGAGTGAATCCTTGAGTATACACGATATTCCAAAAAGCTACGCATCCGATTCATTGGCATCGATATCTTTGACGCATCACGAACCGGGATACCTTCGTTACACTTCACAAGCGTCAGAAGCATCATTTGCAGTATTCTCAGAAATGCATTACCCAACAGGATGGATTGCTACCATCGATGGTGTTGAACAGCCTCATTATAATGTGAATTATATTTTAAGAGGTATGCCCATTCCAAAAGGTACGCACCTTATAGAATTTGTTTTTGATCCTCCTGTTGTTCGTTTAGGTGGAAGAATTCAATGGATGAGTTTCCTTGTTTTTATGATTTTATTAGCTTTTGGGATACGAACTAAGTTCAAAAGCAGTATCTTATAGCTATGGGAATTATTGCTCGTCAATCCTTTTATAACATCCTCAGTATCCTCTTTGCTTTTGCTCTAGGAGGGATCAACACCATTGTGTTTTATCCTCGTGTTATAGGCCCCGAATTTCACGGTCTCATTGGAGCTCTTTTAGCGAATTCAAACATCATACAACCCTTGTTTGCTTATGGAATACAGTTCACTATAATCAAGTATTATTCTGCCTGTACAAGCAAACGCGAGCAAGATAATTTACTTGTATTCTCTATCCTCTTGCCTTTGGTGGTTATTCTACCCTTAGTAGGTTTGGTATATCAATACGACTTCATCAGTGCTTTTGTTTTTTCTGAAGATTCTCCTGCTGGAGACTTTTTGTTTCTAATTTTTAGCATTGCAACGGCAACAGCTTATTTCGAAATCTTTTATAGCTGGTTGCGCATTCAAAAAAAGACGGTCTTTGGTAATTTTTTAAAAGAAGTTTATCAACGAGTAATGATTACCGTTTTATTAACGTTTTACTTTTTGGGATGGCTCGACTTTGATGGCTTTATAGTGGCTCTGATTGTAGGTTATTTTTTGCGCTTGCTGCTCATAGTGAGTTATGCCTTGTGGGTATACCGACCGGAGGTTCATTTTGAACTTCCAGAAAACCTCAAAGTATTGTTGCGTTATTGCAGCTATATTTTTTTAACAGGCTTCTCTGCTAGTATTATTTTGGACTTGGATAAGTCCATGATTGAGCAATTGCTCAAACCAGAATACGTTTCTTTTTATATGGTGGCAATTTTCATTGCCGCTGTTATTGACGCGCCCTCTCGTGCCATGGTACAAATTGTAAGCCCAATGGTTGCTGAGGCACTGAACACGAAGAATAGCGTACGTTTAGAAGAGCTGTTGAAGAGAAGTTCCTTAAACCTATTGCTTGTCTCCGGCTTGCTGTTCGTTTTGATTACGACCAATCTGGATGATATTTATCGTTTAATTGAATTATTAAACGCACAACAAGGCTATGCAGCTGGTTTGCCGATCATTTTACTGATTTCTTTTTCCAAGCTATTTTCAGCCTCCTTAGGATGCTTAAACAACATCATCACCAATTCTGAATACTATCGCTATCTGCTCATCTTTTCGGTGGCAGCAGCCTCTTTAGCAGTGATCTTGAATATTCAATTCATTCAAAGTTATGGTTTTGTTGGTGCTGCACTTGCAACCTTGATTGTCGTTACCCTTTTTAACTTCCTAAAAATTGTATTGGTTTATTCTAAATTTAAGATTCATCCCTTTGGAATAAAATCCATCTGGGTTTTATTATTAATACTAATATTATACGGAGTTTTCTTCAACATCAATTTGGATTTTCACCCCATACTTTCGGTTACAATAAAGGCTACTCTAGTGGGTGCCTTGTACTTGGGAGTGAGTTATTTTTTAGGTTTATCTGAAGAAGTAAACCGAGTGATTGATCGTTTACTGAAAAAATAATAGCCTGCAGTTTCCTACAGGCTATTAAAACAAAATCATTAAACCAATAATCTAATTATGAAATCTAACTAATCTATAATTACACACCAATTACTGTGCCAAAACTTAATTAAGATTGTTAGTGTTTCGTTAATTAGGACTTTAATTTTTTCTTTAAATACTTTCCTGTAAAAGATGCTTTAATTTTTGAAAGTTCCTCAGGTGTTCCTTCCCCTAAAAGAGTTCCACCTTTATTACCACCTTCTGGTCCCAAATCAATTATATGATCAGCGCATTTGATCAAATCAATGTTGTGCTCTACAACAATGAGCGAATGGCCTTTTTCTAGAAGTGCCGCAAATGAAGTTAATAGTTTTTTGATATCATGAAAGTGAAGACCTGTAGTAGGTTCATCAAAAATAAAGAGGATTTTATCTCGATGATCTCCCTTTCCTATGAATGAAGCGAGTTTGATTCGCTGGGCTTCTCCACCAGAAAGAGTTGCAGAAGACTGTCCAAGGGAAACATAACCCAGACCTACCTTTTGTAAAGGAGAAAGCTTTTTTACGAGTTTGGCCTGTGCATGTTCTTCAAAGAAAGCAATCGCATCATCTACTGTCAACCCAAGGATATCATCAATGGATTTCCCTTCAAATTTGACTTCACGTACTTCTCTTTTAAATCGTCTTCCTTTGCAATGCTCACACTGAAGAACAACATCTGCCATGAATTGCATTTCAATGGTTACGGTTCCTTCTCCTTTACATGCTTCACAACGTCCACCATCTACATTAAATGAAAAATGCTTGGCTTGATAGTTTCTCATTTTTGAGAGTGGTTGACTAGCAAATAAAGCTCTGACATCATCGTAGGCCTTAATATAGGTTACTGGATTGGAGCGAGAAGATCGGCCAATAGGGTTTTGATCTATAAACTCTACATGTTTGATGGAGCTATAATTACCATCTAATTTTGTGAATTGTCCTGGTTTTTCAACAAAAATATCCAGCTCACGTTGTAGGGCAGGGTAGAGTATTTTTTTAACAAGTGTACTTTTGCCACTTCCCGAAACACCCGTAACTACTGTCATTGAGTTTAATGGAAAATGAGCCGTGATGTTTTGTAAATTATTTTCGCGTGCGCCAACTACTATAATTTGCTCCGTATTCGTACGGCGAATTGCTGGAACTTCAATTTTCAACTGACCGGTTAAATATTGCGCTGTAAGAGATGGCGATTGGAGTATTTCTGTCATAGTACCCTGAGCAACTACAGCTCCACCTAGAGTTCCAGCTTCTGGTCCCATGTCAATAATGCAGTCCGCTGCTTGCATAATTTCCTCGTCGTGTTCTACAACAAGAACCGTATTTCCAAGGTCACGAAGTTTTTTTAGAATCTTGATCAAGCGATCGTTGTCTCGAGAATGCAACCCAATACTGGGTTCATCTAAAATGTACATAGAACCTACTAAACTACTCCCTAGGGAGGTCGCTAGGTTGATTCTCTGTGATTCACCACCCGATAGAGAGTTCGATTTTCGATTCAGTGTTAAATACCCTAAGCCCACGTCTTTAATGAAATTCAACCGACTTTTGATTTCTATGAGTAAACGATCTGCTACTTCTTGTTGTTGAGCTGATAGTGTTATGGTATTGAAAAACTCTAGGAGGTCATCTAAGGGTTCATTGACAAGCTCCGATAAGCTTTTACCATTTACTTTCACGTAAGCTGCTTCTGGCTTCAAACGTGCTCCTTCACAAGAATCACAATGTGTTTTCCCGCGGTATCGAGACAGAAGAACTCGGTTTTGAATTTTATAGTTTTTGGCTTCTATTTTCTTAAAAAAGGCATTCAGTCCGGTGAAATAAGAATTTCCTTTCCACAACAAATCTTTGTGCTCTTGATCCAGTTCGAAATAGGGTTTATGTATTGGGAAATCGAAACGATAGGCATTATTGATTAGATCCTCATAGAATTTGCGCATGGTGCTTCCTTTCCAAGGAGCAATCGCTTCTTCAAATATAGACAGCCCTGTGTTGGGGATAACTAATTCTGGATCAATTCCAATAACATCGCCGTAGCCTTCGCATACTGGGCAGGCTCCAAAAGGATTGTTGAAACTGAATAAATGGACGTTTGGAGTAGCAAATTGAATTCCATCTGCTTCAAAATTATTAGAGAACTCTTTTCTGTTTTTTCCATCTAAGGAAACAACAGAACAACTACCGTTTCCTTCAAAAAAGGCAATTTCAATTGCATCAGAAAGGCGGTTTTTGAAATCTTCATCTTTTTTTAAGATGATTCGATCAACTACCAACTCAAAAAATTTAGGTGGTTTTTCTGCAACATCATCTAACCGCAGCATTTCGCCCTCAGAATAGATTCGTGCAAATCCTTGTTGGATTAAAATTTTAACTACATCTTTTTGGCTCCTTTTTTGAGTGTTTGCAACCGTAGTTAGTAGCAATTGTTTGCTGTTTTCTTCTAATGAAAAAATATGTTTAACGACATCAGTAACACTGTCTTTTTTGACTATTGTATTTGAAATAGGGGAGTAGGTAACTCCAATCCGAGCATACAGTAGTTTTAGGTAGTCGTATATTTCTGTTTTGGTTCCGACTGTAGACCTTGGGTTCGAGGAATTTACTTTTTGTTCTACTGCAATTGCCGGAGCAATTCCTTTGATTTGATCAACTTTTGGTTTGTTCAGCCTCCCCATGAATTGGCGAGCATAGGACGATAAACTTTCCACATAACGACGTTGACCTTCTGCATAAAGCGTATCGAACGCTAAGGAAGATTTTCCGGAACCCGATAGGCCCGTAATAACAGTAAGCTTGTTTCGCTCTAGGGCAACGTCAACGTTCTTAAGGTTGTGAAGCTGAGCTCCCAAGATGATGATATGATCTTTGGGATCTAATGTTCTAAGGTCTTGCATACTAAAAATGAAGGGAGAAAGATACGATTTATAGGTTCAATTTTATAGCTGAGGATAACATATCTTATTATATTTCTTGGATCAAAAGTTTACCGCCTGGACGATTGACTTTTAAGGTATAATTGTTCTACTTTGGCTCGTGCCCATTGAGTTCTTCTCAAGAACTTTAAACTAGATTTTATAGAAGGATTATCTGTGAAACAACGAATTGTAATTCGTTCGCCCAAGTCTTCGAAGCCGTATTTATCAACAAGATGTTCCAGTATGTCTACTAATTTTACACCGTGTAACGGATTGTTTGGTTGTGATTCTATTTCGGTTGACATCGCTTGTTTTTAATTTGCTAAGATAAAAGAATTCCTTACTTGAATTGCGAGTGTTCTGCTATTTCAAGTTTGGTTCAAAACAACGAAAACGTACTGAGATTATTGTAATGTTAAAAATATTTCTATATTTGTTTAAATAAACTATATACATATACAACAAAGCTACTTTTAAATTTAACGAAAATCCGCACCTAATGGGTGTTTAAAAGTAATGTATATGTCAAATTCCCTCATTAAAGAAAAAGACGCTGTCCTTGTAACTGGATATATAAGCGGTTGTGAACGCTCATTAGCAGTTCTTGTAGAACGTCATAAGTTAAAGATTTTTAACTTCATATATTCGAAAGTTTTTGATCGCGATATTGCTGAAGATATTTTTCAAGACACCTTCATTAAAGTAATCCGAACACTTAAAAGAGGAGTATACCAAGAGGAAGGTAAATTTTTACCATGGGTAATGCGTATCTCACACAATTTAGTAATCGATCATTTCAGAAAAAGTAATCGGATTCCAATTTTTGAAAGCAAAGATGATTTTGATATTTTTCAAATCATTGGTGATGATGTTCCCAATGTCGAAAGTAGCATGATTGATAAACAAGTTGTTGAAGACTTACAAAAGTTGATTACGGAATTACCAGACGATCAGAGAGAAGTGCTTACAATGCGTTTGTATAAAGACATGAGTTTCAAGGAAATTGCGGATTCTACTGGGGTTAGCATCAATACTGCACTTGGCCGCATGCGATATGCAGTAATTAATATCCGTAAACTTATTGCCGAGCATCAAATTGTTTTGTCTGCCTAAACATACGATTTTAGTTTTTTTTGCGTTCTCAATGTGTAACGAACATATATGGAACAAAATTACTCCAAAAAAAAACCTCCGATATTGACTGATGGTCCTAGTGATTTGTCAGTAAAACGTATCCTTGCTTTTTCAAAAGCTTTTAAGACTCTCAATACCTCCGAAGAATCGATTAAGCCAAAGGAGTAGTTTGAAACAAATGACTATTTGTTTTCAAATGCTTTCAAAACGGATTTCCTCCCAATAGTTTTAGTAATAATATCCTGTTCAATTTTCCAACCTCGTGCAGGCGAATATTCCCTCCCATACCAAATAATCTGCAAGTGTAAATCATTCCAGCATTCTTTTGGGAACAGCCTTTTTGCATCTCGTTCCGTTTGAACTACATTGGTTCCTTTAGAAAACCCCCACCGGTATAATAATCTGTGGATGTGTGTGTCAACGGGGAATGCTGGAACTCCGAATGCTTGCGCCATAACCACTCCAGCAGTTTTGTGTCCGACAGCTGGAAGCGCCTCTAAGGATTCAAAATCTTGAGGAACTTTTCCATCGTGTTTATCCAGAAGTATGTGTGACAAACCATGGATACCTTTAGATTTCATTGGCGATAAGCCTACAGGTTTAATGATCTCGCGAATCTCCTCTACTGTGAGTTTGATCATTTCTTGCGGCGTATCGGCACGTTCAAAAAGAAGTGGTGTTATTTTGTTGACACGGACATCTGTACTTTGAGCGGATAGTAAAACTGCAATCAATAGTGTGAAGGGGTCCTTATGATCCAGCGGGATCGGAATTTCAGGATATAAATCCTGAAGGGTTTTCATGGTAAAAGCTACTTTTTCTTTTTTGGTCATTAGAATTGGATTTCAGCGGTTTAGTTTTATTTCAATAAAACAAACTCTTCTGGATTATTGCACCGTTTAATCTTTTTGTAATTTAGAAAAAAATAACAAATGAATACACTCAATGTAGGCGATTTAGTTCCAAACTTTAGTTGTGCTGATGAAAAAGGAACCATTCACAATTTAGAAGATTATAAAGGAAAAAAACTTGTTGTTTTCTTTTATCCCAAAGCAAGTACGCCTGGTTGTACAGCAGAAGCTTGTGATTTACGTGATCATTATCAAGAGCTCAAAAACGCTGGCTACAGTTTGCTGGGAGTCAGTGCAGATAGTCAAAAGAAGCAATTTAATTTTTCTAATAAACACGAATTCCCTTTTCCTCTTTTAGCAGATGAAAACAAGGAAGTCATCAATGCTTTTGGCGTTTGGGGTTTGAAGAAGTTTATGGGGAAAGAATACGACGGTATTCATCGTAAAACGTTTATAGTTGATGGAGACGGAAAAGTAGAACGGGTGATAGATAAGGTAAAAACAAAAGCGCATGCTGCTCAAATCTTAGAAGCAGACGCTTAGGGTTTATTTTTTCAATGCGGGGTTGTACCCAAACATTTTCTTTTTTACAATCATTTCTGAAATACCTTCTGGAAGATGTTCGTCCCATCCCGCTTCGTTATTCTTGATTTTCTTTAAGATTTCGCGAGAAAAAATATCCAAATATTCAGGATCAAAATCAAAGATATCCATAACCTTTCCGTTGTATTTGAAGAATTTATAGAAATCCTTCATTCTCGGATGAAGTTTAAGGTTATTGCTCGTAACAACCTCACCCTTCTCATCTTTCATAGGATAGAGGTAAACCTTGAGGTTGTTGTAAAACATTTTTCCAAAGGCTTCTAGAATACCACCACTCAAATCTGTGTAATAGTTTTCGTCAAAAATTTCAACGAAACTATTCACTCCCATAGCCAAGGCCATTTGTTTTTTAGTGTATTGAGATAGATAGTCTACTAGACGATAATATTCTTTAAAATTTGATATCATAACAATATGACCGAGTGAACACAGTAGCATGGCTCGATCCATAAAATCCTTTTCATCAATTTCTCCTTGGGAAGTAAGGTTGGAAAGTGTGATTTCGAAAATTACAACGGTTTTATTTTCATCAACTTCGCGTTCTTTTAAAAATACCTCAAGAGATTTTTCGAACATGTCAATGTTAACCTTAGTTACTGGTCTAAAACTACCTCTTAAGGCTAAGATGTTTTTCTTATAAAGTTCCCTTGCTGGCAAAATGTTATTACCATTCGGATTGAACATCACGGCTTCAGTCATTCCTTTTTTAACAAGTTGTAGACTCATTAAGCGGTTGTCAACCCCTTCAAAGTTTGGCCCTGAGAAATTGATGGTATCAATCTCAATGGCATCTTTGTCGATATGGTCGTATAAATATTTTAAAAGTTTTTTTGGTTCGTTGTGCTTGTAAAAAGCACCGTAAATAAGATTAGCTCCCATAATACCTACAGATTCTTGTTGGAATCGTGCTTCGGTTTGATGAAAACGTACGTGGAGGGTAATTTCACTAAACTCTTTATCTGGACCAGTTTGAAAACGAATACCCATCCAACCATGACCCTTGAACTTTTTCGCAAAATCGATGGTTGTTACTGTATTTGCATAGGTGAAAAACATTTTGTTTGGATTCTCAGATCTTGGAATCCTGTTTTCAAGCAATTTCATTTCATGATTCAACATCTTACTCAGACGTGTTTCAGTAACGTATCTACCGTCTTCGTCTTCCCCGTATATGTTATCACTAAAATTCTTGTCGTAGGCACTGATGGTCTTTGCTATCGTTCCTGAGGCACCACCAACTCTAAAAAAGTGACGGGCAACTTCTTGGCCAGCACCAATTTCTGCAAAAGTCCCATAAATGTGTTCATTAAGGTTGATGCGTAATGCTTTCGCTTCAATTGAGGGTCTGTTTTCAAGAGCACGTTCACCGGGTAGTTGTGTTGACATAAAAATGTATTTCGCAGCAAATGTACAAAGTTTGTTTATTCTAAAGAC
>Ga0115562_1003253_pt1 | contig 10894 bp, 8 predicted proteins | sample COGITO_mtgs_1105_6_FD_87200 | JGI IMG/M metagenome (GOLD analysis project Ga0115562, IMG submission 87200) | Pelagic marine microbial communities from North Sea - COGITO_mtgs_110516 | ecosystem: Environmental > Aquatic > Marine > Epipelagic | place: Germany:Helgoland, sampling site Kabeltonne...
ATCGTAACAGATGTTTTATTTAAATCCACAGGTTTTATTGACCATAAAAATTCTATCCCCTGAAAGTTCTCTCCATTAGACACTTCTCTGAACCGGATTTCATCATCAACGAACGCTACTTTATCTACACGTTTATGCAAAAGATTATATATTGTGAGTGGAGCTTGCTTTGTTGTAGGTCTTATTTGATAATCAAACGTCAAATAAGCAAATTACAGTTTGAAAACCTACGGATACAGATATAATATTATACCTTGAACATGTTTCTTAAGAATTATGCTGAAAAAGACAGCTTGATTAAATTTAGCACATGAAAAACTTAACCTTAAAAGACATTGCGGCTGCCCTTAATCTCTCGATCACGACCGTATCCAAAGCGTTAAAAGATTATCCCGATGTTAATACCAACACCAAAGAACGGGTTAAGGCATATGCTAAAAAAGTGAATTTCACCCCAAATGCTCATGCTGCATTTTTACGCACCCAACAATCAAAACTAATTGGTGTAGTTATTCCACGATTGAATCACTTCTTTTTCAGTAATGTCCTTCGCGGAATTATGAAAGCAGCTGAAGAAGAAGATTACATGGTTATTGTCTTAAGTTCGGATGAATCCTATGAATTAGAAAAAAAGCAAATCAATCGTTTGTTACAACAAAATGTTGACGGAATTCTATTGTCCATTGCAGATTCAACGCATGACACCAAACATATCGATGCGATTATTGAACAAAAGATTCCGCTCATCTTCTTCGATAAATATTCCAAACTAAGCAATTGCTCTAGTGTTGTCATAAATGATCAAAAAGCAGCCTTTAATGCGGTAGAACATTTAATTAAACAGGGAAAGAAAAATATTGCCCACCTTCGGGGTCCCTTACTTCCGCAAAACTCAATTGATCGTTTCTTGGGCTATCGAAAAGCACTGGAACAATACGGGCTTGAATACAGGAAGGAATGGGTCTTTACCTGTGATCAAATTTCGAATGAAGAAGGCTATGCGTATACCCAAGAAATCATTGAAAAACATCCTGAAATTGATGCGATTTTTGCCGTTGCAGATATGCCTGCAGTCGGTGCAATCAAATGTTTGAATGAACAAAAAATTGTCATCCCAGATCAAATCGCTGTGATGGGTTTTAGCAATTGGCGTATCTCGAATTTAGTCACCCCAACGCTTAGTACCGTCAACCAGCCAGGAATTGAAATGGGAGAGAAAGCCTTTGAACTGTTTTACAAAGAACAACAGTTAATAAAAAAAGGGGAATCTGTTGTGTATGAGAAAATTGAATTAGACACCAAGTTAATTATTCGTCAGTCGAGCTAAATTATTATTTGCTCAAAACAACCCTCCTTGATTTCCTTTGATTCTACCCAGGTGCTTATAGGCCAACTCAGTTACTTCTCGACCGCGAGGGGTTCGAACAATAAAACCTTGCTGAATTAGGAAGGGCTCGTAGACTTCTTCAATGGTTTCACCGTTCTCAGAAACGGCTGTGGCAAGGGTAGATATACCAACAGGCCCACCTTTAAACTTATCGATTAGTGTTGTAAGGATTTTGTTGTCCATTTCGTCTAAACCGTGGGTATCTACTTGCAAGGCGTTTAACCCATACTGTGTAATGGGTAAGTCAATTTTTCCATCCCCTTTTATTTGTGCGAAATCACGAATACGGCGCAACAAGCCATTGGCAATTCGTGGCGTACCTCTACTACGTCCTGCAATTTCAATGGAAGCATCTTGTTTGATGGGAACCTTTAATATAGTCGAACTACGCTCAACAATCGTTGATAAAAGTTCGGTTGAATAATACTGTAAACGACTACTTATACCAAATCGTGCTCGCATAGGAGCAGTTAAAAGACCTGAACGAGTCGTTGCTCCGACCAATGTAAATGGATTTAAGTTGATTTGAACTGTGCGAGCATTTGGACCAGATTCAATCATAATGTCGATTTTATAGTCTTCCATAGCTGAATATAAATATTCTTCCACTATGGGGCTTAAACGATGGATCTCGTCGATGAACAAGATGTCTCTTGGTTCTAAATTGGTCAACAATCCGGCTAAATCCCCAGGTTTATCTAAAACCGGTCCAGAGGTCATTTTTATGCCAACATTGAGCTCATTGGCTAAAATGTGAGCAAGGGTGGTTTTTCCTAAACCGGGAGGACCATGAAAAAGGGTATGATCCAAGGCTTCTTCTCGCTGATTAGCCGCCGCTACGAAAATTTTTAGGTTTTCAAGAATGGTGTCTTGTCCCGCAAAATCGTCAAAACTTAGTGGGCGTAATGCGCGATCAATGTCTTGCTCTTCGGGAGAGAAGTGCTCATTGGTGGGATCAAGGTTTTCGTTCATTTAACAAAGATAACAGAACAGAATAAAAAAAGAGGCCCAAAGGCCTCTTTCATCTATTTATTCTAGCAAAGATTAGTGTTGTAACTCTTCTTCGCCTTCTTTTAAGGGAACTATTTGAGAAACCCAGTCTTCTTCTTGACCTGGTTTAGAATAGTCATATGCCCAACGGTGAACTTCTGGAATCTCACCTGGCCAGTTACCATGCATATGTTCAACCGGAGTTGTCCATTCCATTGTATTCGATTTCCATGGGTTTTGCTCAGCTGCTTTTCCATAAAAAATACTGTGGATGAAGTTGTATAAGAAAACCAACTGTGCTGCTCCTGCTGCAAAAGCAAAAAGAGAAATCACAATATTGATGTCTGCAATATCATCAAAGTAAGGGAAGTTGGTGTTGGTGTAATAACGTCTTGGAAGACCAGCCATCCCGATAAAGTGCATGGGGAAAAACACACCATAAGCACAAACTGCCGTTACCCAGAAGTGGACATACCCAAGGTTTTTGTTCATCATCTTACCAAACATTTTTGGGAACCAGTGATATACACCAGCAAACAATCCATAGAGGGCTGAGATACCCATTACCAAGTGAAAGTGAGCAACAACAAAATACGTATCGTGTACATTAATATCTAGTGTACTATCTCCTAAAATGATTCCTGTTAATCCACCAGAGATAAAGGTCGAAACCAAACCAATGGAAAATAACATGGCGGGGTTTAATTGTAAATTACCTTTCCACAGTGTGGTGATATAGTTAAATGCTTTTACAGCAGATGGAATGGCAATCAAAAGAGTTGTAAAGGTAAATACAGATCCTAAAAATGGATTCATTCCTGAGATAAACATGTGGTGACCCCAAACAATGGTAGACAAAAATGCGATAGCTAAGATAGAAGCTACCATGGCTCGGTATCCGAAGATGGGTTTACGCGAGTTTGTCGCAATAATTTCAGAGGTAATACCCAGCGCAGGGAGTAATACAATATATACTTCTGGGTGACCTAAGAACCAGAAAAGGTGCTCATATAACACCGGAGACCCTCCTTGGTAATGCAATACTTCACCTTGAATAAAGATATCTGAAAGGAAGAAAGATGTTCCAAAACTTCTGTCCATGATCAACAACAATGCTGCCGATAAAAGAACAGGGAAAGAAACAACTCCAATAATAGCTGTTACAAAGAAAGCCCAGATCGTTAATGGTAAACGAGACATTGACATTCCTTTGGTACGTAGGTTAATCACGGTTACAATGTAGTTCAACGAACCAAGTAAAGAGGAGGCAATGAAAATTGCCATAGAAACCAACCAAAGTGTCATTCCAAGTCCAGAACCAGGCTGTGCTTGTGGCAAGGCAGATAATGGAGGGTAAATTGTCCATCCTGCTGCTGCTGGTCCTGCTTCAACAAAAAGAGAAGCAATCATGATGGTAGACGATAGGAAAAACAACCAAAAAGAAATCATGTTCAACAAACCAGAAGCCATATCGCGGGCACCAATTTGTAGTGGAATCAAAAGGTTACTAAAGGTTCCACTTAAACCAGCGGTCAGTACAAAAAAGACCATGATTGTTCCGTGGATGGTAACCAATGCCAAATACACATTGGGATCCATTACTCCTTCTGGAGCCCATTTACCTAAAATAACTTCAAAGATGGTGAAGGATTGTTCTGGCCATGCCAATTGAATTCTAAACAATAAGGACATTGCAATTCCAATGATCCCCATAAACAAACCAGTAATTAGGTATTGCTTGGCAATCATTTTATGATCCTGACTGAAGATATACTTCGTCATGAATGTTTCCTTGTGATGATGTCCGTGATCCTCTTCGTGTGCTTGCGCTGCTACTGCTGACATATCTTTTTCTTTTTTAATAATTTATTGAATGACTTGTGCAAAGGTTGGCTGTTGAGCTATCCATTTTTCATACTCTTCTGGCGTCTCAACAATGATTTTCATTTGCATGTTGTAGTGAGAAGCGCCACAAATTTTGTTACACAATAATAGGTAATCAAATGTGTAAGGCTCTAAGGCTTCTTCGCCATTAGCTACTAAAGCTTTGCTTTTTTCTACTCTTATTTTATTGATTTTTTTCACTTTCGCGATCATGTCTGGTTTTTGACGCATCTCATCGGTTGTGATAACTGGTGTAAAGGCAAACTCAGTAATCATTCCAGGCACACAGTTCATTTGTGCACGGAAATGTGGCATATAAGCAGAGTGCAATACATCTTGTGAACGCATTTTGAAAATAATTTCACGGCCAACTGGCAGATGCAATTCTTGAACGATCACATCATCTAATCCGTTGGGATCTGTTGCGTCAATACCTACTTGGTTCTTACCGTCAAAATCTTGTAAGAAACGAACATTTGCATCGCCTAAAACACCATCTTGACCAGAATAGCGGGCCTTCCAGTTAAACTGTTGTGCGTACAATTCGACCACAAGCGCTTCATCGTTTTCTTCTACCGTCATGATGGTCGTCCAAGTGTACAAACCGTATAAGATTAGTCCAGCCAAAGTAATTACAGGAATAATGGTCCAAATCGCTTCCAACACATCGTTGTCTGCATAAAACAGGGCTTTCTTTCCTTTTTGTCCACGATACTTGTAGGAGAAATAGTAGAGTAATGCTTGCGTAACTGTTTGAACAAAAAAGATCAATGCAAAAGAAATCCACATTAAGTTGTCGTATTGACTTCCGTGTTCAGAAGCTGCCTCTGGCAACAACACATCGCCCCATGCGTAGAACGAATAAAGGGTTAGTAAGTAAATGAATACCAAAAAGGCGAACATTAATTTTCCTTGGGTGTTGTTGTCGTTGTCGTTGGCAACTTGTGAAGTGTTGCGTTCGGTTTGGGACAAATCAAACATCTTAGAAATTTGCCATATGGAAATTCCGATTAAAACAAGTACCGTAAGGGTTAGTATAGCCGTCATCTATCTCTTTCTAATTATATTTTAATAATGAAAACGTTCACTTTCGCCCATGTAAGGATCTCCTTTGGCTAAAAGTGGTGCTTTCGTTAATTCTGTAAATACTACAAATAGGAACAATCCGAGGAAGAATAAAAATCCTCCAACCTCTGGAATTCCTATAAACCATTGATCACCTACTGCAGAAGGCATAATCATGTTGAAAACATCTAAATAATGTCCTAGAACAATGATGATCCCTGCCATGATAATGAAGTAGTTGGTGCGCTTGTAATCGCTGTTCATTAAGACCAATAGAGGGAACAAAAAGTTCATTGCCACCATTCCAAAGAAGGTGATATTGTAATCTTCAATTCGCGTAATGAAATAGGTAACTTCTTCAGGAATGTTTGAATACCAAATCAGCATAAATTGAGAGAACCATAGGTAAGTCCAAAAAACACTTACACCAAACATGAATTTTCCTAAATCGTGAATATGAGAATCGTTCACAAAATCTAAGTAACCTTTTGATTTAAGGTAAATGGTTACCAAGGCAATTACGGTAATTCCTGAAACAAACATACTGGCAAAAACATACCATCCAAAAAGTGTGCTGAACCAGTGTGGGTCAATAGACATAATCCAGTCCCAAGACATGATAGATTCTGTAACGATATAGAAAACAAGGAATCCAGCAGAAATTCTGAAATTCTTTATGTGGTTCGAAATATCATTCGATTCATCTTGCGCTAACGAAAATTTACGTGAGTAAAAACGGTATAGCGTCCATCCAGCTAAAAAGAATACGGCTCTAGCCAAGAAGAAAGGCACATTTAAAAAAGCTGTTTTTCCAGCAATCAATTTATCGTGTGCTACTACCTCTGGGTCCATCCATATAAAGAGGTGATTGAAGTGCATTCCAGATAAAGCTAAAATAACAATTACAATGATACCACCCGGCAATAAATAGCCAGTGATACCCTCCATTACTCTGTAGAGCACAGGCGACCAACCGGCCTGAGCGGCACGTTGTATGGCGTAAAAAGCCAATACACCAAGAGCAATCATAAAGAAGAAGAAGGCAGCAACATACAAGGCAGCCCAGGGCTTATTTTGCAATTGATGCAAAAGGTGTTCATCATGAGAAGCATCGTGTTCTTCCCCGTGCGCTTCTGAGGCATGCGCCTCCTCACCATGAGCTTCTTCAGTTCCGTGTGCTTCTTCGGCATGCTCATCTGCAGCGTGAGCAGTAGTTGAAGCATGCTCATCGGTTGTTGCTCCATGCTCATCACCGTGATGTTCGGTAGCGACCATCGCTTTGGCTTCTTCTACTGTTTTTGGAGCGGCTAAAAACCCGTAGACCAAACCAGCAAAACCAACAGCCATCAATGCAAAGGCTAAATTTCTGAGTTTATTTGAAAACGTATACATATACCTTTAATATTATTTAAGAAGCGAGCTTCTTAGTTCCATAACATGCTGTGCAATTTGCCAGCGCTCTGTTGCGTTCACTTGACCTGCGTGAGATCCCATGGCGTTCTTACCATACATCAATACATGGTATATACTTCCTTCTGTGATTACACGATCGGCATAACTAGGTACCCCTAAAAACTTTTCGCGTGTCATCAAAATTCCTTGACCATCACCTTTTTTTCCGTGACAAACAGCACAGTAAATACCATACAATTCTTTTCCGTTGGCAAGGTTTGCGTCATCGTGTACAATTGGGGAATTCAATTCTACCTTAGCCGCTTCGTAGCCTTCGTTGGTGTCAGGATAATCATAAGGTGCCCAACCGCGTGCAATTGAACCATCAGCAGGAATCTGTGCTTCTATTCCGTTGGCAAATGCGTCAGAATCTGCATAGACTTCATAGCCTACCGGTTCGTACATGTTGGGGAAATATTGATAGTTTGGTTTAGACGGATCTTGGCAAGACCCCAATCCTAGGGCCACCACGATACTGAATGAAAATGCTAATAGTTGCTTCATTATTCTTCCGTATTTTCTGGGACAGTGATTTCGATCGCTCCCGTTTTTTGCAATAGCGCTGTTAACTCCTCTTCATTTCCATGCATAGCCACTTCCATCAAAAATTTGTCGTCAGTTGTTAATGGATTTGGGTTTTCAGCTTCTTTAAAAGGCCATAGTCGACTGCGCAAGTAAAAGGTAATTACCATTAAGTGAGCAGCAAAAAATACAGTCATTTCAAAAATAACCGGTACAAAGGCTGGTAGATTTTCTAGAAAAGTGAAACTTGGTTTTCCGCCAATGTTTTGTGGCCAGTCAGAAATCATGATAAAATTGATCATGGTTATAGCAACACCAAATCCAATACAGCCATAAATAAAAGCCATAATAGCGATTCGCGTTTCTGCTAAGCCCATGGCTTTGTCTAGTCCGTGAACAGGAAAAGGCGTGTAAATTTCTTCGATGTGGTGCTTTTCTGCGCGCACTTCTTTGACAGCGCTTAGTAGCGTGTCATCATCGTCGTACAATGCGTGAATTACTTGATTACTCATTTCCGTCTCTTAATTGTTTATAGTTCTCGCCCGAAGACTTTAATATTGTTTTTACTTCAGCTTGTGCAATTACAGGGAATGTACGTGCATAGAGCAAGAAGAGAACAAAGAAGAAGCCAATGGTTCCAATAAATATTCCGATGTCTACAAAGGTTGGGGAGAACATCGTCCATGAAGATGGTAGATAGTCACGGTGAAGCGAAGTCACAATGATCACAAAACGTTCGAACCACATTCCAATGTTTACAACAATAGAAATAATAAAGGAGAACATGATACTTGTTCTTAATTTTTTAGACCACATAAACTGTGGTGAAAACACATTACAAGACATCATTGCCCAATAGGCCCACCAGTAGGGTCCAGTTGCACGGTTGAGGAAGGCATACTGTTCGTATTCAACCCCAGAGTACCAGGCAATAAACAGCTCGGTGATGTAGGCTACCCCAACAATTGATCCGGTAATCATGATGACAATATTCATCAATTCTATGTGCTGTACCGTAATATAGTCTTCTAAATGCGATACTTTACGCATGATAATCAATAGCGTGTTTACCATGGCAAAACCAGAGAAAATCGCTCCTGCAACAAAGTAAGGAGGGAAAATAGTGGTGTGCCATCCTGGAATAACCGACGTGGCGAAGTCAAAGGATACAATGGTGTGTACAGAAAGTACAAGTGGTGTAGCCAAACCAGCCAATACCAAAGATACTTCCTCAAAACGTTGCCAATCTTTTGCTCTACCTGACCAACCAAAACTCAATAAAGAGTAGATCTTCTTTTGGAACGGACGCACGGCACGATCGCGAATCATGGCGAAGTCAGGCAATAAACCTGTCCACCAAAATACAAGTGATACAGATAAATAGGTCGAAATCGCAAATACATCCCACAGTAATGGAGAATTAAAGTTTACCCATAAAGATCCAAAACTGTTTGGAATAGGTAGAACCCAATAGGCCAACCAAGGACGACCCATGTGAATGATGGGGAACAGTCCAGCTTGGATAACAGAGAAAATGGTCATCGCCTCCGCAGAACGGTTGATGGCCATACGCCATTTTTGACGGAATAAAAGAAGTACTGCAGAGATCAATGTTCCTGCGTGCCCAATTCCAACCCACCAAACAAAGTTGGTAATATCCCATGCCCAACCAACGGTCTTATTAAGACCCCAGGTCCCAATTCCGGTTGAAATGGTGTAAATGATACATCCTACTCCCCAAAGGAAAGCGGTTAATGCGATCCCAAAAACAATCCACCATTGGTGGTTGGCTTTCCCCTCTACTGGTGCTGCTACATCAATGGTAACATCATGATAGGATTTATCTCCAGTAATTAAGGGTTTTCGAATCGGTGCTTCGTAATGCGAGGCCATATGCGATTGCTTTATCTAGTTATATTATACGTTTCTCACTTTTGTTTGGTACATCACATTGGGTTTTGTTCCAACGCTTTCCAACAAGTGATACATTCTATCGTTTGCTTTCAACTCAGCAACTTTACTTTCCTTGTCATTAATATCTCCAAAGGTCATTGCACCATTGCTACAGGCAGCAGAACAAGCCGTTTGGAATTCTCCATCAACAATCTTTCGTCCATCTAATTTGGCGTCTAAAATGGTTTTCTGTGTTTTCTGAATACACATGGAACATTTTTCCATGACCCCTCTAGAACGAACAACCACATCTGGATTCAATACCATTCGTCCAAGGTCATTGTTCATGTGGTAATCAAACTCATCATTCTTATTGTACAAGAACCAGTTGAATCGACGTACTTTATAAGGACAGTTGTTTGCGCAGTAACGGGTTCCAACACAACGGTTATAGGCCATGTGGTTTTGCCCTTGACGACCATGTGAAGATGCCGCTACTGGACATACTGTTTCACAAGGTGCATGGTTACAATGCTGACACATAACGGGCTGGAAAGTAACCTGTGGATTTTCTGAAGCTTCCTCCATACGTCCAAAGGTGGTCAATGAATCACCAATTCCTGAAATGTTTTCTTTGGTGGTTAAATCGCCGTCAAATGTTTCTTCAGAAGAATAGTAGCGGTCAATACGCAACCAGTGCATATCGCGGGAACGTCTAACTTCTGTTTTTCCTACAACGGGCACGTTGTTCTCTGCATGACAGGCAATTACACAAGCACCACATCCTGTACAGGCATTTAAATCTATCGATAGGTTAAAATGATGACCAATTGAGCGGTCAAAATTTTGCCACATGTCTACTTCTGGTGAAGTAACTTCTTGTTCCATGTGGTTTTTTGATACCATGGGTATCGCATTCCAATGAGACTTATCTTTTGTATTGAATACTTCTAGCGTAGTTTCTTTTACAATATCTCCTCTACCCATTAAGGTGTTGTGAAGCTGCGTACAAGCAAATTCGTGGTAGCCATCGGCTAAACTTACCGTCGCTACTTGAACTTCACTTGCATTGTTATAAAATGCAAAGGCATTTACCCCTATTTGCATTTCATCTTGTACACCCATGCGCTCTCCGTATCCTAAGGCTAAACCTACAGATCCTTTGGCTTGCCCTGGCTGAATAACTACTGGAACAGTTAGGCTTGCATCACCAACAGTTACTTTGGCATAGCTCCCGTTCAACGCACCATTGGCAACATTAACGTTTTTAAGGCCCATTGCATTTGCATCTGCAGCAGAAACGGTCAAATAATTGTCCCAAGTTACACGGGTAATTGGATCTGGGAATTCTTGCAACCAAGGGTTATTGGCTTGTTGCCCATCACCCGTACCTGTTTTGGTGTAAAGTGTCAATTCCATCCCTTCAGCTTTTGCTGCTGCAAGAGCAGTTACCGCTGAAGATAAATCGCTTGACGAATAGTTGGCTTTGATAGTTCTATTGGTGCTAAAGTATCCATCGTGTAAAACAGCATTCCATGAACTACCACCAAGAATGGAGGCAGACCAATTGTCCTGAATGGCATCGTAATAACTCTGTTCATTTCCTGTCCACTTTAATAAAGCATCTTGGAACTGAAGTGTATCGAATAAAGGGCGAATGGTTGGCTGTGCTAAAGCAAAGTGACCTACCTTAAATTCGTA
>Ga0115562_1003270_pt1 | contig 10860 bp, 7 predicted proteins | sample COGITO_mtgs_1105_6_FD_87200 | JGI IMG/M metagenome (GOLD analysis project Ga0115562, IMG submission 87200) | Pelagic marine microbial communities from North Sea - COGITO_mtgs_110516 | ecosystem: Environmental > Aquatic > Marine > Epipelagic | place: Germany:Helgoland, sampling site Kabeltonne...
CCTCGATTAAGTTGGATGAAGAAAACCATCGTGCCGAAGTTATGCTTAAACCAGAAGAAGTGAGTAAAGCTATTGGTAGAGGAGGTCATAATATTCGTTTAGCTGGTCAGTTGACTGGATTTGAAATAGATGTTTTCAGAGAAGGTGTAGAAGAGGATGTTGAGCTTTCGGAATTTTCGGATGAAATTGATACATGGATTATTGATGAATTCTCTAAAGTTGGTTTAGATACTGCTAAAAGTATTCTAGAGCAAGATGTTGATGATTTGGTAAAACGTACAGATTTAGAAGAAGAAACAATTAATGAGGTTATGAGAATTCTTAAGGAAGAATTTGAAGAATAACATATTTAGTATATATTAAAGCAGTTTATGGCTGAAACAATTAGGTTAAATAAAGTATTGCGGGAATTAAATATTTCTATCGACAGAGCCGTTGATTTTTTAGAAACCAAAGGCATTGAAGTAGAAAAACGTCCAACCACAAAGATTTCGTCAGAAGTTTACCAAGTGTTGTCTGACGAATTTGAAACAGACGCAAACAAAAAAGTAGCTTCTAAAGAGGTTAGCGAAGCTAAACTCAAAGAAAAAGAAGCTTTAAGAGTAGAGCGCGAAAAAGAAATTGAGGCTAAACTTCAAAAGGAAGAAGCTGCAAAAGTTGAGGTAGTCAAAGCAAAGTCAACACTTGAAGGTCCAAAACAGGTCGGAAAAATTGATTTAGACACCAAAAAGCAAAAAGTAGAACCTTCCCCCGATGCCACTCCACCACAAGAGAAAGAAAATACAGAAGAAGTCAAAAAGCCAACTGAAAAAGAGGTATCCGTTACTGACTCAAATTCTGATGAATCTAAAGTGGTCGAAGAAGTTAATGCTTCTAAAGGTGAAAAATTAACAGATACTGAAGAGCCAAAAGAGGAAAAAGTTGCTACGAAATATCAAAAGTTAACTGGTCCAAAAATCTCAGGTAACAAAATTGATTTATCGCAATTTAATAAGCCTAAAAAGAAAAAAGAAGAAAACAAATCTTCGGATAAAGCCGCTGATGCCAAGAAAAAACGAAGAAGAATTAGCAAAGCCAGCCCATCAAATGGGGGTGGTCCTGGTAGAGCATCAGGAAATAATAGAGCTTCTGGTAATAGAGGGAAAGCAAGAGGAGGTCAAAGGAGACCTCAGGCAATAAAGGCTGAGCCAAGTGCTGAGGAAGTTCAAAAACAAGTTCGTGAAACGTTAGAAAAACTTCAAGGCAAAACTAACAAAGGTAAAGGAGCAAAATATAGAAGAGAAAAAAGAGATCAGCATAGAGAGCAAACAGAAATAGATCAACAAATTGAAGCAGCAGAAAGTAAAATTTTAAAAGTCACAGAATTTGTCACTGCTAATGAAGTTGCTACGATGATGGATGTTGGAGTTACTCAAATTATATCTGCCTGCATGTCCCTGGGGATGATGGTAACCATGAATCAACGATTGGACGCTGAAACATTATCGATTGTTGCTGAAGAATTTGGTTATAAAGTTGAATTTATTACTGCAGATATTGAAGAGTCTTTTGAAGAAATTGAAGATAAAGAGGAGGATTTATTACCAAGAGCACCGATAGTTACTGTCATGGGACACGTAGACCATGGTAAAACATCCTTGCTTGATTACATAAGAAAAGAAAATGTTATTGCAGGAGAATCTGGTGGAATAACTCAGCATATTGGTGCTTATGGAGTAGAGCTAGAAAATGGTGAAAAAATAGCCTTTTTGGATACGCCAGGGCATGAGGCTTTTACGGCAATGCGTGCCCGTGGAGCACAAGTGACTGATATTGCTATCATTGTCGCAGCAGCAGATGATGATATTATGCCTCAAACTAAAGAAGCAATTTCTCATGCCCAAGCGGCAGGAGTACCAATAGTTTTTGCAATCAACAAGATAGATTTGCCAGATTCAAATCCAGAAAAAATAAAGGAAGGATTGGCTCAAATGAATCTATTGGTTGAAGATTGGGGTGGTAAAATTCAATCTCATGATATTTCTGCAAAAGTAGGAACTGGAGTCAATGAATTATTAGAAAAAGTATTACTTGAAGCAGAATTATTGGAATTGAAAGCTAATCCAAATAAAGTAGCTCAAGGGACAGTCGTTGAAGCGTTTTTAGATAAAGGACGAGGTTATGTTTCGACCATTCTTGTTCAGGCAGGAACTCTCAGAATCGGAGACTATGTGTTAGCTGGAAAGAATAGCGGAAAGGTGAAAGCCATGCATGATGAGAGAGGTCATGATATCTTAGAGGCTGGTCCCTCAACACCAGTATCTATCTTAGGACTAGATGGTGCCCCACAGGCAGGGGATAAATTCAATGTTTTTGAAGATGAGCGTGAAGCCAAGCAAATTGCGGTCAAAAGAACACAGCTGCAAAGAGAACAATCTGTAAGAACACAGCGCCACATAACATTAGATGAAATTGGCCGACGAATAGCTCTTGGGGATTTCCAAGAACTGAATATTATTTTGAAAGGGGATGTTGATGGCTCTGTAGAAGCCCTCACGGATTCTTTCCAGAAACTATCCACGGAAGAAATTCAAGTCAATATTATTCACAAAGGTGTTGGAGCAATTACTGAAAGCGATGTATTATTAGCGACAGCTTCTGATGCTATCATCATTGGATTTAACGTCAGGCCAATGGGTAATGCTAGGCAAATTGCAGATAAAGAAGAAATTGATATCAGGACTTACTCTATTATTTATGATGCGATTAATGATTTGAAGGATGCCATGGAAGGAATGTTATCACCTGAACTTAAAGAAGAGATAACAGGGACAGCTGAAATTAGAGAAATATTTAAAGTTTCTAAAATTGGAAGCATAGCCGGTTGCATGGTGACTAATGGTAAGATTATTAGGAATTCTGGCATCCGATTAATTAGAGACGGTGTCGTAATCTACACAGGTGAACTAGCTTCGCTTAAACGTTTTAAGGACGATGTTAAGGAGGTTTCAAAAGGATACGACTGTGGAATGCAAGTCAAGAATTACAATGACATTCATGAAGGTGATATCATAGAATCTTTCCATGAAGTAGCAGTTAAGAAGAAATTGAAATAATTTAGTAAAACAATAAAAAAAGGGGCTTATAGGCCCCTTTTTTTATTGTTTTGGATTGGTGCTGTCAGTTTTTGGTTTGAAGTAGAAGGCATTTGAGAATTTACGCTTGATTTTTACCAATGCTCGGTCAGCTTCAAGGCGTGTTTTAAAATTTCCAACCCATATTTTATAATTAGGTGTTTCAAATTGTTTCTCAGAATGCCATTCAGAAAAAGATTGATTAAACTCTTTTTGAGCTTTTTCTGCACCAGATCTCACGCCACTGAAAATTTGAATTTTATAATTTAATTCCGAAAGGTTGACTTCTTTTTTTAGTTTAATTAAGGTGTCAATTTGACTATTTTTATGGATTCGAACAGTTCCTTTTTGACCATGCATTTCATGACTTAAAAACAAAGATAATGAGCTAAGTAACACGATGAAATTTAAAGAAATAGGTTTCATTTTTTTTTCATTTTTGACAAATGTAAAGTATATCGATCGAATCTTATCTAAATTTATTATTTAGAATGTCTATAAATTATGAATTAACGCTTCTGTAACATTTCTAAAATCGACTTTATACCTTACTTTTGTGCGAGATTTTTATAACCGAACTTAAATTCTTTTATGAAAAAATCGTACCAAAGATTAGAAGACAATTCTACTAACAATATGAAACAGGTAAAATACCGCAACTCAGTCTCAAAATTACGTCTTTTTGGTTCCGTCTTTTTACTCGCCTTTTCCTTGTCTTTATTTGCACAGGATGGAGATCCTACCAAAGGAAAGTCCTTATTCAATACGAATTGTGCTGCTTGTCATAATCTAGATAAAAAGATGACAGGACCAGCCTTAAGGGGTGTTGAGGCAAGGCTTGCGAATGATGAAGGACTTGACAGAAATTGGCTAAACTCATGGATTCGCAACAGTTCTGCTCTTATCAAGTCGGGAGATGCGTATGCGAACAAAATCTATGCTGAATATAACGGGGCTGCAATGACCGCATTTCCACAATTTTCAGATCAAGACCTTTCAGACATATTAGCATATACAGCTCAAGAAAAAGCACAGCCAGCTGCAGTAGCCGCGGCTTCAGGAATTCCTTCTGCTCAAAACGGCTCTGATTCAGGATTGACAAATAATATTATCCTAGGTGCTTTGGCAGTAATGTTTATGTTGTTAGCGATCGGTTTAATCCTTGTAAAACAAACATTACGTCGATTTGCAGTAGCCAATAATGTTGAAATAGCAGAAGCTACAAAGGGTAAATCTCTTTGGAAAGCTTTTATTCAAAATCAATTTTTGATGTTGATTGTGGCTATTTTCTTTTTACTATCAAGTGCGTACTTTGTTTATGGCTATTTGATGCAAGTAGGAGTAGATCAAGGATATCAGCCAGTGCAACCAATACATTTCTCACACAAAATTCACTCGGGAGATAATAAAATTGACTGTAAATACTGTCACTCATCCGCTAGGGTAAGTAAACATTCGGGAATACCATCTGTAAATATTTGTATGAATTGTCACAAATCGATTTACGAATACAATGGAGAGGTAACAGATGAATATAGTAAAGAATTTTATGATGCTGAGATTCAAAAAATATATGCTGCTGCTGGATGGGATGATGTTGATCAACAGTACACAGGAGAGACTCAACCAATAAAATGGGTGAGAATTCATAATCTCCCTGATTTTGCTTATTTCAATCACTCACAACACGTCTCAGTGGCTGGTATTGAATGTCAGACATGTCATGGTCCTGTAGAAGAAATGGAAATCATGTATCAGTATTCTTCATTAACTATGGGTTGGTGTATAAATTGTCACAGAGAAACAAACGTCAAGGTTAAGGACAACGAATATTACACAAAAATACACGATCAATTATCCAAAAAATATGGTGTTGATCAGTTAACGGCAGCCCAAATGGGAGGTCTGGAATGTGGTAAATGTCATTATTAAAATATTTAAGAAGTTAACAAAGTTAGATTATGTCATCAAACAAGAAATACTGGAAAAGTGTTGAAGAGCTAAACGAAAACAGCTCAGTTGTTGAGGCGCTGAAGCAAAAGGAATTTGTTCAAGAAATTCCTGTGGATGAATTTTTAGGCGATAAAGAAACATTAGAAACATCTTCTACTTCACGACGTGATTTCCTAAAATATGTTGGTTTTAGTACAGCGGCTGCGTCATTAGCAGCTTGCGAAGGGCCTGTCATAAAATCAATTCCTTACGTTGTACAACCAGATCAAATTATTCCAGGAGTTGCAAATTATTATGCATCTACCATTGCCAACGGATATGATTTTGCAAGCGTTTTGGTGAAAACAAGAGAAGGACGTCCAATTCAAATCCAAAATAATGAATTGGCATTGACCAATGGAGGTGCTAATGCAAGAGTTAATGCTTCAGTTTTAGATTTATATGATAGTCAGAGAGTTGCAGGTCCAAAGAAAAATGGAGATTACAGTTCTTGGACGGAGTTTGATTCAGACACAATCTCAGGCCTGAATGATGCAGTCACTAATGGTAAAGATATCGTACTACTAACACAAACCTTTGCGAGTCCATCAACATCAAAACTTATAGCGGAGTTTAAAGAAAAATATAATAACGTGAAGCATGTCATTTACGATGCCATATCCGAGTCTGCTACTGCCGATGCTTACGAAAATAAATATGGAGTTCGCGGTTTAGCAAATTATGATTTTTCAAAGGCCTCAACTATAATTTCTGTTGGAGCAGATTTCCTTGGAGATTGGCAAGGTGGAGGTTTTGACTCAGGATATTCAAAATCACGAATTCCAAGTCACGGAGAAATGTCGAGGCATACTCAATTTGAATCTAATATGACTCTCTCTGGGGCTAATGCTGATAAAAGAGTTCCAATAAAGCCAAGTGAGCAGAAAGTTGTTTTGGCTAAAATATTTGGAGCAATTACTCAAACACAGATACCTGGAAAACTAGCGGATCACATTCAAGCAGCTGTAGACACAGTTGTTGCAGAATTGAGAAGTGCTGGAAAAAATGCAGTAGTTGTATCAGGAGTTCAAGACGTAAACGCCCAGGCTCTCGTTTTAGCTATTAATGAGGCCCTAAAAAGTAATGCTTTTGAGCCACATGTAACTATTAAAACACGTCAGGGCAATAATGCTGACGTCATGACCTTAGTCAATGATATGAACGCGGGTTCTGTAGGAGCGTTAATCATGTGTGGTGTCAATCCTGTTTATAGTCTACCCAATTCAGAAGATTTTATTTCCGGACTTTCCAAGACTGATATGACGGTGTCTTTTTCTATGAAGGAGGATGAAACTTCTTCAAGGGTTCAATATATAGCAGCATTACCCCATTACTTAGAATCTTGGGGAGATGTAGAAATGAAAACTGGTCATTATGGTTTAGTCCAGCCCACGATAAGGCCATTGTTTGATACAAAACAATTTCAAGAGGCTTTGTTATTATGGAATGGTAATACCGCAACATATCACGATTATATAAAGAATCATTGGACATCTGATATTTTAGGCGAAACTTCCTGGAATGATACACTTCATGACGGTGTTTATGTAAGTGATGCTAATGATAAATATGAATTTCTTGAAAAGTCTAATGTCATTGATTTGATAGGAAGCGCTAAAACATTAGGGACTTCAAAAGGTGCCGAAATGGAGATAACTCTTTATCCTAAAACGGGTATGGGTGATGGACAGCAAGCAAATAATCCTTGGTTACAAGAATTTCCGGATCCATTAACTAGAGCAACATGGGATAATTATTTAACTGTCTCTGAATCTGATGCCAAAAAAATTGGACTTTATTTAGAGCCAAGTACATTTTTTAATCAAAGTAGTCATGATGCGACTGGGGGTCTAAATGGTAAATATGCCAACGTAACAGTTAATGGAGTTACGATGAAGGTTCCTGCCATTATTCAGCCAGGTCAGGCAAATGGTTCTATAGGATTGTCATTTGGTTATGGAAGAACATTAGGTTTGAAAGATGAAATGCAAACAGGTGTCAATGCCTATGACTTTTATGTTGATTTTAATCCTGTTCAGGAAGTTCAAATTGAAGCAACTGACGGTAAGCATGAGTTTGCTTGTGTACAACTACACAACACACTGATGGGTCGTGGTGATATAATTAAAGAAACTACACTTGAGGTTTTTAACTCAGAAAAGGCAAGTGTATGGAACCCAATGCCTGTTGTTTCCCTGAATCATATTGAAACGCCTGTAACCTCCCCGGATGTCGATTTGTGGGATGAGTTTGATCGTTCAATAGGGCACCATTTCAATTTATCAATTGATTTAAATGCCTGTACAGGATGTGGGGCTTGTGTCATAGCATGTCATGCAGAAAATAATGTTCCTGTTGTTGGAAAAGAAGAAATTCGTCGTAGCCGTGATATGCATTGGCTACGTATTGATAGATATTATTCCTCCGAAGATTCTTTTGAAAAGGATGATGAAAAGAAAGACAATATAAAAGGATTAGGTAGTTCTCTAAGTTCTTTTGCGGAAATGGAATCACCTTCAGCTAATCCTCAGGTGGCATTTCAGCCAATAATGTGTCAACATTGTAATCATGCCCCATGCGAGACTGTATGTCCAGTGGCTGCTTCATCACATGGTCGTCAAGGGCAAAATCACATGGCTTATAATCGTTGTGTAGGAACTCGATATTGCGCTAATAACTGTCCGTATAAGGTACGTCGCTTCAATTGGTTTTTATATAATGGAAATGATGAATTTGATTATTACATGAACAACGATTTGGGTCGTATGGTTATTAATCCAGATGTAACAGTTAGGTCTCGAGGAGTTATGGAAAAATGTTCAATGTGTATTCAGATGACACAGAAAACAATTCTTGATGCAAAACGAGATGGACGTTTAGTCAACAAAAATGAATTTAAAACAGCATGTTCTGCTGCTTGTAACAACGGAGCAATGGTCTTTGGAGATATAAATAACAAAGATAACGATATTGTAAGGTTGAAAAACGATGAAAGAGCGTATCACTTGCTAGAGAGTGTTGGGACAAAGCCAAACGTGGTTTACCAAACAAAAGTGAGAAATACAAAAAAATAAATTAATTAAGAAACAACTATAAAAGATTATGGCGTCTCATTACGAAGCACCGATCAGAAGACCTTTAGTTACAGGAGAAAAGTCATATCATGACGTATCTGTTGATGTAGCAGCTCCTGTAGAAGGTAAGGCAAATAAATCTTGGTGGATTGTGTTTTCAATTGCATTGGCAGCATTCCTATGGGGAATAGGATGTATTATTTATACAATTTCAACAGGAATTGGAACCTGGGGTTTAAATAAAACTGTTGGATGGGCTTGGGATATTACTAATTTTGTTTGGTGGGTTGGTATTGGTCATGCTGGAACACTTATCTCAGCAGTGTTGTTATTGTTCCGTCAAAAATGGAGAATGGCCATCAATAGATCTGCTGAAGCGATGACAATATTTTCCGTTATTCAGGCAGGTTTATTTCCGATAATTCACATGGGCCGTCCTTGGTTAGGATATTGGGTATTACCTATTCCAAACGCATATGGATCTCTGTGGGTTAACTTTAATTCGCCTTTATTATGGGATGTATTTGCAATTTCAACATACTTATCGGTTTCTTTAGTTTTTTGGTGGACAGGTTTACTTCCTGATTTTGCAATGATAAGAGATAGAGCTGTCAAGCCATTCCAAAAGAAAATATATTCTTTACTAAGTTTCGGTTGGACTGGAAGAGCAAAAGACTGGCAACGTTTTGAGGAGGTTTCCCTGGTTCTTGCTGGGTTGGCAACACCCTTGGTGCTTTCTGTGCATACGATCGTATCTATGGATTTTGCTACTTCTGTTATCCCAGGATGGCACACAACAATATTTCCACCATATTTTGTTGCAGGAGCAATCTTTTCAGGATTTGCAATGGTTAATACATTGTTAATTATAATGAGAAAAGTTTGTAGTCTAGAAAACTACATTACAGTTCAACATATTGAACTAATGAATATTGTTATCATGTTAACGGGATCAATTGTAGGGGTAGCTTATATCACTGAATTGTTTATAGCATGGTATTCTGGTGTTGAGTTTGAACAATATGCTTTTTTAAATAGAGCGACAGGTCCTTATGCATGGGCTTATTGGATGATGATGTCTTGTAACGTGTTTTCTCCTCAGTTCATGTGGTTTAAGAAATTAAGAACGAGCATTATGTTTTCGTTTTTCATATCTATTGTTGTGAACATTGGTATGTGGTTTGAAAGATTTGTAATTATTGTTACGTCACTTCACAGAGATTATTTGCCGTCATCTTGGTCAATGTTCTCACCGACGTTTGTTGACATTGGAATATTTATTGGGACTATTGGATTTTTCTTCGTTTTGTTTCTCTTGTATGCCAGAACATTCCCTGTCATTGCCCAAGCGGAAGTTAAAACAATTCTCAAATCATCTGGAGAACGATATAAAAAGATAAGAGAAGCTGGTAATAGCTTGGTAGGTACTGGTTCAGATAATAGAACCTCGAATAAATCAAATAACAAAAAATAGCATATGGAATCTTCTAAAGTAATTCACGCTATATATACCGATGACGATGAGCTTATGGCTGCTGTTAAAAAAGTAAAAGCGGCGAAGCATCACATTGAAGAGGTCTACACACCTTTTCCAGTTCATGGATTGGACAAGGCGATGGGCCTAGCACCAACAAGAATAGCTATTGCAGCATTTTTATATGGTTGTGTTGGTATAACTGTCGCTGTTGTCATGATGAATTTCATTATGATCGATGATTGGCCACAAAACATTGGGGGTAAACCAAGTTTTAGTTACCTTGAAAACATGCCGTCTTTTGTGCCAATTATGTTTGAAATGACGGTATTCTTTGCGGCACACCTTATGGTAATCACTTTTTACTTACGAAGTAGAATGTGGCCTTTTAAAAAGGCTGAAAATCCAGATCCTAGGACTACGGATGATCATTTTTTAATGGAAATCCCTGTACATGGTAACGCTAAGGATTTAAAAACACTGTTGTCGGACACAGGAGCAGTTGAAATTAATATCGTAGATAAAGAAGAAGAACATTAGATATGAAAGGCATAGTAAAAATAACATTGGTTGTAATGATTGTTTTGGTTTCGACGTCTTGTAAAAAAGATTCTAGACCGAATTATCAATTCATGCCAAACATGTATGAACCTGTAGGGTATGAAACATACGGACAATATGATGTTTTTCCGGATGAGCAATCTGCTCTTTTACCCGTAGAGGGTACGATTGCAAGAGGTTATTCTTTATTTGATTATGGAAATTCAAATGAAGAATACATGAGAGCCAAATTAGAATTAAAAAGTCCGTTGAGTTCTTCTGATATTGATACCAAAAGAGGAAAAGAGTTATACACAATATACTGCGGTATATGTCATGGGACTAAGGGTGCAGGTCAAGGATATCTTGTTAAAAGAGAAAAGATATTAGGAATCCCTAGTTATGCTGATGTGGCTAGAGCAATTACTGAAGGAAGTATTTATCATACTGTTTATTATGGAAAAAATGCTATGGGATCATATGCAAATCAATTGGATGAACAGGAACGTTGGCAAGTTGTAGCTTATGTCATGAAGTTAAAAGCAGATTTAGAGAAATAAGATTATTAGATAAAGATTATACACATCGATATGTACACGTTATCAAATAGATTAAAAATATTTTCAGTAGCATTAATGTTTTTAGGTGCAATAGGATGGTTTTATTC
>Ga0115562_1003271_pt1 | contig 10858 bp, 9 predicted proteins | sample COGITO_mtgs_1105_6_FD_87200 | JGI IMG/M metagenome (GOLD analysis project Ga0115562, IMG submission 87200) | Pelagic marine microbial communities from North Sea - COGITO_mtgs_110516 | ecosystem: Environmental > Aquatic > Marine > Epipelagic | place: Germany:Helgoland, sampling site Kabeltonne...
GCATGGGTATCAAACCCGCCTGCAGACTCAGCTTTATAACCTCAGGATTAGTATTGGGGCTAACGGCAATTTCACCGCCCGCAGCTGCAACCCCCACCACATCAGCACCAGTCAATACAGTGCCTCCACCTATAACACAGCGATCACCCATAGCCTGCGCCAAATTAGCAATACTATTGAAAGGTTCTGGCGAGTTTAAAGGCACTTCAATAATACCAATACCTGCCCTGTGGAGTGCTTCGCCAATATCCACCACTTCCTCTGAACGCACACCGCGCAAAATAGCAATAACCGGCATCTGTGCAAACCAGCTGTTTAATTTTTCTGTCATTGGTCTCTGTCCCTATCTAGAGATTGATAAACGGCCTGATAGCCAGCCACAGCAATCTGCGCTGGATCACAAATCTTAGCGGCTATCCCCAGAGAACTCAGCGCCAGTTGGTAGGCATAACTCAGCATCTGATTACCAATAATTACCACCTGGGTAATCTGGGCTCCTGGATTTAATAGCGCCATAGAGCCAATAATATCAGAGGCCACCAGTAGACCAGACAAATAGGAGGCTGCATCCTCCGCCGTTAGCTCCGCGGCAATCTGGCGACTGCGGGTGCCAAATAATGCATTTAGCAGCTGGCCTGGCTGCAAGGTCTTGGCTAGCTCCACGCCCTGCATAAAAAACTTATCAGAAAAATTCTCTGCCATGGGCTGAGTAATCAGGATACTCTGCTGCTCCAACAGAGAGTACAGCTCCCCGGTAAAGGCTGTAACAAAGCTGTCTACCTGGCCGTCCTTCACCAGAGCCCATTTATTATGGGTGCCGGGCAACATCACAATCTGTTCACTGGCCTGTTTACTCTGGGTCAGCATCCAGCCTAGCAGCTGCAGTTCTTCGCCGCGCATAATATCCGGAGTCTGCAGTGCATTGAGAGTTTTGAGGCCGGAGAGTATCCACAGGTCTAGCCCGCGAACATGCAATTTCGTTGTAGCCCTAGCTATCTGGTCTGGCCCAGCGGGACAGTCTAAATAGGGCACTGTATGCCAGCCGATATTAGAGCCCACTGCCCCGGACAGAATTACCGGCACAGGGCCATACTGTTCAATCCAGTCTGCCACCAAATCAAAGAAAATCTGCTCAAAATCATTATCTATTTTGCTGCACCCGGGGCCATTTCGAATGGCTAATATCTCAGCTGTCTCTGAAGCTGGCCCCGAAGTAATCTCTATGCTGTTAAGGCAACAGAGATAGAGGCGCAGATGAGTGCTACCCCAGTCACCGGCAATAAAGACAGATTCGGCCATGGGTCAGGTCCTGCCACCGTCGATGGTAAAGCTCTGACCTGTAATCATGCGGCTATCATCTGCCGCCAAAAACAGTGCTAAATTAGCCACCTCAGAGGGCTGCAGCCGCTCCTTGAGTGCCACCTGTTTCATCCAGTCCGCCTCAGCCTCTGGGGTTAACCAGGTATCGAGCTGACGATCAGTCACTACCCATCCGGGCAAAATAGCATTGACCCGTATTTGCGACTCCCCATAGTCCCGTGCCAGAGCCTTGGTCATACCCACCACACCAGCTTTGGCAGTCACATAGCCGGGCATATTGGTGGGACCAAGCAGCGCATTAATTGAACTAAGGTTGATCACCGAACCGCCATGATTCTGCGCAGCCATGAGCTGCGCGGCGGCCTGAGTGGCAAAAAATGCCGCATCCAGATTAATGGCCATACAGTCACGCCAACTCCGGGTCGTGACCTCTGCGGGGGAATGACGATTATCATTGGCGGCATTATTAACCAGGGCCTGCAGCGGCCCCAGGGCCTCCACCGCGGCTGTAATAGAGCCCTGTAGCGCCTCAGTGTCAGTTATATCAACTAGCTGAAACCAGGGCCTGATGCCAGTCTGCTCCTCAAGCCTGGCACAGAGGGATACAGCAGACTCTGCATCCAGATCCACAAAGGCAACTTTGGCGCCCTGTAGGGCAAATGCCTCAACCATAGCGGCACCTATGCCAGTGGCACCGCCGGTAATAAAGACCGAGCGCCCCTCAAGACTTGGATATTTTGTTGTTTCGTCCATGGGACGGTCCCCTGCGGTAACAGGCCTGGTTAGCTAGAGACTCTGTTGATAGCCTGTATACCTGCCTGCTTTTGTTTTAATATACCATCAACCATAACGCGATTCTGAATTAACAACAACGCTAACCCAGAGCGCAATAATAAAAACTTGCCGGCGGGCTTTTACAGGGGTAACAGGTCATTATCAACGGACTGCGGATAGCCGCAATTATCAGTGCTGCGCTCGTTAGCAGCATCAGCCTGAGTGCCGAGCAACTCTATACAGATCAGCCTCCTGTCACTCCGGAACTGGCTTTTCCTGGAGACTATGATGTAGGCGTAACCAGCATCACAGCCACTGACCCCAAGCGCCTAAATACCAGCAACTTTATTACCAGCATTGAACGACCCCTAGTACTAGAAGTCTGGTATCCAGCTCAGGCACCTAAAGAGGTAGCCCAGGCGACCTATAAAAATGTTACTCGCCTGCAAAAGCCCTTTGAGCTTCAGGGCGATGCCTATCGCGATGCGCCCCCATTAGAGAGCGGCAGCTTTCCGTTAATTCTGCTCTCCCATGGCTTTACCGGCTACCGCACCCAGATGTTCTATCTTGGAGAACACCTGGCCAGTCATGGCTATGTGGTGGTGGGTATAGATCACAAAGACTCAACCAATGCCGAAATTAAAACCCCCGAGGATCGCCCCGCCGGCATGATAAGCACATTGTATAACCGCGCCCGAGATCAGCAGTTTCTACTGGACTACTTTAGCAAACAGCCTAGTCCGGTAGAAAGTATTGTGGATACAGATAGGGCAGCAATTATTGGCCATTCCATGGGAGGCTTTGGCGCCATCAATACAGTGGGTGGCTGCTTTGACTTTACCTATAAAATGCTTAAGGAATTTGGCATCCCTGCTCCAGTGGCTCTGGTTATGCCTCTGGCCCTTAACTCCTGTTATGCCGGCCGCGATAAAATAGACCCGCGCTGGAAGGCAGTGCAGTTATTTGCCCCCTGGGGTGGTGAATACGCTGTACACAGCGCCGAGGCCATGGCCAATATTAGCGTTCCCACCCTCTATGTGGCTGGCGATCAGGACAATACTTCCGGTTTTACTCAGGGTATAGAGAAGCTCTATAAACAGACTGGTGGCAAACATAATTATCTGCTGCTATTTGAAAATGCCCGCCATAATATTGGCCCCCACCCAGCGCCAGCAGCCTCTTTTGAGACGGACTTTGAATTGGGTCACTACTTCGACCCCAGCTGGGATATAGAAACCATTAATCGGGTGCTGGAACATATGAGCCTGGCCTTTTTAGACTGCCATGTAAAAGGCGATGGTGCCAGATGCGGCTATCTGCCCATGGACGAGGATAGTCAGCAGTATCAGGGCAGCTTAAATCAGCATAGAGACCCCTGGCCCGGCTTTAAACATCTCTGGGCCAGTGGCCTGCGCTTCTACCGCCAATAATTCAGCAGGTAATCATATGTTCGGAGTCTGTTACTACCCAGAGCACTGGCCCCAATCCCAGTGGGAGCAAGATGCAAAAATGATGGCCGAGCTAGGCTTAACCTATGTGCGCATAGGCGAGTTTGCCTGGTCGAGACTGGAACCCAACCCCGGGGAATATAATTTTGCCTGGCTGGATAATGCCATTGCTACCCTGACCAATGCCGGTCTTAAAGTGGTGATGGGCACTCCCACCGCCACGCCACCTAAATGGCTGATCGACCAGCATCCAGAGATATTACCTGTAGACCCAGTTACGGGCCGCACCAGAGGTTTTGGTTCGCGCCGCCACTATGACTTTTCCAGCGCAGTCTATCTACGAGAATCAATGCGCATTACCGAGGCTCTAGCAGTTCGCTATGGCAAGCATGATGGCGTAGTGGGCTGGCAGACAGACAATGAACTCTGCTGTCACGATACCGCCCTCAGTGGCTCAGCTCTGGCCAAACAGGCATTTCAGGACTGGTGTCGCCAGCGCTATACCAGCATAGATCAGCTCAACAGCGACTGGGGCAATGTATTTTGGTCCATGGAGTATCGCGACTTTTCTGAGATAGAACTGCCCATAGGTGCAGTGACAGAAACTAGCCCGGCCCATAGTCTAGCCTATCGGCGCTTTTCCTCAGATCAGGTCATTGCCTATCACAATCCCATGGTGGAGATTATTCGCCAATATGCGCCGGGCAAGTTTATTACCCATAACTTTATCCCCATGAATGAAACCGGGGTGGACAACTTTGCTCTTGCCGCACCATTGGACTTTACTAGCTATGATAATTACCCTCTGGGCCGCACCGATCTGCTGCTAACCGGTGCCCCCAAAGAGCAGCTAATGCCCTATATGCGCACCGGGCATCCGGACTTTGCCACCTACTACCATGATCAAACCCGCGGGCTGTTGAACCGTGGCTTCTGGGTTATGGAACAACAGCCGGGGCCGGTAAACTGGGCCAATAGTAACCCGCGCCCCGCACCGGGCCTGATTCGCTTTTGGACCTTGGAAGCCTTTGCCCATGGTGCCGATTGCGTCTGTTACTTCCGCTGGCGTCAGGCACCCTTTGCCCAGGAGCAGATGCATGCAGGCCTACTACGTCCAGATAACTCCAAAACTGAAGCCTGGTCAGAAGCCGAGCAGGCCATGGCCGAAGTGGCGGCACTGGATATTGCTAACCAGCCTTTACAGCCGGCTTCTGTGGCCATTATTACCGGTGCCGAGGGACTCTGGGTCAGCGATATAGAAAAGCAGGGAGAGGCCTATGAGTTTAATCAGGTGCAGCTGTCCTACTACAGTGCACTGCGGGAACTAGGGATCAATATAGACTTTATCTCTGTGGATTCTGACTTCGGGCCCTACTCATTAATTATTGCTCCCAGCCTACCTATGGTGGATCAGGCCTTTGTCGATAAATGCCAAGCCAGTAGCGCCCAATTTATTTTTGGCCCCAGAGCTGGTGCCAAAACCTCAGAGTTTGGCTATCCCGCCACATTGCCACCTGGGTTATTGCAACAGCTAATTCCCATTCGTGTGCTATCGGTGGAAACTCTGCGTGCCGACTGTATGGAAGGGCTGTGCTGGAATAATCAGCAATACCAGAGCGGCAGCTGGTGCGAGCAAATCGATGCCGGAGAGTCAGAGATCTTGGCCCGCTATGATAACGGCGAGCCCGCTGTGGTGCGTCAGGATCGCTCCACCTATATTGGCACATTGACCAATCGAGAATTTTTATTGGATTTTTTCCAGCAGTATTGCCAGCAAGCGAATATCCAAACCTATAGATTTGGCGCCGATATCCGAGTCAGCCAGAGAGGCGATTTGCTGTTTGCCTTTAACTACTCAGCTGAGCCCCAAACAATACCTCTGGATAAAGAGGCTGAGCTTATATTGGGCAATGCTATTATTGAGCCCCATGGAGTAACCCTGTGGCGCAGCTAAATGGCCACTGCTAACTGATCCAAAATACTAACAATAATAAATAGGAGTCTCCCTTGAGCGAGCAAGCCATTCAACTAGCCGTATTCTGTTTTGTCCTAGGTGCTATTGCACTGATCACCTACATTAAATGTCGCGGTGAAAATCGACATTCAACAGACTCCAACAAAGAGTACTTTCTCGCCGGCGGCGGCCTGACCTGGGTGTTTGTCGCAGGCTCCATTACTCTGACCAACCTCAGTACCGACCAGCTGGTGGGCATGAATGGCAATCAAATGCTGTTGCTAGCTCTTTGGGAGCTGGCAGGCTTTGTAGGCCTGATGGTATTGGCTAAGGTTTTTCTTCCGGTGTACTACCGTAATAATTGCACTACGACCACTGAGCTTCTTGAGCGGCGATATGACAGTAAGCATGTGCGGGCGCTGGTCTCCACCATGTTCCTGTTTATCAATGTGTTTGTCTTTCAGCCTGCGGTGATTTATACCGGCGCGCTATTTATGATCTCCATGACTGGTATTGATGCGGATCTAATAACCATCGCCATTGCCTTTGCACTGGTGGGCGCGGCCTATTCCGTACTGGGTGGGTTGCGCGCTGTGGCTGTGTCCGACACCTACGGTGGTGTGCTGGTGCTGCTAATGGGGCTTCTAGTAGTGGTGTTATCGCTGATGGCTATAGACTTTGATCTCAGCGGTATTCCGGCCGAGCGCCTGACACTGATTGGCGATAGCGACTCGCCAGTGCCCTGGCATACATTATTAACCGGTATGTTCCTAATCCAGATTTTTTACTGGAGTACCAATCAAACTATTACCCAGCGTGCCATGGCGGCACCCACAGTAAAAGAGGCTCAGAAAGGTGTGTATGCCGCAGCCTTTATCCGGGTGATCTTTATTCCTTCTATGGTGGTTATCCCAGGTATTGTTGCCTTTAAACTCTACGGTGATATTGGCGATCAGGCCTACGGGCGCATTGTGGGTGATTTGCTACCAAGCTGGCTATCTGGAGTATTTGCCGCTGCTATTGCAGCCGCAGTGCTGAGTTCCTTTAACAGTATGGTCAATAGTTCCGCGGCCATGTATGTCTGTGATCTGCACGAGCGCTATATTGATGAAAAACCTAATGTGCGGGTACTCAGCGGCATAGCTACAGGGGTGTTTGTGCTGATCGCCGTGGCTATGGTGCCGGTCTATGCCCAATCGGATAGCATTATTAATCTGCTTCAAGAGCTCTGGGGTCTGATTAGTATGCCAATACTGGCCTGCTTTGCTGTGGGTCTACTCTTTAAGAATGTGGACTATCGTGCGGCTATTGCGGCAGTGATCTTTGGTGTGCTGATGTATGCCTGTTTTATCTGGCTATGGATGCCGCTGCATTATATTCATATGATGTTTTTCACCTTCTTTATCTGTGTTGGATTAGCACTGACCATTAACCGGTTGGTGCTGGGCAACAAAGCAGAGTTTATTGGTTTGCAGGCAGTCTAATTCTGCTGAAGATGGAAAACCAATAATGTCTCGGGCTGCATAATCGGCAACTGCAGCCCGGCATGGATTAAGGCATCACCACTAATGACTGCGCCATTTATCCTATCCAGAATGGATTGAGATGAACTGCTCGGCTTTAGGGGCCAGATAATATCCACTGTATAGAGCCTATCCGGATTCAGCCCAGAAAAATGCAGACGACCAGCATGAGTATTGGGCGAGCTTGCTAGCAGCGTATAGGAAAATAATGCCTCCTCGCTATCCTCGGCAACTATCCCAAAACTATTCTCAAAATCCTGAGTATCCAAGCGCACCAACTCGCCGCTGTGAATCAATTGACGGTGCTGCTTATGCAGTGCCACAGCGGCGGTTAATTCGGCTTTTTCGTCCTTATCCATATCCAGTAAGTTGGCCTCAATACCCATATCCCCAAACAGTGCCACCCCGGCTCTAGTAGCCATGCTGATACTGCGCCCAGTGATATGACAATCTTTGGGCCCCACATGGGCACCCATAAATTCTGCCGGGAAAAACATTGAAAAGCCTTTTTGAATGGCCAGTCGATCCAATGCATCATTGCTATCCGAGGGCCAGATACGATCCGTATAAGCTAAAATACCAAAGTCAGCGCGGCCACCCCCAGAGGAGCAGCTCTCAATTTCAACCAGTGGATGGGCCGCGCGAACACGATCAAGCAACTGATAAAGGGACATTGTCTGGTAATGGGTCACCGCTCGCCCCTCGGTATTGCCGGGCTGATTAATCGTCCGATTCATATCCCATTTTAAGTAGGCAATGGGGTACTGGCTCAGCAGCCCATCAATGCAGTTAAACAGATAGTCCTGAACCTCTGCTCTGGTTAAATCCAGCACCAGCTGATTTCTCGATAGAATTAATGGGGCTGGTGGCGTGCTCAAAATCCAGTCCGGATGAGCGCGATACAGATCGCTATCCGGGTTTACCATCTCAGGTTCAATCCACAGGCCAAACTCCATACCCCTAGCCTGCACAGTTTCAATTAGTGGCCCTAATCCATCGGGAAAAACTGTCTCATCCACAGTCCAGTCCCCCAGCCCAGCGCGGTCAGATTTGCGGTTTTTAAACCAGCCATCATCCAGCACAAAACGCTCTACACCCAGTTCCGCGGCACTGCCCGCCAGAGCCTGAAGCCGTTCCAGCGATAGGTCAAAATACATGGCCTCCCAGCTATTAAAGTGCACCGGCTTGGCCTTACCCGCCATACGGCTAGCGGTCAGATGGGAGCGGATATAGCGATGAAAGCAGCCGGATAACTCTGATAATCCATTATTAGTACTGGCGCCATAGAGCACCGGCGAGCAATAGGATTGGCTGGGTTCAAGACTCAGCTCACCGGGAAAAAATAGCTCCCCCAACTGGGCATAGGCACGACCGGTAAACTGCTCTTCAACACGAAGATGATGATTGCCACTCCAACCCAGATGCAGCCCATAGGCAGCGCCGACACTCTCGCTGGTCTGCTCAGTATGAATAATGACACCGGGAAATGAATCATGGGAGGTTCGCCCAGATCGGTTTTCCCGCAGATAGGTGCCCATAAATCGGTCCACCGGCTGAAGCTGAAATTCCTTAGCCCAGCGGCCCTGAAAACCAAGAATTTTATTGTAGTGCACAGGCACAGGGATACTAGGCGCATTGCATTGCTCTACCCATAGACGGCTATCACCCAGATTGCACAGCTCTGTGCTAGCAGTTAACAGATCGCTGTCAGCATCAAGGCCAATTCTATGGGTAACGCGAATCTGAGTGCCCTCACAGACAGATACAATAGTCAGATGGGTATCGCTATCTTGGGTTACTGAGGTAATCTGCGCACTGACCGCCCAACCTGTGCCCCCTCGATGTACCTGAATGCCCGGATTGCCCTGAAAGCCAGCACCTAGTTCAGGTGACAGGGAAATGGGTGCCTCCTGAGGTTGGCAGGCCGGCGCCTCTTGTTGGGTCGCCAGCAGTGCCAGCATTTCCGGACTGGTGCCCTGGTCTAGGCGCACCCCCCAGTAGACTATAGCCGGACCATTGCTGCCGCAGTCCAGCACTAAACTGCTGTGTTGACTATGGACTGTATAGAAATGCGTTGCGGCTGCTGACATAGGGCAATCTTCTTATTGTTCTGCTGCTTTACTTGGGCTTAGGTGCCCATTCATAATGCCGTACTATCCGGGCCTAGGACCAGATATTATTAATCATACTGGTGTAAATCAAACTATAACAGGAGTTGTTATTTTGGGTTCCACAATCAATAGCCAGCTACCCTTTAGCGAAATTGTCAAAGTAAGGTACAGCGATCTGGACGCTCAGGGGCATCTGTACTTTGCCAACTACCTAGTGTTTGGCGATGAGGTGCTGGGGGCCTATATGGAGCAACTGGGCCTGAGTATTATGGATCCTCTCTCCGCGCCCTGTTTGATATTTACCGTGAATATTCACTGCGACTATCTCAATGAAATTGCAGGAGACTCTGAGATTGCAGTCTATGCGGGATACGGCCGCTTGGGTAAATCCAGCGCCGACGCGGTGTTTGAACTATATAATAATGCCGACGGGACCCTGTTAGCCAAAGGCGGATTAACCCAGGTATTTGTGGACCCTAAAACCCGGCAGTCAATGCCAATACCGCCTTTTTACAGAGAGAATATTCTTGAACAGCAGCAGGAGTTGCGACCCTAGGGTAACTAACGCCGACGAATCTTGAAATATAAAAGGATGCCGGATAACGAACTGATTAGGGCCAGAATAGAGAAGAAACGAATAAATACATTACCAAAGTCATCTCTCTCGTTCCAATCCATAATATGCAGGCCCCACAGAAAATCCCAGGTGCGCCAGGCGTCCGAGCGCACCGCAACGATTTTCCCTGAATAGGGGTTTACATACACATTGACCAACTCGTCACCAGTACTAGCCTCTACCCTATAAAGAGGAAGGGCTCTGCCGCGATATTCTGCACCAGCTTCTGCCTGGGTAATCTGACTAACAGTCCCAACAGCAAGGGTTGTATTCTGCTCCACCAGAGCTCGGGCCTGATCCTCTGACAAAGCCTCAACAGGGCTGCCATCGGCCTGATAAAACTTTGCCCCCTCATCCGTCTTGGCTTCTATCAGCAATTGATCAAGGCGATAGAAATAACTGATGCCCTGAGCCTGAGGCAAATTGACCGCACCACTAATATTAAAATCTCTCACCGGCTGATCAACCAGGTACTGGCTACCCCGAATATCGCCAATCTCATTAAACGAGAAATAGATGCCCGAGATAGTCCACAGCAGCAGCTGAATAGAAATTGCGAGGCTCAGATATTTATGAACCTGTCTTAGTAGTCTATTCAATGGAAACTTAGCCCATACGCAGCAGTGCGCAGATCTTATTGCCAGCAGGATCACGCAGATAAGCTAGATACATATCGCCCATAGCACCGCCCTCACGCACTCCTGGCGCATCTTCACAGGTGGTACCGCCATTTGCCAAACCGGCAGCGTGCCAGGCATCGCCCTGCTCTGTCGAGGTTACATTAAACCCTATGGTGCTGCCGTTACCATGGCTGGCTGGCTCACCATCAATAGGTACGCTCAAAGCAAAAATAGAATCACCATTGAAATAGAAACAACGGCCCTTGGGATCAACCATGCCAGGTTTGTAACCTAACTCACCCAAAATAGCATCGTAGAATTTTTTTGACTCTTCGATGCTATTGGCACCGATCATAATATGACTAAACATAGTTTTCTCTTTTTATAGTTGAAGTTTAAATCTAAATAATTTTCAGCAAATTAACAAAGCCGAATAATAACAGATTGAACTTTTTATACGCAGGAAAAGATTGTTTTTCTCGATCGAGTTAA
>Ga0115562_1003274_pt1 | contig 10855 bp, 11 predicted proteins | sample COGITO_mtgs_1105_6_FD_87200 | JGI IMG/M metagenome (GOLD analysis project Ga0115562, IMG submission 87200) | Pelagic marine microbial communities from North Sea - COGITO_mtgs_110516 | ecosystem: Environmental > Aquatic > Marine > Epipelagic | place: Germany:Helgoland, sampling site Kabeltonne...
AGCAAGGTCGCATCATGCGGACCCCAATTGGCCTCGTCCCCCCAATAGGCGGCAAACTGTTTGCGGCCCCAGTCGCTGGCGGTTGGATGACAGATCGGCGCAAAGGCAGACACAGACCGGAACCGCCCCGGCAACGCCATTGCCATCGTCAGCGCACCATGACCACCCATCGAATGGCCTGTGATCGACTGACGCGACATATCCAGCGGGAATTTTTCAGCCAGCAAAGCAGGCAATTCCTCGGTCACATAAGTCCACATTTTGAAGTGCTTGTCCCAAGGGGCCTCGGTCGCATCAATATAGAAACCTGCACCTTGGCCCAAGTCATAGGCTTCATCATTCGGCACACCCTCACCGCGCGGGGAAGTATCCGGATACACCAACGCAATACCATGCTCTGACGCCCAAGCCTGCGCACCCGCCTTGGTCATCGCGTTTTCATGGGTGCAGGTCAGGCCGGACAGGAACCACAGCACAGGAACAGGGCCATCAGCGGCCTCTGGCGGCAAAAACACTGCAAAGGTCATGTCGCAAGAACAGGCCTTGGACGTGTGCGAGTACACACCCTGCGTGCCCCCAAAACAGCGATTTTCCGAGATCGTTTCCATGCGCATTCCCTTTCGTTTCTCCAAGGGCTAGCGCAGGTTCAGAAGGTTGTCACCCATGCAATCACCAAGGACACGGTGACAACGCTTGCCGCCGTCGAGATCAGGATCGACGCAGACACCCGCGTGGGCGCAACCCCGTAATGCTGTGCAAGGATATAGACGTTGCCTGCAACAGGTAGGGCCGCTGCGGCGATCATCACGCCCGCCGCATAAGGATCGACGTCAAAGATAAACAGGGCTGCCGCCGCAACAGCCGCCGGATGAAGGACCAGTTTGCAAAATGACAGCCAGCCTGCGATCGCCAGGCGCTCGGCTGACTTGCTGGCAAGCGATGCACCAATCGCAAACAGCGCACCGGGCGTTGCAGCGGCACCAAGCAGCGTCAGAAAATCGTTTACGGGCAGCGGAATGGGAACATTGTTCGCGGACACAAGCAGCCCTAGCGAAATCGACACAATCATCGGGTTCTTGATCAAACCGACAGAGACTGTCCACAAAATCTTGGGCGACATGCGACCATCACGAGAGCCCGTTATCAAGATCACAATCAGGCTGCCAAAGACGATCAAATCGACCGCCAGAACCATCATTACAGGGCCAACGGCACCTTCACCCAACAACAGAACCAACATCGGAATGCCCAGAAAGCCGACATTGCCGATCACCGCACATTGCCCTTCCACGGCAGCCTCGGTCATCGGCACGAACCGACGAAGTGCTGCGCGCATCGCGATCAGATACACGAGCGTCGTCGCGCTGAGATACGCCAAGACAAACTGCCAATCGAGGATATCTGCCAAGGACAGATTGGCCGAGAACCGGAACAGCATCGCTGACAGTGCAAAGTAGAAGACGAATTTGGTCAGATTGGCCGTCGCTTCTTCAGAAAAGAACTTCGTAATGCCTGATCCATAGCCCAAGGCGATGATCATAAAGAACGGTAAGGTTTGGAGAAAGATTTCCCACATCCGGGTTAATCAAACGTCCCGGTTGTCCGACCCAGCAACATAAAAGCGCGCGCTGTGCGGGTCTCGGCCAGTTCAAGCAGGTCTTCGTCAGTAGCGTTCTCTTCAAAAGTGACCAAAAGCTGGTCAAAACAACGCAAGAAGTGATGCACGGAATCGCGGAAAATCGTGTCCTCGCGGGTGCGTTTGCTGATGACTGACAGATAGGTCTGATCTTTGATAGCGCCCAAGCGGTCCACAGCTTTGCCGCGCTCGCCCTCTGCAAACTGGCGCCACAGCTCTGCGGTGGCAGGTTCGGGGCGCGTGTCATCCATATAGATGCCGTCCTGAGACAAGAGTGTCAGCACATCCTGACTGGCCTGCACCAACTTGCGCGCGCCTTTGTCACGCAGGGCACGGCGTAGGGCAGCGAAACCTTCGGTGTCATGCTCATCATCGGGGAAGTTCTGCGCCATGATCAGATCAGGGCGTTCGATGGGGGGATTGGTATCCTCAGGTGGCGTGTCCAACGCCAAAGTCGGCTGCTCTGCCGTCGCCTGCGGGGCGGCACGCGGCACAATCAAACGCGACAGTTCTCTACGGGGCCGAGACGGTGATGGGCGATCGTCTTGCGTGGGCTCCGGCTGCGGGTCTGGGGCAGCCGGCGGCGCAGTAGATGCGCCAACGGGGGCAGGCGTGGCCTGTTCTTGCTGCGCGATCAGCGCATCATCCAGCCGAAGTAATTCAGCCTGCGTGCGGTATAAATCTTCACGTAAATGACGGGCCGTCCGCGCAAGTAACGCTGCCAGCCAAATCAAGCCAGCTGGAACAAAGACGGCAATGACAACCAACAGCCAACGGCCAACAACAAAGCCTTGCTCAGGTCCTGTCCCTGACATGGCTTGCCAAAAGAAAACGCCGACAACAACAATCCATCCGACCGCAAAGGCAATCGCAATCGCTTCGCCTTGTGTCAGGCCTTCGGCCTCTCGGGCTTTACTCGTTATTTGACGCTGCGCCATCAGTTGCGCACTTTCTATTTGTAATTGATCGACAAGATTTCATAACTGCGCACACCACCGGGGGTCCGCACATCAACACTGTCACCTTCGTCTTTGCCAATCAACGCGCGGGACAGTGGGGATTTCATATTCAGCAGGCCATTCTCAATATTGGCCTCATACTCACCCACAATCTGATAGGTTTTCTCTTCGTCCGTGTCTTCATCGACCAAGACGACGGTTGCACCAAACTTTACGGTGCCCGACAGCTTCGCCACGTCAATCACATCTGCCAGCGAAATCACGCCTTCCAGCTCTTTCACGCGACCTTCGATGAACGACTGCTTTTCCTTGGCAGAGTGATATTCAGCATTCTCAGACAAGTCGCCATGCTCGCGCGCCTCTGAAATCGCGCGGATGATCGCCGGGCGTTCCACGGTCTTAAGGTGCTTCAACTCCGCTTCCAGCTTGTTAAAGCCTGCACGGGTCAGTGGTATCTTATCCATCGTCATGCCCCTCCAAGGGGAAAAAGTATCAATCGAGCGTTCATAGTCTATTAGGGACGCGCCAAGTCAAGGCTTAGCCGCGATTTGATGTCGCGTGCGCCTATTTTGACGTCGTGTCTTGATTGCCCCTTAATCGCTCATCAGGTAACGCTTGCTGCAACTGAATAAAAGGGGGCAGACGCCCCGTATTTTGAAGGATCTACCAATGGCCGAGATTGAACGCGAAGCGATGGAATATGACGTAGTGATCGTCGGTGCAGGCCCGGCTGGTCTCTCTGCAGCGATCCGCCTAAAGCAATTGGATGCTGATCTAAACGTCGTCGTGCTTGAAAAAGGCTCCGAAGTTGGCGCGCATATCTTGTCCGGTGCAGTCCTTGATCCTGTTGGCCTGAACAAACTGATCCCCGACTGGAAAGAAAAAGGCGCGCCGTTGAACGTGCCCGTGAAAGAAGACAATTTCTATATGTTGGGTGAGGCCGGTCAGCTGCGCATCCCTAACATGCTGATGCCCCCGCTGATGAACAACCACGGCAATTACATCGTCTCCATGGGCAACGTCTGCCGCTGGATGGCTGAACAAGCAGAAGAAATGGGCGTCGAGATTTTCCCCGGCATGTCCTGTTCCGAGCTGGTCTACGGTGAAAACGGCGAAGTCAAAGGCGTGGTTGCCGGCGAATTCGGCAAGAACGCGGATGGCACCCCCGGCTCGTCCTATGAACCCGGCATGGAACTGCATGGCAAATACGTCTTCTTGGGCGAAGGCGTGCGCGGATCCCTGTCCAAGCAAGTGATCGCGAAATACGATCTGGCCGCGAAATCCGACGTGCAGAAATACGGCCTCGGCATGAAGGAAATCTGGGAAATCGACCCCGAAAAGCACCGCGAAGGCACCGTGACCCACACAATGGGTTGGCCTTTGGAAAGCAAAGCTGGGGGTGGATCATTCATCTACCACCTTGAAAACAATCAGGTCTACGTGGGCTTTGTGGTCCACCTGAACTACAAAAACCCGCATGTTTTCCCTTACATGGAATTCCAGCAGTTCAAGCACCATCCGATGGTGGCCGAACTGCTGAAAGGTGGCAAACGGGTCGCTTATGGTGCGCGAGCGATTTCCGAGGGCGGCTACCAATCCATGCCGCAGCTTGAATTCCCCGGCGGCGCACTGCTTGGCTGTGCGGCTGGCATGGTCAACGTGCCGCGGATCAAAGGCAACCATAACGCTATGCTGTCCGGTATGGCTGCGGCAGAGGCCGCAATTGACGCGATCAAAGCCGGGCGGGGCGGGGACCTGCTCGATGGTTACGATGCAGCCGTGCGCAAAGGTGAGATCGGCGCGGACCTCAAGAAAGTGCGCAACGTCAAACCACTGTGGTCCAAATACGGGCTGCTCGCCTCGCTTGGCATCGGCGGCATGGACATGTGGATGAACACCTTCGGGATCGGGTTCCTTGGCACATTGGCGCATGGCAAATCCGACGCCGATGCAACCGAACCGGCAAGCAAACACAAAGAGATCACCTATCCAAAACCCGACGGCACGCTGTCATTCGACCGCCTGACGAACGTGTCCTTCAGCTTTACCAACCACGAGGAAAGCCAGCCTGCACACTTGCACCTGACCGACCCCGACGTGCCGGTCAGCGTGAACTTGGCCAAATACGCAGGACCGTCCGCACGGTATTGCCCAGCAGGGGTTTACGAATTCGTTGGGGAAGGCGCCGAGACAAAGTTCCAGATCAACTTCCAGAACTGCGTCCACTGCAAAACCTGCGATATCAAAGACCCAAGCCAGAACATCACCTGGACGGTACCGCAGGGTGGCGACGGGCCGAATTATCCGAACATGTAAACGACAAGGGGCCCCTTCGAGGGGCCCTTTGCAATACACCTTCAACAACCCCGTCTAAGACGCCAGTTCCGGATGTCCGTAAGCCTCTGGATAGGGCATCGGATGGAACGGCCCAAGCGGGACGACGTTGTTCCACGACCGCCCGAAATACCCCTGACGGCAATGCACCAGTGAATTGCTCTCCACCACTCCCGGCAAAGCGTAAACGCGGCATAACCACCGCCACAGGTGGGGGTAATCCAACATCCTTGCGCCGTTTAGTTTCATCCGCACGTAATACACAGGGTCATGGCGATAGAGCGTCGGAAAGAGGCTCAGGTCGGCCTCTGTAAACCTATCCCCGGTCAGGAAGGGACGGTTATCCGAGGCCAACCGCGCTTCCAATGCGGCGAGTGTATCGAAATATTTTGCAAAAGCCGCCGCATAGACCGCCTGATCCGACGAGAACCCCGCCTTATACGCACCGTTGTTGATCCCCACGTATATCTGGTCATTCAGCGCGTCGATCTCGGCGCGCAACGCCGCTTGCTGTTCTCCAGCCGGGTACAAGTCAGGCCGCCGATCATCCGCGATTGCACTGCCCAGCGCGCGCGCTTGCGCGTTCAGCATCCGGATGATCTCGGCGCTTTCATTGGCAACGATCCGTTTGGTTTTCTTGTCATACAAGATCGGGACAGAGGCCTCTTGCGACCCTTCAGCGGCATAAATCTGCGTGGCGAGCCGAAAGCCCTGCCCTGTCGCAGTTTCAGCCGTGCATTCAGGAAGTGTCGTACCCGTCAGTGACGCAATGCGCGCTGGATTGAATTCCCAGCGGTTAGGCTCGATCGGGTCGTCTTCGGTTGTGCGGCCGGGAAAGGCCACGTCCATCGTGACACTATCTTGCAGCCCCAGAACGTTGCGGGCCAGCGTCACACGGTGGCACCAAGGGCAATTAAACGCGACAAACAGATGATACCGCCCTGCCTCCGCTGGAAAATCGGGATCTTCACCCAAAACAGAGCGAAACCCGCTGACGCCGCGCACGAACTCGCCTTTGGCGCGGCGTGCGGCAGCGTCTTTCTGGGACTCTTCAACAGATGTCTTTGTCACGGCGGCCTCCTGCGTGTTCATGCAGACGATGGTGCAGAGTAAACGGCACCACCAGTTCTTCTTTGTCAATCGGGTGCATTGACACGATCCACTCTAGCGTCCAGCGCGGTTATGAAAGAAGGGCCCAGCAATCGGGCCCTTTATCGTGATGTATGCAAGACGCAGTGGGATCGGTCTGTTATGTCGCCATGACACCTTTTTCCACGAACTTCTGATTGCCCGCCATCAGCCCCTGTAGCGCCTTGCGCAACTGGACTTTCATCAATGGGATCATCAATGCGCCCAGAATCCAGAATTTCGGTTGGAACGTCATCGTCGTTTCGATCTTGGTTTTTGTCGGGCTGATCGCGTCGAACAGGAAAGACACTTCTGCCGACTTCAATGGAATGTTTCCTTCATAGATATCAACAGCCATGAAACGCTCTGGCTCATAAGAGGTGATAACCTCGTTGACGAAGCTTTTCCCGTCGGCAAGATCGCAACGGCGCTTGGCCCCCAATCCTGACGCTTTGCTGCCATTGAGGAGCTTTGATTTATCGACATTGGGGTTGAACTTGTAGATGTCACCAAAAGCATCCCAGCTTTCCCAGACGTCGTGAACAGATGCATTTACAGTGGTCGTTATAGTAACTTTTGCCATATTGAGGCCTCGCTTATTGTGGGTTTGAAGAAAGAGTGTTCAGCCAAGCCGCAATCGCTTGGCCAATCTGATGGGGTTGGTCTTCCTGTAGAAAGTGCAGGCCTTGCCCGACGCCGACGACGCGCGTGTTCTTCAACGTTGCAGCAAGGTATTCCACCACCGCAGGCGGCATGAGCGCACCAGGGTCGGTATGCAGCAACAGCTTGGGAATCTCGGTTTCCGCCAGCCATGCGCCGTTCTGCCTGACAACCTCGTCAGTGCGCTGTGGCCGGCCGGCAATCGGCAGCTCTCTTGGCCATTGCAGCGTCGGCAGACGGCTATTGGGGGTTTTGAAAGGTGCGCGATATGCATCCATTTCCACATCGGACAAGGTGCGTGCGACGCCTATCTTGCCAAGGATTTCCTCGACAAAGAAATTGCCCTCAAGCACCATTTCCTCACCGATCCCTGCGGTGCGCAATGCCTTGAACAGCTCGCCAGCTTCTGGGCCCATTTCCTCATAGGACGGGGCAGGCATAGCCGGAGGGACAATTGCCTCCATGAACACCAGACCCGCAACATTGTCGGGGTTTTGGCGGGCATAACGCATACCAATGACAGACCCCCAATCATGAACAACAAAGATGATATCCTTCAGCGCTAGATGGTCGATCAGCGCATCGATATAGGCGGCGCTTTCCTCGAACGTATAGGAAATGTCCGGTTTGCTGCTGTCACCCATGCCGATCAGATCCGGGGCAATGACGCGAAAGTCCTCAGGCACATACGGGATGATGTTACGCCACAGATAGGAAGAGGTCGGGTTCCCATGAAGGAACAGGACTGGCTGTCCGACACCTTCATCAACATAGGCGATTGTACCGTTTTTCAGCTCCGCGTGAATTTTGGCAAAGGGAAAATCAGGCGAGATTTCAGGTGTGTTTGTCATTCAGGTGTCTCATTGAATGTCGATGAGCAAGACACAGGGGGCGCAGGCCCCCTGTGCGTTTCACTCAGTTCGACGGGTTGAATGTTGCGGCGTTAAACGCCTCTGCGAACACGATGTTGTTCAAGTCGGTATTCGCAATTCGCAGGGGCCGGGCCGCAGCGTATTCAGGCGAATCGTACCAAGCCTTGGCTGCATCCATGTCTTCGAATTCGATGATAACCGTGTGGTTACCAGCCCATTCGCCCTCGATCACGTTCGCACCCGGACCGGCGACAAGAACCTTGGCGTTGTAATTCATAAGTGTTGGCCCCGCCAACGCGCCATATTCGGTCATGAACTTATCCCAGTCATTCACCTCGATTTGGGCAATAAAGTATGCAGGGTCTGCCATTGCAGTCAGCGGAAGCATGACGGCAGCGATTGTTGAAAGTAGTGTCTTTTTCATCAGTTTGATCCTTTCGAAGGAAGAAGGGTTGTTTCGGTAAGGCAGGGTATATACCGTGCAATAGTACTGATGAATGAGGAATACTGCATCGTAATGGGCAAAAATGCGCACCCCGAAATACCATGGGCGGAGCTGCCGTTTTTTCTGGCGCTGGCTAATGAAAAAACACTCAGTGGCGCGGCCAGACGTTTGGGAATTGATCGTACGACAGTCGCACGCCGCATTGACACGCTTGAGGCCGCGGTAGAGCGGGCATTGTTTGACCGCTTGGATGGTAAATTTGAACTGACGCCGCTAGGGCGCAGAGCATTCGCCGCCGCCGAACGCGCCAATCAAGAACTGGCACTATTTAGCAAGCCATTGGGGTACGAACGTCATGCGATGGGCAAAGTTCGCCTGTCTCTGCCTGCCCAATTCAGCCTGACACTGGTCGAGCCTCTTGCAAGATTTGAACGCGACAACCCTGATATATTGGTCGAATTGACGGCAACAGATCGGGTCGCCTCGTTGCTGAGATACGAAACCGACGTCGCCCTCAGGCTCAGTCGCCGTGCTCCGCATGATCTGGCGTCGTACAATCTGGGTCCGGTTTCATACCGCTACTTCAATCGCAAGGTGACGACACCTGATCTCAGCCGCTACATCACCTATCCGGGCGGGGATAAGGTAATGGCCGAAGTGAACGCGCTATTTCCAAGTGCAGAGGTCACCATGTCTGTCGATGGGTATATCCCTATGCGCGAATTTATCGCGCAAGGTGTTGGCTTTGGCATGCTACCACAGGACTTCGGTGATGCTGATCCACGCCTGATGCGGGTGTCAAAACCAATCACGGAACACGGAATGAACCTTTGGTTGCTGTGCCTGCCGGAACAAAGGCGGCTCTATCGCATCCAAAAACTGGTGCAATTCCTGCGATCCGAACTGAAAGACCGCGAAAGCACTTGATCCTTGGCATTTGTAGGGCACATCAGAATGCGCGCCTACAAACCCTCTTAGTCTGGCGGCATCACCGCCCAGCGCTACCGCAACACATACCCACTCGGCCATGTCAGCGTATAGTCCAACGTCACCTCTTGCTTTGCCCCCGCCGCGACATCCAGATCCCACTCCAGAATACCGCGCGTTCCTTCGGGATCACGGCGTGTCACGGCAGGGCTGGCGGTAAACTCCACCTCCAGATCATCCTGCTCGGAATAAGGGATCGCATCGCGCAGTTTTACGGCCCAGTCCTGCCCCGTCAGGTTTTCAACTGTCATCAATGCCTGCTCTGTCAGTTGGTTCGAACTGGTGAAAACACCCACATCACCTTCAGTTTTGTTCGGGACCGCACGGGTCAGGCGCAGCCCATCAAGCGGACCAAAGCCCATCTCGGTATCTGCTCTAGCCGCTAAAAGCGGCAAATGGCTAAAGCCGATCATCGTGCCATCCGCAAAGATCAACGCCTGACCGGGCAACATCACTTCGCCAGTGTCATTGGTGAACTCCGCCATACGGTAAGCAATCTGATCACGGCTCGGGGCAGCTTCCGCCCAGACATCTGCTTCGAAATTCAATTTGTCCAACGGCAAGCGTAAATCCTCGACCCCGTTGCGAATATCAACGCGACCAGGATAGACGTAAGTCACCGTCGCCCCGCTAAAATCCGCCTGTGCAGTGACTGCCATCGGCGCTTCCATCACCGCGTCTGCCAACCCGCTGACCATCGACCGCGACAGGCTTTCTACCTGAGCCGACATCATCACGTCACCGCGTTCGCGGTCCAGCTCATCCTCTGAAATGATCCGCCGCACCGGTGCCCAAACACCGCTCGGGGCAATCTGCTCACCCGGACGGGCCGTTGACAATACTAACTGCACATCGTTCCAGTCCTGCCCGGTCTGCTGGCTGATCACGACGGCGCGGTCGATATCCAACGCGGCATCATCGCCCGTCGTCAGGCGCATGTCATAGACTGGCGACCAATTGGCAAAGCCTTCAACAGAACTGATATCAATCGTGACCTCACCAGCCTCAGCTGCATTCAGCGTGAACGTCAGAACAGAACCCTCTTGCTCTGGCTGCATCAAAGCCGCCAATGCCTGCTGGGCATCCTGCAAGGCCTCAACATCATCCTTGCGCGCAATTTCCGCCGCTTGCGCCTCTTGCTCGGCGGCAAACGCCGCTTCGCGCACAGCAAGCGTTTCTGTCCCGACCATCTGCGCCAAGGCGCGAATATCGGCAATTGATGCGGCCGTCAGCGCCTCGCCGGCCCCCGCCTGCGACAGGCTTTGCAAAAACGCGATCTGCTCTTCAGCGGCCTGCACGCGGAGCCTGATCTGGGCAATCTCCGCCGCACGATCCCGCAACACCGCTTCAAGCCGCTCCACCTCATCACGGGCGGCGATTATCGCCGGCGCACTTTGGTCAGGCGTCACCGGCAAACGATCAAATGCGAGGTTCACAGCACCCACCTGCGTGCCAACCGGAGCCGCCAAGCGCAGCCCTTCGGTGGCAAGCCCCTTTGACAAATCCGGCACAACGATCTGATGCTGGCCTGCGGGCAAATCCAATGTCACCTGCCGGGTGACGGTGGCAAGGCCGGGATAGATCGTGACGGTATCCACCCGCGCACCTGCGGTGAAGGTGTCAGCAAAGCCGGGTGCGGCGAGGGCGATCAAGCTGGTGGTCAGAAAAAGGCGGAACATATGGGGTCTCCTGCAATTGTCACATGTCGTTATACAGGCTTTGACGGATGGCGCAGGCAGTTCCTTGGCGGGACGTTGGAAAAATGTTTGAACGCATGGCTTCGGCTGCATCTCTGGCTGCGGAAAAGATAGGCAGTCGCGCCTTGGATGCTTGA
>Ga0115562_1003278_pt1 | contig 10850 bp, 8 predicted proteins | sample COGITO_mtgs_1105_6_FD_87200 | JGI IMG/M metagenome (GOLD analysis project Ga0115562, IMG submission 87200) | Pelagic marine microbial communities from North Sea - COGITO_mtgs_110516 | ecosystem: Environmental > Aquatic > Marine > Epipelagic | place: Germany:Helgoland, sampling site Kabeltonne...
GTCTCTGTTTGGATGCTGCTCTGGGTCATTATCGTTCCCTGTTATAGGCTTAGGCCGCGGTCGCTGAAAGCAGTTGTTGCAGAATTTCATTAACCTGGACAAAGCGCTCTTCCGGACTATCCATAGGCATAGTGAAACTCAGTTGGTCATTGTTTTGCAAGCGGAAAATATTGGGGTGGGTCTGCACCATGGTGACAATGGTCATAGGCTCTACCACTGTGTTTTTGGTGAATTGTACCCTTCCGCCATTGGGGCCTGCCTCGATCTTTTTAAGCCCCAGTTGCTCGCCCAGCTGGCGCAGCTCGGCAAGCTGAAATAGTGCCTTTAGCTGCTCCGGCAACAGCCCAAAGCGGTCGATCATTTCCACCTGTAGCTCGTGAAGTTGCTCTTTGGTCTGGCAATTGGACAGCCGTTTGTAGAGAGTCAGGCGCATATTGACATCGGGCAGATAGTCATCGGGTATCAGCGCCGGTATATGCATATTGACCTCAACGCCCTGGTGCAGGGCAGCATCCAGATCCGGTATGGCGCCATTGCGGATGGCATTGACTGCTCGATCTAACATTTCCAGATAGAGGGTAAAGCCTATAGCCTGAATATGACCGCTCTGCTCTTCGCCGAGCAGCTCTCCAGCGCCGCGAATCTCCAGGTCATTGGTGGCCAGCGTGAAGCCAGAACCCAGATGATCGGCAGCAGAGATAACCTCCAGTCGCTTGGTGGCGTCGGCGGTCAGTTTTTTATCCTGAGGGGTCATTAGGTAGGCATAGGCCTGGTGATGGGATCGACCCACACGGCCGCGCAGCTGATGCAGTTGGGCAAGGCCAAATTTATCCGCTCGCTCGATCAATATGGTATTGGCGCTGGGCACATCAATACCGTTTTCGATAATGGTGGTGCATACCAGCACATTGAAGCGCTGGTGATAAAAGTCCGACATCACCTGCTCCAGCTGGCGCTCGCGCATCTGGCCGTGGGCTATCCGGATACGAGCCTCGGGCACCAGTTCTGCCAGCTCATTAGAGACCCGCTGAATGCTTTTGACATCATTGTGCAGAAAGTACACCTGACCGCCGCGCATTATTTCTCGTAGTATTGCCTCCCGGGTAACCCTGGATTCCTGTTTGCGCACAAAGGTTTTTACCGACAGACGCTTGGCTGGTGGCGTGGCAATTATTGAGAGATCGCGGATGCTGTGCATCGACATATTCAATGTGCGTGGAATAGGGGTGGCGGTCATGGTGAGAATATCCACCGAGCTGCGCAGAGACTTGATTTTCTCTTTCTGGCGCACACCAAAACGATGCTCTTCATCAATAATCATCAGGCCCAGCTGGCTAAAGTCTATCTGTGCATGGAGCAGTTTGTGGGTACTAATAAGGATATCAACCTTGCCTGCTTCGGTGGCGGCAATTATCTCCTCCTGCTCTTTATTGGTCTTAAAGCGTGATAGTTCTTCTATGCGGACCGGCCAGCTGGCAAAGCGGTCCTGAAAATTTTGCAGATGCTGGTGGGCAAGCAATGTGGTGGGCACCAGAATAACCACCTGTTTGCCGCTGGAGACCACCGTAAAGGCGGCGCGCATGGCTACTTCGGTTTTACCAAAGCCCACATCACCGCATACCAGGCGATCCATTGGCTGAGAGCTCAGCAGGTCGCGGCGCACTGCATCTATGGCCTCCTGCTGATCGGCGGTTTCCTCAAAGGAGAAGTCGCTGCTAAATTTGCGATAGTCCTCTTCATTTTCAGTGCAGGCAAAGCCTTTGCGCGCGGCGCGACGGGAGTAGATATCCAGTAATTCGACAGCGGTATCGCGCACCTGTTTAGCGGCTTTCTCTTTGGCCTTATCCCATTTGTCTGTGCCTAGACGATTGAGGGGCGCGGCCACCTGATCACCGCCACCGAAGCGACTGATCAAATGGAGAGAGGATACCGGCACATAGAGCTTGGCATCGTCTGCATAGGTAAGCATCAGAAACTCCTGCACTGAGCGGTCAACCTCCAGAGTCACCAGCCCCTGATAGCGGCCCACCCCATGCTCTATATGTACCACCGGAGAGCCAACTTTGAGCTCTGCCAGATTTTTAAATACATAGTCTGGTGACTCTGAGGCCTTTGATCGGCGCCGTCGCTGCATCACCTGCTGACCAAATAGCTCGCCCTCAGTTATCAGGCAGAGTTTTTGTGTGGGGCAGTAGACGCCCTGATCGATTGCATAGGTAGTAATGCCATAACTGGCCTGGCCGTCCACAAACTGCTGCCAGTGGTCGACCGGCTGGGGTGTCAGCTCAATGGCTTTTAGCAGATCGGAGAGCACTTCCCGGCGGCCTGGTGATTCTGCGCAAAATAGAATGCGGGTGTCTGCCGGACACTGGTCAATAAAGGCTTGCAGATTGGCCAGGGGATTAACCAACTTGGCATTAACGGCCACATCCGGCACTGCATGCAGCTGCAGGTTGGCCTGTCCCGCTCGCTCTTCAAGCAGTTCATGGCTAATTATGGTTCTCGGCAGCTGCTTGAGCGACTGAAACAGACTGTCGACAGGAATAAAGATTTCCCCAGGTGGCAGAATAGGTCGTGCTGGGTCAACAGCGTATTCTTCATAGCGACTATTGATATCCTGCCAGAAATACTCTGCCGCCTCTTCAATGCCAGCCTGAGTAAAGAGCTGCACCTGATCTGGCAGATAATCGAACAATGTCGCAGTCTGCTTAAAGAACAGCGGCAGATAATATTCAATGCCCTGGGGGGCTATGCCATCATTTATATCTGTGTAGATAGAGCACAGGCTTGGGTCATGATCAAAATGGTCATGCCAGTTATTGAGAAACAGATTAATGGCTTCGGCATCCAGGGGAAACTCCCGGGCAGGCAGCAGCATGAGTTGATCAACGGTTTCTTTGGTGCGCTGGCTCTCAGGGTCAAACAGGCGCAGGGATTCAATTTCATCGTCGAGCAGATCTATGCGGAATGGAGTCTTCTCACCCATGGGGAAGATATCAATAATAGAGCCGCGAAAGGCGAATTCGCCATGTTCAAAAACTGTATCTACCCGCTTGTAGCCGGCGCGGCTGAGCTGGTCTTGAAGCTTGGCTCGGTCTAAATCCTCGCCCAGGTTGTAGCTAAAGGTGCGCGAGGCGACAAAATCTGTGGGTGCAATGCGGTGCATCAATGTCGATAGCGGAACCACAATAATGCCACGCTGGGCTGTGGGCAGACTAGCCAGAGTTTGCAGGCGCGCGGAAACAATATCCTGATGGGGGGAGAAAATATCATAGGGCAGTGTTTCCCAGTCGGGGAAGGTAAAGATTGGCAGCTGTTGCTCGGCGGCAAAAAATTGCAGGGCACGGGTCTGTTCTGCAGCCTGTCGGGCAGTCTCGGTAATCAGCAGGGTTAATCCCTCGAAGTTAATAGCTGACTCTGCCACAGCCAGGGCGCGCCCGGCCGCACGCAACTCACCCCAATGCTGTTTGTCACCGGGCTTAGATGCGGGGCGTTGCTGGATAATACTCATAAATAATAGGTTATCTGTCTGTGGGTGTCGCCAATGGCCATGGGACAAAACGAATTTGCCCACTATTCTACTTATCTAGGAGTATTGATTGTAGATATATTGTCTATCATAGTGATTAAATAAATTGTTGATTGTCTGGGCTTCCTGACTGCCGGATAATGACAAGTCTCTCTAATGTGCAAAAGGACCCAAGGCATGACTGAGCAAAAAAGACCCTTACCAGATGATTTTTTTAAAGATTGGAAGCAGCGGGAAGCGCTTGCTGAGGGCATGATCCCGGTGATTGGCAAGCTCTATCGAGAGCGCAATGTCAGCACCTATATGTATGGCAACAATATGGTTAACAAGTCTGTTACTGACTTGATGAAGGCTCACCGCTTTGTGCGTCAGGTGGAGATGAATGAGCTCAGTGAGTTTGATACCGCGCCGATGCTGGACGCTGTAGCAAAACTGCAGCTCGGCCCAGCTCATTTAGATCTGGGAAAAATGGTGGTCAAATACCAGAGGGGCGGCAATGGTCGCTCGGTCGATGACTTTGTTCAGGATGAGTTGGCGGAGATTGTAGGCTCAGATATAAAGCCACTGCCTGAGCCCCAGGATGTGGTGCTCTATGGTTTTGGGCGCATAGGTCGGCTGGTAGCGAGAATTCTGATCGACAAGGCGGGCGGTGGCGATGTATTGCGTCTGCGAGCAATTGTTATTCGCAAGAGCAAGCTGGACAATGACCTGGAAAAACGAGCGGCACTGCTGCGCAGAGATTCTGTGCACGGATCATTTAAAGGTACCATCCGGGTGCTTAGCGAAAGTAATACTCTGGTGGTCAATGGCAATCCGATCAAGGTGATCTACGCCAACAGTCCAGAAGAAATAGACTACACTGAATACGGCATTAACAATGCCCTGATTGTCGACAATACCGGTGTGTGGAAAGACAATGCAGGTCTTGGCGGCCACCTGCGGCCCGGGGCTTCCAAGGTGCTGTTAACGGCGCCGGCGGGGGATGATATTCCCAATATTGTCTACGGTATCAATCACCATGAAATTACTCCGGAGCGCAGCATTATCTCGGCGGCGTCCTGCACCACCAATGCTATTGTGCCTGTATTAAAGTGCCTGCTTGATGAGTACGGTATTAATAATGGCCATGTAGAGACTGTTCACGCCTATACCAATGACCAAAATCTGATTGATAACCACCATAAGGGTGATCGTCGGGGACGCAGTGCAGCGCTGAATATGGTACTGACGTCAACAGGGGCAGCCAAGGCGGTGGCCAAGGCTATTCCTGAGCTCAGGGGCAAGTTAACTGGCAATGCTATCAGGGTGCCTACGCCCAATGTGTCCATGGCTATTCTTAATCTGCAACTGGGTAGAGAGACCAATGTGGGCGAGCTCAATGAGTTTCTGCGACAAAAAGCCCTGCACTCCAGTTTGCAGCAGCAAATTGGCTATACCGTGTCCACCGAGGCGGTGTCTACAGACTTTGTTGGCTCACGTCAGGCCTGTGTGCTGGATTCTCAGGCAACCATTGTCGATGGTAATAGCTGTGTGCTGTACTGCTGGTATGATAATGAGTTTGGCTACAGCTGTCAGGTCGTGCGCTGTCTTGAAAAATTTGCTGGCGTGGTCTGGCCCAGCTATCCTCTCGAAGGTTAAAACATTAGAAGGCTAAAACCATGCTGGTAGAGCAGATCTGGACAGATAATCCGTTACGCAATTTCCACTATCTGGTGGCCTGTCCAGATACGCTGGAAGCTTTGGCCATAGACCCTTTTGATCACCAGCTGGTGTTGCAGCGGGCTGAGGCGCTGGGCTGGAAGATCACTCAGATTCTCAATACTCATGAGCACTTTGACCATATTGACGGCAATCAGGCAATGGTTGCCGCCACTGGTGCAACGGTGCTGGCTCATGCCAATGCCCGGGATAAGATTGCAGGTATGGACAGGGGGCTGCAGGCGGGAGCTGTGGTTAAGATTGGCAGCTCGGTTGAGCTGGAGGTGCTGGATACGCCAGGGCATACCATGAGCCATATCTGTCTGCTATCCAAAACTGAGGTCCCGGCGCTGTTCAGTGGCGATACTATTTTTAATGCTGGGGTGGGGCACTGCCACTATGGGGGCGACCCAGATATTCTCGCCAACACCGTGTTTAGTCAGGTGGATGCATTGCCTGACGAAACACTGCTTTATCCTGGACATGATTACATTGTTAACAACCTGCGCTTTACCCTGGATCGAGAGCCGGGTAATACCCTGGCGGCGGAGTTGCTGCAGCAGGTGGAATCTCAGGACCCCAATGAGGCTTTGATTACCAATCTGGGAGAGGAGAGGCAGATTAATACCTTTTTCCGCACAGATAGCCCCGAGGTGATCGAAAACTTTGCTCAATTACAGTCGACGGCGAGTCCGATAGAGGTGTTTTTGGCCCTGCGTGAGTGCCGCAATAGCTGGTAAATAATGGCGCCAGCGCAGGTTTGCGCAAGCATTTCTTATTTAATAACAAAAAAACCTTCAGATTGGCTTTAAAAGTGCTGCAGCACTGGTATCACGACGCCCAGACCTTTATAATCCCGCGCAATCTAAATCGGCCAATTTTAACTATTTTTCAGAGGTTACTCATTGGGCGGACTACAACGTAATTTGCACAGTTCTCGAGCTTAAAGTTGAGTTTGAGAGGCGGCTATTTGATGGGCCGCAAGAGCTTGGTATTGCAGCCAGAATTTAAATTAGACTAGTGGTATTTCCATATGATCAAAGTTCGTCGAGGATTAGATCTGCCTATTGCCGGTGCGCCGGAGCAGATTGTCCAAGATGGCCCCAAGATAAGTCAGGTGGCGGTAATCGGGTCCGATTATCCAGGCATGAAGCCCACTATGGCGGTGCGCGAAGGTGATCGCGTCACTCGGGGTCAGATACTATTTTCGGATAAGAAGAATCAAGGTGTTGTATTTACTGCGCCAGCGGCGGGCAAGGTGGTCGCCATTAACCGTGGCGAGCGACGCCTGTTTCAGTCGCTGGTTATCGATGTCGATGGTGACAAGGCAGAGAAGTTTAAGTCTTATAAGGCTGCCAAATTATCTGATCTGGATCGTGCAGAGGTGGTTGATAATCTGGTTAACTCTGGACAGTGGGTTGCCCTGCGCACCAGACCCTATTCAAAGGTTCCGGCGATTGACTCCAGCCCGGCCTCGATCTTTGTGACTGCCATGGATACTAATCCACTGGCCGCTGACCCAGCGGTGATTATTGCCCAGCGCAGCGAAGACTTCGCCAATGGTCTTAAAGTATTGGCCCATTTGACTGATGGCCCGGTCAATGTCTGTGTCGCACCAGACTCAGCAGTTTCCGGGGAACAGATTGATGGCGTTCGCGATATCAGTTTCAGTGGTCCTCACCCGGCTGGTTTGCCTGGCACCCATATCCATTTTGTCGACCCGGTCAGTGCAGACAAAACAGTCTGGTCGATTGGCTATCAGGATGTGATTGCCACTGGCGCCCTGTTTACCACTGGCAAGCTGGATACCGCCCGCGTGGTTGCCCTTGGCGGCCCTCAGGTTACCCAGCCAAGACTGCTTAGTACTCAGCTCGGCGCTAACCTCAACCAGTTAGTGATTGGTGAACTGGCCAATGATGAAAACCGTATCATCTCTGGTTCTGTGCTTGCGGGCCGCAAGGCTACCGGTGCCTTTGCCTTTTTGGGCCGCTACCACAATCAGGTCTCGGTGATTCGCGAAGGCCGCGAACGTGAGTTTCTGCACTATCTGCGCGCTGGTGTGAACAAGCATTCTGCACTGCCCATCTTTGCCTCATCGCTGAGCAACAAACTATTTAATATGACCTCCAGCACCAATGGCAGCGAACGGGCCATGGTGCCTGTGGGTGGCTATGAAGATGTGACTGCGCTAGATCTGTTGCCTGTGCAGCTGCTGCGCTCGCTGATTGTCGGCGATACAGAAATGGCCCAAAAGCTGGGCTGTCTGGAGTTGGACGAAGAAGATGTCGGCCTCTACACCTATGTCTGTGTAGGCAAGCATGAGTACGGCGGCATTCTGCGCGACAACCTAACTAGAATTGAAAAGGAGGGTTAAGCCCATGATGCGTAATCTTCTCGATAAATTAGAGCCAAAGTTCCACAAGGGCGGCAAATGGGAAAAGTGGTATGCACTTTTCGAAGCAGTCGACACTGCGCTTTACAAGCCGCCGGACATTACCAAGAACAGCTCCCATGTTCGCGATGGCATTGATCTTAAGCGTGTGATGATCACTGTATGGCTGGCAACTTTCCCCACTATGTTCTTCGGTATGTGGAACATAGGGTTTCAGGCCAATACCATTATGGCGGATATGGGCATGGTGTCCCAGGAGGGTCTGCGCGGCGTCTTTATTGGCCTGCTGGCTGGCTATGATGCCACTAGCCTGTGGGACAATATGATCCACGGCGCTGCTTACTTCCTGCCCATTTATATGACTACTTTTATCGTGGGCGGTTTTTGGGAGGTGCTGTTTGCCTCGGTGCGCGGCCATGAAGTGAACGAAGGCTTCTTTGTCACCTCGATTCTGTTTGCTCTGTGCTGTCCTCCGGATCTGCCACTGTGGATGGTGGCTGTGGGTATCAGCTTTGGTATTGTGATTGGTAAAGAAGTATTTGGCGGTACTGGCAAAAATTTCCTTAACCCAGCATTAACCGGTCGCGCATTTCTGTACTTTGCTTACCCGGCCTATATGTCTGGCGACGCAGTCTGGTCTGCAGTGGACGGCTACACTGGCGCTACCATGCTCTCTGTAGCTGCCGCCGACGGTATGGTTGCTCTGCAGCAGGGCGTTACCTGGATGCAGGCCTTTATCGGCACTATTCAGGGCTCTATAGGTGAGACTTCTACACTGGCTATTCTGATGGGTGCGGTGTTGCTGCTGGTGATGCGTATTGCCTCTTGGCGAATTATTACCGGTGTACTTATAGGTTCTGCGGCTCTGTCCATACTGTTTAATAATATTGATTCAACCAACCCCATGTTTGCCGTGCCATTCTACTGGCACTGGGTGATTGGTGGCTTTGCCTTTGGTGCCATCTTTATGGCCACGGATCCGGTGTCTGCGGCGATGACCAATACAGGCAAATTCTGGTACGGCATTTTAATCGGTGTGATGGTGATTCTGATTCGTGTGGTTAATCCCGCATTTCCAGAGGGCATGATGCTGGCAATTCTGTTTGCCAATCTATTTGCGCCGCTGTTCGACCACTGGGTTGTGCAGGGCAACATTAAAAGGAGACTGGCTCGTGGGTAATGACAGTATTTCTAAAACATTTGGTGTAGCACTGGCCCTCTGTGTGGTCTGCGCTGTGGTGGTTTCCAGCGCCGCGGTGATTTTGCGACCCACTCAGGAAGTGAACAAGCTGCTGGACCTGAAAACCAATATTCTCGCCTCTGCAGGTCTGCTGCAACAGGGTGTTTCCATTGAGACTCAGTTTGAGCAGATCAGCACCCGTGTGGTGGATCTGCAGACTGGTGAGTTTACCGATGCGGTTGATGCGGCGACCTATGATCAGCGCAAGGCGTCCAAGGATCCGGCACTATCCATGGCTCTGGATCCCAAACAGGATCCGGCCAAGATTAAACGCCGCGCCAATTATGCCACTGTGTATATGGTTGAGGGTGAGCAGGGCATCGAAAAGATTATTCTGCCAATTAAAGGTTATGGCCTGTGGTCGACTCTCTATGGGTTTCTGGCTCTGGAGGCTGACCTTGAGACTGTCGCCGGTATTGGTTTCTATGAGCATACCGAGACGCCAGGTCTGGGTGGCGAAGTGGATAATCCCAGATGGAAAGCCAGTTGGGTGGGCAAGCAGGCCTACAATCAGGGTGAGCTGACCATTACTGTATTAAAAGGCAAAGCTGATTTGAGCCGCGCTGGTTCTGAGGCACAGATCGATGGTCTGGCCGGAGCCACATTGACCACCAGGGGCGTTGATAATCTGGTGCGCTACTGGCTGGGCGATCAGGGCTTTAGACCGCTGATCAATTCTTTAAAAGCAGGGGAGGCCTAAACAATGTCAAAAGTTAAAGACACCTTATTGGAGCCTATTGTTGCCAATAATCCGGTGGCACTACAGATTCTGGGAATCTGTTCGGCACTGGCGGTAACCTCAAGTATGAAGGTTGCCTTTGTGATGTGCCTGGCGCTAACCACGGTAGCCGCGTTCGCCAATCTGTTTGTTTCTATTATTCGCAACCATATTCCCAATAGCATCCGTATTATTGTGCAGATGACTATTATTGCTTCGCTTGTGATTGTGGTGGATCAGGTGCTTAAGGCTGTGGCTTACGATATCAGCAAGCAGCTGTCGGTATTTGTGGGTCTGATTATCACCAACTGTATTGTGATGGGGCGCGCTGAAGCATTCGCCATGAAGAACCCGCCAATGGCCAGTTTTTACGATGGCATAGGCAATGGCCTGGGTTACAGCATGGTGCTGATGGTAGTCGCATTTTTCCGCGAGCTGTTTGGCGCGGGCAAGCTGTGGGGCTATGAAGTCCTGAGCCTGACTACCGATGGTGGCTGGTATGTGGCTAATGGAATGATGTTAATGGCACCCAGTGCCTTCTTCCTGATCGGTTTGTTGATCTGGGTGATCCGTATCTACGACAAAAAGCAGGTGGAACAGCCTGACTTTAAGATCACCGCCAATAGTCGCCCGAGCGAGGTGGCCTGATGGAACATTATCTAAGTATCTTAGTCCGCTCGATCTTTATTGATAATATTGCCCTGAGCATGTTTCTAGGCATGTGTACCTTTCTGGCACTGTCGAAGAAAATCAATGCTGCTATTGGTCTGGGTATTGCAGTTATTGTGGTGCAGACCATTACTGTGCCGGTCAATAACCTGCTGCTTAACTACCTGCTGGCCGATGGTGCACTGGCCTGGGCTGGCCTGCCTGATGTGGATCTAAGCTTTTTGATGTACCTGTGTTTTATCGGTGTTATTGCCGCCATGGTGCAGATACTGGAGATGGTGCTGGATAAGTATGTGCCTGCGCTATACAACGCGCTGGGTGTGTTCCTGCCATTGATTACGGTGAACTGTGCGATTCTGGGTGGTTCTCTGTTGATGGCGGAGCGGGGCTTTGATTTTGCAGAATCCGTGGTTTATGGCCTTGGCTCTGGCACTTCCTGGGCACTGGCTATCGCTGTACTGGCCGGCATTCGCGAAAAATTAAAATATAGTGATATTCCAGAAGGCCTACAGGGGCTGGGTATCGTATTTATTACCGTGGGTCTTATATCCCTGGGCTTTATGTCCTTCGGTGGTATTGATATCTAAGCAAGATCTGTAATAAC
>Ga0115562_1003301_pt1 | contig 10812 bp, 8 predicted proteins | sample COGITO_mtgs_1105_6_FD_87200 | JGI IMG/M metagenome (GOLD analysis project Ga0115562, IMG submission 87200) | Pelagic marine microbial communities from North Sea - COGITO_mtgs_110516 | ecosystem: Environmental > Aquatic > Marine > Epipelagic | place: Germany:Helgoland, sampling site Kabeltonne...
CATGACCGTGTGATGGCCCTTGTCTAATAAATGGTCAAGCGCCCGCAATCGCGCAGGTGACGTAAGGACCAGTTTGCGAACCACTTATTCAATTTGACTCTCTGAATTCGCCTCGCCAAGCTGGCGCCATTCCAACCTTGGGGGACTTGATCCAATGATTTCACGTATAATGACAACAACCTGCACGCTGGCCATGATGGGCAGCATGGCAACGGCGGACTATTCGCTGACGATCCTGCACACAAACGACTTTCATGCGCGTTTTGAGCCGATTAGCCGCTTCGATAGTGGCTGTTCTGCTGAAGACAATGCCGAAGGCAAATGCTTTGGTGGCACAGCCCGCCTGGTGACTGCGATTGCGGATGCACGCGCGCGGACGAACAACTCTATTCTTGTGGATGGCGGCGACCAGTTTCAGGGTACGCTGTTCTACACATACTACAAAGGTGCGGCTGCCGCGGAATTCATGAACCAGCTGGGTTACGACGGTATGACAGTCGGCAACCACGAATTTGACGATGGTCCAGAAGTTCTCAAAGGCTTCATGGATTCGGTGCAGTTTCCTGTCCTGATGTCGAACGCAGACGTATCAGCAGAGCCGCTGCTGGCTGATAGCCTCATGAAGTCCACAGTGATCGAACGTGGTGGCGAAAAGATCGGTATGATCGGTCTGACACCTGAAAACACAGACGAACTGGCAAGCCCCGGTCCCAATGTGATGTTCTCTGATCCTGTGGCCGCTGTGCAGGCCGAGGTCGACAAGCTGACCGAAATGGGGGTGAACAAGATCATCGTTCTGTCGCACTCTGGCTATAATGTTGATCTGGACGTTGCGGCAAACACCACTGGTGTTGACGTGATCGTTGGCGGGCACACCAATACGCTGCTGGGTGACGACGAAAATGCTGCAGGGCCGTACCCGACAATGGTTGGTGATACAGCCATCGTGCAGGCATACGCCTACGGTAAATTCCTTGGCGAGCTGAATGTCACCTTCGACGACAACGGTGTTATCACCGAAGCCGCTGGTGCCCCGATCCTGATCGACGCATCTGTTTCCGAGGACGAGGCGACTGTAGCTCGGGTGGCAGAACTTGCTGGTCCACTCGAAGAAATCCGTCAACGGGTCGTGGCTGAAACCGCAGCCTCGATTGAGGGTGATCGTTCGGTATGTCGTGCGATGGAATGTGAAATGGGCAACCTGATTGCAGACGCAATGCTAGATCGCGTCGCTGATCAGGGTATCCAGATCGGTTTCCAGAACTCTGGTGGTATCCGCGCATCCATTGACGCAGGCGAAGTGACGATGGGCGAAGTCCTGACTGTGCTGCCTTTCCAGAACACGCTGTCGACTTTCCAGGTGACAGGTGCTGCAATGATCGCTGCACTTGAAAACGGTGTAAGCCAGCACGAAGATGGCTCTGGCCGCTTCCCACAGGTATCCGGCATGACGTTCACGGTTGATCTGAGCCAAGAGCCAGGATCACGCATCAGCGATATTATGGTCGGTGGCGCAGCAATTGATCCTGCAGCGGTCTATGGTGTTGTGTCCAACAACTTTGTTCGCAACGGCGGCGACGGATACAGCATGTTCGAGGATGCGATGAACGCCTATGACTTCGGCCCTGATTTGGCTGACGTGACGGCGGAATACATCGCTGCGAATGCGCCCTACCAGCCCTATACGGATGGCCGTATCAACATGAAGTAAGCCTTTCCTGAGGCTATTGTTCAGCGCGCCACGGGGCATCCCGTGGCGCGTTTTTTCTTGGCCGTATGCAAAGGCAAGTTTAAGCCGCTAAATGAGGGTATTTAACGTCGCTGAGCTTTGCTTAATTTAGGCTTACTTCACCCATAGCGCACAGCGAAGCGTCGCAAGATCTCGCCTGGAACAGTCACATTCGCCGCATGGCAAACCTCAATCAGTCCATCGGCATCATCCGATGGAAAATACCCGTAGTCGCGGTAGACGCGTATCCGCCGCTCAAAGTCCAGTGCGTCTGCTTCCGGGTGAAACTGGGTCGCATAAACATTATGACCATAGCGGATCATTTGGACAGGGCAGGGCGCAGAACTGAGCAAATGCACGGTGCCAGGAGGCAGACTTTGCACCGCCTCTTTGTGCCCAACAAACACCTCAAATTCAGACGACAGACCTTTCAAGAGCGGGTCCTCAACTGCATCTGGCATGAGTTTGCAGACCGAAGGCCCGACGGGCTCACCGAACTGTGCTTTGCTGACTTCACCACCAAGATGGTGGGCGAGAATGCCCAATCCATAGCAGCACCCCATGAAAGGATGATCCAAGGCGGTAACTTGCGGCATCAAAGCCAGTATTTGGCCTTCGATCCGTGCATCCAACGCGCTTTTCTGCTCCGGCGGGTCGCTGACACAGCCAGGTCCACCTCCGACGATGACGCCAGCATAGTCCGTCACATTTAAATCGAACGGAATTTCCTCTTGATCGACACGTATGCGATGGGTGCGTTCCGGAGACATTTGGCACTTGTTGAGAATGGAAGCGTATTCATCATCAGACGCTTCCGTTTCCGGGCGTAGTTGCAGGATAAGAAATTTTTTCATGCAAACCCGGTAGCGTCAGATGGTGCGAAAGACAACAATGATGAGAACGCAAGCCAGCGGCCTGAGCTTTTTGGCAGCTAAGCCCAAAGTAGGCAACGATGGCTTCAAAATGACCCTCTTGAGCGGACATTCGTTGAGAGTGCGGCAACTTGAAAGACGAGATGATTGTGAAGCGTGAAAATGCATCCGATCAGGGACAGCCTGCAGGCGCGATGATTTTGGGCCGTTTAGGTTAACTCATTCAGCAACCATTCCGCGCGCTCGATATGGGTCCGCGCGATTCCAAGCTTCCTATTCAAACGCGCCTTTTTGTCGGGTGATGCCGCCACCGCAATTTCCGCCTCCAGTTCCGCCGACTTTGCGTGCAGTTTCCGCAGGACCACTTCCACATGGCTGGGCTTGATCTTGCTCGCCTTTCCGCTTTCAAGACGCGCGTTGTACTCTTCTACCTTAGCGGCCAGCTTTTTCAGACCCATTTTCGCTACTCCAATCGTGTCCTTGGGGCATAAGCCTGGACGTTTTTCATGACCGTCTCGCAACAGTATCTTTTGTCACATGCGCACCGGCTCGGCTCTCAGGATCACTCATCACCTCGTCGCGTTCATCTTCGTCGAGCGACAGAAGGTTTTCCAGCTCTGCCATCGCGCTGTCGCGTTCGATGTAATAACTGCGTGCCACTTTGATCAGGTCGCGCATGGCGCCGTAAGCGTACCCGGAATCATTCATGAAGGATGTTGCGGCGACCGCGCTCAATTCTCCGCTGCGGATCAGCGCGTCCACGCGTTTGGATGTCGCGCGTGCGTCCTCTTCAATCTGGGCACTTTCTTGATCAAGCCAGAGCGCGCTGCGGTCTTCGGGGTTCGCCCTATCAAGTTTTCGGATCTCTACGACGATGCGCGCAATCTCGGTTCGCAAACCGTCATAGAGTTCTGTGACGACGTTCTGGGGTCGGATGGTATAGCGCAGGATATTCTTGCGCAGATGCTTGACCGACTTGACCGCTTGCACGATGTCGCTTGCTACGTCGCGCAAGGCGTAAACACGGCCTGCGATCTCCGGAGCAAGCCGCTTGTCCCCAGCGCGCGTCGTAAATTCTACAATGGCCGCATAGAGCGTCTTCACATGGTGTTCATAGCCCTCATCGATGTCAATTTCGACTGGGCTGCGGCTTGTCCGAACCACGGCTGCAACGTCGTTTGTCGCAAATACCTGATCGCGGTGTAGATTGAGCCCGTGCAGGATCAGTTCTGTTGCGTTCTCGTAGAGATGAAGCACCTCTTTGCGCAGCGCGATCTCAAGGGTCTGCGGGAATTCATCAACCGCCTCATTCAGGTAACGTGGGCGGCTGATATCTGGAACAGGTTCCGTGATCCGGCGTTCGAGGAAGCCGATGAGACGGGTCAGGAACGGCAGCATCAGTGCCACGCCGAGCACGTTAAAGATCGTGTGAAACACCGCAAGCTTCATTGCAAAGTCACCCGGGGCGATCCCCACTGCATCGCTGATCCAGTCAACTAAATCGCGCAGTGGTGCGAGAAAGACGAGTGCAACAATCGCTGTAGCCATATTGAAAATGAGATGTGCCAGTGCAAGTCGCTTGCCCTGAAAATTCGCCCCAAGCGCGCTGATGATGGCGGTAATCGTCGTGCCGATATTCGCGCCGATGGCTAATGCTAAGGCGTTCTCATAGCTGATCTGACCGGCGGCCAATGCGGTGAGGATCAGGACCATCGTCGCGTGGCTCGACTGCATGATGACGGTCGCGGTTGTCCCGATCAGGGAATAGACAAACAGTCCAAGTAATCCCGTTAACGCAAAGCGCGTCAGGTCAATTTGGTCCTTGAAGGCATCAAAGCCTTCTTTCATGTGGTGAATACCAAGGAACAGAAAACCCAAGCCAGCCAGCGCATAGCCAATGCCCCGCAAGGGCTTTGATTTCTGGAACACTAGAATGATGCTGAGTGCGATCATCGGCATCGCATAGGCCGCGATGTTGATTTTCAGCCCAAACCCTGCAACCAGCCAAGCGCCTGTCGTTGTCCCGATATTCGCGCCAAAGATAATCCCTACACCACCAATGAGTGAGATCAGCCCGGCGCTGAGAAACGAGATGGTGATGACCGAGACCAGCGAACTGGATTGCAAAAGCGTGGTCGAAACGATTCCAAATGAGATCGCCCGGGGTGTCGAGCCAGTCGCCCGCTCCAAGATCCTTTCCAAGGCGCCGCCACCAAACAGCTTGAACCCATCCTCAAGCATCAGCATCCCGAAAAGGAAGATCGCGACGCCGGCCGCAATTTCCTGCGCGTCAGGACTGAACCAGAAGGTCAGTAATAACGAACCAATTACGATTGGCAGGTAATAACGCGTCATGCTGGCAAACCTGCCGGAAGAGCCACCCAAACCGCAGGTCCAGAAATGGGCTGGCCATACTCAGCTGATCGTATCTGATCCGTTAGTCCTGCCACTGGGCGAATTCCCTGCTAGGTGTTGCAATTCCAAAACATACCGATGTGCAAAGCGCTGTCATTGACATGGCTCAAAGTGGCTACTTTTTGGTCTGTGATGGTTGGTTCACGATTCGCGCACCAAAACTGGGGGACCGTGCCGTGTTAAGAACCGAAAAAATCGAAAATGCTGCACAGCGAAACCGTGATGAGTTGGTTCGCTTCGGAACTGCCTTGCTCTTTATTGTCGGCATCATGCTGTTCACCATTGTCCGGACAGATGGTGGTATCGACGGAACACTACTGGTCGCAGCCGCGATGATTGGCGGGTACATGGCGATGAACATTGGCGCCAACGATGTAGCAAATAATGTTGGGCCCGCTGTCGGATCACACGCCATCACGCTGACCGGTGCCATCTTCATCGCGGCCTTCTTCGAGGCCAGTGGCGCGCTTGTCGCCGGTGGGGATGTTGTTGGCACGATCAAGAGCGGGATCATTGATCCTGATCTTGTTGCTGACCGGGACACTTTCATCAGGATCATGATCGCGGCGCTTCTGGCAGCCGCAGTGTGGTTGAACTTTGCGACCGCAATTGGTGCGCCTGTGTCCACAACACATTCGATCGTCGGCGGTGTTCTTGGCGGGGGGGTCGCAGCGGCGGGCTGGGGTATCGCAGATTGGTCCGTCGTCGGCCAGATCGCTGCAAGCTGGGTGATTTCACCAGTGCTAGGTGGTTTGATCGCAGCAGGCTTTCTGTTCCTAATCAAACGCACGATCACCTACAAACAGGATGTGCTTGAGGCGGCCAACCGGATGGTGCCGGTGCTGGTGGCACTCATGGCTTGGGCCTTTGCAACATACCTGATGCTGAAGGGCGTCAAAAAGGTCATCGCGGTGTCGTTCCCCACGGCGTTCCTGATCGGTGTCGTAGCAGCCGTTATCATTTACCTGATCATGCGGCCTTATATTGCGCGGAAGACGGCAAAACTGAACAATCACAAGGCTAGCGTTAACGATCTGTTTACTGTCCCGCTGATCTGCGCGGCGGCCCTCTTGAGCTTCGCGCATGGCGCAAACGACGTCGCCAATGCAGTCGGCCCTCTTGCCGGTATCAACGAGGCCATCACTCAGGGCGGCGTTTCAGCAAAAGCGGGCATTCCAATTTGGGTCATGGCCGTCGGGGCAATTGGTATTGCGTTGGGTCTTGCGCTTTACGGACCGAAACTCATCCGAACCGTTGGCAGCGAGATCACCGAACTCGACAAGATACGCGCCTTTTGCATCGCCATGGCCGCAGCGATTACCGTCATCATTGCATCGCAACTCGGGTTGCCTGTCAGTTCGACGCACATTGCTGTCGGAGGGGTCTTTGGGGTTGGTTTCCTGCGCGAATACATCAAATCGAGCTATGCGCGCATGCTTGACGAGATACGGGACCATCATGCTGACAATGACCCGGTCGCGGTCGAAAAATTCGTGGCGGAGTTTGAGAACGCAGATGTCGCCACCAAAGGGGTAATGCTACGCGACATGAAGGCCCAGGTGTCCGCCGAGCGTCTGCTTGGGAAACAGGAAAGACGCGGTCTGGGTCGCGTACACCGTGTCGAGCTGGTAAAACGCAACCTCTTGCTGCGCATCGCGGCAGCCTGGATCATTACAGTCCCCATTGCAGCGCTGCTGGCTGCAATGTTCTTCTTTATGATACGGGGAATGATGCTGCCCTAGGACCGCTAAAGACTCTGGCTGTTGAAGCGAGTAACGATGAACGGTCCGGCTCATTTGCCGTAAGAGCAGTGCACGACTGATTTCTGCTGAACCGGATTTGAGGATTGCTGCGCGCTGATACAGCGATTGATTAACTGGCGATCACGGTACCTTAACGTTGGATTCGCGATGTCCTGATTCAAGCCTGACGCGGGCGTTGTGTAATGGGTATCGTGCGGTAGTGGTGAGCATCTTAGTCTTTATTATTATTGACTTTTATATTGCATCGGGTCGCATGGGGTAAAACTGGTTTGCATGGCGTTACCTACAAAATGCCTACAAAGAATGCTAAAACTCACAGAGACGTTTGCGAAGAAATTACCCGATGTGAGAACCGGTACGGACAAGTATTGTGATGCCGAAATCAAAGGGCTGGTGCTTTTTGTGGGGAAGCGCTCAAAGACTTGGCACGTTCAGAAAGACGTTGGCGGTCAGACCAAGCGTATTCTAATTGGCCGGTTTCCAATCATCTCGGCGCAGGCTGCACGGCAGAGTGTCCGACGATGGCAATCGCTGCACCATTGGCTGCTTCCCACCCAAGGCCGACCTCCGGCGATTGTACGCGATGCTGCAACGCGGTCCGCCATGCCAAATCTTCGCTGCAAGTGCGAAGGGACTAGAATCGATCCAGCAGCATCGATACTAAGGGTGGGAACCTCGGGCACATCCTTACTGCCAAGCTGGTATTCTAATGCCCGCCCCCAAAGCTGGGCAGAAAACAATCATAGGCGGTATTAAGGGCCGTGTATGAGCGAGTGCAGTGACAAACTGCTTGCCAGCACCGCCCAAACCCTACAACATCGGCTCAGATCGACGTTGGGAGAACCAGATAAACTGGTGCCGAAGGAGCAACCGCCCCGGAAACTCTCAGGCAACCGGACCGACGCCGATACCAAGACTCTGGAGAGAGGCACGTCAATTTGTGCCCGCCGAAGGGATAGCAATCTCAGGCGCATGGACAGAGGGGGCATCACGCGTGGAAGCTTACGCTTTCGCGTCCAAGTGGTGCCGCAGGATGTTTCATTGTCCGAACGGCCCGTCATAGATAGAGGCCTTTTGATGTCTGACCTTTTTCATACGCCGCTGCATGACCTCCATCTCGCACTCGGCGCCAAAATGGTGCCTTTCGCGGGCTACGCCATGCCCGTTCAATACCCGATGGGTGTCTTGCAGGAACACCTGCATACCCGTAACAAAGCCGGGCTCTTTGACGTCAGTCACATGGGGCAAGTGATCATCAAGGGCGCGAATTACCGGGCGGTGGCAACCGCGTTGGAGACGTTGATACCAGTTGATATCCTTGGACTTGATCAAGATCGCCAGCGCTACGGTTTTTTCACCAACGACGCTGGTGGCATTTTAGATGACCTGATGCTGGCAAATCGTGGTGACCATATTTTTATGGTCGTGAACGCAGGCTGCAAGGCTGATGACATTGCCCATATGAAAGCCAACTTAAGCGGTGTCACAGTCACCGAAATCACAGATCGCGCGCTGCTTGCGCTGCAAGGACCAGCTGCCGAAGCGGTCCTGTCTGCGCTGGACCCAAAAGCCGCAAGCATGCAGTTCATGGATGTGGCTACCCTGTCGCTTGTGGGGGCCGAATGCTGGGTATCGCGGTCGGGATATACTGGCGAAGACGGCTATGAAATATCAGTACCTGCTGCGCAGGCCGATACGCTGGCAAAAGAGCTACTGGCCCACGCAGATGTCGCACCCATTGGTCTTGGCGCACGCGATAGCTTGCGTCTGGAAGGCGGGCTTTGTCTTTACGGACACGATATCGACACTGACACCACGCCGACCCAAGCCTCACTAAACTGGGCGATCCAAAAAGTGCGGCGCAGTGGCGGCGTCCGCATGGGCGGGTTTCCCGGGGCGGATGTTATCTTGGCTGAATTGATCCATGGTGCTGCCAGCAAACGTGTTGGCCTACTGCCCGAAGGGCGTGCGCCGATGCGCGAAGGTGTCCCACTTTTTGCCCAAACTGACGATGAAACGCCGATTGGAAAGATCACCTCTGGTGGCTTTGGACCTACAGTCGGGGCACCTATTGCGATGGGTTATCTGCCCACCGAAGAAGCCGTTGAAGGCGCGAAGGTCTTTGGTGAGCTTCGCGGCAAGCGCCTGCCGCTGACCTTAACATCTCTTCCTTTCACACCCGCTAATTTCAAACGCTAAACTGACGGAGAACACATATGAAATTCACTGAAGAGCACGAATGGCTACGCCCCGAAGACGACGTTGTCGTGGTAGGTATTACCGAGCATGCAACAACCCAATTGGGCGATATCGTATTCATTGAACTGCCCGAAGTCGGCACCATAGTGACCAAAGACGAAGAGGTCGTTGTTATCGAAAGCGTCAAAGCTGCCTCCGATATCACAGCCCCGATTGACGGCGAAATTGTCGAGGTAAACACCGCGCTCGCTGACAATCCCGGGCTCGCAAATGAAGACGCGATTGGTGCTGGCTGGTTCTTCAAAATTAGGCCTGCTGACCCGTCACAGTTGGACAGTTTGATGGACGAAGCCGCCTATAACGCCTTGATCGCTTAAATTTCGGAGCCTGCCATGACCTTCACCCCCACCGACTATCTGCCCTATGACTTCGCTAACCGGCGTCACATCGGACCATCGCCCGCCGAAATGGCGGAGATGCTAAAAGTTGTGGGGGCTGACGATCTGGATGCGCTCATCTCTGACACACTTCCCGCCAAAATCCGGCAGGCCAAACCGCTAGATTTTGGCAAACCGATGTCAGAGCGCGAGTTGCTGCATCACATGAAGGTCACGGCGTCCAAGAACAAGGTTCTGACCTCGTTGATTGGGCAAGGCTATCACGGGACGGTCACGCCCCCTGCAATCCAGCGGAATATCTTTGAAAACCCCGCTTGGTACACTGCCTATACCCCCTACCAGCCTGAGATTTCGCAGGGACGGCTTGAGGCACTTTTGAATTTCCAAACCATGGTCTCTGACCTGACCGGATTGGAGATTGCAAACGCCTCTTTGCTCGATGAGGCGACTGCATGTGCCGAGGCGATGACCATGGCGCAGCGGGTTGCCAAAACGAAGGTCACCGGATTCTTCATCGACGAAAACTGCCATCCGCAAAACATCGCGGTTATGAAAACACGCGCCGCGCCCTTGGGCATTGAGATTACGGTAGGCAAGCCGGATGATCTGGACGCCACTGCCGTTTTCGGCGCGATCTTCCAGTATCCCGGGACCTTCGGGCACCTGCGCGACTTCACCCCAGAGATTGCCAAGCTGCATGGCACCAAAGCCATCGGCATTATCGCCGCCGATCCCCTGTCGCTGACCTTGCTCAAGGAACCCGGTGCGATGGGCGCCGATATTGCTGTCGGCAGCACGCAACGGTTTGGTGTGCCTGTTGGCTATGGCGGTCCTCATGCAGCCTACATGGCAACGAAGCAAAACTATGCCCGGTCGATGCCGGGCCGGCTTGTTGGTGTGTCCATCGACAGCCACGGCAACCGCGCCTACCGTCTGTCGCTGCAAACCCGCGAGCAACATATCCGCCGCGAAAAGGCGACGTCGAACGTCTGCACAGCACAGGCTTTATTGGCCGTCATGGCGGGTTTCTATGCGGTGTTTCATGGCCCCGAGGGCCTTAAGGCGATTGCCCAACGGATTCATCGCAAGACCGCACGACTTGCCGAGGGGATCAAAGCCGCGGGCTTTGATGTGCGTCCCGCCACGTTTTTTGACACGATCACCGTCGAGGTTGGCCCGCTGCAAGCTGCCGTGATGAAATCGGCGGTAGATGAAGGCATTAACTTGCGGGCCGTTGGTACTACCCAAGTGGGGATCACATTGGACGAGCGCACCCGCCCTGCCACGATCGAGGCCGTCTGGCGGGCCTTCGGTATCGACCGCGAAGACAAAGATTATACGCCGCATTATCACGTGCCAGAAAAACTGATCCGCACCACGGAATACCTCACCCATCCGGTGTTCCACATGAACCGCGCCGAGACCGAAATGATGCG
>Ga0115562_1003322_pt1 | contig 10778 bp, 10 predicted proteins | sample COGITO_mtgs_1105_6_FD_87200 | JGI IMG/M metagenome (GOLD analysis project Ga0115562, IMG submission 87200) | Pelagic marine microbial communities from North Sea - COGITO_mtgs_110516 | ecosystem: Environmental > Aquatic > Marine > Epipelagic | place: Germany:Helgoland, sampling site Kabeltonne...
AAGACAAAACCACTAGATAAATAAAAGGTTGTAGCAATGTAACGTTTAGATTCAAAAAGTGGAATTTTCTTTTCGGTAAATAAATCCTTAATTAAAATGAGATTTACGAAAATGGTTATTACTAGTAGTATTTGGATAGCTTCATTAGTTCCAGTATTAGAGTTATGAATCATACACTAATACCAAAACCCAAAATATAAAAATGTAAAAATTGAAGCAGTAATTAAAAGCGCATTTAGTTTTATTAGTTTATTAAACTCAGCCAACGTTATAAGGCCAAATATATAAAGTACTATGAGAAGTGCGTTTTCCCAATACATTGAAACAATCAACAAAATGACATAAACAATGCCAGAGATAGCGCGCGTTAAAAGTTCCTTCATTTATAAGTCTTCTAAAAGTAATAAGTACAAATTTTTAGCACTACTTCCGTAGGTTAAGAAGTCTTTGTCTTCATTAGTTTTAAAGTGCTTAATAGTAGTAATGTTAGTTGGGATTTTAGATTTATTTTTATTTTTTATACCCTTTAGGCCTTCACCAATACTCTCAACAAGCTGGCTTGTAGTGGCATATATAACAAAATTATCAGGTAATTCTTTTAGTTTTTTCTCTGCAATTTGATTTGATGATATTAATAATGAACCATCATCAGATATCAAATACTCACAGGTTGTAAAGAAATAGGTGCTTTCTGATGTTTTTTTTGTAGCCTTTAAGTCAAAGCCCTCAAATAACTTTCCTAATCTATCATCCAACAAAAAGACATTTTTACCGTCCCAATTGTTTTCCGAAATAATATTTTCTAGGCTATTGTAGACATCTTCAATATTCTCGCAATACAAGAATTTACCTCCATTTGCCTTGAAGTTAATAGTAAACCGCTCATCAACAGGGAGTTTAATATCTGGCATGTATTTGCTACGTTCTTCATTAGGAACTTTTTCTTCAGAACTACGGGATTTTCCTCCAAAAATTTTTCTGAATAAACTCATTTACAAATACTGTTACGGTGCTTTTTTTTGAATTATCCAAATATAAAAAAACTTAAACTAACTCTAGGCTAATTTAAGTTTTTTCGTTAGGTGAAGTGATTTCTATTCCTCTTCTTCAGAGGTAATTTCTTCTTTTTTATCGGATATAAATTCTTTTTTCTCAAAAGGGCGCTTTCCAAAAATCTTTTCGAGATTATCTTTAAAGATGACTTCTTTTTCTAAAAGCACTTCGGCTAATTCAGTCAGTTTATCTTTATTGTCTTTAAGTATTTTTATAGCTCGTTGGTATTGTTCTTCTATGATACTAGAAATTTCCTTATCAATCAAAACCGCTGTTTCTTCGCTGTAAGGCTTAGTGAAACCACTTTGTTGCCCCGAAGAGTCGTAATAGGTTAAATTGCCAACTTTATCGCTTAAGCCATACACGGTTACCATGCCTCTTGCTTGTTTTGTCACTTTTTCTAAGTCACTGAGTGCGCCAGTTGAAATCTTATCGAATATTACTTTTTCGGCAGCACGTCCACCCATAGTGGCACACATTTCATCAAGCATTTGCTCAGGTCTTACTATTAGTCTTTCTTCTGGTAAATACCACGCTGCACCCAAAGATTGACCTCTTGGGACGATAGTTACTTTTACAAGTGGCGCAGCATGTTCCAACATCCAACTTACTGTGGCATGACCAGCTTCATGAAAAGCAATAGCTTTTTTCTCGTCTGGTGTGATTATTCTATTTTTCTTTTCTAGACCACCTACAATACGGTCAACCGCATCTAAAAAGTCTTGCTTATTTACTGCTTTTTTTCCTTTACGAGCAGCAATTAGTGCGGACTCATTACATACATTAGCAATATCTGCGCCTGAAAAACCAGGTGTTTGTTTTGCTAGGAAATCGATATCTAAAGTTTCTTCTTTTTTCAGAGGACGAAGGTGTACTTCGAAAATTTCTTTACGTTCACGAACATCTGGTAAGTCTACATATATCTGTCTATCAAAACGTCCGGCACGCATTAACGCACTGTCTAAAACATCTGCACGGTTTGTTGCTGCTAGAACTATAACATTTGTGTTAGTTCCAAAACCATCCATTTCTGTTAGCAATTGATTCAATGTGTTTTCACGTTCATCATTAGATCCTGAGAAGTTGTTTTTTCCTCTTGCTCGTCCAATCGCATCAATCTCATCAATAAAAATTATTGAGGGTGATTTTTCCTTAGCTTGTTTGAATAGATCTCTTACACGTGAAGCTCCAACACCCACAAACATCTCAACAAAGTCAGAACCTGATAATGAGAAGAACGGTACTTTTGCTTCACCAGCAACCGCTTTTGCAAGTAACGTTTTACCTGTTCCTGGAGGTCCTACGAGTAATGCACCTTTTGGAATTTTACCACCAAGAGAGGTGTATTTTTCTGGAAACTTTAGGAAGTCTACAATCTCTTGAACTTCTTCTTTCGCACCTTCAAGACCAGCTACATCTTTAAATGATGTTTTAGTATCTGTTTTTTCATCAAAAAGCTTAGCTTTAGATTTTCCAATATTAAAAATCTGACCACCAGCACCGCCACCACCGCCAGAAGACATACGCCTCATTATGAATATCCAAACACCTATTATGAGAACAAAAGGTAAAAGAGATATTAAAAAATCGCCAAAGGCATTATTTTCTATATCTGCATTTCTGGAGGTAGGTAGGTTATTTTTTTTAATAATTTCGTCAATTCTATCTTCAAAGTTACCTAGATCTCCAAATTTTAAAGTATAATTAGGAATATTACCAGAAGGTATAAATCCTTTTGATTGTGTGTCTTTGTGAATATCTTTTTTTAAAGCTTCATCGGTTAAATATACTCTAGCAGTTTTAGTGTTACTAATAATAACTACCTCTTCAACATCACCTTGCTCTAGGTAGTTAATAAATTCAGAAGTCTTGATTATTTTTGAACTTTGAAAAGCGCTTCCACCAAATAGTTGAAGGCCTAAAAACACAGCTATTATGATACCATAAATCCAGTAGGGACTTACTTTTGGTTTTTTGTTTAAATTCTTATTATCCTTTGCCATTATTAGCGTTTCGTTTTAAATACTTGTTTCTATTTGTGTTGTTATAGCATCTCCCCATAAACTTTCAATATCGTAATACTCTCTAATATGTTTTTGGAAAACATGTACAACAACGTTTACATAATCCATTAAAATCCATTCAGCATTATCAGTACCTTCTATATGCCAAGGTTTATCTTTAGTAGTTTTACTAACTTGTTTTTGTATGGAACTTACTATCGCATTTACTTGGGTATTTGAAGTACCTTCGCAAATAATAAAATAATCGCAAACTGTGTTTTCTATTTCTCTTAAATCTAAAAGTATAATCTCTTTTCCTTTAACGTCTTCGATACCACTTATTATAGTTGTAATGAGTTGGTCGGCATTGCTATTTCTTTGCGTCATTAAAATGTTTTAAATTTATACAAAGTTATTACTTTTTTATTTCTAGTTAACCCTAATTATCATAAGAAAACCATAAAAATAATAGGTGTATTGTAATGTATATTATCAAACTTGATGCCATCGATTCAACCAATAGTTACCTGAAAACTATTTGTGTAAAAAACACACCAAAAGACCTTACTGTTGTTATTGCCGAGCATCAGACTAATGGTCGTGGTCAAATGGGAACCAATTGGCAAGTCGAAGCATCAAAAAACCTTACTTTTAGTGTGTTTAAACACGTTTCGTTCTTAAAAGTATCGGAGCAGTTTTACATTAGTATGGCGGTAGCTTTAGGAATTACTAAAGCTTTAAAAGAATTACAAATACCAAAAATAACAATAAAATGGCCTAACGACATTTTGTCAGAGCATAAAAAAATAGCTGGTATTCTCATTGAGAATGTGATAAAAAATAATACTCTAGAGGGTTCTATTATCGGTGTAGGACTTAACGTTAATCAGAAGTTTTTCGATAATCTTCCTAATGCTTCTTCATTGAGTTTGATAAGTGGTATTGTTTACAATAAGGACGAAGTCTTTCATCTTATTTTAAAAAATATTCTAGAGTATTTAAAAAGACTAGAAAGTGATTTAAAGCCACTAAAAAAGGAATATGAAGATAAATTATTCCGTATTAAAAAGCCATCAACTTTTAAATCTAATGGGGCCCAAGTTTTTTCTGGCTTTATAGAAGGTGTATCATTAGATGGTAAATTGAAATTACGACTTGAAGATGATATAATAAAAACTTACGATCTAAAAGAAGTAGAATTATTGTATTAAACAGAGGCTGGTATATTTTTAGCCAAAGTTTCTAAAAATTTACTTATTGGACCTTTAATCATCATGGCCATCATGGCGTTAAACTCACCAGAGAAATTTAATGTAACTTCACTTTTATTAGCTTCAATTTCTGATACATCTGCAATTAAGACAAAGTCTAACTTGCCACCTGCAGCACCTAAAACAATTTTGCTGTTTGGTGTAGCTTCTTTCTTTTTTAAAACGATTTCTGGCATTCCTTTTAAGGCAAATAAAAATTGATCTGTATCCAAAACTTCAAATTTGCTAATATTTTCGGGCATTAACTTTTCGAAATTTTTAATATCTGATAGGAAATTAAATGTTTCCTCAGCTGATTTGTCTAATACTACTTTTGGAGATTCTAAATTCATGTGTCTTTATTTTTTTTGATAAGGTGTTAAGTTATTATAACAGTCAAATAAACAACTAAAGTCTTATCAATTAGCGTTCCATTCGCTTGGGTTTGCATTCCAAAGTGCTAAGATGTCTTGCTGCTCCTGATTAATGTATCTTGTGTCTAAAGCTTGTTCTAAAAGACTTTCATAATTTCCAAGAGTATGTAAGTCAATTTCAGTTTTGCTAAAATTTTTGTTCGCAACATCAAAACCATAAGAAAAAATTGCTACCATTCCTTTGATGTTTGCTTCAGCCTTTTGTAGTGCTTTTACAGCATTAAGGCTACTCTTTCCAGTACTAATTAAATCTTCCACTACGACAACAGTCTGACCTTTTTCGAGATAGCCTTCGACTTGGTTTTGTCTACCATGTTTCTTAGCTTCAGGTCTAACATACACAAATGGCAGATTAAGGTAATCTGCTACTAAAGCGCCAATACCAATTGCTCCTGTAGCGACGCCAGCAATAACATCTGGTTTTCCATAAAGCTCCTCAATTTGTCTTGCTAGTGTTTCTCTAACATAGTTCCTGATTTGTGGGTAAGAAAGTACAACACGATTGTCACAGTATATTGGAGATTTCCAGCCAGATGCCCATGTAAATGGATTATTTGGTTGTAATTTAATGGCGTTTATTTGCAATAACAATTCTGCTGTTTTTTTTGCGATATCTTTATTAAAAATCATGTCGTAAAATTAATGAAATTCAAAGTTTAATTAGATTTTAATTTAAAATTTATTTTAAATTAAAATCTGTAAAATAAAAAAGAATACATTTACAAATCAAAAGATAATTACATAATTAATGTACACCATTTTTGTTGGAGATAAGCCAATTTATTTAACTACTAAAGTTAATAAAGAAACCGATTTTAAAGTTTTTTTATTGAAGTCTGTGGATTTAGCAAAGATTATAAGAATGCTTAATCGCACGGATTTAAAAGCTGTTTATTTAGTAGGTAAAAAGGAAGAAAAATTACTTAAAATTTTTTTGAAAAAGCTACCTAACGTTATTGCTGGAGGCGGTAAGGTGTATAACAAAAAAGGAAAGATTCTTTTTATTTACCGAAATCATAAATGGGATTTACCTAAAGGAAAAACAGAAGGCAAAGAAACCATTGAAGAAACCGCCATCCGTGAAGTTGAAGAAGAAACTAAAGTCAAATACTTAAAAATAATTAAACCCTTACCAACGACATACCATATATTTAAAAGACGTGGCCGAAACCGTATAAAAATAACTTACTGGTTTGAAATGTCAACTAATTACAAAGGCAAATTAAAACCTCAGATTAAAGAAGGTATTACTAAAGTAAAATGGCTTGGCAAGAAAAAGACAGCCAAGGCCATGAAAAATAGTTATGCCAATATTAAATTATTGGTAGACTAATTTTTATAATTAGAGAATCCTATAAATTGGATATTGCATGTGTGATTGTTCATAACTACTTGATTTTTTGTGTAACCATTCTAATTGTATATACCAATTATTTGCAAAATCTTTATCGTAACTTTTTTTGACATTAAATTCTATTTGTAATTTTGGATTAGCCTTTAATAATAATTGTGCTTTGTCTTCCCATACATAAGGTGAAAATCCTTCTTTTTGTTGTAGAATTGTATCAAAGAAATTCCAATTAAAAAATGAATCTGGTGCTTCAGGTTCTAGAGTTTCTAACAAATAGCGCATACCTTTCTGGTCAGTTTTAACGATATAATCACCGGACATAAAATTTATATGTTTACTCAAAGTTTCAACCTTGGTACTATAGTGTAAATAATGACCTTCATAAGGTGATTGTCGCGATTTGTATTGTGATATTCTGTAAGACTCAACACCTATAAGAGTGTCTTTTTTTAATTGAGATATTTCAATATTATTTAGCTTTAGCAGCTCCATAACATGGTACATACCTTGAGGTATGATGTAAGCTTTTGGTATCCTGACACTATTAGTTGATTTGAAATAATTCTGATATTTCAGATCTTTAGTAAATGGCTTATTATTATCATATTTTAATCGTTTTGCTCCTGTTAACTCACTTTCAATGATTTTACCCTCAAAACCTTTGAAGTTAAGAGTTGAAGATTTGGTTGTGTCTATCTTCCAAGCCAAAGGATAATCACTACCGACAGTCCATGTACTAAATTGCTTTTTACGTAATTCAGAGATTTTTTCACCTTGAGTTTCAGTAATCTCAATCATACTTTTCATTAGCTCATATGTGCCTTCTACACGTTGTTTATATGGTTTTAACATGTGAGTTTCAACCATCATTCCTAGAGTATTGAATAGTGTTGTATAGCCTGTAGAATATCTCGGTGAATCCTTAAATTGTGAAAAACCAGATTCTGGTGTGCGATTAAAAACATTAACATAAGGTGTGATATCCCAATCTTTAGCTTCAAGCTTTTTTTCGAGTTGTGGCATTATCTCATTATGTAAATAGTCACCCAAAACACCACCCAATTTGTTATGTTGAGTGAATAGATGTGTTAATGTGTATTGGTAATCTGCACCGTTACTAACATGATTATCTATAAAAACGTCAGGTTGTACCATATGAAAAATCTTAGCAAATGTTTTCGCGTTTTTAGTATCTGATTTAATAAAATCACGATTAAGGTCATAATTACGTGCATTACCTCTAAAACCATATGATTTTGGACCATTTTGGTTAGTGCGTGTACCTGAATTTCTATTAAGACTTCCACCAACGTTGTATATTGGGATAGTTACAAGTATAGTGTTTTTTGGGGCTTTAATTACTCCTTGCACAATATCTCTGAATAGCATCATCGTTGCATCAATACCATCAGACTCCCCGGGGTGAATACCATTATTTATTAATAAAATTCTGTTGTCTTTTTTAAGTTTTTCAAAATCAAAACTGTTAGCATTTGCGTTCAAGGTTACAATATGTAATGGCTTACCAGAGTCGGTTTCTCCAATCGTTTCGATTGATATTTCAGAATAATCATTAGCAAGTTTAGTGTAGTAATCTATAGTTTCTTGGTAAGTGGCTGTCTCTGTACCTTCAGAAATTTCAAATCTAGTTTCATAATTATGGTAAGGTTTTTCGTTACTATTATTACATGAAACGATTATTAATACTAGAAATAGAAGTTTTTTCATAATATAAATTATTGATAGTCAAACTTAGTGATTTTAGAGCAGAATTTTTTTTCAGCTTCTAAATTTCAGATTATAAAAATGACTAATTTTACATCCTATTAAATTTAGAAAATGCAACAAACAACCGATACCATATTGATGATTCGTCCAGTCAATTTTAGGATGAATGAAGAGACAGCTGTAAATAATTATTTTCAGGAAGATTTAGATATTAAAAATGCTGAAATAAACCGTAAAGCTCTGGAAGAATTTGATGAATTTGTAGAGAAGTTAAGAACAGTTGGTATTAATGTTATTGTTGAGAGCGATGATAAGCTCATGGATACGCCAGACTCTATTTTCCCTAATAATTGGGTAAGTTTTCATGGTAATGGAGATGTAGCTATATATCCTATGTTCGCTAAAAACAGAAGAAAAGAGCGTCGTGATGAAGTTTTTATTCGTCTGGAAAATGAAGGTTTCAAAATTGAAAATATTATAGATTATACTTCTGCAGAAGATGAAGGCATCTTTTTGGAAGGAACAGGAAGTTTACTTTTAGATCGTGTTAACAGTAAAGCCTATTGTGCTTTATCTCCTAGAGCAGATGAGGATTTATTTATAGAATTTTGTGAAGATTTTGAATATACACCTATCATTTTTACAGCAAATCAGACAGTTGAAGGTAAACGCTTAGCTATTTATCACACTAATGTGATGATGTGTTTAGCAGAAAACTTTGCTGTAATTTGTTTGGATACTATTGATGACCAAAAAGAGCGTAAAAATGTTGTTAAAAATCTAAAACAAGATGGTAAAGAAATAATTTCTATAACTGAAGTGCAGATGCATCAATTTGCTGGGAACATGTTGCAATTAAGAGGAGAAAAGAATCAACGTTACTTAATAATGAGTAATTCAGCACATAATAGTTTAACACCACAACAGATAAAAGCTATTGAAAAACATTGTTCAATTTTATCTAGCTCGTTAAAAACCATTGAAACTTGTGGTGGCGGTAGTGCAAGATGTATGATGGCTGAGGTGTTTTTACCTAAAAATTAAATATATAATTTACTTTTAAAGTTAAGCCTTAGGAAGCTCTATAAAGAATTTACTTCCTATGTTTGGTGTGCTTTCTAACCAAATACGGCCGTTGTTAAGCTCTACTAAATCCTTACTTATGGTCAACCCTAAACCAGTGCCTTTTTCATTTTCAGTACCATTTGTAGTGAAATTCTTTTTGGCATTAAATAGTTTTTTCTGATTCTCCTCAGAAATACCAATACCTGTATCTTCAATGCATATTAGGATTTTACCATTATAATCTTGATTAGATACTGTAATAACGTCACCTTTTCCAGTAAACTTAACAGCATTTGTAATTAGATTTTGAATTACAATTTCCATCATACTTTTATCTGCATAAACAAACTCTCGACGCGATTCGTCAATAACAATGATACCTTTATCATTTACTTTCTTCTCAATCAGTGATATTTTAATCTGAAAGACCTCTTGAATGTTGAAAAGCTCAGGTTTTGATTGTAGATTTTGCATTTGCGATTTTGACCAATTCAAAAGATTGAACAATAATGAAGATGCATTATTTGCATTTTCACTTAATTCAGGAATGAGGTTGTTGAATTCTTCTTTAGTAATCCCATCATCTTTTAGTAAATCCAAAAATGCTTTAATAGAAGATACAGAATCCTTTAAATCGTGTGAAACTATTGAGAACAGCTTATCTTTTACTTGATTAACTTCTTCTAATTGAATGTTTTTTTGCACAAGACTTTTATTTTTTTGACCAAGACTTTCATTTTTTTTACTAAGCTCTTTTGTAGTTGTAGTGTTTTTTGAACTCTTTAAATAACTAAAAATAAGAAGTGCAGTTACAAACACAAGGCTTGCTATTAATCCATAAATTAAAAGTGTATTTTGTTTTTGAGAACTTGACAATTTAGATCCTTTCTTTTCGGGAATGTTTTTATTCTTTTCTTTTAAAGAGACTAAGTTTGTACTGATATTTGAAGCCTGATTACTTTTTATTTGAAGTGTGAGCGCTTCAAGCTTTTCTTTATTTAACTTCTCTTTGAGGTAAAAATATTGTTTTTGCCAATAAAATGCATCTTGATGAAAATTACGTACTGAGCTTAATTCTGTATTAAGTTTATAGTTGTACAATAATTCCTCTTCATTGTTTAATTTTTTGCCTAACTTATTGGCTTCATCAAGTTGAGTTTTTGCAAGTCTTAATCTATTGTTTTTTATGTTTAAATCAGCAAATGCATTTAAAGATATTAAAACACCTAAATCATTACCCTGTATTCGGTTAAAAGCTAACCCAGCTCTTAAATATTCAGCAGCTTTTTTTAGATCATTAATCGCTAAATAAGATTTACCGAGACTTGTCATTACCTCACCTCTTAAATCTTTATCTTTCTTGTTATTTAAAAGCGTAAGCATTCGTTCATAGTTGTCAATAGAAAGACGATAATTGTTTTTTAAAGCATACAATTCTCCAAGATTTTTAAGTGTATATTTCATACCCTCTAAGTCATCCAATTCTTCCCTTATTCTTAAGGATTTTTTATTGTATTGAAGCGCCTTATCGAACTTTTTACTTTTAAAATATACTTTGGCTAAACTATTATAGGCGTTACTTAAATCATCCTTTAAATCCTCTTCTTCAAAAATTGAAATTGCAGAAAGTGAATTTTGAAGACCTTTCTTAAAATTACCACGTTCAATTTGGATTATACCAAGTTTACCATTTACTTTGGCTATGCCTATGGTGTCATTTAAGATTTTAAAAGAGTTTAATGCTTTTTCAAAATAGACTACAGCGTTTTTACCATCATTTTTATTGCTAAAAATAAGACCTTTATAGTAATTGCTTTGAGCAGAACCTTTATCGTAATTTAATGAATTTGATAATTCTGCTGTTTGGTCAATAAATAATAGTGCTTTGTCATAA
>Ga0115562_1003327_pt1 | contig 10770 bp, 15 predicted proteins | sample COGITO_mtgs_1105_6_FD_87200 | JGI IMG/M metagenome (GOLD analysis project Ga0115562, IMG submission 87200) | Pelagic marine microbial communities from North Sea - COGITO_mtgs_110516 | ecosystem: Environmental > Aquatic > Marine > Epipelagic | place: Germany:Helgoland, sampling site Kabeltonne...
CAGCCGGCGAAGAATTAATGAAAATATTTAGGGAAAGCGCGGATGCGGCGGATGCGGCGGATGCGGCGGATGCGGCGGATGCGGCGGATAGTTTACAGAACAACCACTCAGGAGGGGTGAGTATCAATACACCCAGAGTATCAATACACCCAGATTATCTATAAATAATTAAAATATTACATGAGATTCCCAAATGTACCTACAGAATGCCCATCTAAACTCAAATTCATTTGAATACCAATCACTATTTTTTATTTCTTCATATACATTTTCAGGTAATAAATATAAATGTGATTTAGGTAACACATATTTCAATTGATCAATCTGCGAAATAGGATTAGGTGATTTAATTTCTATAAAGTTAGTTTTAAAATGCGGTATAAATATCAATAAGTCTTTTAATAAGGGTGGATAATGATATTTATAACACCAATTCCAATCGGGACACCCTGTCGTATAATATAAACAATTCCATTCAAGACCTTCTAAATAATTTTTACATATACCTTTTAACTTAGTATCATTTATGTAAATATTAAACAATACTTTATAATATCTTTCTTCCCATTTATCACAATATGGGTTAATATATTTCTCATCTTGTCTTTCGTATATAGGAATAGATTGTAATTTATTCTCTTTGTCTTTAAGTGTTTTATCAGGTAATTTTTTTTTAGATAGTCGCTCTCTTATTTTATATTCTTCTAGTAGATATTCATGTTCTTTTTCTGATAATGACCCAATAAATTTGCGTAATAGTTTCCAATTAATTTCTGTTCCATTAAAAATATATTCATCATTTTTAATAATTTTATAGTAATGATTCAATAAAATATCAACACCATTAGTTCTTATATTAATAGCTGGAAAATGAGGCATGAAATCGTTACCTAGTAATAAACCCAAAAATATATAATCATATAATTTTGTTATATTGTATGTATCCGTCATTTGATTAATAATGGCATCAGCAAGCATTGATAACTTAAGTAGTTTATTTTCTTTATCTTTTAAATACTCAGGATTTTCTCTATATAGAAATATGTTTTTACAATATGATAAATGATTTAATCCAAGCATAATAAGATCTGCATCTAATCCGTATATAATAATATTAGAATCATCAGAAATATCATTATCATTTCTGACGTGTTCAAATAGTTTGTGTTCTCCTTCACCTGGAATATCTGAACCATACAATGTAACATTGTTATAAGAACTAAACATGTCATTTAATTTAGCATCTAGTAATTTCATAAATTGTGTGCCTGGTGTAATGGCAACCGTACTCCATTTAGGTGAGTAATCTTTATGTATACCATCAGTAAGTGTGTTAAGGTAAAAAGATTTGTAACGTCTAGTTCTTTGTTGATTCAATTTAGCAAGTGGTGCGACCCCGTCAAATGCTATAATTACATTTTTTGGGTTATTAAATAATTTAATATAATCTATTAGCTTATTAAAGACATTGGATATAAGAGTATTTTCAAATACAATTTTATTATTATTGTATTTCATCGTGTTAACAATATCGTATATAATAGAATTACTATCTATATAAAGATAGTCCACTTTTAATTCATGGTTTAATTTCTTAAGAATTTTAGGATGATTCTTAATAATATACGAATAATAACTAGGTATCCCCATTAGATATAATTACCAATAGCTATTTAATATTATTCAATTTATTTAAATCGTATAATTTTAAATAAATTACACTACATTGTAATGTAATAGCAATTTGAGAGTAATATATTAAATATATGATGGTTAATGCTTTTGTTAAAGAAAATAATTAAGATTATTTAGATTTTCTATATAAAAATAGTTCATTAAATTACTTAATGTAGATAATATAAATGATGTAATTTATATTATAATTAATATTTTAATATTATATAATGGTTAATGGAGCAAATACCTCAATCGCGCCAAACGCGTCAATCGCGTCAAATATGATTTCAAAAACGAGTTTTTTAGATAGTTTTCAATTTTCACATATATTCTTGGGGCTTTTTTTTATGTCAATATCTATAATTAACCAGGATTTAAGAGGACTAATATGGATTACAGGTGCATTATTTTCAACTATAATAACACAAATTATTTTAAAAATTATCGGTAAAAACAAAAACGGCGATATTAAAGAATGTAAGGGGATATTACCTATAGACAAAAACCCAGCATTATCATCTAATATCATTACATACACACTATCTTATCTTTTATTTCCAATGATGAAAATAGATAAATTAAATATGCAAATAGTAGTAGGATTGTTGTTATTATTTTCATTGAATGGATATAAAAAATTAACTGAAGAAAGAGAACATTGTAAATCAGGAGCAATGGAACTAATTTTTGTAGGTATATCTGGATTTATAATCGGATATTTATGGTATAAATTATTACTTAATAACAATCTTGATCGGTTATTATATTTTAGCGAGTTTATAAGTGATAATTCAGTATGTAGTAAACCAAGAAAAACAGAATTTAGATGTAGTGTATACAGAAATGGAGAAATAATAACTGATTCTACAGGTTAAATTTATCTTTATTGGTGTATATGAATGTTTTAACGTGTTTAATTACTAAACTTCTACCTAAACTATCCATAAGTAACCGTTGATTATTGATTGGTCTCATAAAATTGTTTTCAAAATATATAATAATATTTCTAAGAAAACTTTTATTGTATATATTTATATTGTCAAAATTATAAATTTTTTTACCGGTCCTTTTATTCACAATATTGTGAAAAGACCATATCATTATAATATAATCTAATTTAGTTTTAATTTTAGAAAAATCATTGGTTGCTATAAAATGTCTGGCATGTTCTTGACAATATGGACAAGGTAAAACATTGCATATTTCTTTAAATATTTTTATCATTTCGTTTTTTACAGAATCAAAATGTTCTTCTTTTACTTTGCAAGAAAATGAATGTAAAAATAACCACGTGGCTTGACCCCATTTTTGACTCATTATATAAATATAGTATAAAGAAAATTTGTTCAATTATGTATGAATTATATTGTTGAAGGAAATTTAAATTTTTTAGAAGAGTTAAACAATTATAACGATGATAATGATGATAATGATGATTGTTGTTTAATATCAGGAGAAAAATTAGATATGAATTATGTAACACTAATTTGTGGCCATAAATTTAACTATAATGCCATATATAATGAAGTAGTTTATCAGAAGATTGGACAGGGTAATATGACTGGATACCACCGAAACCTAAATTTAAAAGAGTTACGTTGTCCTTACTGCAGAAATATTCAAAATAAACTTTTACCTTTCAATGCTTCATATGGTAAAATTATTGGTGTAAATTATCCTGTGAAACATTGTATGCCATTGTTTAAATGTAAACATGAAACAAAATCAGGTAAATTATGTTCTAAACCTTGCGATGAATTATATTGTAAAAAACATTTAACGTTATTAAAAGAAAAAGAGGAGAATAGTAAAATGAGATGTATGTGCTTAACACAAAAAGGATTACAATGTAAGAATAAGGGTGTCAAACATAATATAGGGTTTATATGTAAAATACATTCTAAACATGATTTAGATAAATTAAAATTTATAAATTAGTTTAAAATTAATAACAAATTAATTTATAATGAGCGATAATCAAGTTGTAGTTTTAATTAAAAATTGGATAACTTATGATGAGAAAATAAAACAACTTCAAAAAGAGATTGCAAACAATAGAAAAGAAAAAAAAGTTTTAACAGAAAAATTAACCCATATAATGAAATCAAATAATATAGATGAATTTGATATTAATAAAGGGAAATTGGTTTATAATAAAGTGAAAACAAAAGCCCCATTAAGTAAAAAACATCTATTAACAAGTTTAACCCAGTTTTATAAAAACAATAATGAAATGGTTGAAGAATTAACAAAATTTATTATGGAAAGTAGGGAAGAAGTTACAAAAGATCAAATTAAACATAAAGATTAATATTATCAGTATATATATGTTTTCAAATGCTAAAAAAATAAATTTATATGAAACACAAAATACAGATAATTATTATCGGTATCAGATAGAAGATATTTTAATACGTGTCAAACCTAATGGTCAATATAATAAGTTAATATTCTGCATTTATAGAATAAATACATCAGGACCGCATCCTTTTTTAGAATATCTTTTATACAAATATTCTGAGACCAATAGTTTATCGCTGCCTATTAGTAACGAACACGATATAACCAAATATATGAATATGATTTTAACAAATCAATATAGTTTTAAAATAGTAGGTTATTTAAACAACGATGACAAACTTTTAGTGTATATTGAAACAACTAAGAATAATAATGATAATACATTAAAATTACAATCGGAAAATATATGGTGGTGGATAACTATTGATGAAATAGTTAATATTAAAAGTGTATATAATTATAAAATAGAAGAATCAACCACAGAACTTTTTTTAAAAAATAAAAAAATGTGTTTTCTAAAAGATATCAATAATAAGACAATACAGGCACCTTCTATATTTTATAATGGAAATACAAGTTCAGAAATAGTGAGTTTTCAATTAGTTTTCAATATTATTAGATCAAGTATATGGAATGGTACAGGACCATTCTATGTTTTTAATACTTATGAAAAAGCATTAAAATTTAGTTTAACCAATTATAAACGTTATATTAATCCTAGTGAGTGGAATAATAATAAAATTACTCCAACTATATTAAGAGTGGCAATATTTTATGACTCATTAAAAGGATTGATAAATTCAAATAAAGACAATGAAGCACCTTTTAGTGATGTAGAATTAATCAAGTTAAAAGATAAAAAATTGTCTAAAGAAAAAAAAAAAAAGATTGAAAAATTTAGAAAAATGAAAGATTTTGAAGGCGATTGGGCTGTCAATAATGACGCGGTGTTTGTAGGTAATATTGTGGAAAATAATAAGATTGTATTTGAAGGATTTAATATTACGGTAAAAGACAATGCGAATATAGTAATTATTAGCTATAGTGAAATTAATAAAAATACAGAAAATATTTATTAATAATAATTAAATTGAAATATAATAAAATGTATTGATTATTAATAACAATGGAGTCACGTTTGAATAAGAAATCGGAAACGTATATTAACGAAATTAAAACTGAACTCATAAAGAAGGTATCTGAACTTAAACATGAGAATACAGAAGATAAAATTAATGATATAATTATATATTTAAACTCAACAAGACCTATGGAAATCACAAAAGAAGATTTTATGAAACGAAAACGTACCAAGAATAGTGTATCGCTATCTGAACGATGCATTGCAAAACGTGCGAATGGTGAACAATGTTCCCGACGTAAAAAAAGTAGTTGCAGTTATTGTGGAACTCATATTAAAGGTGTGCCGCATGGCGTAGTAAATCTAAATGAAACTAATGTAGTATCACATAAGGAGGTATGGTGCGAAGATATAGGAGGTATTTTACAATATATTGATAACGATGGAAACATATATAAGCATGAAGAAGTTATGAATAATGTTGTTAATCCATCAATTATTGGAAAATACGAAATAATTGATGGAAATTATAGTATAAAAAATGTATAGTATAAAATTGATAAATTAATTTATTAATTTATACTATGAATAGTGATATCAAGAATTTTTTAAACAGAATAGGATTACCTTTTGATGATGATAATGAATTAGAAGATCAAATTGTACCAAGAGACATGTTCCTAGATCAAGATATATATAAAGAACTCTACGCCGAGATACCAATCCTAAAAAGTTATCTAAAATCGTCTAGCAATACATGCTTACATAAAAATGCTGAAGTCAATCAGCGATGGCCTTTACTAAATATTACACGACAAATATTAAAAAATTGCAACTATAAAATGATACCTATAAGAAAGGCAGAAGGATACACCGAAGATGGTGCTAAAATCTATAAACGATATTTTATAATAGCAAAATGTAATATTAAACAATATATAGCAGAAACAGATATCACAGAAACAGATATCACAGAAACAGATATCACAGAAACAGATATCACAGAAACAGAACTTGCAGAATTACATCTTACAGAATGCGATATTTCATATAATGAATTATAAAATAATTAATTAATGAGAATATTATTAATTTTATCCTTATTAACTAATTCTTTCGCATTTAATACATTTTCATTGCATCATTTAAAAAAACAACCTTTGATAATCAATAAAAAAATACATACTTTATTGAATGATAAATTATTAAATCCGCCAAATAATACACTTGTTACAACAGCAATTTCTACCATAGCATTTCATGGATTTACAGACGTATTGCACGACAAACTAACAATAACAAGAATTTATATCATTAGCTTCTTAACATTATATAAAATTAAACCTGTATATAGATTTTATATATTGGTGTTGTTTTCTGTATATCATATACGCAAAGATATAGGATTAAATAATTCTTTAATTCTTCATATAATATGGTTTTTTAAACCATGGTTATCTGTGTTTTATTTATCTTGCATTCATGTACCACTGCATTATATATCATATTTTAAAGATGGGTATAATACTTTTTTATTTTTTATATATTTTTTTAGTTTAGTTATAGGGATAGTTATACCTCCATCTTATATAATAAATAATCAAACATTATGGTGGTTATGGTTGGTAATAGGACATATATTAAATGTAAATTAAAATGTATTATTATATAAATGAGAATAGCTAAATTATCTTTATCTCTTTTCCTTGTTCCTTACATGTGTATTAATTCATTGAAATATACACGTGGTTTTGTAAGTATGAAAACAAAGAATATAAATTCTAATTTATATTTACCTAAAAATGACAATCAATGTTTATACGTTGAAAAATTACAGGATAGAGATACTGATTTAATAATAGGTGTGGGACCTGCCGGCACTGGAAAAACGTTATTCCCGTGCCAAGAAGCAGTACATCAACTTATACATCATGATAAGAAAATAGTTATGACAAGACCTATGGTCTCAGTAAATGAAGACATAGGATTTCTTCCGGGTAATATAAATAAAAAGATGGATCCATGGGTCAGACCGCTATTGGATATATTGGAAGAATACTATACACCTTCACAAGTTGAAAATTTATTGAAATATAAAAAAATAGATATTGTGCCATTAGGGTTTATGCGTGGTAGAACCTTTAAAAATAGTTTTATAATAGGAGATGAAATGCAGAACGCTACACCTGAACAGATGTTGATGCTGCTTACAAGAATAGGGAGCGGTTCAAAAATGGTGCTTACAGGCGATTTAGCACAATCAGATGTATATGGAAGTGGTTTAAATGATGTATTAAACAAATTAGAAAACTATTATCATGACGATGTTGAAATAATGTATGATGACGGGATATCCATCATAAGATTCAATAACAATGATATTCTACGCCATAAATTTGTCTCTAAAATAATTGATATATACGATTAATGTTCAAATACTAATTCAATAGGACAATGATCGGAACCCAGTATCTCGGGACGTATCGTGGATTCCTTAATCTCACTATTAATATTATTACAGGCGAGGAAGTAATCAATGCGCCATCCTTTATTATTTAATCGTAACGATGGATTACGCTGGTCCCAATAGGTATAATGATTAGGTTCTTTACAAAATTTTCTAAAACAATCGGTGTATCCTGTTTCTAAAAGTCTTTGAAACCCCTCCCTTTCCGCATCAAGAAACCCAGGAGACTTATTGCGGTTGCTGTTAGGATTGTGAATATCTATTTCTTTATGTGCTACATTGAAATCACCACAGAGAATGGTCTTTTTACGTGATTTGAGATCATTTACATAGTCTTTAAACGTGGGGTCCCATACCTCTGTGCGAAATTTAAATCTCTCCGAATTAGGTCTTTGTGAATTTGGTGTATACACCGTAAGTATAATATAATCTTCAAACTCTAATGCGAGAGTGCGACCCTCTAAATCAATCCCCATCGGTTCTATAACTCTAATAGGCTGTTTCTTACACCATATAGAAGTACCACTGAGACCCTTTCTTTGTGTAATACCCTGTGTGGCATGCCAATATCTATGAGGGTACATATCTTTTAATTCATCACTGAGTTTAACTTGAACCTCCTCCGCCTTCGTTTCTTGAAAGCACACTACATCATATTTATTGCATAACAGGAATTGTAGACCGCCCTTTTTAATACATGCGCGAATCCCAGCAACGTTCCAGGATAAAATGGTTGTTTTAGATTGTGTATCCATTTTGATACTATTAAAAAATAGTATAATGTTTTAAATCAATTTTATATTATCTCTTTTTTTTCATAGCATCAAGTTGCATCCAACCAGTTTGACAAGGTGTTAGCGAGAATTCTAGATTACCACTCCAATAAGGTCTCAAGGCAGGTGGAAAATCAGGTGGACAAGGTTTAGAAACCATATTAATAATACGAGATCTTTCTTTCGTAACGTCATCATTGTCGAAATTTACTTGTTGATTATAGTTATTCATTTATTATAACTACATAATATGTTTGTCATTCAATTTAATATTAATTTGATTCTCGTATAATTGATAGAATTCTTGAATTCGGGTATATAGTTGTATTATTCCACGTCCAAAGTTGCTTCGGATTTCTTCCACAATAATTGCATGTATAATCGCTTGTTTTAATTACATTAGGTAATTCACAACGACAGCATGAAAGTGTGCATTTTTTAGGTATTTTAGAAGTATATTTGCCACATATACAATTATCCTTTTTATCATTAATTATCCAAACACGTGTGTGTCTCGGATTGGTAAAAATATTAAACCCGGAAGATCTCCATCTTACAGTTTTAAGTATACGCTTTGTTTGTTTCCATTTGATGATGTTGTAAGTGTAAAGAAGCAATTCGTAGTGTATGGGTTGCCAACCGCAATTAAGTCTTTGATTGCTTATAAGACCATCATGATAATTAGCAATCATAGTTATTATTTCACTTGGCAAATATTTAAAGTTCATTATATCATTCAAAAAATTAGTGAATAATAATTGAAATCAATTTAATCGTCAATATGTATAATAAAGCAGATAGAATGCATGCGTAATAATAACTTTAATGAAAAATTTGATACATTGTATTTAAATTTGACAATTAGCTTATATAACTATAAACAACTATTTGTAAAATAAAAAGATTGTTTTATATATATGAAACTAACAAAAAAATTAGTTAACACGGGTGATAGCAAAAGTATACGCAGTAAGAGCAGAAGGTTTATAAAAAAAAAACAACAACGCTTTTCCCCGCACGGCGGTGTTACGCCGATCTCGACAAATATACCACCCAATAGGAGGCACAAGCGCACAAACACACAAGCCCACAAGCGCACAAACACACAAGCCCACAAGCGCACAAACACACAAGCCCACAAGCCCACAGGCCCGCAAGCACACAAGCCCACAGGCCCGCAAGCACACAAGCCCACAGGCCCGCAAGCACACAAGCAGACAAGCGCACAAACCCCAGGCACCAGTCACCGAGTACCAAGCAAACTACCAAGCAAACTACCAAGCAAATTCAAACGAAAAACCAACCAACCAACCACCCAACCAACAAAACGCATTGGCGCGTCGTTGTCGGTCGAGGATGTCGTGCGAGATCACCTAAGAATAATGGCGCCACGCGCACACACCGATACCACCAATAACATGACTAAAAAACTCAACCTGTTCAAAAAAATGGATGATAATGGTATAGTGTTTAACACTATACAAAACTCAAATTATGTAGAAAGCAAAGATCTCTCTTTTGATCTCAATGCATTATCAAAATTAATTAATGCATCGGATTCATATTACCGCGGTAATATAAACAACATCAAGGAAAAATATTATAAAGCATTAGAAAAGAATTATAAAGCATTAGAAGAGAATGAAATGACCCCAACATCTTTTAAAGATAATTATATGATTGTCGGTTTCGGCGGCACCCAAGAATTTAAGAAACAAGGTAATCCTGGTCTCAATGACATAGGGAAAATAGCATTATTAAACCTGTTAGATAATTTATTAGAAACATTATCAAGTAATCTAGAAGTTTATAAAAAGCGATTAGTTGATGAAGAGCAGCCGCGAATAAATAGATTAATAGAATATTTTCGTAATATTTATAATGAGGAAGTGAGTAACAAAGACACCCTAGAGGCGAGCGAGGTCGCGGAAATTCTTAGAAGATGGAATATAATTTCTACGACAAATGTAGCGGTATTAATATTCCTTAACAAAGATATAGGAGAGTTTCTTCAAAATTATCATATAAAACAGAGTAATATAGTACGTATACGTAATTTATTGGAAAATCAGAAGATATTATTGATTCAGAATCAGCAAACACTTGCACATTCGACACGAATGCGGGACGCACATAACGCCGTGGCGGGGACGGAGCACGAGCCTACATCAGATGAGTACGTGCCTACACCAGAGGAGATGCTTCGGTCCCCACAGGGGCCGCTGGGGGTAGCAGGAATAACCCCAGTCTATGACGAAAAAGGAAATCCACGGTAAGTAACTTTGAGGAGGCTCGGTACCTAGTAATCACCAGTTATTCTCGGAAAATATATCATAATAAAGGTAAAAATGCAAATAGAAAAATGCAAATAGAAAAATACAAATAGAAAAATGCAAATATAAATATGCGTAACATTATTTAATTTACAAACAACTATTTGTAAATTAAATTATCATATCATTGTTTTCGTC
>Ga0115562_1003359_pt1 | contig 10713 bp, 8 predicted proteins | sample COGITO_mtgs_1105_6_FD_87200 | JGI IMG/M metagenome (GOLD analysis project Ga0115562, IMG submission 87200) | Pelagic marine microbial communities from North Sea - COGITO_mtgs_110516 | ecosystem: Environmental > Aquatic > Marine > Epipelagic | place: Germany:Helgoland, sampling site Kabeltonne...
ATTTGGTGTTACCAAATTCGGATGGATTCGTTTTGTAAACGGCTTTCTGGATCTTATTACATTGAGTTTCCTGAATAAATTTGGAAAACGCCCCATGCACTTTTTTGGCTTTTGGGGATCGCTTATGTTTTTTATTGGCTTCAGCGCTGCGCTCTATCTCGGAATCGACAAACTCTACATCAATACGGACGGACGCCTTATTGCCGAGCGTCCCGAATTCTATATTGCACTCACCACCATGATTCTGGGGACACTCTTCTTTATTGCTGGGTTCCTAGGCGAACTCTGGGTGGGACAACAAAATCATTCCCAACGCTATTCCATCAAGAGAACACTAAAATCCAACGAATGAGTTTCAAACAAAAAGCGGCTCAATGGCAACATCCCCCCTTTGACGCCGCCACACAAAAACAAGTCGACCTCCTTCACCAAAACCCAAAAGAGTTAGAAGATGCCTTCTACAAAGATTTAGAATTTGGAACCGGAGGAATTCGAGGTGTAATGGGAGTTGGAACGAATCGCATCAACAAATATACCTTAGGAAGAGTCACCCAAGGGCTTGCTTCCTACTTGAAACAACAATTTCCTTCCGAAACCATCAAAGTGGTCATCGCTTATGATTGTAGACACAACAGCAAAAGTCTAGCAAAAACAGTCGCAGCAGTATTTTCGGCAAACGACATTGAAGTATATCTGTTTTCGGATCTTCGTCCAACACCCGAATTATCCTTTGCAGTTCGTTATCTAAACACACACTGTGGGATTGTTTTGACAGCTTCGCACAACCCTCCCGAATACAATGGATACAAAGTGTACTGGAAAGATGGTGGGCAAATTGTTCCTCCTCATGATCATAAAATAATCGCTCAGATTGAGCAAACAAATTTCGATGCAATTCGATTTGAAGCCAAAGAATCTAAAATACATTTAATTGACAAAGAGGTTGATGATGCCTTTTGTAAAACTGCCCTTCAGCTAAGTAAAGCTTCTGAGGCAGCTAAAGCAGCTTTTTCTGTAGTCTTCACATCGCTTCACGGAACAGCAATCACCTTGATGCCTCAAGTCTTTGAAGCTGCAGGGTATTCACAATTCCATAGTGTTCAAGAACAAGAAACTCCCGACGGAGATTTTCCAACGGTAGTGTCGCCCAACCCCGAGGAAAGAGCAGCCTTGGCTCTGGGATTAGAAAAAGCAGAAGAACTAGATGCTGATTTGCTGATCGGGACCGATCCAGATGCTGATCGTTTTGGTATTGCCGTTCGGAATCGGAAGGGTGTTTTTGAAATTCTGAACGGGAATCAAACCATGCTTGTTTTGACGCGCTATTTATTAGAACAGTACCCCGAAAGCTTATCTCAAAAGCAATTCATTGGCTCTACGGTTGTTTCCTCTCCCGTAATGTCCGTTTTAGCATCACACTTTGGCGTTGAATGCAAACTTGGATTAACGGGTTTTAAATGGATTGCCAAAATGATTGAGGACTATCCGAATCAAACTTTCATTGGTGGAGGAGAAGAAAGCTATGGCTATATGGTAGGAGATCAGTTACGAGACAAAGATGCCATCAGCTCTGCCCTACTTGCCGCAGAAATTGCCGCAATTCAAAAAAGCAAAGGGAGTTCCTTCTACGAATACCTCATCGATAGCTATGTGAAATTTGGATTGTATCACGAAGAATTGATTTCATTAACCAAGAAAGGAAAGGCTGGCTTTGAAGAGATTCAACAAATGATGCATACCTACAGAACCAAGCCACCGAAGTCAATAGCTGGAGTCAATGTTGAACAAATAGATGATTTTGAAAGCCAGATCAGCCGCGCGGTAAACGGAGTTGAACAACCCTTAGCCTTCCCAAAATCAAACGTGCTGCGCTTCATTTTGTCCGATGGATCTCAAATATCGGTTCGCCCAAGTGGCACTGAGCCCAAAATTAAATTTTACTTTAGCGTAAATAAAAAGATTACAAATACTGATGCATACGATGCAACCAAAAAAACACTGACTGACCAATGCCGAAAATTAATTCAAAGCTTAGGTATATAGATGAACTATTTTAAAAAAATAATACTTTTTGCACTCCCTTATAAGCGTTTCGCTTTCTTGAATATTGTATTCAATATACTGTATGCTTTTTTTAGCGCACTCTCATTTGTAGCGCTCATTCCGATGCTGAATGTATTGTTTGATAAAACTCCAAAAGTTGATATTGAACCGGTCTATACCGGGATTTTTGACCTTCAAAATTATATTGAAAACACCATAAACTACAAAGTTGGATCTACCTTAGAAGAAAATCCTCTGGGTGCATTGACCCTAGCGATTGCATTGATTTTAATTTTATTCTTCCTCAAGAATTTATTCAACTATTTGGCGATGTTTTTCATCACCTTTTTACGCAATGGGATTTTAAAGGATTTACGAAATTCTTTGTACTCTAAAATTTTAGCACAGCCCGTTTCTTATTTTACAGAAAAGAAAAAAGGAGATACCCTGGCACGAATCACTTCTGATGTTCTTGAAATTCAACATTCCTTTCTATCAATTATGGAGTTGATTGTAAGAGAACCCCTGACCATTGTCTTTACCTTAATCGTTATGTTCAATATGAATGTAAAACTGTCGATTTTCGTGCTTACATTCATTCCAATTTCTGGTTTCATCATTTCGTCTGTGGGTAAAAGTTTAAAAAAGCATTCTCAGAACGTACAAAAAGAACAAGGTGAACTCTTGTCAGTTGTTGAAGAGTCTTTGGGAGGGTTACATATCATCAAAGCGTTTAGTGCCGAAGGAAGTTTTATTACTAAGTTCTTTCAATCAACAACAAGCTTTTTTAACTTTTCAAACAAATTATTGAACCGTCAAAACCTTGCTTCTCCCCTGAGTGAGTTTATGGGGATTGGAGTTATTGGTGGCCTACTTTGGTTTGGAGGCTCTATGGTATTGGTTGACAAAACACTCGACGGAACTACGTTTATTGTTTTCATCACCTTAGCTTACAACATCCTAACACCAGCCAAAGCAATCAGTAAGGCATCCTATGCCATAAAAAAGGGGGACGCCGCAGCGGAACGTGTTCTAGAAATACTTGAGGCTCCCAATGAACTCACCGACCATCCGAATGCTCAACCCATTAGTGGATTTAATGCTGAAGTCCATTTTGATAAAATTGGTTTTCAATACGACACTACACCTGTACTTAAAGCCTTTTCTTTAAGTCTTAAAAAAGGGCAAACCATTGCTTTGGTAGGGCAATCGGGAAGTGGAAAAACTACAGTTGCAAATTTATTGAATCGCTTTTATGATGTACAAGAAGGGAGTATTCAGATCGACGGAATGGACATCAAAGAAGCAACAACAGAATCGCTGCGTAAACTGATCGGTGTAGTTACCAAGATTCAATCTTATTTAATGACAGTGTGCAAAACAACCTACTCATTGGAAATCCCAACGCCACAGACGAAGAGGTTATCGAAGCTGCCAAAATAGCGAATGCCCACGAGTTCATCATCACCCTGTCGGAAGGATATCAAACCAATATTGGCGATCAAGGAAATAAATTATCTGGAGGTCAGAAACAACGCCTCTCCATAGCACGAGCTGTACTCAAAAACCCGCCCATCATGGTATTAGACGAAGCAACCTCAGCCTTGGATACAGAATCCGAAAAACTAGTACAGGAAGCACTAGAAAACTTAATGAGTAATAGAACTTCCTTGGTTATTGCCCACAGACTCTCAACCATTCAGAAAGCAGATCAAATTGTAGTAATGCAGAACGGTGAAATTATTGAAATGGGAACCCATTCAGAATTGATCAGCAACAACAGCAACTACAAAAAGCTAGTTGAAATGCAATCGCTCTAAAATCGATAAATTCAATTTGGTTAAACTATTTTGTAATTTTTAAGTCAAAGCACTAAACACTTTTAGTTGGAAGAGCAAACTCTTTTAGTACATGCCTTACAAAATCCAGCAACGCAGGAAGCTGGATTCAAAACCTTGATCAAGGAATATCAACAGCCCTTGTACTGGCATATTCGTAAAATTGTTTTTGACCATGAAGATGCGGATGACGTATTACAGAACACCTACATCAAGGTCTTTAAAAGTATTAAAAATTTCAGAGGTGAAAGCAAACTTTTTAGCTGGATGTATCGAATTGCTACTAACGAAGCGCTAACATTCATCAAACAGAAATCAAGGAAACTAGGGTTGTCACTTAATGAATACAACGAAAAGCAGGTGAGTCAATTGGAAGCCGATGTATATTTCGAGGGAGATGCAATTGCTCTTAAACTACAATTAGCAGTGGCCAATCTGCCAGAAAAACAGCGCCTTGTTTTTAATCTTAAATACTATGAAGAACTAAAGTACGAAGAGATTTCAGAGATACTAGAAACCAGTATAGGCGGACTAAAAGCCTCATATCATCATGCAGTAAAAAAAATAAAAAATGAACTTGAACAATAAAAACAACAGCTTTAAAGTGCCCGAAAGCTATTTTGAACATCAAAGCAAGCAGTTAAAAAGTCTCGCTGAAATAGCTGAAGTTCAATCAACTTTTAGCGTTCCGCCTGCATATTTTGAAAAGTCTGAAGAGCGGCTTCATAAAGTATTGACCAAAAAACCAAAGTCACGAATTGTACGTTTTTCTCCCTATGTGACCGCTATAGCAGCTTCTTTGATTCTTGCACTACTAATCAGAACCCCAGAACAAGAGTTAGATACTGATGCAGCAGCAGAACGCTATTTTGTAGAACAGGATAGTCCTTTGACACCCGTTGAGCTTTTGGAGCTAAATCCCACAGAAGATTTCGGTTTTACATCGATTGCCTTTGAAGACCTCGCACAAGAAACTGTTTTCGAACTACAACTAGCCTATGATTCAAATTTTAATTTAATATATCAAGATTATGAAGATTAAACATTTCCCCCTTTACTTTTTACTTGTCCTATTCAGCAGTAGCCTGCTGGCTCAGAAATCAGAAAAACGAATGAGCTATGAACGCCTAAAAGCGTTGAAAATCAATTTCATCATTGAACAAGTTGATTTGAATACTGAAGAAGAATCTTTTGTGTGGAGTGCTTTCGAAAAACACGAATCGGATGTGCGCAAGCAGTACCATAAAAAAATGCGTAAACTCAGACACACTAAGTTTAAAGATACAGAGGATCTAAGTGAATCTCAAGCTGCACTTGCGCTCGATTCAATTTATTATCTAAGAACACTAAAAGAAGAACTGGATCAGGCGTTTCTAAAGACATTAAAAACAAAACTGACGGCTAAACAAGTTTTAGAAATTCATATTGCCGAAGAACAATTTCATCGGAAAATGGTACATCAGTCAAGAGATCGAAAAAACATTTCATAAAGTGCGTATAGCTGATAAGGGTGGCGTAAATTTGCAGCCACATGAGAAAAATATTCAGGAATAACGCTCAAGGTATTGTAGATGCCTTAACCAAGATCATTGCCAAAAAAGGAAGAGGTACTCGGATTTTAGAAAAAATAAACCTTGCCAACCCAAAATGGGGAGCAAGAGATCGTAATTTGGTACACGCTGCTACCTATGAAATACTGCGATGGAAAAGTTACTATCGCTTTTTAAGTACAGACGAAGATGCTACGGATGAAGCTGAAAAACCATGGAGGCTACTGGGTGTTTGGTTGGTCCTTAACGAAGTTGAAATTCCGGAATGGGAGGAATTTAAAAACTTAGACGTTGAGCTGATTAAAGCAAAGCAAAAAGAAAAAGTAGCGCCTGAAATCTCAAAATCAATTCCCCTTTGGCTTTATGAGCTTGGGAAAGCAGAACTTTCTAAAGAATGGAATATCGAATTAGATGCCCTAAACATTGAAGCCAAGTTGATTCTTCGAGTAAACCGTATCGTTACTTCTCCCAAAAAACTCCAAGAAGAGTTGATGACCTCATTTCAAATCGAAACCCATCTCATCAAAGGATATGAAGATGCGCTCATACTCAACAAACGAAAAAACCTAAGAAAAAACCCATTATACCTCAAAGGGTATTTTGAAATTCAAGACGCAAATTCACAGAGAATAGCCCCTTTTACTCAAGCTAAACCCGGAATGAAAATTATCGATGGGTGTGCAGGAGCGGGAGGTAAAACCCTACACCTAGCTTCCTTAATGCGAAACAAAGGAGAGATTATAGCGCTTGATGTAGAAATTGATAAACTCAAAGAGCTTTCGAGACGTGCACGGAGAAATAAAGTAAAAGTCATAAAAAACACTTGGGTCCCTGATCCGCAGTATAAAGAATCGCTCACCAACTGGGCAGACCGTGTACTCATTGATGCCCCTTGTAGTGGTTTGGGTACGCTCAAACGAAACCCTGAATTGAAATGGAGACTGACCGAAGAGCGTATTGCAGAGGTTATTGAACTCCAACGTGTCATTCTTTTGGAACAAAGTAAATGGGTTAAAGAAGGTGGGAAGTTAATTTATGTTACCTGTTCCATCCTCCCTAGTGAAAACCAAAATCAAATTGCTTGGTTCTTGGAACAAGAAGAAGGTGCTGCATTTGTCCTTGAAAAAGAAGAAATGCTTTTTTCTCATCAAACTCAATTTGATGGTTTTTATGCCGCTCGATTGATACGAAAAGTTGTGAATAACATTCCGAAAACTGTATAAAAAACCCAAGTACTTCTGCGGTTTCCTTGTGTAAAAAATTTGTAAATTTACACCTTAGAAATACGCACAATCTATGATCCATTTTTTTGGTTTAGTACAAGAAGAAATTTTTGCAGTTGAAACGACACAAACCCTTTCAGCTGAAGCAGAACAGAAACTACAATGGTTGTTTGGAGACCTACCAAGCATTCCAACTCAAAACCTCAGCGGGAGCTTTTACGGACCTCGGGCAACCATGATAACGCCCTGGAGTACCAATGCTGTAGAGATTACTCAAAACATGGGAATCGAGGGGATTACGCGTATTGAAAAATATATTCCCGAAACCAAAACAGATGCAGTTGACTATATGCTTGTTCAACGATTTGAAGCCTTAAACCAAAGTGTATTCAAAACAGATGCTCGTCCAGATAAGGTAAAACCTATTGAAGATATCGCAGGTTTTAATGCAAGCGAAGGTTTGGCAATGAACAGTGAAGAGGTAACTTACCTAGACAAGCTTGCAAAAGAACTCGGTCGTCCTCTGACCGATTCCGAGGTTTTTGGATTTTCGCAGGTAAACTCGGAACACTGTAGACATAAAATATTCAACGGTACCTTTGTAATTGACGAGGAAGAAAAAGAGAAAAGCCTTTTTCAAATGATCAAAGAAACTGCAAAACAAAATCCGAATACCATAGTTTCTGCTTACAAAGATAATGTTGCTTTTATTGAGGGCCCAACTGTAGAGCAATTTGCACCATCGAGAGGTGATGTACCCAGCTCCTATCAAACTCAATTAATTGACACTGTTCTTTCTTTAAAGGCAGAAACCCACAACTTCCCAACAACCGTTGAGCCTTTTAATGGTGCTGCAACGGGTTCTGGAGGGGAAATCAGAGATCGTTTGGCAGGAGGAAAAGGATCTTTACCGCTTGCAGGAACAGCAGTATACATGACACCCTATTCAAGAGTGTCTGAAAACCGAGACTGGGAAAATGGGTTCCCAAAAAGAGATTGGTTATACCAAAGCCCTTTAGAAATTCTAATCAAAGCTTCGAATGGCGCTTCTGATTTTGGAAATAAATTTGGACAACCCTTGATTGCAGGATCTGTGCTCACCTTCGAACACCAAGAGGGAGATCACAAACTGGGTTATGATAAGGTCATCATGCAGGCTGGTGGCATTGGTTTTGGTAAAAAAGATCAAGCTCAAAAAAGTGTTCCTTCTAAGGGAGACCGCATCATCATCTTGGGGGGTGATAATTATAGAATTGGAATGGGTGGTGCAGCAGTATCCTCAGCCGACACAGGTGCTTTTGGAAATGCTATCGAGCTCAATGCGATTCAACGATCCAATCCAGAAATGCAAAAACGAGTTGCGAATGCAATTCGTGCTCTAGTAGAAAGTGCTCACAATCCCATCATATCGATTCATGATCACGGAGCTGGTGGTCACCTGAATTGTCTTTCAGAATTAGTCGAAGAAACTGGCGGAGCAATTGATATTGACAAACTCCCCCTAGGAGACCCTACCCTATCGGCAAAAGAAATTATTGGAAATGAGTCTCAAGAACGAATGGGTCTTATTTTATCAGAACAAGATGCGCATATTTTAGAGAAAATTGCACTAAGAGAACGTGCTCCTTTTTATGATGTTGGTGTCGTGACTAACGACAAACACTTTTCTTTCCATTCTGAAAAAACAGGGGAAACTCCCATTGATCTCGACTTAAGTGCACTTTTTGGAAGTTCACCAAAAACCCTCATGCAGGACCAAGCACAAACTGCAAATTTTAAAGCAATTGAATACACTACAACTGACCTGAAGACTTATATAGATCAAGTATTACAAATTGAAGCAGTTGCCTGTAAAGATTGGCTTACGAACAAAGTAGACCGCTGTGTAACAGGCCGCGTTGCACAACAACAATGTGTTGGACCGCTTCAGCTTCCTTTAAGTAATTGTGGTGTGATGGCTCTTGATTACACGGGAACAAGCGGGATCGCTACCTCACTAGGACATTCGCCTTTAACTGGGCTTATTGATCCGAAAGCAGGAAGCATCAATGCCATAGCAGAGTCGCTAACCAACCTAGTGTGGGCACCTTTAACTAATGGACTTACTTCTGTTTCTCTCTCAGCAAATTGGATGTGGCCGTGTAATAACCTTGGGGAGGATGCACGTCTTTATCAGGCCGTAGAAGCTTGTTCTGAGTTTGCAATCGCTTTAGGGATCAACATCCCTACTGGAAAGGATTCCCTTTCCATGAAACAAAAATATAAAGACCAAGAGGTAAAAGCTCCAGGAACTGTAATCATTTCGGCAGCCGGTGCATGTGCTGACGTAACCCATATAATTACACCCGTTTTAACTCCGAACGGAGGTGACCTCTACTATTTAGACTTATCACAGGATGAATTTGATTTAGGAGGCTCTTCTTTTGCTCAAATTAGAAACGCTATCGGAACACAAGCGCCTTCTGTAAACGATGCTTCCTACTTTGCAAAAGCATTCAATATGCTTCAAGAATTAATTCAAAATAAATCGATTAGTGCCGGACATGATATTGGATCCGGAGGGTTAATCACTTCCCTTCTGGAGCTTTGTTTTCCAAGTCTAGGAATTGGACTGGATCTCGATCTGACAACTCTGGGCGAAGAGGATATTGTTCGAGTGTTATTTTCAGAGAAAATTGGCGTTTTACTCCAATCAAAAACAGATTTAACTGCTCATTTTGGAGCTGCAAACATCAATTGTAAAGCGATTGGAACTGTTCGTTCAGATGCTAAACTTACGATCAAAAACCTTGAATTCGAAACTGAATTATCGATAGAAGAATTACGTAAAACTTGGGCAAAAACTTCCGCATTGTTGGATGCTGAGCAAACAGAAAAATCATGTGCTGCTGCTCGTTACGAAAACATAGACAAACAGCCGCTTCACTTTAAATTTCCAAAAGATTTTACAGGAAAACTAAGCGACATGCCCAAAACTAAAATTAAGGCAGCCGTTATTCGAGAAAAAGGAAGTAATTCTGAAAGAGAAATCGCCTATGCCATGCACCTTGCAGGTTTTGATGTTCGTGATGTTCACATGACTGATCTTATCGAAGGAAGAGAAACTCTAGAAGACATCAACTTCATCGTTGCCGTTGGAGGGTTCTCAAATTCGGACGTTTTAGGATCTGCCAAAGGATGGGCAGGTGCATTTAAATACAATGAAAAAGCGAAGAATGCCCTAGATCATTTCTTTGCTCGTCCGGACACACTATCCCTAGGAGTTTGTAACGGATGTCAGTTGTTTGTCGAATTAGGTTTAATCACCCCTGGTCATCTTGAAAAACCCAAAATGATTCCTAATGATTCAGGTAAATTCGAATGCACATTCACGAGTGTAACCCTCCAAGAAAGTAGCTCCATAATACTGAAAGGACTCGAAGGAAGCACCCTTGGCGTTTGGTCTGCTCATATGGAAGGGAAATTCATTTTACCTCAAGCAGAAGAACGTTATCAGATCCCTGCGAAATTCGCATATGATGCTTATCCTGCCAACCCAAACGGCTCGGATTACAACACCGCCATGCTCTGCAGTGATGATGGACGTCATTTGGTAATGATGCCGCATTTAGAACGCTCTACTTTTCCTTGGAATTGGGGACACTATGCCGATAACCGCTCAGACGAAGTGTCACCGTGGATGATGACTTTTGAGAATGCCTACAACTGGTTGAATAACCGATAAATCCTATTCATATCTCATTGTAGTTACGAATACTAGCTTTGTTTCAAAATATTTGGGTACATTTAGTAACTAATTTTCATACAATGAAACCAACCAGATTATTTGAATTTATAGAGATTCAGAGAAACAACATTCCGCTAGACAAATGTGTAACAACTAAATATAAGGGTGCTTGGGAAAGTCTTTCAACAGAAGACTTTTATCAAAAAGTTCAGCAGGTAAGCCGTTCACTCCTTAAAATGGGTGTTAAAAAAGGAGATAAGGTCGCTCTAATTTCGACAAATAACAGAACCGAATGGTGTATCATGGACCTCGGTATTTTACAGCTTGGTGCC
>Ga0115562_1003385_pt1 | contig 10664 bp, 9 predicted proteins | sample COGITO_mtgs_1105_6_FD_87200 | JGI IMG/M metagenome (GOLD analysis project Ga0115562, IMG submission 87200) | Pelagic marine microbial communities from North Sea - COGITO_mtgs_110516 | ecosystem: Environmental > Aquatic > Marine > Epipelagic | place: Germany:Helgoland, sampling site Kabeltonne...
CATTCAAAGCGTGTCCAATTTTGAAAAGGAAAATCAAGTTCATCCCGATCCCAAATTTGAAAAATTACGATGTCATGTTTAGCATGTCGAAAATGGGCAAGTCCTTTGAGTGTGGATTCCAAATCACCAAAACAATCCGAAAAGAGTACGAGTAATCCACGTCGTTTTATTTTTGGGGCGAGTTCATGGAAAACAGAGCCTAGGTCAGTCTCCCCCCCCACTTTCGTGGAAGCTAGAATATCGATAATATTTTTTACATGGGAAGGACCACCACGAACGGGAAGTTGGGACCGGACTTTTTCATCAAAAACAGTAAGTCCTACGCTATCGGTTTGCCTGAGGACTAAATAAGCGAGGCAGGCGGCCATCCGGGATGCATAATCCAGCTTGGTTTGGCTGATCGCCCGGTCGCCCTTGTATCCCATCGATCCGCTTGCATCGAGTAGCATGTTACACCTGAGGTTAGTTTCCTCTTCATATTCACGAATGAAAAAACGGTCTGTTTTTCCAAATACTTTCCAGTCTAAACGGCGGATTTCATCCCCGGGTGTGTAGGCCCGGTGTTGTTTAAATTCAACACTGAATCCTTTGTGTGGGGAGCGGTGAAGTCCGGAACAGAACCCTTCCACCACTCGTTTGGCAAGCACCTGATGCTTGGCGAGGAGGGAAAGTTCCTGGGGGACAAGAAAGTCGGATGTGCCGGCCATCTAGAGTAACTTGGAGTGCAAAGAGAGGACTATAAAACGGCTTCTTTCTTTGTCGGTACTTCTTCAATAAGTCGGTCGATCAATGAATCCACGCTTATTCCCTCTGCCTCGGCATTAAAAGTGGGAACAATTCGATGCCGTAATACAGGATGTGCCAAGGCAGTTACATCTTCAATCTTGGCATGAAAACGTCCATTTAGTAATGCCCGGACTTTTGCACCGAGTATGAGTTGTTGGCATGCACGGGGACCGGGCCCCCAATCAATCAAATCCTTAACCCAGCCTGCTGCGTTTTCTTCCTTGGGCCGTGCACCGCGAACCAGTTCAAGTACGAAGTCGTAAACATGATCCGGAACCGGAACTTTTCGTACGGTTTCCTGGCACTCGATTAAAGAGGGTCCATCAATTACCGGTTCCAGTTTTGATTCAAATGTGGAAGTGGTTTGTTCCACAATTTGTCTTTCTTCTTCACGGGTCGGATAATCCACAATGATCTGGAATAAAAATCGATCGCGTTGTGCTTCAGGGAGTGGATAGGTGCCTTCCTGTTCAATCGGGTTTTGGGTTGCCAGTACAAAAAAGGGCTCCTCCAAATGATAAGTTTTACCCCCCACTGTCACATCGTGTTCCTGCATCGCTTCCAGCAATGCAGCCTGAGTTTTAGGAGGTGTCCGGTTAATCTCATCGGCTAGAATGATTTGACTAAAAATGGGTCCTTTATCAAAAACCAGTTCGCGATGTCCGGTCTTTTTATCCTCTTGTATAATATCAGTTCCTGTAATATCGGCAGGCATCAGATCGGGAGTAAACTGAATTCTCCGGAAGCTCAGTTCAATTGCCTGTGCGAGTGAGCGGATCATTAGGGTCTTTGCAAGTCCAGGTACACCTTCCAACAGGCAATGTCCCCGGGCGAGCATAGCGATTAATAGTTGATCAAGGACCGCATCCTGACCGACGATTACCTGGTGGACCTGGGCTTTTATTTTTTCGTAGGCAAGCACCAGTTTTTGGGCCATTTCTTCATCATTAATCGGTTTTTTTTTGGCTGGGCTCATGTGAGATTTTGGTTCGAATTAAGAAAAGCGGAAAAATAAGATAATATTTTGTTTTTGATTACATAATTTTGAGTAGCAATCACAAAATTGCCTTTTTTATGTAAAATATGAAGGACTTATTATCTTTCCGCTTTACAAAGTCTCAACATACAATTCATGACCTCAGTAGACTGAAGGGGAGAACTGGATGGTTTGATTCCATGACCTAAAATAATCGGCCAATCAAGAGCATCTTTCGTCCGTGTGCCATGACTTCCTTTGACCAGGCTTGCATCGAGTGGAATGAGATTCATGTTAGTCCGGAACCCCAATTTTTTCCCTAGTAATTTCCGGGCAACTTGAAGGGAGGGAAAGAAGAGAGTCGGATCCACAAAAAGTTCGGCTGGATCATACCCATATTTTCGATGGACATCGATACACCGTGCAAAATCTGGAGCAAGGGCATCGTCTTCCCAATGGTAATAAGCAAACCAGGAGTTTTCGTTGGAAAATGCCACGAGGTCACCCGCTCGCTCGTGATTGAGTCCGATTTCTTTTTTTGATTCCAAATCGAGGACGCGGTCCACACCCTCCATGTTTTCAAGACAGGAACGGACTTCGTTTCGAAATGAACTGGATTGATCGGAAAGGTATACATGGACGACCTGATGGTCGGTAATAGCAAAAGCCTTCGAACCGCCACAATCAAGATATTCCAGTCCGAGTTCATCTTTAATACTGAGCCATCCTTTTTTTCGGAATTCACGATTGGGGTAGATTACATGGTTTACTTCCGAAATTCCATATTCAGAAAGCAGGAGTACTTGAATGCCCTTCTTTTCATAAAAAGAAATTAAATCTCCTGCCACTCGATCTAAATCGTGCAGTGCAGTGGCAATACTAGGATCGTTCGGGCCTAAGCGTTGGAGATCATAATCGAGGTGGGGTAAATAAACGAGTGATAGATCGGGGGTGTTTTTTTCTTCTGTCCATTTGGCCGACTCGGCGATCCAATTGGAAGAATCAATCCCGGCACGCGGTCCCCAGAATCCATGAAATGGAAATTCGCCCAAGTCCGCCTTGATCTTTTCTCGAAGGTTCATGGGTTGGGTATGAATATCAAAAGTTTTCAGTCCATCTGCCCGGTATAGGGGGCGGGGTGTGATCGCATAATCCACGGAGGAATGCATGTTATACCACCAAAATAGGTTCGCACATGAAAACCCCGGATTTTCTTCCCGAAGTATATCCCATATTTTTTTACCTTTTACTAAACGATTGGACTGTTTCCAAAAATGGTGCTCATTTAATTCCCGGTCGTACCAACCATTGGCTACAATTCCATGACTTTTTGGAAGCTTCCCGGTAAGGTAGGTCGATTGAGCCGAACAGGTCAGGGCAGGCAGGACGGGTTCAATGACCTGATAGCCTTTGTGCTTTTCTGCAAAGGCAACTAGGTTTGGTGTATGTTTCCCGAGGTGCCTGCCACATATTCCAACCAGATTAAGAACAGCCGTCCGGGGGCTGTTCTTGGCAGTGCTATTCATCAGGCATTTCGTAGGGCTATGTGGCGATTATTTAAATCGCGGACGGCATCAAGAATGATCTTACGATCCATCGCATGGACTTCAATCCCCTCGCCAATTCCCTGGATTAAAGTAATCGTAAGTTCACCTCCCAAGTGCTCGCGAAACTCCTCGAGACCCTCAAGAATGACTCGATTTCCATTCGCGGAAATCTCATTTAAGAGATCGTGGTAGAGGGGAAAACCGAGTGTTTCCAAAAGGCATAAAATGCGCTCGGTAGTTTTAGCTTTAACTAATCCCACCAGCGCGGAATAAGTCAAATCGACTGCCAATCCAATTGCAACGGCTTCTCCGTGGCCAATTTTAAAGTCGGATATTTGTTCGAGCTTATGGGCGACCCAGTGTCCAAAGTCGAGTGGTCGGGCGGAGCCTTTTTCAAAAGGGTCGCCCGAACTGGCAATATGATCGAGATGGAGAGCCGCACTCTTTTTGATCACTTGTTCGAGAAGGTTTTCATTAAAAGAAGAAAGATTTTCTGCATTTTCTTCAATAAATTCAAAAAATGACCGGTCTCGTATTAACGCTACTTTGATCGCTTCCACATAACCTGCTCGTTTTTGGGAGTGGGGTAGTCCCAGGAGAAAGTTAAAATCATTTACCACTGCCTCCGGAACAGAAAAGGTACCAATCCAATTCTTTTTTCCAAAATAATTAACTCCATTTTTCACCCCGACTCCACCATCTCCCTGGCTCAGTGTTGTGGTGGGAAATCGTACCAGACGAACCCCGCGGTGTGCTGTGGAGGCAGCAAACCCAACCAAGTCAAGTGCGGCACCCCCTCCAATCACGATCACATAGGAATGTCGGCACATGGAATACCGGTTTAGTAATTCCCATATTTTCTCCACCAAAGACCAATCATTCTTTGCCGGTTCTCCCCCTTGAATGAACTGGGGCGAACACACTAAGTTAATACGATCTTCCCGCGAGCGGAAATAACTTGCAATATGTTCAAGTAAATTGGGATTACCATCGATTATTCCTTCATCCACAAAAACCAATGCCTTGGTTTTAATACCTTCTCGATGGGGTTGAAGGATTTCGGCTAAAGTATCATTTTTGGTAGAAAACGATTCTTTGGTAAAATACACCTTATGCGAACATTCCAGGCGAATGTTTTTTCGAATGTATGAGTAGGATGAATTCATGCTTGAAAATCTATTCAGACTATCATGTCGCCGCAAACTTCTTTTGCATTAATACAGCGATCGATAAACAACAGAGACAGGGCGCAATCAGGCTTGGTGCATAGAATGATAGGGCGGTTGCATCCAATGCACAAATCCCTGCAAGCAAGCGAGAAACACCCTTCCCGATGGCCCCCTTTTTCTCCTCTCTCATCAGTAAGATTGAACTAAAGGCAATCCACGCAACCAACAGACCGGTCAGGTTGCATAGAAATACTCGAATGGGATCGAGTTGATTCCAATATACCAATAGAGCGAGGGCGATCAGTGGGGTGGAAAAGAGCAGGATTATTGAGTATTGAACCGGCTCTGTTTTCTTTTGGGATTCTCCCCGAGCGAACCAACTTATTCCAATAATATAGGAGGCAAGAACAGATGCCCAAATCAAGCTCTGGGGTGCAAGTTCAGATTTTCCTGCTGCGGTTGCCGCGACAAGCCAGAGAAAAAATCGGCATCCTCCCATGATTATAATTCCCCCGGCCCATTTTTTATGAATGTAATCATAAAAGAGTACTGAAGCAATCAGAGCGAATACCCAGGTCTTTTCACACCCCGCTACCGTTACTAAAAGAACCCCTCCCAGGATGAGTTCCAGGCTGCCGAGAATCCAAACGGTCTGGGCTGATATGGAACCGCTTGGCAATGGGCGTTTGGGGTTGTGCGCTTGGTCGAAATCTTGATCAAAGGCGTCATTCAATGTGCAACCCCCTGCATAAATTAGGCTCGAACCGATGAGTAAGTAGACAAAAGTGTTCCAGTCAAAAAAAGCAAAATCACAAACTTCTGGCATGATTTTAAATGTTGAACTGGCAGTCGCATTGATTGCCCACGCCGCCAGGACATTAGTCCAGACAGTCGGTAAGTTCGATACTCTGGCTAAGGTAAAAGCTTGGTGCAGAAAGGATTTCATCAATTTGTACCCTTGCGGTCTGTTATGAAGTGGATGGTTCCCCGTTGGCTAATCCGCGTTGGGAAAGTGCATTTAAGGTCCATTCATATTCTTTGGCAATCTGTTCCACAACCTCAACCGATTGTAGTTCAGTGGGGAGAACTTCCCATGTGTAGGTTTCCATTTCCAAATGCCTGCACGCGTTTGGGTTTCTTGCCAACCAGTCCAGGGTATCGAGAACATGTTGCTTGGTATCATGCAAGGTCGAGCTGGGAGAAGTATGTAATGGAACATGAAAATGAATTCGCCATTCATCTCCCAGTTCCTGGTTTCCAGAATTAGCATGTGCCAAGGCAAGATCGAGGTCCTTATGGCGTTGTAAAATTTTTCCCTTTTTTCCCACCACCACTTGATGGAGGTAAACCTCTTCGACGAATGAATGGAGCAACTGAAGGTTTTTCGTACTTGGTTCCGCCCGCAAGGCAGAACTTAAATGTAACTTACTTAGGCGAATTTCCGCTTCCGCTAATTGATTGAGTCCTTCCTGCGCATCCTCATATTCCACGGCCAAGTGACAACAATCATAGTTCACTCCAACGGTTTCTTTTAGATGGGGAGATTGAGCAAATCCATGCAGCTGGTCAAAAAAAGAAAGAGTTTCTTCCGTCGTTTCAAAGGAGCCAAGTGGTTCGGGCTCGAGTCCAAGGTGGAGATCCAGTCCTTTTTTTTGTCTGATTTTCTCAATCCCCAGTGCACAACGGTTAATATTTTCAAACACGGCTTCAGGAATTTTTCCAGGGGCATGAAATTCTTTAAAAGATCCTGGCAGCGTACTGACGCTTCCTTCTTCGCCCGGTTGCAATAATTGCTCGAGAATTTCAAAAAGAAGTAAAGTGTAATCCAGGCGATCCGGATCGGTCCAGTCCGGTCGATAGACCTGTTCTTTTACCCGGGTGCCATGGAATTCGCCATATGGGAAACCATTAATCGTAAAAATATAGCAGTTCTTTTTTTCAAGCCAATTTTGGAAGGAGAGTAATGTTTTGGGATCGGCAAGCGATTGAGCGGCCGTTGCGCCCAGGCGTAACCCAATTGCAAATGGCTTATCCGGACAGACTAAATTCTTCACTTGTAAAACATAGTTTTCCAAGGCGTGGAAAGTTTCCACCCATGTACTGCCTCGGTGAACATTGGTGCAGTAGGCAAGTTCAATATTATGCAAGAGTTTCATATATTATTGGATTAATACAAATAATCTAGGCATACCGCAGCCCCATTTTAAAGACAAGTTTACTCGTTCCTTAAACCAAGATGGATCAAATTATTTTTGTGGACAAAAAAAATGTGCGACCCCGCCCAGAGTCGCACATTAATTTTTGTTAACCGTAACGGTTATCCTGCCCTTAAAAATAATATTGCATCTATGATGCCAATTTTCCTGAACTTTAAAAAATGTATAAAAAGCCTCACTTCATCCTTACTACTAAGTTTTTATAAATTCCATTCATTATCAAGTGAGTAATTTTTTGCATTCGAAAACAAACAATGGAATAAACGACAGGATTAAGTTTGTGGAACAAATGATTTTGAACATTATTAAACAAATCAATTTTCTGGTTTCGCTCGTTTATTGAAAGTAATGAATATCTCAGAACCGATATGGAAGAAATGGTTTGCCAAGCATGGTGGTAAATTAGTTCTGTTTGCTCGTCAGCAAGCCCGTTATCCAGATGATGCAGAAGATTTGGTCCAGGAGGCATTTGTTAGAATCTGGCGATTATATGGGCACACCGGAGAAGTTTCCCCCGGCCTGGTGTATCGAGCCATTCGCAGGCTGGCAATTGATTGGGCACGCAGTATTGACAGGCGTCGTATTCGGGAGGAAAAAGTCATTCTCGATTCTCCACTCTCTACCTCTTTCGAACGAAATTTGGAAAAAGACGAACGAAAGCAGGCACTCCTTCGTGCGATTGAAAGACTGCCCAAAGAACAAAGTGAGGTATTAATGCTTAAAATTTGGGGAGATCTCACATTTGACGAAATTAGCCGCACCTTGGATCTGTCTTTAAATACTGTTGCTTCCCGTTATCGCTATGCCTTGCAGAAATTAAAAGATTCCGTTCCGCAGGAATTAGAAAGCGGAACCACTCCAAATCGATGAACGATTTCGAAAAATTAGAAAAGGAACTCTCCTCGCTTTCTCCCCGTCCTCCCACCGATGAATTTACAAAACAGATCGAGGACGCACTGGGAGAAGCAGGATCGGTTGCGATGTGCCATCTCCACGATCAGGCGGAACAATCGATCGTAAAGTCCTCTTTTACCAAAATCTTAGCCTGGACAATACCGGGTTTAGGAATTGCCGCTACTGTCGCGTTTTTCTTTTATTTCTCACAACTGAGCTCGAATGAAATCGCATTCAAAAAAGTGGATACTCTTGCGGTTCAACCATTTAGTATGGTTGATGATGATAGTCCATTACACGGAGTTAGCTCGGATCAATTGGAGGATTTCTCTGGAATGCCGATGGTGGGATGGCTGGATCCCCAAACGGAAGAAAAGTTTATTCGTCGAGTAGATGAGGGAATTGTGGATCGTGCAACTGGACTACCGGCTCGGCAATACAGGTATCATTTTATAGACGAAACCCTTTGGACGCACCCAGCTTCAGAGACCCGTGTTTTATCCACAACTCCGAGGCAGGAAGTGTATCTGATAGACCTGGAGTTATACTAATACCTCTTCCATCGTGCCCGCAGGTACCAAAGACTGCTTATTATTAACCCGGTATAACCTAATCATGAAATTCTCTATTTTCCTTTTTACCATTGGCATTCTTTACAACCTGTCTCTGGTTGCGAAAAATAAGGATTCCGATTCTCGTACGACCGCTTACCTCGGAATTTATGCAACTAAAGTAAATCCGAATGTAAGCCATCAACTTAAACTTACAGAAAACCTTTACCTAAATGTGGAATTGGTTGCAAAAAACAGCCCGGCTGAAAAAGCGGGTATTCAAAAATTTGATTTGCTCCTTCAGATGAATGATCAAATTTTGGTAAATCAGGAACAGCTCAAATATTTGGTCCGTTCCAAAATGCCAACGGATGAAGTAATCTTCACTTTATTAAGACAGGGTAAAAAACAAAAGATTACCGTACAACTGGGAGAATCCAACCTTACCCAAGAAGATCCGTTCCAAAATCCCAGTTTGTATGATCGTTTACCACATTACGATCCTTTTGGAATGGATTCTTTTGAAAAAGATCCTTTTTTACATAATCCTCAAAACCTTGAGGATTTAATACCCTTTCTACATTTTAATCAAAATAGAGGAAGGCATAAAAAAATACTACCCCCAAAACAATCGGAAGATGACCCCCTGCACCCGAAGGCAAATACTGAATCCTTTTCCAAGCAGACCAGCCAGAGTCAGGTTATGATCACCGATGAAGAGGGGACATTAGAATGGACTGAAAAAAATGGCCAAAAATCGCTCCGTGCCACTGACCCTTATGGAAAAGTTCTCTTCGATGGTCCGATTGATAATGCGGGAGAAAGAAAAGCACTGTCCGGAAATTTAAAATCCCGGCTCGAGAAGTTGGAAAAGCAAATCAATTCAAAGTAATTACTAAAGAGTGCAAGAAGGGAATGGTATAATTTTGTTGATAATCAGTTTTATTATCGTCTGAAATTAGAACAATTAATTCGGGCTTGACCCAAATACCACTTTTGTAGATTTTAGATTCTGCCCAAACTAAACAATCTATTATATGAAACTGATAATTTCTTCACTAACTGCTCTGCTTTTTTCAGGAGCATTATTGTCCGCGCAAATGCCTGGTATGGTTACCATGCAGCAATCTTCTGCTTCTCAGGGGACAACCTTGGGAGCAAATACCACGAGCGGAGCTGCTGGTATTGCCTTGGGCAATCGTGCTGTAATGCGAGGATACGTTGATTTCATGTACTCCAACCAAGATGTACAATCACTTGGGCATGATAAAAGATTCAGTACAACTGCCGATGTCGACTTTTTATTAGATTTCTCTCCAGTTACTGGTGAGGTTCATCTCGCTCTTGATCCAAATCCAAGCACAGTTGGAAAGGAAGTTACACTTGAGCAAGCATTTGGTAGATACGCCTTCAATAGAGACTTTAATATCTCTTTTGGTCGTCAATTAACTGTTTTGGGTTTTGATGCCGACGAATCTCCAGAACTTTATACAGTATCCCCATCTTATGGTTTTAGGCAACTTGCTGTTTCAATTCTCTCGACCAAATTTTCAAATAATTATGTCGACGGTGTAAGAGCTAATTTTAACAATGGGAAATTTGGAGTTACACTAGGACTTCACAATGGTTATTGGATAAGCAACGATTTGAACGACGGAGAGATCGCCGTAGATATTGCTGCATCATTAATGATTATTCCAGGACTAGAGGCTCGATTGGGATATGCCCACGAAAGCTCTTCTGATCCTTTAAACATCAAAAACGATATAAAGCAGTTTAACGGTTGGATTGCTTTTAAGCCTGGTAATTTTACATTAGCTTTAGAATTTGATACTTTTGATGTATATGCCGAAGAACTTTGGGATGTAATGTTATTAGCTAATTATCAATTTACTAACTGGTTTGCTTCGACATTGAGATATAGTCACGAAGATTTAGAATCTGGTGCATTTAATTTCGAATATGATAGATTTTCTCTTGCTTTGCTTTTTTCTGTAACAGAAAATTTTGGGATAAATGTTGAGTATAGTTCAATTTCTGGTGATGCCGATGTTGATGAATTCTATGTTGAAGGCTTACTGACCTTCTAAGATTTTTAAGTAAAATTTTTAAAAGAGCCTCGTTCGTGTATACGAACGAGGTTTTTTTGTGCGATTTTGAGTGACAGTTCATCGTCACTCCTTTTTGAAGGTAGTTACAAAAGCCGATAAATTTATTTATTTTGTAATCGATCAAAAAAAGAGTGGAAACCTATGACAGCACAATTGGTGGAGGAAACGGAAAAACCGAAAAAAGCCCTCAGGCGTAAAATCGAGGAATTAGGCGAAGAACTCGGCTATCTGCAACGAAAGTGTCGGGAACTTGGGATTCCTGTACTGATCGTGGTGGAGGGATGGAGTGCCGCGGGGAAAGGCTCGATGATTAATAAGATTATCCAACCGCTGGATCCACGAGGCTTTAAGGTCACCTGTATTACCTCACCCAGTATGGATGAGCAGTTACGTCCTTTTCTTTGGCGCTTCTGG
>Ga0115562_1003400_pt1 | contig 10643 bp, 7 predicted proteins | sample COGITO_mtgs_1105_6_FD_87200 | JGI IMG/M metagenome (GOLD analysis project Ga0115562, IMG submission 87200) | Pelagic marine microbial communities from North Sea - COGITO_mtgs_110516 | ecosystem: Environmental > Aquatic > Marine > Epipelagic | place: Germany:Helgoland, sampling site Kabeltonne...
ATTATGGGCGGTGGTATTGCTTATCAATCAGCTTCGAAAGGCGTACCAATATTAATGAAGGATATTGCACAGCAAGGCCTAGATACTGGCATGGATGAAGCAGGTGCATTATTTGGTAAGTTAGTCGGTCGAGGAAAAATGTCCGCTACAAAAATGGCCGCCTCGCTTAATAAAATTCAACCGACATTAAACTATTCTGGCATTGAAAATGCTGAAGTGGTTGTCGAAGCCGTTGTTGAAAATCCTAAAGTTAAAAAAATAGTGCTTGCTGAGTGTGAGGCATTAATGTCTCCCGATGCCATATTGTGTTCCAACACATCGACTATTCAAATCAGTGAATTAGCCGAAGCCTTAGAGCGACCAGAAAATTTCTGTGGCATGCACTTTTTTAACCCGGTACACAAAATGCCTTTGGTTGAAGTGATTCGCGGTAAAAAGAGTAGTGATGCTGCCGTTGCCAAGGTAATGAGTTATGCCGTTTCACTGGGCAAAACGCCGGTCCTTGTTAATGATTGTGCAGGCTTCTTAGTTAACCGTGTTTTATTCCCTTATTTAGGCAGTGCAAACGGCTTAATCAAAGAGGGCGTTTCTTTTGCCCATATGGATAAAGTGATGGAGCGCTGGGGTTGGCCAATGGGTCCCGCTTATTTGCAAGATGTCGTAGGCTTAGATACTTGTGAGCATGCGTCAAAAGTAATGGCAGCAGCTTTTCCCGATCGTATGCAGCCTAGCTTTAAAAGTGCTGCAGAAGTGTTATTTGATGCCGGCCGCTTTGGTCAAAAAAATGCTATGGGTTTTTATAAATATGCGCCAGATAAAAAAGGTCGCATCCAAAAAGTAGCCGACGACAGTGTCGCTGCGTTACTTGAAGGCCATATTGATGCTAGCACTGAGATGGAAGATGAGACGATTATCGATCGCTTAATGATTCCAATGGCTTTAGAGATGGTGCGATGCCTTGATGAAGGTATTGTTGCTTCACCTGCTGAGGCCGATATGGCGGTTATTATGGGCGTTGGTTTCCCGCCATTTAGAGGCGGTATTTTCCGTTATCTTGATACTGTGGGTATTCAAGCTTTTTGTGACAAGGCAAAGCAGTACAGTGATCTCGGTCCGGAGTACGTAGTGCTTGATAGCTTGGTTGCTATGGCTAAAGAAGGGCGAACCTTTTATTAATAGGTTTGAATGAATAAGCCCAACTTAATGAAATAAATTAAATTGCCCGGCCATGATTGGTGAGAGGTAATGATTGGAGAAGAAAAATGAAATTAGCAGATAACACACCAGTGATTATTGATTGTGCTCGTACACCGATGGGGCGCTCTAGAAATGGTATGTACCGCAATGTCCGATCAGATGATCTTGCCGCCGATTTAGTGTCAGAATTGTTGGCTCGTAACGCGGGTATTGACCCTGCAGATATTCATGATGTGATTTGGGGTTGTGTTAACCAAACGGAAGAGCAGTCATTTAATTTGGCGCGTATGATGTCTTTACTTACGCAAATTCCGCATACCGTTCCAGCACAAACGGTTAACCGTTTGTGTGCCTCATCAATGTCAGCTTTACATATTGCCGCGCAGTCAGTGCTTGCCGGTTATGGTGATATTTTTGTGATAGGTGGTTCTGAACATATGGGACATGTACCCATGACTAAAGGCTTAAATCCTAATCCGCGCTTAAGTAAGCATATAGCCAAAGGTTCGGGCATGATGGGTTTAACCGCAGAAGCGCTTGCGATGATGCATGGTATAACGCGCCAACAACAAGATGAGTTCGCGGTGCGTTCACATCAGCGTGCGCATGAAGCCTCAATAAGCGGTCTTTTTGATAAAGAGATTATTGCGCGTGAAGCGCATGATGCTAATGGTGCTTTATTTTTAGCGTCTAAAGATGAAACCATTCGTCCAGAAACAACGGTTGAAACCTTAGGTCAGTTGCGTCCTGCATTTATGCCTAAAGGCGGCACAGTCACTGCGGGTACTTCTTCGCAAATTACAGACGGTGCAGCAGCGATGATTATTATGAGTGCCGGTAAGGCAAGAGCGCTGGGTTTAAAGCCAAAAGCGAAAGTTGTTTCAATGGGTCTCTCAGGTGTTGATCCATCGATTATGGGCTATGGTCCTGTGCCATCGTCGCAGAACGCGATGGAGAGAGCAGGGTTATCGATTGCCGATATTCAAACCGTTGAGCTGAATGAAGCTTTTGCTGCACAGTCAATTCCAGTATTGAATGGCTTAGGTTTAATGGACGATGTTGATCAGAAGGTTAACCTTTATGGTGGCGCGATTGCATTGGGTCATCCATTGGGCTGTTCTGGCGCAAGAATTATGACAACACTACTGAATGTAATGGAAGAAAAAGATACTGAGATTGGGCTAGCAACAATGTGTGTTGGCTTGGGTCAAGGTGTTAGTACGATATTACAGCGCATATAGATTTTCGTTAGACGAGTTTGGGCTTAAGTTAAATATTTATCCAATGTTTGCTTAAGTTCGGCTTCAACAACTGGGGTTAGCGCTCCGGTCAATAAGCCTGTTTTAACAGTGACAACGACTTCATTGGGTAGCAGGCAGAGCTTGCCGGACATATCCAAGCGTTTAAACGTTAGCGTGTTGTTATTCTTTTTAGGTTTAAGCTGAAATTTCTGTTGTAACAGCTGGGCTAATTGTTCGGTAAGTGCACGAATTTCACTGGGGCTTTTGCTGTGCTTCTTGTTTAAACGGATAGTCGGCATGGGTTTCCAGACAAATTTTTTTGAGGTCTAGCCAGTATAGCCGATAGGCTCAAAAGCCTTTCTAGGCCAGCAAAAGGGATGTTTGACTCGCTAAAATTGAATTTTAGCGTGTAAATCTTCCTAAACAAGCGAATATAGCGTTTCTTTGCTCAGGAATGGTTGATCAATGCTGCCTAAGTATGGGAGAATCCGCATCCTTTTTTGGCAGGCAGAACAATTTGCTGCCTTGCGGCTAGTTGTCTTAGACAACGTTGAGTTCTGACAAAAAAGATAGAAGTACGACCTAGTAAGTAGCAAATGGCTGGTTTAATTTAGCCGACTTTGCGGACGTGGCGAAATTGGTATACGCGCTGGATTTAGGTTCCAGTGGGGCAACCCGTGAGAGTTCGAGTCTCTCCGTCCGCACCATAATAAATAACTTTTATTGATTGGCGTATCTATTAGCGTATCTATAAGGTTAAAGAACGGTTTCAGATCAATTGGCCGTCTCCGTTAACTCTGCACTGATAAGCGGGTCTTAAACCAATAAAGGTTGCTCAGCAAACAATTCAAGAACCCATACAAACACTCGAACCTCTGACGATTACTCTCAATTACTCTCAGTGGTCCGATTAAAATGACGATAGAGGTAAAATCCATGCAGGTTTCCGTCGAAGCGACAGAAGGGCTAGAGCGCAAATTAACCGTAGCCATTCCGGCTGAGCAAATTGATACTGAGGTGAATAGTCGCCTTGCTAGTTCAGCAAAGAAAATTCGTTTGGATGGTTTCCGTCCAGGAAAAGTACCTCGTAAAGTGGTTAAGCAGCGTTTCGGTGATTCGATTCGTGCCGAGGTATTGAGCGAGCTGGCTAATCAATCTTTCCAAAAAGCCGTTATGCAAGAAGAATTGCGTCCAGTGGGCCAACCTTCTATTGTCCCTACTAAGAATGTTGAAGGCGAAAATTTTGAATTCGTCGCAACCTTTGAAGTCTATCCTGAAGTCGTGCTTGCCGATTGTGCAGCCATTTCAGTTGAAAAATTGACGTCAGAAATTACTGATAACGATGTTCAAGGCATGATTGATAAGCTGCTTGATCAGCAATCGACTTGGACTGTTGTAGAGCGTGCTGCTGCAAATGGCGATCAATTGAATATTGATTTTGCCGGTACTAAAGACGGTGAAGCCTTTGAGGGCGGCAGCGCTGAAGGTACAGAATTAGAACTAGGTTCAAAACGCATGATCGAAGGTTTTGAAGCTGGACTAGAAGGCGCGAAAGCCGGTGAAGAAGTGGTTTTAAATCTCACTTTCCCAGATGATTATCACGCTGAAGACCTTAAAGGTGCTGCAGTCGGTTTTACTGTGACTGTTAATGCTGTGAGTGAGAAAACGCTACCAGAAATGAACGCTGAGTTTTTTGCGAAATTCGAAGTGGAAGGCGATCTTGACGATTTTAAATCAAACGTTAAAGACAATATGACACGTCAGTTAGCGGATGCCGTTGAGCGTCACACTAAGCAGCAAGTGATGGACGGATTGTTCGAGAACAATAAAGTCGACTTGCCGGCCGCTATGATTGCAGAAGAGGTCGTTGCTCTTCGTCAGCAATCATTGACTCAGTTTGGTGCTGCTGCCGAAAATTTTGATATGTCTTTACTGCCCGATACCTTGTTTGAAGAGCAGGCCCGTAAGCGTGTAGCGCTAGGTGTTATTTTAAGCCAAGCCGTTGAGCATTTTGAAGTGAAACCTGATCGCGAAAAGCTAATGGCCTTTGTTGATGATTTGGCTTCGTCATATGATGACCCTGAAGAAGTTAAGAAACACTATTTGGGTGATGAAACCCGTATGCAGCAAGTGCAATTAATGTTGGTTGAAAAAACCGTCGTTGAAAAGGTACTTGAAGTTGCACAGGTCACAGAAAAAGTCAGCTCTTATGACGATGTTGTACAGACGTCTCAAGCAGGTGCAAATTAAGCGGGATTATCCTTGGCTTATTTGCAGAAATTGCTTAGCATAGCAGTATCTAAGCGACTACACTTGGCGAAGGTGTAGTCGCTTTTTTGATTGTCCTTCCTTGTAAAGTGAAGGAGCGACAACATAAAGACCATAAATAGCGATGATAGACTTTTCTTTCGATGTAACATCGAAAAATTGATAATACGCAACTGATAACCTTGTTAGGAGTACGAAAATTGATCGAAACAAATGGTAGCGAAGCGATTAAAAATCTGGGATTAGTTCCCATGGTAGTGGAGCAAACCGCCAGAGGTGAGCGATCTTATGATATCTATTCACGATTATTAAAAGAGCGTGTTATTTTTGTGGTTGGGCCCGTCGAAGATAATATGGCCAATCTTATTGTCGCTCAGTTGCTGTTCTTAGAGTCAGAGAATCCCGATAAAGATATTAGCTTGTACATCAACTCACCAGGTGGTGCGGTAACAGCCGGTCTTGCTATTTATGACACTATGCAATTTATTAAGCCAGATGTGAGCACTGTTTGTCTGGGTCAAGCGGCCAGCATGGGTGCCTTCTTATTGTCTGGTGGCGCCAAAGGTAAGCGCTTTTGTCAGCCAAACTCTCGCGTCATGATTCACCAGCCCAGTGGTGGTGCGCAAGGTCAAGCAACGGATATCGATATTCAAGCCAAAGAAATCTTAATTATCCGTGAAAAATTGAATCGATTGATGGCCGAGCATACGGGTCAACCAATGGAAACCATTGAGCGTGATACTGAGCGTGATAACTTTATGGATGCGCTAACAGCTAAAGAATACGGCTTAGTCGATGAAGTATTAGGTGTTCGCGAAGAAGAGACCGTTAAGTCTTAGTGTTTCGTGAAGAGGCTTGTCAGTGGCAGGCCTCTTTGTACTTTGTAATGCTTAGATCGATGATAGAGCAATCCGCTGGATTGTTAATGCCGTATATAAGGCATTGAACAATGATTTTAAGTAACTGATTTATCAGGCTTTACTAGGCTTTTAATTATAAAAAGTAGCATCCTTTATCGCGTTTGTTGTATCTATCTCAATTTTTGCCTCGGATGTTCGCAATAATCGCTCTAGCGCTAACTATTATCCATACTAGTGCTAGAGTTATTAATAGAAGAAAAGCCTTTTAAAGAGCGGAGACTTTTCGTATAAAGGGTGTCAATAATAGTCGTAGAACATGCTTTGTTATAGCTTAAGGGTATAGCTTAAAGGTATGAAGCTCGATAAAACTAATTTGTTTAAAATGCATTCCAATATGTATTTAAAGTGTGAGGTTAAGTTCCATGACTGATAACAGCAAAGAAGGCGATAGCGGAAAACTGCTTTACTGTTCTTTTTGTGGCAAAAGCCAGCATGAAGTGCGCAAGTTAATTGCCGGACCTTCGGTCTTTATTTGCGATGAGTGTGTTGATCTTTGTAACGATATCATTCGTGAAGAAGTTCAAGAGAGCACATCTGAAGGCGGCCAAGATAAGCTTCCGACACCTGTTGAAATAGATAATATTCTTGATGAATATGTTATCGGCCAACAGCGCGCCAAAAAAGTGCTTGCTGTAGCGGTATACAATCATTACAAGCGTCTTCGTCACGACAGTGAAGAGAAAAACGGCATAGAGCTAGGTAAAAGTAATATCTTACTCGTAGGCCCTACGGGTAGTGGTAAAACCCTATTAGCCGAAACCTTAGCGCGATTGTTAGATGTGCCATTCACTATCGCTGATGCGACGACATTAACTGAAGCGGGTTATGTGGGTGAAGATGTTGAAAACATTATTCAAAAGTTATTGCAAAAATGCGATTACGATGTAGAGAAAGCGCAAGTCGGTATCGTTTATATTGATGAAATTGATAAGATTTCTAGAAAGTCTGACAACCCATCGATTACTCGTGATGTATCGGGTGAGGGTGTTCAGCAGGCCCTACTTAAATTAATCGAAGGCACGGTAGCCTCGGTACCACCACAAGGTGGCCGCAAGCATCCGCAGCAAGAATTCCTGCAAGTTGATACCTCTAACATTCTCTTTATTTGTGGTGGCGCGTTTGCCGGCCTTGATAAAGTGATTCGTGATCGTTCTGAAAAGAGCGGTATTGGTTTTAACGCCGAAGTGAAAAGCAAAGATAAGAAAAAGAATTTTGGTGAGGTGTTACAAGACCTTGAGCCAGAAGATTTAGTGCGTTACGGTTTAATTCCTGAATTTGTAGGTCGTTTGCCGGTTATTGCGACACTTGAAGAGCTTGACCAAGATGCCTTAGTGCGTATTTTGACTGAGCCAAAAAATTCTTTAACTCGTCAGTACGCAAAATTATTTGAGATGGAAGGCGTTGATATTGATTTTCGCGAAGACGCTTTGCGTTCAATTGCGACGCGTGCCATGGTCCGTAAAACCGGAGCTCGTGGCCTTCGTTCAATACTCGAGTCCGTATTGTTAGACACTATGTACAAAATACCTTCTCAAGTGGGTGTTTCCAAAGTCGTTATAGATAGTTCAGTAATAACAGGCGATTCGGAACCTTTGATTGTTTATCAAGATACCGCTAAAACTGCTTCAGACGAATCATAGAACCTCCCCATGCTTCGCGGCTTATTCAATAGCCGTATGGGGGGTTGTAAACTGGATTTGAGTCTCCATATATCAATAGTGTATGAATTGTTATGCTTCTTTGTTCTTAATGTGAGTCATTGAAGCCTAACTCAATCTGAATAGTCGGTGTTTGTAGCAGTACTTTAAGTTTGCATAGTTTTTACTCACAAGCTTAATAACTTACACCGTCTGTCCGTTATTCTTAGAGGTATACAATGACCTTAAAACTTCCGCTTTTACCCTTACGAGATGTTGTCGTTTATCCGCAAATGGTTGTCCCGCTTTTTGTTGGTCGCGAAAAATCGATTAGAGCGCTTGATGCGGCAATGGCCGATGACAAACAAATACTGTTAGTTTCTCAAATGGAAGCTGAAGTTGATGACCCATCAATCGAAGGGCTCTATAACGTTGGTACTGTGTCGACTATTTTACAAATGCTTAAACTCCCCGATGGGACAGTCAAAGTATTAGTAGAAGGTGGTAGCAGGGCGACGATTTTATCGATGCAAGAAGTAGAAAGCCTTGAAGATGATGAAGAGTTTGCCTTTATTGATGCCGAAGTTGAATTGGTCGAAGATCCGCCCGTCGATGAAAAATCTGGGGCAGAGTTAATCGCGGTTCTTAATGCTCAGTTTGAACAGTATGTGAAAGTCAGCAAAAAAGTGCCAGCTGAAGTCTTGTCATCACTGTCGGGTATTGAGTCAGTAACTCGTTTTGTCGATACCATTGCCACTCACCTCGTCTTAGAAGTTGGCCAAAAACAAGAAATACTCGAATCCAATGAAGTGGCTGAACGTGCCGAATTGTTAATGGGCTTTATGGATGAAGAAGTTGATCTTCATGGCGTAGAGAAAAAAATACGCGGGCGCGTTAAAAAACAGATGGAGAAGTCGCAGCGCGAGTATTATCTCAATGAGCAAATGAAAGCGATTCAAAAAGAACTCGGGGACATGGAAGATGTGCCTAATGAATTTGATGAGTTGCAAAATAAAGTTAACGAAGCGGGTATGACAGAAGAGGCTGAGAAAAAAGTCAATGCTGAATTATCAAAGCTGAAAATGATGTCGCCGATGTCAGCTGAAGCATCGGTAGTTAGAAGTTATATTGATTGCTTAGTCGGCGTGCCATGGAAAAAACGCAGTAAAATTCGTCATGATTTGATTCGCGCAGAAAAAATTCTTAATGAAGATCATTTTGGGCTTGAAGAAGTTAAAGATCGTATTGTTGAATATCTCGCGGTTCAAAAACGGGTTAAAAAATTAAAAGGTCCAGTGCTTTGTTTGGTGGGCCCACCAGGGGTAGGTAAAACCTCCTTAGGTGAATCGTTAGCGCGTGCAACTAATCGTAAGTTTGTGCGTATGGCGCTTGGTGGTGTTCGTGATGAGTCTGAAATTCGCGGTCATCGTCGCACTTATATCGGATCTATGCCGGGTAAAATTATTCAGAAGCTCTCTAAGACGGGCGTTAAGAACCCATTATTCTTGTTAGATGAAATTGATAAAATGGGTATGGATAACCGTGGTGATCCTGCATCGGCTTTATTAGAAGTGTTAGATCCAGAACAAAACCATACATTCAACGATCATTATCTTGAAGTGGATTATGATTTATCAGATGTAATGTTTGTTTGTACATCGAATTCAATGAATATTCCTGCGCCCTTACTTGATCGTATGGAAGTTATTCGTATTCCTGGTTATACCGAAGACGAAAAGCTCAATATTGCAGAGCGTTATTTGCTGCCTAAACAGCTTAAAGATAATGGCGTGAAGGCTGGTGAGCTCCAGATAGAAAATTCTGCATTGGTTTCATTGATTCGTCATTACACGCGCGAAGCGGGTGTGCGCTCATTAGATCGACAAATCGCAAAGGTTATTCGCAAGGTAGTTAAGGCAATTACGGCTAAAGAAGTGAGTGCGCCGGTTGTTGTTAGTGAGGATAATTTAGAAATCTATAGCGGTGTAGAGAAATTTAAATACGGGCAGGCCGATGAAAAGAATCGTATTGGTCAAGTCACTGGTTTAGCTTGGACCTCTGTTGGCGGTGAGTTACTCACCATTGAAGTGGCGACGGTTCCAGGTAAAGGTCGTCAAGTCAAAACGGGTTCATTGGGCGATGTTATGCAAGAGTCTATTCTTGCAGCAACCACCGTTGTTCGTTCGCGAGCGCAAGTGCTTGGCATCGCTTCAGACTTTCATGAAAAGGTGGATTGTCATTTTCATGTGCCTGAAGGCGCCACACCTAAAGATGGCCCAAGTGCAGGCGTCGGCATGTGCACAGCATTAGTGTCATCATTAACTCAAATTCCGGTTCGTTCTGATGTGGCCATGACGGGTGAGATTACATTACGTGGTCAGGTACTGCCTATTGGTGGATTGAAAGAAAAGCTACTTGCGGCACATCGAGGCGGTATAAAAACGGTCGTTATTCCCGATGAAAATGAACGGGACCTTAAAGAGATTCCTGAAAACATTAAAGCGGCATTAACCATTAAGCCAGTAAAATGGTTGGATGAAGTACTTGAAATTGCCTTAGAGAGTATGCCTAATCCATTAAGTGATGAGGAATTTAAGCAAACCGCAGCTACGGCAGCGAACGTCCAAGGTGACAGTGGAAGTGACAACGGACAGGATGGTCGCGTCAAAACACACTGATTAAAATTTAAGCCTTTGCAGTTAGAGGTGCCTATTCACCTCTAACTGCTCATTTAAGGTCTTTATTAACCCTTTTTTTAAATAAAATAGCCTAGTAAGGCCGTGGTTTCTTGACCGCTAAGGCCTCACTTGGTGTAAAATGCGTGCTTTACAAAAAACGATTATAGGGTTGAGAGCTGTATAGCTTTTGACACCAAATAAATTCAAATTCTATATATTAATTTTAAATTCTATTCTTAGGGGATACCGAATGAACAAATCAGACTTAATTGACGCGATTGCACTGTCAGCGGACATTTCTAAAGCAGCGGCGGGCCGAGCGCTTGATGCAACTGTTGATACTATTGCTGACGCTTTGAAAGAGGGTGATCAAGTTGCTTTAGTTGGTTTTGGTACTTTTCAAGTGAAAGATCGTGCTGCTAGAACAGGTCGTAATCCGCAAACAGGTGAACCTATCCAAATTAAAGCATCTCGCGTGCCTGGTTTTAAAGCCGGTAAAGCATTAAAAGATGCCGTTAACTAAGAAAGTCTTTAGAGAAAAGCTAAGCAGTGTGTCAGCGCTTAGTTTTCAGGCTTAGGTTCAATTATCGATAAAAGTTAATACCGTAAATGGCGCATCAATTTCATTGAAATGATGCGCTATTTTTTTTTGAGTGAAATGAATATGCTTCGATCAATTCGTGACAATGTTAAAGGCAAGGC
>Ga0115562_1003414_pt1 | contig 10617 bp, 7 predicted proteins | sample COGITO_mtgs_1105_6_FD_87200 | JGI IMG/M metagenome (GOLD analysis project Ga0115562, IMG submission 87200) | Pelagic marine microbial communities from North Sea - COGITO_mtgs_110516 | ecosystem: Environmental > Aquatic > Marine > Epipelagic | place: Germany:Helgoland, sampling site Kabeltonne...
ATGCTGCGGTTGCGCGACCTGCGTAATCGGGACGGCCATGCTTTGCCTTGATGCGGCCCAAGACCCATTCGAGGTTTGGCTCAATGAAGCTCCATGCACCTTGGTTTTTGGGTTCTTCCTGACACCAGACCATTTCGGCGTTCTTAAAACGCTCCAATTCGTTGACCGCAGATTGCGCGGGGAACGGATAGAACTGTTCGTAACGCATGATGTAGACGTCATTGATCCCACGCGCGTCGCGCTCTTCCAGAAGGTCGTAATAGACTTTGCCTGAACACATCACGACCCGTTTGATTTTGTCATCTGCTACCAGTTTGGTGTCAGAGTTGCCGTGTTGCGCGTCGTCCCAAAGAACCCGGTGGAAGGATGATCCAACTGTGAATTCTTCGCGTTTCGACACCGCCATCTTGTGACGCAGCAGTGATTTGGGAGTCATCAAGATTAGCGGCTTGCGGAAGGTTCGGTGCAACTGGCGCCGCAGCAAGTGGAAGTAGTTCGCAGGCGTCGTGCAGTTGGCCACGATCCAATTGTCGCCGCCACACATCGTGAGGAACCGTTCCAGGCGGGCGGAGGAGTGTTCAGGTCCTTGCCCTTCGTATCCGTGGGGCAGCAGGCAGACGAGGCCGGACATGCGCAGCCATTTGCTTTCACCAGAGCTGATGAACTGGTCGAACATGATCTGCGCGCCGTTGGCGAAATCGCCGAACTGTGCTTCCCAAAGCGTCAGTGCATTCGGTTCGGCAAGTGAATATCCATACTCAAAACCCAGCACCGCATATTCCGACAGCATCGAGTCGATGACTTCGTATTGTGCTTGGCCTTCGCGGACGTTGTTGAGCGGATAGTACCGATCTTCGTTGTCCTGATTGATCAGCCCCGAATGCCGGTGGCTGAACGTGCCGCGCGTACAATCTTGGCCAGACAATCGCACAGGGTAGCCTTCGGTCAGCAGCGACCCAAAGGCCAATGCTTCGCCGGTCGCCCAGTCGATGTTTTCGCCGGTCTCAAACATCTTGGCTTTGTTCTCGATCAGGCGGCCGATTGTCTTATGCAGCGGGAAGTTTTCGGGAGCTTTCGAAAGCGCCTCGCCCACCGCATTGAAGGTCGCGTCCTCAATCGCGGTTACGCCGCGTTGATAATCCTCGTCCTTGCGGTCCAGATGCGACCACTTGCCATCAAGCCAGTCGGCCTTGTTGGGTTTGTAATTCTTGCCCGCTTCGAATTCTTCGTTCAGGTGCGCTTGGAACGCGGCCTTCATATCTTCGATTTCGCCTTCGGGAATCAGTCCATCCTGAACCAGACGTTCAGTATAGAGCGTCAGCGTCGTCTTTTGCTTTTTGATCTTCTTGTACATCACCGGGTTGGTGAACATCGGCTCGTCGCCTTCGTTGTGACCAAAGCGGCGGTAGCAGATGATATCCAGCACCACGTCTTTGTGGAACTTCTGGCGGAATTCGGTGGCGACGCGGGCCGCATGCACCACGGCCTCGGGATCGTCGCCGTTGACGTGGAAGATCGGGGCTTCAACCATCAGCGCGATATCGGTGGGGTAGGGGCTTGAGCGGCTAAAGTGCGGTGCTGTGGTGAAACCGATCTGGTTGTTGACCACGATATGCATTGTGCCGCCGGTTTTGTGACCCTTTAGGCCGGACAGACCAAAGCCTTCGGCAACCACACCTTGACCCGCGAACGCGGCATCGCCGTGCAGCAGGATCGCCATGACCTTCGTGCGGTCTTCGTCGTTCTTTTGGTCCTGCTTTGCGCGGACCTTGCCGATGACAACAGGGTTCACGGCCTCTAGGTGGCTGGGGTTCGCTGTCAGTGACAGGTGCACAGTGTTGTCGTCAAAGCTGCGGTCCGAGGACGCACCGAGGTGGTATTTCACGTCACCTGATCCGTCTACATCTTCCGGCTTAAACGACCCGCCTTGGAATTCGTTAAAGATCGCGCGGTAGGGTTTTTCCATGACGTTGGCCAACACGGACAATCGGCCACGGTGCGGCATGCCGATGATGATTTCGTCGATGCCCAACTGACCACCGCGTTTGATGATCTGCTCCATCGCAGGGATCAGGCTTTCGCCGCCATCAAGGCCGAAGCGCTTGGTACCCATGTATTTGACGTGCAGGAATTTCTCGAAACCCTCGGCTTGCACCAAGGAGTTCAGAATCGCTTTACGTCCCTCTTTGGTGAAAGCGATTTCCTTGCCGTAACCCTCAATGCGTTCTTTCAGCCAACCCGCTTCTTCGGGGTTGGAAATATGCATGTATTGAAGCGCAAAGGTGCCGCAATAGGTACGCTGCACGATGGCCATGATTTCGTTCATGGTAGCCACTTCGAGGCCCAGAACGTTGTCGATAAAGATAGGGCGGTCCATGTCGGCAGCGGTGAAACCGTAGGACTTTGGGTCTAGTTCGGGGTGGGGCGTGTTTTCACGCATGCCCAATGGGTCAAGATCCGCAATCAAGTGACCGCGAATACGGTAAGCGCGGATGATCATCAACGCGCGAATACTGTCGAGGACGGCGGAGCGGACTTGGGCCTCATCAAGGGTGACACCCTTTTCGGCAGCCTTTTCCTTGATCTTCTTGCCTGCGGCCTCTGGCTCTGCGGGCCACTGACCATCAAGGGCGGCGGTTAGATCATCGGTGGGGGCAGGGGGCCAATCGGCGCGTGCCCAGCTGGGGCCCGCGGCCTCAGCTTTGGCATCCGCCGGGGCATCGTCCAAGGACCGGAAGAACGCTTGCCAGCTTTCATCGACAGCGCCGGGGTTGTCGGCGTAGCGGGCGTAGAGCTGTTCTACGTACTCGGCATTATGCCCTTGCAGGAAAGAGGAGGCGTGGAAGGCGTCGTTGGGGGAATGATCGTTCATGAGGGGACCTCAATGCGTTACCGATGTGAATGTCCCGGAACACGCCGAGACGCTTTTGTGGTGCGGGGGTGTCCCCAGTCGACATAAGCAGGTCGGGGAAAACCCCGACCTACAATGTTATTTTCCAATCGCTTCCAGCACAGCCTCGCCAAGCGTCGCAGGGCTTTCAGCCACAACGATCCCTGCGGACTTCATCGCTTCGATCTTGCTTTCCGCATCGCCTTTGCCGCCAGCGACAATCGCGCCAGCATGGCCCATGCGGCGGCCTGGAGGGGCTGTGCGGCCAGCGATGAAACCGGCTGTTGGTTTCCAACGGCCCTTTTTCTTTTGTGCAGTCAGGAATTCAGCTGCTTCTTCTTCGGCGGACCCGCCGATTTCACCGATCATGATCATGGAATGCGTCTCATCGTCGTCGAGGAACATGTTCAGCACGTCGATATGCTCGGTCCCTTTGATCGGGTCGCCACCGATGCCGACAGCTGTGGACTGGCCAAGGCCGCTGTCGGATGTCTGCTTGACCGCTTCATAGGTCAGCGTGCCGGAACGGGACACAACGCCAACCGACCCACGCTTGTGGATGTGGCCGGGCATGATGCCGATTTTGCACGCGTCAGGAGTAATCACACCGGGACAGTTAGGCCCGATCAGGCGGGACTTGGAGCCTTCGAGCGCGCGCTTGACGCGCATCATGTCCAGCACTGGGATGCCTTCGGTGATGCAGATGATCAGTTCCATTTCGGCGTCAATCGCCTCGAGGATTGAATCTGCTGCAAAGGGTGGCGGTACGTAGATGACGGAAGCATTTGCTTCGGTGACGTGCATCGCTTCGTGGACCGAGTTGAAGATTGGCAGGTCCAGATGCGTCTGCCCACCTTTGCCGGGTGTCACGCCGCCAACCATCTTGGTGCCGTAAGCAATCGCTTGTTCAGAGTGGAATGTGCCCTGCGAGCCGGTGAGGCCCTGACAGATGACTTTTGTGTTTTCGTTTACGAGAATGGCCATTTGGGCCTCCTTGGAAATTCTTTATGTAGGGCGGGGTTCTCCCCGCCGATGACAGCACGGCGGGGAGAACCCCGCCCTACGATTATCCTTTGACGGCTTTCACGATCTTCTGCGCGCCGTCTTTCAAGTCGTCTGCAGCAATGACGTCGAGGCCGGAGTTGCGGATGATCTCTTTGCCTTTTTCGACGTTCGTGCCTTCGAGACGCACGACCAGCGGCACCTTGAGGCCCACTTCTTTCACTGCCGCAATTACGCCCTCGGCGATGACGTCGCAGCGCATAATGCCGCCGAAGATGTTCACGAGGATGCCTTTGACCTGCGGGTCAGAGGTGATGATCTTGAACGCCTCGGTCACCTTTTCCTTCGTCGCACCGCCGCCTACGTCGAGGAAGTTGGCTGGTTCGGCGCCGTAGAGTTTGATGATGTCCATCGTCGCCATGGCAAGGCCTGCGCCGTTAACCATGCAGCCGATTTCACCGTCCAGCGCGATATAGTTGAGGTCGAACTTGGAGGCGGCGAGTTCTTTAGGGTCTTCTTCTGTCTCATCCCGCAGAGCGGCGATATCGGCGTGGCGGTAAATCGCGTTGCCGTCGAATGCGACTTTGGCGTCGAGGACTTTGAGGTCACCGCCGTCTGTGACGATCAGCGGGTTGATTTCCAGCATCTCCATGTCTTTTTCAACGAAGGCTTTATAAAGCTGCCCCATCAAGATGACGCACTGCTTCACTTGGTTGCCTTTGAGGCCCAATGCAAAGGCCACGCGGCGTCCGTGGAACGCTTGGTAACCTGTGGCCGGATCAACGGTGAAGTTCAGGATCTTTTCTGGCGTCGAGGCTGCGACTTCTTCGATGTCCATGCCGCCCTCAGTCGAGCAGACAAAACCGATACGGCTGGTCTGGCGGTCAACAAGTAATGCGAGGTAGAGTTCGGTCTCGATACCCGCGCCGTCTTCAATGTAGATGCGGTTGACGACCTTGCCTGCAGGGCCGGTCTGGTGCGTGACCAATGTGCGGCCCAGCATTTTCTTGGCTTCCTGGGCGGCTTCCTCGACTGATTTGGCCAGACGCACGCCGCCTGCTTCGCCTGCGTCAGCTTCTTTGAATCTGCCTTTGCCGCGTCCGCCTGCGTGGATCTGGGCCTTAACGACCCAGAGTGGCCCATCAAGTTCGCCAGCTGCAGTTTTGGCATCTTCGGCGCGGGTCACTGGGCGGCCGTCAGAGACGGGCGCGCCATAGCTGCGCAACAAAGCTTTGGCCTGATATTCGTGAATGTTCATAAGACAATTCCAATTTGGCTTCGGTTGGTCGCAGCTAAACATAGAAAAATCAGGGGTTCTAAGGGAAAAGTTCCAAAAGGGCAGAAATTCGCACATTTGTGATCACAGAAATTTTTGCTGTGATCACAAATCGTCATCTACTTTGATTTTAACTAAGTTTATCCTGCTTTTGAAAGATTCGCGATGATGATAGCAAAGAGGTTATGGCGAAGGATCTTCCAACTTGGGCTGTTGTTGCAACCGTGGATGAACCACCCGCGTTGGTGCAGGCGTTTGTTGCGTGGCATCTGGCGTTGGGTGCATCGCAAGTGTTCATCTATTGTGACCGCCCTGATGATCTGGTGCAGGGCATGTTGGCGCATCTTGCGAACGTCACCGTGGTGGGATGCGATGCGGCGCATTGGCTTAGGGTTGGCAAAAGCCGCCCGCGCCGACACGAGGTTCGGCAGGTGCGCAATGCGCGCGATGGCGATGCACGGGCAAAGACGGATTGGATATTGCATTGCGATGCGGATGAATTTGTCTGGGCAGACCCTTCGGTGTCGACCACCCTTGCGGGCGCTGCGGATCACGCGGATTGTTTGGTAATCCCTGTGGCGGAGCGCATTGGTGTTCCAAACAAGAGCATCTTTGACGGCGCATTTCGGCGCCCCTTTCGAGAGCCACATACGACCGGGTGCGCGGTTTTCGGTCCGGATTACGATCTGACTTACCGCGGCCTGACAGGGCATGCGCAAGGCAAGGCCTTTGTCCGGTGCGGCAGGTCGTTGCAAATGTCGATCCACCGCCCGCATTTGGGACGCAGTGATGCGGATGTGGTGGTTGAACGCGCAGATCCGGATGCCCTTGAGTTGTTACATTTCGAGGGGCTGACCCCAGCGCATTGGGCGTTCAAACTATCACGGATGGTCCGTGCCTTGGCTGAAAAGGACGGGATGCCGCCGTCAAAGCACCGGCACAGGCAAGCAGATGCGTTGATCGAGGACCCCTATGGCGAGGCAGAGTTGTACCATCGTTTGAAGTGTCCGAATGATGCGATAGTTAATGTGCTGAAGAGTTATGATCTTTGGAAGGCTCCGGCCTTTGATCCGTCCGCGGCACTTCAGCGTTGCTTCCCAGATCGCGCCATAGATCTTGCGCCGCAGACCATTGATAAATGGCTGCGGCGCAAGAAGGCGCATGTTTTGTCGTACCTGCGCGATGACTAGTGTTGCAGCATCACGCCTTAGTTAAAGATGATCATGTAAAGCCCGGCGTCGCCACCTAGCATACGTTGGAACTGGGTAAGGCTGCGCCCCGACATCCGCGTCCCTTCTTCGAGATAGGGCAGCACGCCCTCGCCTTGAATGATCGCGATGATGTCGATCTCGGGAGGGTTCTGCATGGCTTTGGCCAAGTTGATGCCCGCACCATCGCCCAACCGCCAATGCGGGATGAGTAGGTCACCTCTTAGGACGGCTTCCGCCTCGGCCAGAACCATGCGCCACTGGCTGCCTATGTCGGTGGGGAATTCCAGTGGTAGGACGCTGGTTTGGCTAGGGTTTGGGATCCACTCCAGTTTGTTGTCAGTCTCGGTTGCGACGCGAGACCAGAACGTCTGGTTATCGGCAATCATCCCAAGGAAATGGGCATGTGCATTGCGCGACCGTTCTACATCGGGTTGGCCTTCGATGGCGTGAATGAACATTGCAACCACGTCGACCCAATTGTCCTCATCGGGCATGAAGATCATTTGCCGCCCACCGTCGTTGAAGGCTTCCATCGCTGCGGCACTGTCAGTGACACGTTGAATAGCGGATGTTGGATCAAGTGCGAGGATGGTTTCGCTGACCCCTGACAAAAGATGCGCATAGGCCGACAGCCATGCGGCGTCTGAAGTATCAAAACGCACGACGGGCGGGGTGAGCGTTTCGTCAAGACGGCGGTTGAGTTGTGAAGCCGCTACTTCCAGCATGCCCTCGCCGGCCTCGCGCGTCCCGTTTGCATTGATGTCGAACCACAGATCAGCCGTGTTGATGGTCACGCCGACATCGTCTGCATCTGTGACTGTGTCGAGTGCGGCAAGACTGCCTTCCAGATCATCAAGGGCGGCTGCAAAGGTATTGGCAATGACTTCGGGCTGGAAAGGAACGGCATTAGAGTTTGGCGACAGCGGAAGACGTAGAAAGGGCAGGTCGCTCATTTCAGCCATTTCGCGGTTGATTTGGGTGGCGTAGAGCGTTTGCAGCGCTCCTTCGACTGCGCTTAGAAACCGGACGCCACCGAGCGCGAACATATCAGAGGGTGTTTGGTCTGGCAGTGCTGAGAGGCTGGCCTCGGTTGCGGCCAGGCCGGTTTGGGCGATCATCGCAGAATAATCAGTTTCGGCATTGGCCGTGGTGGCAAGGGTGATGCTGGTCAAAGCAATGACAGTGGTGAAACGCATGGGAATACTCCTCTTTGTTTCTTTGAACTTAATTCATGAACATTGTTCAGTCAAGAGGTCAAAAAGAAGGGCGCCGACGAGGCACCCTTCTTTGATCTGTTTAGGACAGGCTGTCGTCGATGCCTTTGCAGGCCTCAACAAGGCCCTTCACGGCGTCGACTGATTTGTCGAACATTGCTTGCTCTTCTTTGTTCATCTTGATCTCGACGACGCGCTCGATACCGCCGGCACCGATCACGGTTGGCACACCAACATAGAAACCGTTCAAGCCGTAAGCGCCATCAACATGTGCGGCACATGGCAAGACGCGTTTTTGGTCCTTGAGGTAGGCTTCGGCCATCTCGATGCCGGATGTTGCTGGTGCGTAGAATGCAGAACCAGTTTTCAGCAAACCAACGATTTCAGCACCGCCATCGCGTGTGCGCTGTACGATTGCGTCAAGTTTGTCTTGTGTGGTCCAGCCCATGTCCACCAGATCAGGCAAAGGAATACCTGCAACAGTGGAATAGCGTGTCAGTGGGACCATCGTGTCGCCGTGGCCACCAAGTACGAATGCTGTGACGTCGCGCATGGAGACGTTGAATTCTTCGGCAAGGAAGTGACGGAAGCGTGCGCTGTCCAGAACACCAGCCATGCCGCAAACCATGTGGTGGGGCAGGCCGGAGAATTCACGCAGTGCCCAAACCATCGCATCAAGCGGGTTGGTGATGCAGATGACGAACGCGTTCGGCGCGTGGGCTGCGATGCCTTCACCAACGGATTTCATCACTTTGAGGTTGATGCCCAGCAGATCGTCGCGGGACATGCCCGGCTTGCGTGCGACACCAGCGGTGACGATGCAGACGTCTGCGCCAGCAATGTCTTCGTAGCTGTTTGCGCCTTTGAAGCTGCCGTCGAATTTCGCAGCAGGGCCGGATTCGGCGATATCAAGCGCCTTACCTTGAGGGACGCCTTCGGCGATATCGAAGAGCACTACATCGCCGAGTTCTTTGACAGCTGCGAGGTGCGCAAGCGTGCCGCCGATTTGTCCGGCGCCGATAAGGGCAATCTTGGGTCTGGCCATTGAAACAGGTCCTTTGGTGATTTGGTTTCGGCGTTTGGGTAAGCGTTTGAAGCCGTTTGCGCAAGTGTGCTGCGTCGCGGCATTGCTTCCATTTCAGTGGTCAATCGCTGCATGACCCGCTAACCAAGGCTGAATGCACGATAAGTCTGGGACCTCAAGTGATTGAGTTTGGGTGGCAATTTTTCGCAGTTGGCATTCCGGCGATAATTTTCGGCGGAATTTCCAAGGGTGGATTCGGATCAGGCGCTGCGTTTGTTGCAGGGGCGATTCTTGCATTAGTCGTCCCACCGGGTGCTGCTTTGGGGATAGTCCTGCCGCTCTTTATGCTGATCGATGCCGCCACATTGAAACCCTATTGGGGAAAATGGCACTGGCCGTCGGCCAAGGGGCTGATGATCGGTGCGATCCCGGGGTGCATCATCGCCGCGTGGCTTTATGCCTCGGTTGATGCCGATGTGTTCCGTATACTAATCGGCGTGATTTGTCTGGCCTTCGTTGCGTTCCAATTGTCGCGGGCGCTGGGATGGCTGACCGTCAAAACGATGCCATTTTCAGCGCCATTCGCTTGGGTTGCTGGCATGGTCAGTGGGTTTACCAGCTTTGTGAGCCATGCGGGAGGGCCGCCATCTGCTGTCTTCCTGCTCTCGCAAGGCCTTAATAAAACGGCATTTCAGGCGACCACAGTTGTCGTCTTCTGGGCGGTGAACTGGATGAAGGCCGTGCCTTACGCGTTTCTGGGCATTTTCAGCTGGGATACGATCATGGGCAGTTTATTCCTTGCCCCATTCGCTTTGGTCGGTGCATGGATCGGCGTAAAGGCGCACCATCTGGTGCCAGAGCGCCTTTTCTTCGGGCTCACTTATGTCTTGCTTTTGGTTACAGGTGTCCGGCTTATTTGGGTTGCTTTGGGGTAAGCCGGAAAGCTGGTTTTCAGCTTCGGCTGTCGAAATTCGCCAAAGGCTCGTTGACGTATTGATAGGCTTGGCCCGCTGCGACCAGACAGGTTAGCCCGCCGGGGCGTGTTACTGTGATGGTCCATGAGCCTGTGTCCATTGAGGCGAACACCTCGACCACCGAATTATCACTGCCCAACCCGATGGATTGGCGGCTTTCACCAAAATGCTCGCCCAGCCGTTCAACCACTGTGGCATGGTCCGCGCAGTTTGCGCCTTGCGCTTGCGTTTGTTGTGCGGCCAGCATCATTGCGCCAATTCCGAAAGACATCAGAAAAAGTGTTCGTCTCATTTGGTTCCCCTTTTGCGTCGCGGTCGCGGCGGAATGCTGCGAGCCTGTAAGTGGATCAAATTGTCAGGGGAACTTGCGCGAAATTGGTTAACACACCGTAACGATGGGGCCAGTCGCTGCGTTGCGGCAATTTAGCCTTGAATGATGTGTCATAATCTGGCGTTCTCCGCGCAACAATATTGCGAGGAAGATTCGATGCATGACCGTCCATACCGCTCCGCCCTGTATATTCCCGGGTCAAAAGACCGGGCGTTGGATAAGGCGCGCGGCCTTCCTGTTGATGTGATCCTCTTTGATCTGGAAGATGCGGTTTCGCCGGACGCGAAGGTCGCAGCACGTGATACGCTTTATGCCGCTTTGGCCGATGACGGGTATGGCGCGCGGTTGAAGATCGTGCGGATCAACGGGCTGGATACTGAATGGGGTGCGGCGGATGCAGCAGCCGTTGCGGCAATGAATTGCGATGCGATTCTGCTGCCTAAGGTGAATGGCCCGGCTGATGTTGATGCGCTCGCCGCCTTGGTCCCCGACATGCCGATTTGGGCCATGATGGAGACACCGCACGGCATCTTGAATGCTGAAAGCATTGCCGCGCATCCGCGGATTGCGGGGTTTGTGCTGGGCACGAATGATCTGGCCAAGGATCTGAATTCACGCACGCGTGCCGCGTTGATGATGTCGTTACAACATTGTCTGCTGGCAGCGAAGGCTGCGGGGATTGTTGCATTGGACGG
>Ga0115562_1003434_pt1 | contig 10575 bp, 5 predicted proteins | sample COGITO_mtgs_1105_6_FD_87200 | JGI IMG/M metagenome (GOLD analysis project Ga0115562, IMG submission 87200) | Pelagic marine microbial communities from North Sea - COGITO_mtgs_110516 | ecosystem: Environmental > Aquatic > Marine > Epipelagic | place: Germany:Helgoland, sampling site Kabeltonne...
CGCTGTTCGTGTATTCGAAACCTGCAAGGCTAGTGAATGTAGCATCGGCGCCAAAGCTGATTCCAGTAGTCGTGAAATCACTCGGCGTGCCAGTGGTCGTCTCGTAGATGCGATAGTTGAGTTGGGCTCCGTTTACATTACTTCCTCCGTTCTTGAAGGTGAGAACTTCAGCGGTGCTGAAGCTTATATTGCCCCCAACGTTGACTGAGCCGAGAGCAGCGCCTTCAAAGTCGGTTAGATCGGTGCCTACTTGAAAGGCCTCATAGATGGTCGCGGAGCCACCATCGACGGATACTCCGACGTATGCTCCAAACGCTCCGGATGCCGCGCTCAAGCTAGAAGCTGATGTTAGCAGTAATGCGGTTGAGATTAATAGTGCTATTTTTTTCATAAGTACATTTGTGTATGATTTGAGTGGGGTTTTAAATTGATAACTAAATATTCACAGATCCTTCATTTTTTTGAAAGCTTTTTGCATTCAACAGTTTAACGGCTTCAAGATGCCAGAAGTTCATCTATATAAAAAGCTCATGGTTTCGTGTCTATTTATTGTTTTTATGAGTGTTGATCGCAGTGCGGAGTGCCTTGTTTTCGGGGGCAAATATAAGATGCTATTTTTGTGGTTTTAAACCGTCGCTCTATTCAACAGTTTAGTTGCGAGGCGGTCGGAGCCTACAAAACGTAGTATCGCGATTGTTACAGCGGGTAGCGGCGTTCGTCCCGAACGCCGTGCATAGGTTCGCCAGGGCGGCGGAAGTGTGCTGGTTAACCAAACGTAGAAGCGACACTTTTGTCGCTTGACGGTGCGTGAGCTTGTGGAAGCAAAGCGACAAAAGTGTCGCTTTCACGAAAGAACTCAATCTTGGTGAATTTTCCCGCGAATCAACTGTTGACTAGCCTTGCGATTTTCTCGGATTCGATTAAGGCTTTTATTTATCTGTAATCAATTGAACTCAATTCGACTCACTATGAAAAAAACACTTCTGATTGCCTCAATGTCCGTGCTGGTGAGCAGCGCGTTTGCTTTAACTGCTTTCGATGACGCGTCTGATGCTGCATACAGCGATGGCTGGACTGGAAATGGCACCGAAGGTTTTGACAATGGTGGAACAGGGTTTGCAGGATGGGGTTTCACTTCGACTGCAAACACTACATCTGAAATATCCAGTTCGACAGCTGTGGGTTCTCCGGGGGGAGACATTAACTCGTCCGGAACTGATGCTTTCCGTATCGCGGCAAATAATGGCGAATCATTTGATGTGTTTCGTACCTTTTCCTCTTCGTTGGGCGCAGGGGATGTGTTTACTTTCGACCTTGCAGCGAATTTTCGCAATGGTTCGAAAGGGGTCGATATCCGAAGCGATAATACTGCGGTTTTTAATTTTAGTATTGCGGATGATAGCTACTTTTTCGGACAGCCGGGCTCGGGTATTAATTTAGGTGATGGCGCAGGACAGGACTGGGGTTACGTGAGTGACGATGTCTACAGTCTTGAGTTTGAGTTTGTAACGGAGACGTTCATGACTGCTAGAATTCAACGCACATCTTCTGCGACTCCATCTCAAAATCGTAGCTTTGAACTCGCAAACATCACATTGTCTGGAGCGGTTGATAACTTTAAGTTCTACGTTTCAGGTACTGAAAGCGATATTCCTGCGAATAGTTTATACGTGAACAATCTACAAGTCTCTGAAGTCCCCGAACCCGGCACTTATGCGTTGATCGCCGGCACCTTGGCTTTGCTCTGCGTGGCGAAGCGTCGTCGGGGATAGTTCAGCACTTCGTTCTCGCGTATAAAAAAGACCACAGTTTCGGCTGTGGTCTTTTTTTGATTCGCGATGGGCCTGATCCCCCGAAGCTTGCTTCGGCTTTTTGTGGAGGGCAACGCTCCGTCGTTGCTAGTGCGTGGGACAGGAGTGTGGGCGACTCGCCCACGTCGAACCGATGTTGATGCAAACGAGGGCGAGTCGCCCTCGCTCCTGAAGACTGCCTTCCCGGAGGATGGACACTCCTGTCCATTTATTCTCTCGGTTGAGTTCGTGATGAGCGGGACAGGAGTGTCCCACCTCCTGGCGTTCGAACAGTCGCATGATTGGCTTGAATCAATTGACGGGTTTAGATGCCCCGTCGCAAATGTTGTCTGGGTTTTCGACTCCAAATGCAATGGCCGGTCACTTAAAGGAAGCCACCGACTTTAAATCCTCATCGCTCAATAAAACCCGAACACTGGGCCGTCCATACGTTTTTCATAGCCATCTTGAGAGATCGTCTGGCGCTCGGATTGTGAGAAGTCTTTGAGCTTAAACACGGGCAGGATGGGGCGGCCGTCGCCGGCTTTATCGTAGCTCACGCCTTTCTCTTCGATGAATAGGTAGCAACCGAATTCGCCGCCGGGGATTTCGCCGATCACGACGCTCAGATCCGTGGCCTCGCCGGGAGTGAGTTTGAACCAATCGCCCGCGGTGAGCTTGGGTAAATACTCCGATACGGGCGGCGCATTGTGGGTCGGCTCATCGTCTGGTGTCCACTTGCCAGGATTCGATTCGGTGAAGCCAGCGGAGAGCACGGTGCGTCCTTTGACTCCGACGATCAAAATGTCGTCGGCCGTGCCTACAAATCGAAAGGTGCCGCCTTTGGTAGAGCGGAATTTCCCCTGATAGACGGCAATCCATTGACTCGGCTGCACCAGATTTTCGACGCCATAGGCGCGCGGCGCTTCGTCGGCACTCATCAGTGGTATATAGAAGTGTGTGGCGTAGAGCTTCTGCGGGGCGCTGAAGAATTTTCGAAATTCAGTGAGCCGATAGTTGCGCATGAAATCTTTACCCGCATCCATCCAGCCTTGTTTGGGTGGGTTTTCGCGGTAGCGGTCTTGCTTGAAGTCAATGAAGGTGCCTTCGAGTGCGCCGGCGAGTGGAGAGGTATTACCAAACAGTGTGGCGAAGCCAGATTCGCCGCCGCCGCCGCCCAGTCCGCCGCCGAGGTCGCCGGCACTGCCGCGTGCTTTGATCGCGCTCTTGTTGATGCTGGGCTTGGGCACGTCAACTTTAGGTAGGTTAATTTCGGAGGGGAGATCGACCGCGATTGGTATTTGAGTGGAGATTGCAGTGCTGCGCTGTGAGCGCATCGTCTTTAATTTATACTCACGCTGCTTGGGTTGGATTGCTTCTGGCGGAATTACGACTTCGATTTCTGCTTCGTCCTCTGTGAGGATAATAAACATTTTCCAGCTACCGATCCCCAAGCCCACCAGCAAGTGTAGTGCTAAGCTGGCAACTAGGATCAGTAATAGCGGGCGCTTGAGTAAGCGTTGTATGACGGTAGGTGAGGTTTGTGGGGATTCGATCATTCGGTATTTAAGCAAGCTAGTGCGTTGTGTCTTACGCGGGAACCATGAATTCGTTCAACTGTCAAATGGGGCGAGTTGTGCGCTTCGCTTCAGAATCGTTGTCTTGGAATTAACAAAGATAAGTGTTCATGTCTCCCCATACAATGTTACTCCGCCTTACTTCACTTTTTTGCGCTTGCTCAGTGGCAGGTTGTCTCGATGCCAGCGATCTTTCGCTCAAAATTCCCGTGCAGTCAGATATTGCGGAGTCGTCACTATGGGTGGCACTTGATGCAGGGCCAGGCTTCGGTTCGACCGTGGTAGAAGTTGCTGTCGAGCAGCGTGTATTTCTGGCATTTCAAGCCGATGTCATTCTAAAGATTGAAGGCAATGCGGTGCTCGAGGCGCGTCACTATCAAAACTATAAATGGCAAGCCGCTCCGGTCGATGCGTTCAAGGTGACGGCACTGGGCGATGCAATACAGCTGCAATTGAAAGCCCCGGGGCGCGAGTTTGACCGTGTGCGTGCGGTGCAGTGGTTTACGCTGAACGAGCATGTCATCGTTACTTCGGACCAGGCGCGGATTGCACGTTCGGCAGAGGATCTTTATTTGCCAGAATATTATTCGGTGAGTCCGGCAGGCGCGTTGGAATTGAAGGGGCGCTTTGGTGCCATCGATGCCAAACCACGAATCTACCAAATGCTGCCACGGTTGTTTGGTAATGCCAACGAGACGCGCCAGGTGAATGGCACTCTGGCTGAAAATGGTGCAGGCAAGTTCAGCGCGTTGAATGAGCGTGTGCTCGCGGGATTCCGTGTGGACGGCTTTACGCACATCTGGCTGACCGGCGTGTTGCAACAAGCGACGTCGACCGATTATAGTGCCGTCGGGCAAGCGCCAGACGATCCAGATTTATTAAAAGGCATCGCAGGTAGCCCTTATGCGATTCGAGACTATTTTGATGTATCGCCAGACTTTGCGGACGAACCGGCCAAGCGCCTTGAAGAGTTTCAAGCGCTGACTGAGCGCATGCAGGCTGCTGGCTTGTCGGTGGTGATCGACTTTGTGCCAAATCACGTAGCGCGCAGCTACGAGTCGGATATTCGCCCGGATCTGGTGTTTGGTAACAAGGATCGCACCGGATTATATTTTGATCCGGACAACAACTTTTTCTATCTCACGCCTGAAGTCGCCGAGGGCAGTGGGCCGTTGCGTTTACCGACGGTCGATCGGCACACTGGCAAGATTATCAATGAGACCGCGCGGTTGGTGGGCAATGCGGATGGCTATTTCGGCCCAGAGCGTGTGCATGGGCGCGTGACAGGCAATAACGTGGCGAGCTGGCGCCCGTCGAATGGTGACTGGTATGAAACCGTGAAATTAAATTACGGCTTCGATTTCTTGAATCGAGATCGTGCGCCGGATTATCCAAGTGCGATCAGCCCGCGTAAACGAGTGCCTGATACATGGCAGAAGATGGATGCGATTATCGCATATTGGCAAGAGCTCGGCGTGGATGGCTTTCGCGTGGATATGGCGCATATGGTGCCACCTGAATTTTGGAAGTGGATGATCCATCGTGCGCAGACGCGTGCGCCTGACGTGTTCTTTTACGCAGAAGCATATAATGATGATCCGGCGAAAGTGCCGAGCCGAGATCCGGCGATCCGTGAGAACGATAGTGTGATGCTTACTTTGCTAGATGCCGGATTTCAAGCGGTGTATGATGATCCTGGATACGATACTTTGGAGCATTTGACTGCAGGTGAGCTCTGGGCGAATGATTTGGATGCGGTGGAGTCTGAGCTCGGCGGGTTCTTCTTCGACTGTGCGGTGCGCTATGCTGAGAACCATGACGAGATTCGTTTAGCGCATCCTGAAACATGGGGCGCGCAAGGCATGGAAGTTGGCCGTCCTGTATCGGCGACATTGTTTGGTCTCTCGCGTGGGCCTGTAATGGTCTATCATGGTCAGGAAGTCGGCGAACCAGGCCTGGGCCGCGAAGGCTTTGGTGGTGACGATCAACGCACGAGTATTTTCGATTACTGGTCGCTGCCTGAATTGAACAAATGGTGGAACGACGGCGCGGCAGACGGTGCGGGGCTTTCGGACGCTCAACGTGCGTTGCGCGCATGGTACGTGCGCTTGATGCATTTGCTCGGTGAACCTGCTTTTGCATCGGGTGTGTCGATTCCGCTCAATGCGGCAAATCAGGCGAATCCATATTTCGGCAAAGTGGCCGACGTGGGACCTTCAGGGCATTGGCTGCATGCCTATGTGCGCAGTGATCGACGCCAGGATTCGAGCTATTTGGTGACGAGTAACTTTCACCCCAGCGCAACGCTGCGGCATGTGCGTGTGCGGTTGCCAGAAGCGGCTGTTGCTGCGCTCGACCTAACTGAGACGACGGACGAGTGGTTGGTGTTGAAAGATCAACTGGCACTCGACGGTCAACCCGTACGAGCGATTCGGGTGTCAGAGGCGCTGCGCGAAGGGATTTATTTGGATCAACTCGCACCGCTTGCGTCCTATTACTGGGAGATTCAGACTGCAGATTCGCTGAGTGAGGGCATACAAGAGAGCCCCAGAGTGGATGCTGGGCAGGCATTTCTAGGTGCGCCGCCAGTCACTCGCCTGCGTGCGGGTGAGTCTGTATCGCTCGATCTGCGTCGTTTTGGAAATCCCGGTGCGACGCATCGCTTTGCGGCGACTGGCGGCGATGGAATCAGCGTTTCGATTGATCGACTTAATCATCGCTTGATTGTGTCGACAGATGTTGCCGCCTCGGGCTTGCATGCTGTGCGGCTGGGCCTAGAACCTTTGAGCGGTCAAGGCCGCACGCTCGAAAGCAGCCTGCCGCTGGTAATCGATTCAGTGCCGATGCATACGTTTCGTTTGCAAGGCTATGAAGATGCTGCGTCGGTCGCGATGGTCGGCGAGTTGAATCAATGGAATGCATCCGCTGATCCGCTGCAACGTATCGAGGGTGGCTGGGCGCGCTCGGGTGCGTATCCAGCAGGTCGTGTGTTGTATAAATATGTGATTGATGGCCGTTGGGAGACTGATCCTGCTAACTCTGATCGTGAAGCAGACGGTCATGGCGGTTTTAATAGTGTGGTGACGATCGGTGGCGGCTCGGCCACGTCCGCTGCGCCCACGCTGTTTGTCAGTTCGATCGATGCCGCGACGCTGACCTTACAGTCGGACAAAGCACTGCGCACGGTGATTGCCGAGGCACTACCGAAGTCCGGTGGAGTGGTGCGCCTGCCCGCGACAATCGACGGTGCGATGGTGCGCGTCCAGTTACCTGCGGCGATTTCAGGTGAGATGCTTCGAGTGTTGGTCGAGGATGTCGATGGCAAGGTCGGGTTGCCTGCGATCACCTATGCCGGTGAACCGAGTGAAGATATTTGGCAGGATGATATTATCTACTACGCATTTACAGATCGTTTTAATGATGGCAATCCAGTGAACAACCTGTCCGTCGATGACCCTAAAGTATTGCCAGCTGCGAACTACCACGGCGGCGACTTTGAGGGCATTACTCAAAAAATGGAATCGGGCTATTTTGAAGACCTCGGTGTAAATGTGATTTGGCTCGCGCCTTTGAATCAAAATCCCTCAGACGCGTGGGTTGAGTATCTGGAGCCGTTCCGCTCTTACACTGGCTATCACGGTTATTGGCCAATTGAGCGTTATGGCGTGGAGACACGTTTCGGTGGTGAATCTGCGCTTAAAGAACTCGTGAGTGAGGTGCATGGTCAAGACATGAAGGTGTTGGCTGATTTCGTGTTGAAGCATGTGCACCAAGACAGCGCGATCCGTGCCGAGCACCCAGAACTGTTTGGGCAATTAAAGTTAAGCGATGGTTCACGTAATTTACGCCGCTGGAATGATAACCCTTACACTACATGGTTTGAGCCGTTTTTGCCTGCGTTCGATTTTCGAAATCCTGAGACGGTTGAGTTCCTGTTAGAAGATGCGGTGCATTGGATGGGGGCGTATAATTTGGATGGCTACCGTCTCGATGCGGTGAAACATATCCGACCTGATTTCTGGTGGCGCTTCCGCACACGCATGCGCGATCAATTTCCTGAGGCGAATCATTATTTCGTCGGTGAGACGTTTCAAAACCGTCATGTGATCTCTGATTTTGTTGGTGGTAATATGCTCGATGGTCAGTTCGACTTTCCGCTCTACGATGTGCTGGTGCCGTGCTTTGCACAGGGGCAGGGCGACTTTGTTCAACTCGAAGCGGCGCTGCGTCAGTCCGAGGAAGTGTATGGTCGCAGTGTCCGTATGTCGGCTCTGCTTGGTAATCATGATAAGCCGCGCTTCATGGCGTATGCCGATGGTGACTTGCCTGACCCGGACGAGGCTGATGAAGAAGAAGTCGGCTGGAGTCGCCAGTTAAAAGTCGATGATGTGGCGGCCTATGAGAAATTAAAGCAGGCGATGACGTTTTTGCTGACGATCGATGGTGTGCCGATGATTTATTATGGCGATGAAATAGGCATGACTGGAGCGGGTGATCCAGATAATCGGCGTATGATGCGTTTTGGTGATGATGTCTCGTCGGCCGAAGCAAAGGTGCGAGAGCATTTCTCAAAGTTGGCGCATGCGCGCCGCACGCATCCGTCGCTGTATCTGGGCAGTCGACGTGTTTTGGTCGCCGATGCGAATCGCTATGCGTATGTGCGAGCCTATGCAGATGATCGTGCCTTGGTGCTGTTTAACCGTTCGGACGAGTGGGTCACTTTTGAGCTCGAATTGAATCCAGAAATTACGAACGGCGAGTTGCTGGATGTGTTGAGTCACACTCGAATTTCCGTGCGTGATGGCAGCGCCACGGTGTCTGTGAGCCCGATGTCTTCTGCAGTTTATACGAATAGTCAGGAGTCGCATGCGAACTAGTGGTGCATCCATTAGCGATGAGGCTGATTCCCCGAAGCTTGCTTCACTTTTTGTGGAGGGCAACGCCCCGTCGTTGCCATTGTGCAGAACAGGCGTGTGGAAACGACAGAGCGTTGTTTTCTTTTGGTCATGTCGCCTGCGGCTCGGAACCCTCCAGGAATATGCCTCGGGGCTGGTCTCTCGGGGCATTGCTGGCTGTGTTGTTTGGCTGACGCTTTGTCTGGCCTGTTTGCCCACGTCAATGCTCCGCGCAGAGGCACAGGTGCAGGCGTTTCCGGATTTGGATTTGCCGACACTGGGGCAACGGGCGCAGGCAGCGTTGCAAGCACACCCAGATCAAGCGATTCCGTATATGATCGAGATTCGTGGGCGCCTGTCGGGCGCTGCGAGCGCTGAGTATTTAGCCATCTATCGTGAGAATATATTTATGTTGGGCCTCGCTCACATGAAGTGGTTTCAAGCGTCTGGAGATGCGGCGCATTTAAGCGAAGCGATCCCGTATTGGGATGAGTTTGTGAAAAACTTTTTGTCGGATGAGCGGCATCTGCTGGCGATGTTCAATTGGGCGGATTGCCTCTATGGTGTCGAGCAGTGGGACGGTGCGGTCAGTCGCTATCAGGATGTGTTTGGTATTTATAATCAGCAAATCGCTGCAGATGATTTACTTGGTTTGCTCAATCGCTTGGTCGTTGCCGCTGCGGCTGCCGAGCGTGATGCGGACATTCAAGCGATCTTGCGGCAGTGCCTTGAGCCGACGTATAGTTCGGAGATTCGATTGTTCTGTTTGAATGCATTGTTTGACCGTGCACTCGTGACCAGTGATTTGAATGATCTCATGGCGCTCGTGGCGGAGATCAACGCAGACCGCGGTTTTCGTTATGATCTTGGGATTAACCTCAGACTACTCAGTGTCGGCGATCGCTTTGAAGAGGAGGAGCAATATTTAGAGGCGGGGCTGTTATTCTCGATGGTGCTGCCAGTGGAGCAGTTGTTGTTCGTGGTCGAAGATCGATTAATTGAGCTAGAAGAGCGGCTGTTCAAACGACAGTATATCGCATCCAAGAAATCGGCGTTGGTCGTCGAGCGCGATCAGCTGCGGGAGCAACGTGCATTGCTGGCAGGGGCTCCGAAATACACTGCTAATTTACGCTGGCGACAGGCGCGTGTGCTACGCCTGATGGGGCGCACCTATGAGGCATATTTTGGGTTTCGCCGATTGATCGAGGACTATCCGCAACATGTACAGGTGGAGCAGTTCCGTTATGCAGCGATCTTGCAAGGATTGGAGTGTGGCTACAAGGCGGAGGCGGTTGAGATGGCTGAAGCGTATTTGGACGAACCTGCTTTTGTCCTGTTTGAAAAACCGATCGCGGTACAGCTAGCACGATTATATAAGCAGGGTGGTGAGGTCGATAAGCTATATGTCTTAGCCGATGAGTTCTTACACCGTTTTCCATTTGATCCTGTGTCGGCGCAGATGACGCATTCGCTCGGGCATGCTTGGTTTGTTAAAGGCGATACCGAGGCGATTTTAGAGGACTTCCCGATTTGGAGTGAAGAGTTTCCTGACGGAGCGTTTATCGACAGTGTGAAGTATTGGTCCGGCATGGCTTATTTGTTTGTGGGCGATTTTGAGCAGGCGCTACGTGCGTTTAAGGCGTTGATTGAAGCGCATGCCGGTAGTGTGTATTTTCAAGAGGCACGATTTCGTTGTGGCGTCGCTTATTTCGGCAAAGGAGATTACGCGCAGGCACGAGCCATTTTCGAGGAATGGGTGGCAGTCGCTGGGAATCATCCGTTACGAGCCGAAGCGCATGTCTTCTTGGGCGATCTGGATGCCATGGAGGCGGCGGTGGAGGCTGCGCTGCAGAACTACGAGTTGGTCGAGACATATCAAGGGGCGCAGTCATTAATTGATCATGCATATTTTGAGTCTGCAGCACTGCTGCTAGCGAATCGACGCTTTGCGAATCATGATCTGTGCCTGCAGCGCTACTTAGATCGTTTTCCCGATTCACCTGCGGGTGCAGAAGCTGTGATGCGCATGGCGGATGCTAATTTAGAGCGGGGTGCAGTCGCTGCGGCATTTGATTTTTACCGTGATGGGATCAGCCGATTTGGTAATAAAATCGATTCAGACCATGTGGATTTATTGATTGATGCGTGGTGGCGATCCGATGCAGCCATTCGCGAAGGTTTTGAAGCAACGAATCAGTTTATCAGACAGTTGCTCGCAGATGAAGATTTCCGTAGTGAGATGCTTAATAACCGCGTGGCACAGATCGGTTATTTCCAAGAGAATTCATCTATACCAGTGCCGCTGCAGGAGTC
>Ga0115562_1003443_pt1 | contig 10559 bp, 10 predicted proteins | sample COGITO_mtgs_1105_6_FD_87200 | JGI IMG/M metagenome (GOLD analysis project Ga0115562, IMG submission 87200) | Pelagic marine microbial communities from North Sea - COGITO_mtgs_110516 | ecosystem: Environmental > Aquatic > Marine > Epipelagic | place: Germany:Helgoland, sampling site Kabeltonne...
AATTCAAGGTTTTATTTCGCCAAAAATCACGAAGAAGCGTATTAAAAACTCTGGCTTTTCGAGATGCACAGCATGCGCACACCCAGGCACGACCGCGAGATTTGAATTCAGTATCTGCTGCCAGCAGCGGCATCAATGCGGAACCGTTGGAATGATTACCCGCACCGAACGAGGGTTGCTTGTTTCCCTCTTCCTATCGGTAATCTTTACACACCCATTCCGACTTTGGTGTTTCATAAAAAAAATTTAAAACCCTAACCGAATTCCGATCCCTAACAGGAACCTCGACGGGATTGGTTTCTCGCATACGGTGGGTCATTCCGTGTATGTCTTAAACCCATCAATTTCGCACCGTTTATTTTATTTATAAGAGCTTTACGGTTGAAATTGAAAAAAACTCAAAAAAATTCAATTAATTTTGTTTCTGAGTTAGCAGACAAAAAAAGACCCACCGAAGTGGGTCTTTTCGCCATTTTTTTATTCGCTCTCAAAAGATCAGGTACCCGTACCCTTTGTCTTCGTCGAGCTATCTGTCGGGTGTGTGTGATCGCCACCCATACAACTACCGGCAAATGCCGGAGCAGAAGTGAGAGAGAAGGCAACCAAACCAAAAATCAGAACGATAGTTTTCATTTGAATCTCCTTATTTACTATTTTTTTACGTTCAAACTGTAAGTTTGGACCACTAATTTCGAAAAACATTACAGTATAATGTCTGGGCGTTTTTACTCAGTAAAGTACGCATTTCCGTCTCGCCTGTTTTAAGAAGCAGGGAGGAACGATTAGAGAGTTAATGGGGAGTTGGGGATACGAAAGGACTAATGGTCCTCCTTGATTCTTAAAACAGGCGAGAGGGAGAGATAAAAGAAACCCCAGAACCTAAATCCTGGGGTTTTAATAATCTGGTGCCGCTTGGGTGATTTGAACACCCGACCCCCGCATTCATCACACTACGACTTTCGTCGCCACCCTAGTGGGCTTCGTGCGCTGGACTTTCTCTTTACCATTCTAACCGAAGTTAGATTAGGCACTCACCGTCAAGTCTCTACACCTTATCCTATCGGAGCTTGGCTCGGGATTGCCATTTCACAGGTTTCCCCGACTTTGATGAGTTTTCATCTCAAGGTTTCCCAAGAGAGACGCAATTTAAAACTACGAATGCGATGCTCTACCAACTGAGCTAAAGCGGCATATGGTTCTTATAAAGCGAAGTCAGGGTGCGAGAAAGTCAAAAATGCTCTCTACCTTGGCTCGGTTCGAGGATTTAGTCAGTTCACCTACCTGTCGCAGATTGCTCGTGTGCCCGTAAAACTTCTCAATCATTTCCACGCTCGTTCCCATATTCTTGGCTAAAGCGTAATGATCCACACCCTCGTAAAGTCGGAACGTCGTATAAGTGTGGCGAAGTGAGTAAATAGTTCGCTTGTTACCCTCTCTGTCAAACTCAACATCACAATGTTTAAGCAAAGAAGTGAACGATTTTTTAAAAGAGCAGACTGGGTTGCCGTCAGGGTGACAAAATACAAGACTATCTTGTGATGGCTTCGTTCCAAGCTCTTTGGTTCTAAGCCCTACTATACGCCCGAGGTATGTTTGTACCTCAGAGGTGCGAGATACGACTTCCCTAAGCCCCGTTTTACCTTTCACACGAAAGGCGAAGTTAGTCTCGTCACTTCCCTCCATTTTGAATGGGCGAATATCTCGCCATTCCAAGTCTCTTGCTTCTCCTACTCTTATTCCTGTGTTTGAGAGTATTAAAACATAGCTCCACAGCATTGTGCGGTCTCGAAGAATAGAAGTGTGATTGCTTTGATCTAACCAGTACCGTGCGTAACGAGTGAGTTTCTTGTAGTAGGTTTCATCGAAGACTGGGCGTGGATTGTTTTTGACTGAAGGTTTATTAAATTTTGGTACTTCTCTGATGAACTTCATATCCTTCGCCCAATTTAGGAACCTGGCGATTTATCCTCCTTCAGAATTTAGCGTGTTTTCTGATAACTGTCTGCCTTGGTATCTTTGGTTCCGCCTGTGCGTGAAATAATCTTCGATAAGTTTCGTATCTATCGCTCCAATTGTTTTCTTTCCTAAGAATGAGCGGAAGTGATCTCCAATTTGTTTTTCGGTATTGGCGAAACGAGACTTATGGCTTTGAAATAGAAGATATTCTTCAATTACTTTTGAAGCGGATTTACTTTTTACTTCTTCGCCTGGCTTGGCTCTGAACCGCAATTCCTCGTAGAGATCTATGGCTCTCCGATAACCTTCGTCTCTATCAATAGTTTTGAGGGATTTGACGATATAACCCGTGCCAAGTGGCGTTCTTATTCGAGCTTGGTAGACAGGCTTCTTCCCTGCGCTTCGCACGTAGATAGTCACGTCTCCGTTGTGGAAGCTCTCAGTATCTTGGTAGGTTTTTATTTTACCGTTCATAACGTCGCCTCTGCCTTAGGCTTGTTACATAATATTATAAACGATTTATAAACCGTTATTTTTCTATCTTTTTTATAAAAAACGTCGGAAAACTAGTATTTTTTAAAGTAGATAAACTTTCTACGAATGCGATGCTCTACCAACTGAGCTAAGGCGGCAGAATAGTAAATGCTTAATCAACATAAGGCCTTGAGCCTACAACCATTCTTGGCGCGCAAATTACACCCAGCACTATTCCTGTCAAGAACTGAGATAGCTTAGACACCGCTATCCAAGATTTTTTCAGGTACCGATTATAGTTTCGACGTATTCTGCTGATGCCTTTACGCTGATGAAATCATAAATTGGGGGTCACGATGAAGCGACATACATATTTTATTGCGCCGGCTACGCCTGTTTTTTCGGTCTTCGCAACTTTGCCTGCCAAAACAGAAACAGCGTCATGCCAACACGGCACAACGCTTTTGCAAAACGACACACAAACATGGCTGTCGCTCTACAATCAAAATGCACGACTACATAAAAATATGACGCACATCCGCACCGAGATTAATGATGTGATTGTGATGAACGACCAAATTGGCGAAGCGAATAAAACCACCAACAAAATTCACAAGATTTTAAACCTTATCGCGCCTCTCTTTGAATTAGCACCGAGCCTTCAATCTGGCCTGGAGAAGGCTGCACGCGCCGCAGAGATTTCTCACAAGGACGTCCTTAACCCTGTTTATGACGTCACCAACGGGCTCGTCACCAATGCCAAGTTGCACGAGATTGAAAATGAACTGGATACGTAAGTTCTGCCGAAAATTGCGACGTTCGAAAAGGGCTCCTCTGACGCGCACCTTAAAGCCGTCACGCTGACCAGAGACTTCATTGAAGCCTGCCACATTGCAAATACCATCAAATAAGCGACATGCATCTCATCCGGAGAAAAGGCGATTGATGACGTTTACGCCGCCTTCAGAGTGCCTGTGCAAACGGTTAATACTGTGGTCGTTGATACGGCCAATGCCATTAATGTTCTCAATAAAATTATGGAGGCTGAGCTATCCGTATCGATGCGCCCCATTATCGCTATAAAAAATCCAATGGACGATGTCGCCCATGCAATTCATGAGCTTGATAAGGCAATCCATAAGCTTGAGCATGAGATGAAGAAACATATTCATATTCACGTGGGTCCGGTAAAGGTTCGCTTTCAAAGATATCGATTTTGGTCTTGGAACTTATGACATTGCGATAAAAGTAATGTCTCTTGGGCTGCACGGACTGAAAACCTGCAAGTAACATTCAGTTTGAAAATGCGTTAAAGGTCAAATCGGCCTTGCGCGGTATTTTTGGTAAGATGGTCGGCTTCAAACACTCGGCCATTCATCACGCCATATACGCCCGCAGGTAATGTTTGTGCCGCAATCATTGCTCCACCAAGATTAAACGGTCCATCAGACACACTTAACGAATGAGGCCGCATGGCGCCGGTGAAGACAACCGTCTTGCCGGTGACACGCGCGGCCAACCAACGTGCACTTTCTCCCATTGTTCCCGTACCATGGGTCACGACAATAGCGTCTTCAGCAGCAGCCTCGACAGCCGCAACAATTGCATCGCGGTCTGCATCATCAAAATCCAAGCTGTCCTTCATCATCAAAATTTGGACATCAGCAAAATGACATCGGCTATCTAAAAGGATTTTGGGAATTTGCGATGTGCCGTCTTTAGGAAAATCCAAACCTTCACTAAAGGTGTCATGGACTTTATCGATGGTCCCACCGGTCACTAAAATCTTTACACTCTTCATGCCGGCACCTTGATCATTCATTGCATTTAGATCAGCGACGTATCGCCATCATAGGCGGTAACATACCACGAGTTAGCATTTGCTAATTTCTCTCCAAGACCCGGACTCAGTGCCTTATAGAAAAATGGGAATGTCGCCATGGGTCTGGAGAACGGTTTGTTCTTTTGCGCCATAGCACGCACGTCTTCAGGCAAGCCAATCAATTCCAACACATGGCATTGCCTCGCCCTGGCATAATCATATGAGCCCGCCAATAAAGCCTGGATGATTTTTGAATCATTTTCATCAGCAACAATATCCGCGATTTTCATCCGTCTTAGGCCAATCGCAGGTGCGTCTTCGCGGACCAGAACGGCATATCCCTTAAGCATATCACCTTCGTCGTAGCGCAAGAAACGCACATCATCCCGGCCCGCACCTAGGCCGAAGTACCAACGCAACGTCGCAGCATCACGGCTGGCCAATAGGGTATCGGGCATCTGGCGGCGTTTGCGCATCCAAAGATCATCGAACACCGCATCAACGCCATCGAGTGACACCGGGGTCAAATTATCAAGCGCGCCATAAGGTCTTCGCCCTTTAATATTGATATTAAAATCAAACGGCATCGACCCCATAAGACCTAGCATAGATGCCATGAATGATCCGCAGCCTTTCTTGCGGAACGCCGCCGATAAAAAGCCTGATGCATTCACGACCCAGTAAAGGATATTGTCGTATTCTGGTTGCGGCATTTTCGCCCCACCAAAAGCCAGGCATCGTTTGCCGGCAGGCGGGTTCGCCGATGAAATCAGGACAAGATCAACATCAGATTGATCAAAAAATGCAGAGCACAAGCGTGGTGTCTCAGAACGAAACTCAGGATCAACAGCCCAGGCGCGTGCACTGGATATCGTTACAGGTTTATCGCCCAGCCAGGATACTTGCGGGATGTTTCCAAAGAACCCTTTAATCTCACCATCATCTTCAAGCACACTGCCCAAGGATGTGTTCGTGTGATGAGCAAGGGCGGGATTATCGATCCACAATCCTTGCCAGTGACGGCGGGTTGCGTCTTCGCATGCGGGCATCACCAGACCAAGTGAAATCAAAAACGCTGTGATCGCTTGAGCATCATCAATTGATGCCGGGCGCAATTGCCCTTTTGTCGTCGTCATATTCAAGAAGTCCCTAGGAAATAGCGAAGTTGGTAATTTCCCCAATTCGCCAGAAAGTGATCGCGCTTTATATCAAATGGAGATGTCCCCATTGGATTATCTCCACGATGTCCTGTCAGGAAAGATTTATATCCAACTTGTCTGGTCATTTCAGGATGACGTGCCGGATCATAATCAATACCTGCACGTCCAAACGGACAACAAAAATGATTACAGGGCGCGCCTGTATTTTTCTCAATAAGCTCTTTGGATCGACGCAACTCATCCTCAGCTTCAGCATCAGATAAATCCATCAGGTGAACATGGTCGACACTGTGCGATCCAATCGTCATGCCCGCATCAATCATCGTGCGGCAATCTTCCCAGCTTAAAAATTCCATTAAACGACGACCATCGTCATAAAACGCCAACAGCTTTTCATGATCATCTTTCAAGTCTGTATCAATGTATCCAGCGGCCACAAAAAAAGCTGCGACCGCTTTTTCTTCGACTAAGATTGGCACTGCATTTTCGATCCAGTTTTTAAAACCATCGTCGAATGTTATGCAGATATGGCGGCCATCGATAGGCGCGTCGCTTTCCAAAAGTGCGACCGCGTCATCAATGCTAATGACGTCGGCGATATTTTTAAAATACCGTATCTGGCGCGCAAAGCCTGCACGCTCATCATCAAACACATGGTGATAATAAGGGAACCTGAGCCAGTTTTGTTGCGCAACTGGATTGCGCGCTATCGACAGTCCTGCAATCACAGATGATCTGGTAACATCACGGAGTTTACTTGAAAGACCTTCAGCCGCCATGAACGCGTTATACATTCGAATAGGTAATGACAACTCACTGCTCACGATGCTTTAGCGGCCTCGACTGGCGCACTAGATATAACCGTTACATCAATTGGGTCAGCTGAAACCGAAATCGCTTTGGTTTCCGTTGAAGCAAGACCCGACTTATGCGGCGGCACACCCCACGCATAACTATCGAATTCCTGACAGTTTCCACAATGCGCTGTCCAAACCGAAACCGTATTGCCACACGAACCGCATACCCATTTTGGATCATCTTCTGCGGTCCCAGCACGAACCAGCCATTCGCGTGCTTTTGTCAGGTCACCGTTTTCCCGCTCTTCTAACTCAGCCATCATACGGCACACACCCGCAGGCGGCTCAAGGCCGTCACCGGCACCCACAGCTTTAAGATGCTTGCGTGCTTCGCCCCATAATTCAGCGGCCAATGCAGCACGGGTCAACGCAATATGGCTTTCGATATGATCTGGGTTCTTTTGAGAAAGCGCTTCACTCGCCTTAACTTGTGCAAGTCCCGTGCTGGCTTTTTTTGCATCCCAATATGGTTGTAGAAAATCTGGATGCGGATTTTTTATCCATGTCTTTTCAATCAGCGAAACCGCCTTGCGGTGCTGATTGTCTGATACATGTCGGCGCGCCAAAGCAACAGTTGCTGGAATCAAATCAGGCGCAATATCACTGGCCTTGCGAAGCTGCTTAAGTGCATTCACGCTATCTCCATCAGCCTCTGCCTCACGTGAAAGCTCAAAAGCAATAATCGCATGACGACGCGCTGCATCCGGCTTTTCAATGAGCTTGCGGCGCACCATATCATCTGTTGTTTGGTCCGCACTCAGCCAGGCATTGCTGGATGATTGCAATTCAAACAAGGTCGTCGCGACCCATTCGCTTTTCGGCTGCAGGGTATGGGCTGCATTTGCGAGCTCGAGCGCACGTTCACGGTTGCCTGCTTTGACCGCTTGCGTCAAAAGGCCGCGCAATCCTAGAAACTTGGTTTCAGGATCGTTTAACATTTCAGTGAAAAACCGTTCCGCCGCTTTTTCATCACCATCTAATTGTGCCGACTGGGCAGACAGCAATTTGGTTAGCGGTGCAGAGCTTGTTAACAATGCTTCGGCGCGGCGCGCATTCCGTCTTGCTTCACCCGCATCACCAGCTGCAACGGCAACCATACCACTAGTCAATGCGGTATACCCTTTGCGTTGTTTCCGAACATGCATTGACGCGCTGATCTGGCTCGGTGCGCGGCGCAAAAACCGCCAAAACCGATACGAGACCGCAACGATTGTCGCGAAAAACAAAATGCCTAAGACAAGAATGCCAATTGACGTATCAAGACGCCAACCTTGCCATTCAAGTGTCACTTCACCCGGGTTCTGAACAAACCAAACAGCCCCTAATACAGCGACACAAAGTCCGATGAGAAAGAAAATCCAACGCCACATGGCTTATATATCCTTCCCACTCATCATTTTTCGAGCGCTGCTAAAGCCGAGGCGTGCATCGCGTTAAGAGCGCGTTCAGCTATTGCGCGTGCTTTCGCATCCAACAACCAAGGCTCTAAAGTATTCCGCGCATCACTTTGCAAAAGCTCTGATAACGCATCCGCAGTTTTCACCGCCGCGATAATGTCCCGGTCATTTAAATGGGCCTCAATATTTGCAACAGCATCTTCAACGGGATCGCCCGATGATCCGTCCGTGCGACGCAAGGCAACCAAGGCCGAAATTTTTCCAGCAGCTTGATCGAGCCAATCGCCGCCATTAATACGCGCAAGCGACACAATATCACCTGCAATCGATGAAAACTGTGTTTGCAGATGATGAAGCGTTGGCAGTCCACTGTCAGCATTTGTTGTGAGCTGGGTGGCAGCACCAATGACATCCGGACTATTAGTGCCAATCGACTGTAATGCTAATAATTGAGCTGAATAAGGGCGTCCAGACATCACAGCATCACGAAGCTGCGCGACCGCCAGAACAACGCCTTGTCCCGATGCACCGCCCGTACTGTTCGTCTCAATACTTTGAAGCTTTTGATTAAGTGAGGCGACTTCGCTATTTCTGGATTGGTCTCTTTGCTCCAACTCATCAATCCGCGACAACATAGGGCCCAGATCAATATCTCCACCCGTGCTAGATGTGACGGCGCTTGCAAGGGCGCGAACCTCAGAGAGCTTCCGCTCAAGATCATCAATGCGTGCCAGAGCCTTGTTCAGTTCTGATTGTGCGCGGACACTTTCTTGCTTCAATACCGCCATCGGCGCGTCACTATTCAATCCCGCCAAGGTCTCTTCAAGAGATGCGACCCGGCTGGCCAATACATCTACTACGGAAACTGTTTCGCTCGTTGATTTAGCCGTTCCCGTCATAAACGCTGGCAGACGCGACTGAACTTCGGGCATCCAGACGTCACGCGTTGTATAAGCACCGCCACCGATAAGAATAATCACAATAATAAATGTCAAGAACCCACGGCCACCACCGTCGGTTTTATCTGTGGATGCGACAGGCGCAGAGGGCTCTGCGCTACCACCACTTGGTACCGTGCTGGACTTTGCAGGCGACGATGTCTCAGCAGTCTTCTTCGCTTCAGCGCTTTTGGCTGGCGTTACCAGCGGTGTTGCAGCCGATGCCTTTTTGTCCGTTTTGCTCTTGGAACCTGCTTTTACAGATTTGGCATCCGGTTTTTTCGCCGGATCCGATGGTTCAGCCATCTGAAGTCCCTCTCAATTATCCGCGTCTGCGGTTTCTCAGTAATAACAAGTCCGGACTGCTTCCAGCAAGGACTCCTGACAAGGATGTGCCGCAATAATTCGTTCATGCCATGCGCTGGTTGATGCTTTACTTGCATTCTGGCTCAGCGCAAATAGCTTCATTTCAGCGACCGCCGTCGATAAGCCAGCGTCCACTATCAATGTATCCAGAATATGTGCCGTTCTTGGCGAATACACAATCATCCCATCGACTTTCTTAGCACGGATCGCCTCAATCACTTCAACCGGCAATTCTTGTGCGGCCGTTGCTTGATAAAGCACATGGCGCACAACACGAAAGCCATTCGTCGTCAATATACCAGACAGGTCACCTGCAACAACAGACGCACAGGCATGTACTAGATCACCATTATCAGGATCACATGACCTGCTCACCAACCCAGCTAAATCGTCAACGTCACCACTCGCTGTCGTGACGTTCTTGAATTTTAGGTCTTTCAACGCACGTGCCGTTGCATCACCAACCGCATAAACGGGTATATCTCGATCAGATGATCGCACAGCGAAGGCGCGCGCGCCGTTCGCACTGGTAAATAGCACCCCCTGCACACCCTTAAGGTCAACTTCAGAGCCAAGAATAGCCTCTATGAGCATCAAGGGCGCAGCAATCGTCTCAATGCCTAAATCAGCAAGTGCTGACGCCAAAGAGGCTGCATCTTCAAGCGGCCGCGTGATGGCAAGCATCGGCATTATATGGCCTCGTCAAAAAAACTCGCACCTGCACGCTGTTTCAACTCGAGCCCGGCGTCGCGCCCAAGGGCTTCAGCGTCACCAACGGCACCTGTCACATCAGTATGCAAAAGCTCTGAACCATCTGGGCGTGCGATCAGTCCTCGCAGGCGCATCTGATCTCCATTAATCTCAGCAAGTCCAGCGATGGGTGTTTGGCACGAGCCATCAAGCGCATCAAGCATTGCGCGTTCACACATCACTGTTTGCCGTGTCGGTGCATCATCCAATGCGCTCAGGAATGCCAGCGTGCGTTCGTCATCAGCCCGGCACGTAATACCCACAGCGCCTTGCGCGCAGGCTGGCAAAAAATCCTCAGGAAATAAAATCTCAGTTGCAACATCGCGCTGACCCAATCGGTCCAATCCAGCCAGAGCCAAAAACGTTGCATCAAACTCACCTGCGGCGAGCTTGCCCAATCGCGTTTGCACATTGCCTCGGATAATATCCACGTCCAAGTCCGGACGTTTATTCAAAAGAATAGCTTTACGACGCAATGATGCGGTTCCAACGCGGGCACTTTGAGGTAAATATTTAAGGCATGGGAATGTCAGACTAATAAATGCATCCCTAGGATCGGCACGGGGCAAAATACAACCAATTGCCATACCTTCAGGTAACCATGTCTCAAGATCTTTCATTGAATGAACGGCGATATCGATACGCTTGTCCATCAGGGCAAGGTCCAATTCCTTCGTGAACAGTCCTTTACCACCAATCTCAGACAATGGCCGGTCGAGAACCAGATCACCCGTCGTCTTCACAGCATCAACTTTTAACTGCCCTTCAAGCTCGGGGTGCGCCGCACGCAGCAAGTCAGCAGCTGTCTCCGTCTGCACCATCGCCAAGGGGCTTGAGCG
>Ga0115562_1003446_pt1 | contig 10552 bp, 11 predicted proteins | sample COGITO_mtgs_1105_6_FD_87200 | JGI IMG/M metagenome (GOLD analysis project Ga0115562, IMG submission 87200) | Pelagic marine microbial communities from North Sea - COGITO_mtgs_110516 | ecosystem: Environmental > Aquatic > Marine > Epipelagic | place: Germany:Helgoland, sampling site Kabeltonne...
AACGGCAAAGAATTCTGCGCTAAACCATCAAATTCAGGAAGACACAACTGGTCTAAATCAAACAGATGACTACAATGGCGACCTCTAAACAGGAGCAAGACATGGAAGACGACAAAGACGCGGGCTTAAATGAGAAGCTTGATAACGACTATGACGCCTTCGTCCTTGCGCTGACTTTAGCCATTACCGCCGAGTCTGATGAAAAGTACGCAAAGGTCGTGCCCATGCTGGAGTTGCTGCGGCGAAATTTTGATGAAGCCACAATCGAACGGGCAAAAAAAGAGTCGATCGAACGGGTTAAAGAACTGGATGCACTGAGATGAGTTATACAACAGAAGGCTTCCCCCGGTTTATTTGGGGGGAAGGCGTGGATCTAGCCACCGACTCTACGATCGATGAACGGCTGTTTTTAACGCACACAGCGGCTCCGCAATTTGTCTGCGAAATCTACGATACAGACGAACTTCCCGAAATCGATAGTATCCCTGACCACTTGGGGATGCGCGAATTGGTTGGCGAATTCGCGCAACGCAATGGTGAGAGAATCTGGCAGAGCAACGCTGAGTTTTTTGCCGCTCGATGGATTTTTCTAGGCGACACACCAAACGACGACGAACTCCATCAGGTCATGCTTGACGCTGCACTGGATTTTCAATTGTGGCTGGACGCTAACGGACTGCTGGACGACCTGGGCGAGTAACAATAATCGAAGCCGTAAACCGTTCGCTTTGAGAACCATGAGCAGTTCGGAACAGGACCTGCATCAGCATCTGCTTTTTCGCCATCCGGTGACCCTCCTGGGTGCTTTGCCCTTAATATCCATCAACAACCAACTCCAATAGGCTTTTATGCCTGCCTTCGGCTATGCGAAAGAAATGCAGTCAACACCACGTTACTCTGGTAACCCATGCTGAGTGTTTGCTACATTCTTATCGTCGATCTTTAAGATCGTTTTCAACTGAGAATCGAGCGCTACGCGCCTGCATGGGGAATTGACCAAGCAAGAATAGCCAAAAAAAAATTAGAGGCATAAAAAGCTATGAAAAAAATGAGTCAAACAAGTTGGTTAGTGGTCGCTGCGTGCCTTTTATTAGTCCTACAGGGCTGCGAAAAAGAAACAACAGAACTGGTCTCTGTGCCGGCAGTGCAAGAAAAACAACAGAGTGAGACATTTGCCATCATCGTCCCAGGCGGGGGGACCTATAGTCGGGCGATATCAACCGATGCTGAACAAACACAGCTATTTTTTGATCAAGGTCTTCGATTCGCCTGGGGCTTTTTCTTTCCTGAATCGATTGCCTCCTACCAACAGGCCTCATTAGCAGACCCGACGCACCCAATGCCCTATTGGGGTATGGCGCATGCCATGGGCCCAAATCCGAATAGCCGATATTCCCGCATGCCGGATGACCCAAAGGGTGAAGGTCTTAAGGCAATCACCAAGGCGAAGGACCTTATTGGACGTGCTAATCCCCTGGAAGCGCAACTGATCAACGCGCTCTTCGTGTTGTATGACAAAGAAAGTATTGCCGATGACAATGACAGAGATAGCGCCTACCTGGCGGCGATGCGCGAAATAAACCGTCAACACCCGGAGGATTCCGATGTTGCTGCACTTTATGCCGCAGCCTATATGTCCATCGCACGTTGGAACTACTGGGACATTGAAGGTGAACCATTGGATGAGACCTTGCAGGTAGCCTTGGCGCTTGAACATATTATGGAAACTGACATGACAAACCCGGGGGTCTTGCATTTGCACATACACCTGGTGGAATCTTCGCTGACACCGGAACGTGCGTTGGCCTCTGCTGATGGGTTGGAGGCAACCGTGCCAGTTGCGGGACATGTTGTTCACATGCCATCGCATATCTATGTGCGTGTTGGCCAGTACGACAAAGCGATTGATAGCAATGTTCGATCACAGCAAAAAGACAAAGAGTTTGCCGAGATATGGGGAGATTTACCTCTGCCCAATCTGGGTACTTATCCCCTGTCGCATAAAATCCATGCGGGCCACGCCATTGATTTTGTGCGTTATGCGGCGACGATCCAGGGTAACTACGAAGTCGCTATTGATGCGGCTAATCAATTAAAAGCCAGCTCCAACGAACATCAGCACGCGATGCGCGGGTACGAAAAAAATATGGCGTCGCCTTGGCATCTGAACAAGATATTCGGCATGTGGGAGGCACTCATCGGACAAACTGCTTCCCATTCGGATACGCCTTATTTAAGGGGCATGTGGGCTTATTCGCTTGGAAGCGCGTATGCCAACACCGGTGACCTTGATGCAGCAGGTGAACAATTGACCACCCTGAGAGCCATTATTGATGAACCGGAAGTTGATAAAACGATTGTTACCGTGACATCGGTGTCCGGGATTTTGACACTAGCCGGGCACGGACTTGACGGTGAGATTAAAGAAGCCAAGGGCGATCTTGACGGCGCAATAGCAAGCTACTTGTTGGCGGTTGAGTTAGAAGACAAGGGCAACTACACAGAGCCCCCCGCATGGGCGCAGCCGATGCGGCACTATCTGGGTGCGGCATTGTTGAAAGCTGGCAACCCTGAAGCAGCAGAAAAAATTTATCGTCGTGACCTGCGTTGGAATGCTGAAAATGGCTGGGCACTTTATGGCCTATATCAGTCCCTTGCTGATCAAGGCAAGGCTGAACAGGCAGCTGAGGTATTTGCGCGTTACGAAGCCGCTTGGAGGCATTCAGATACGGCATTAACTGCTTCTAGAAAGTAGCGGGACCACTTCACAAGCTTATTATGCCGGGCCATTACGGCTTATTTCAGTCAACAACATGAAAGAGAAAACCGATAAAGGAGCGCTATGAAATACACCCACATCACGCCGTCATTCGGCGTTGAACTGGCGGCCGGCACCCAGTTGGCAGCGCTCACCGATAGTGAAGTTACTGCCTTAAAACAACTCGCAGCAGAGCACGGTATTGTTGTTGTCCGCGACCAAAAAATGGACAAACAGGGGCAGGCAAAATTCGGCCACCGCCTTGGCTCGCTCATGAACTCTCCGGTCAACAGACCGGATACCCCTGAAGAGCTGATTGTCATCCGCGCAGGTCCTAAATCCAAAGCCGTCGCCGGCCAGGGTTGGCATTCAGACGTGTCCAGTGAGGCCGTGCCGCCGGGCCTATCTATGTTGCGAATGGAAGTGGTTCCGCCGAGTGGCGGAGACACCCTGTTTGCCGATATGTATCAGGCCTTCGAAACGCTTTCTCCTTTTATGCAGACATTTCTGAAACAACTGCACGCCCGACATGAACCCAGGGGGCACTACCTTTACCTGAGCGGCGCAAAGAAACTTGAAGAGTTGCCTTCATCGGTGCACCCGGTTGTTCGCACGCATCCGCTTACCGGACGTAACGCGCTATATGTCAACGCGGGGTTTGTTGAAAACATTGTCGAGCTTAGTCAGCCTGAGAGCCAGGCCCTGCTGGCAATGTTATACGATCACGTTGCCTACTCTGTCAGCATTCAATGTCGGGTTCAGTGGGCACCAAATACTGTTGTTTTCTGGGACAATCGAATTGTTCAGCACCACGCAGCTTTTGATTATCACCCTGCGGTCAGGCTTGGCTTCAGGGTTACCGTAGTTGGTGAAGCACCTTACTTGGCGGATGAATAGAGACGACGCAAAAAATGATTGAATGATTTGGGTATGGTGCAAATCGCCTGATCCACCGCCGACTCAAAAACAGGAGGCGATCTACCTGCTTTCAAGCCGGCACGAGCAAAGCTCGATACGAGCAGGGCAGGCGGCACCAGATGAATGGCATCCTGGGTTTAAGCCAATGATTCAACGCGCCGTGACTCGCTTAACGGCCATACTATCTTGCGGTTTTCAGGTATATCCTTAACCCTATTAGCGTTAACGTGATAAGTAACAGCAACCCAACTATCGCAAGTACCTCGTTAGCCAACCGCCATGGCGTCCATTGCAAATAATGGACTTTATATAGCCCGTCAATAAAGTGCCTGTCAGCACCAATCTGATTAAGTTTCAGCTCGTCCCAATCGAGCGTCACCTCAATCCCTGTTGTTGTGTAGGCCGTTGTGCCATCTATTGCCTGCACGGAACCGTAGCGATCTCTTTTGTCAGCAATAGCGTCTTCCACCAACCGCGTTACCTCGATCATGCTGGGCGTTGGCCTCTGTTTTAACGTATTAAAATCAAGGTGGTGGGTTTTTCCTGCCGCGGTCACCAGCAAATGATGCCCGAGCACAGACTTTATTACTTTGACTTCTTCCCAGCTTTCATTGGCTGCGATATTTAGCGTTTGCTCCAGTGGGTATGTCTTTATCGTTATGATTTCGTAGGCCCTGTCGTACCCTGGCTTAACAAGGAACACGACCCCTGTTAACGCCCAGCCAATCATTGGAAATAGCAGAGCCAAGCCAATATATCGATGAATCCGTCTACTAATCATTATTTTATCCAACACATAATTTGGCGCGCACCTTGCCCACCACTCAAATCTTGACGTCACTAATGGCCGCTGGCAGGGGGCACTAAGGGCCATCATAGCGGATGGCCGGAGCAGGTGAGCCGACTGCAAGCAATCCCGCGAGGCCCTGCAGACACTTTATTGCCCCTTTGGCGTGACCCTACCCAATACCATTCTAACCCGATTGCACTCGCAGAGCCTTTTTTCAGGCGCTCGTGGAGTATCTCGTGGAGTAGCTCGTGGAGTAGCTCGTGGAGTAGCCCGGGGAGTAGCTCGGGAAGTAGCTTGGGAAGTCAACCCACCCCTTCGTCTGAATTTTAGGCGAATCGAAAACGCAATGGTACCGACACCCTGCCACACTTTTAGATCTACGCAGCGGCGATGTCGCCGGACCGCCGCTTTACTTCTAATAACTCACCGGCAAAGATAATACCGCTTGTATTACTTGAGTCTTAACCAACATGCTGAAAAATCATCTAGCCCTAAAAACCGACCAGATTGCGGGTCCTCTAGTTCTCGCAGGTCTGGCGATTGCTGCGCAAATTATCGGGCTGGCAGACCTAACGTTCGACCGCGTGGCGATCCAGAGTGATGAGTACTGGCGACTACTTTCCGGCCACCTCGTTCACACCAATGAGTCACATCTGGGCATGAGTCTGGCGGGCATTTTGGCACTTTGGCTGCTGCAAGGTGATGACTATAATGTAAGGGACTACTTAACCGCTGCGACGGTTTCAGCGATTGGCGTGTCAGCCTGCCTTTATTATCTGGACAGCAGCATTGCCTGGTATGCGGGCTTGTCGGGCCTGCTGCATGGGCTGTTCGCGTGGGGCGTGACCGCGGACATGCACGCACGAAGACATATTGGCCCCGTACTGGTGGTTGGATTGCTGGCAAAGCTTTTATTGGAACAAACCTTTGGCGCGGCGGCCGCATCGGAACGCCTCCTGGGCTACCCCGCAGTGATTGATGCAAACCTTTATGGCGCTGCCTTCGGCAGCCTGACCGGCGCCATCATGCTGTATATTCGGCGCGACACACCGACAGAACAGGCATAGATTAACCACGCCGTGTACCTTCTGAAACTCGAGAAACGGGTCATATTATGAATTTAGATAAATCAACACAGCGTATCGCAAAAAGGGTCAGTCGAGGCTTTCAGGGCTACCCTCAAATTTCACTGACTTATTTTGGTGAATCAGATGACTGTGCAACGGGCGTTATCGTTGGCTTTATTTCGGAAGAAGGTGACGAGCCCCAAGAACAAAGATTTCCAAGTAAGGGTGACGCCAGAAAAGACGAAACCATTCAAACCACACTGCTAAAGGTGATCGAGCGGGCAAATGCAAAAACAGTGATACAAAAAGCCGGTATTTTCATCATTGACTGATGTGCAGGGCGCGCCGCAATCAACCAAACAATACAAGGGAGTCTCCAATGATCAATTTCTATAGCGCACCGACCCCAAATGGCTGGAAAGTTGCCATGGCCTTAGAAGAAATGGAGATTGAATATAAGTTACAGCTTGTCGACCTGGGTAAGGGAGAGCAACACCACCCTGAGTTTTTGAAACTTAGCCCCAACGGCAGAATTCCCGCGATTCATGATGAAGATACCAACATCAGTATTTTTGAATCTGGCGCCATCCTGCTCTACTTGGCGGAAAAGTCGGGAAAGCTGATGCCTGTCGATACGCAGGGGCGCTATGAAGTGATGCAGTGGCTGATGTTCCAAATCGCTGGTATTGGCCCGATGCAGGGACAAGCGGTAGCCTTTATTCGATACTTGCCGGAAGAGGTTCCGCAGGCAATTAGTCGCTACACTAACGAGACTCGGCGACTCTACGAGGTTTTAAATCAGCAGTTGACCGACAAAGAATACCTTGCTGATCGCTACAGCATCGCTGACATTGCAAACTATTCTTGGCTGCGAAGTCACTTATGGGCGCGTGTCAGCGTAGATGGCCTAGCGCATTTACAACGCTGGATGGCCTTGATGGGGTCCAAGCCGGGCATTCAAAGGGGCTGCAATGTACCGCCCTCGCCGGGCAAAGCTGATCTGGTCAAAAAAGGCGGCGCCGCCATTACAACGCAATAACTTGCATCGCCGATTGTGACATTGCGGAAAGTGACCGTGGTACCCACTAAATTTCAAAACCCAAGCCCACTTTCTAATCGCCCAGGGTCTATGCCCGCGACTCAAGCTTATGGGTTTTAGCACCCACCCTGCCATCACGTAAAATAGTTTTTTGAACTGCAAAGCCCGCCGTTAGCTGTTATAAATTCCGAATGAAATTCAATAAACTTTTTATTCTTTTAATCTTCATCGGAATATCCGGGTGTGGTGGTGGTGGTGGCAGTGGTGGTGGCAGTGGTACTGCTAATGCGTCCGCTCCTTCTAATGCGTCCGCTCCTGCTGCTACACCCGCTCCTTCATCGGCAAAACTTGAGCCAACATGGACACTTGACGCTGCAGACCCTGCAGATTTAAATCTAAATGCGAGCGATGTTGACGCTATCCTAAACCACATTTTTACCGATCAAGCGGTGCAGTCCGCAGTATTGGTGCGGAACGGGTGGATTATTGGGGAGCGTTTTTCCACGGGTGTTGATATCGACACACTTGGGACTAGCTGGTCCGTTGCCAAAAGTTTTTACGCCGCCTTAATCGGGATTGCCATAGAGGAAGGCTGGATAAGTAGTCTGAATCAACCCGCAAGCGAATTTTTAAGCGAATGGGTCGATAGCGACAAAGAGGCTGTCACTATTCAGGATATCCTGGAAATGCGAGCGGGTTACGGCGCAAATAACGGGATTTACGATGAAACGGATCAAACAAAATTTGCGATCGATTTTCCAAAAACACGAGTTGAGGGCACGACATTTGAATACTCAAACCCGACATCCCAGCTAATAGAACCGATTATTCTAAGGGCGACGGGTTTAGATGCGCAGGCTTATCTGACTGAAAAAATTCTATCGCCGATTGGTATTGATCCAAATCTGGTGGGCATGTGGCTGGATCGTTCCGGCACAAACCCCCTCACCTACATGGGACTGGATATGACGCCATTGGACATGGCCAGGTTCGGCCTGCTTTACGCGCGCAATGGCGAATGGGACGGTAACCAAATCGTACCTGGCAGTTACGTGCAAGCAAGCCTGTCTGCACAAACTGACTTTTATGGCTTACATTGGTGGGTCTTGAATAGCGCGTTCTTTGGTGCAGAGCCCCCCATTACCATTTCCGCAGCAATGGGGTTAGACGGCCAAATGATTTATGTCTGGCCTTCAGAAGACCTTGTTCTGGTGGTACAAACACAATACGAACATAGCGCTAATCAGGGTTACGTTTTATCCAACGCCAATTTTCCTAATACGTGCACCGCGCGTAACGCCTGCCCAGGCCAACCCGGTGCAGAGGTAGCAACCTATGACCAGTTTGCGCTCATGCGCTTGTTGGCTGAACTGGTAAATTGATCTGTTGAGCTGGTAACTTGATCTGTCGAGTTCGTAGACCGATCTGCGAAACGAGCAGAGCATAGGAATCATGAAAGCTCTTTTCCCTCAACGAAAATGTACTTCCTTACGGGTTGTTTAGCAGCCTATTCACAAGCATTTGATTCACTTGATCTATCAGGTAAGCCTAGGTGCGTCTGAACGCGGGCTTCGTCGGACCTCGCGCAATCGATCCTCACCTTTCCTCCTTGTGCCTGTATGACCTGGCCCTATTGGTGGGGTCATCGCAAAACGATGACCCCGGCCTTTGACTAGCTATCTTCTATCTCAATGGCAACATCGTCAGCCGTGACTTTCACTTCAATAACAACGTCTGTGGGCAATAAATCTACAAGGGTCAACTCGCCAGGGAGTTGATCAAACGCAATATCATCGCTATCTATTTCACGACCCAGGGCCGCTTCAACAAGAGAATCGTCGATCAGGGTGCTACCCACTACCGAAATGGTGCGGCCGTTAAGCACAAAGGTATTTGCAGTCACCTCACTGGGCAGGCCTGACAGTTCATTTTCATCGTCATCGTCATCGTCATCGTCGTCAGATGAAGACGATGAAGACGATGAAGTACCGACCAAACCATCATCATTTTCAAACTCAACTTCGCGAGCGGTAAGGCGGCCTAATTCACAGCCAAGACCTTGCTTATCGCTGGTTGCCTTCACCACATCATCCACGCTCAACTGATCAAAAAATCCCTGTCGACCCAGGATCTGACCGTTAGCGCCTTCAAAATCGTCTTCCGAGATGATTCGGCTCACATCTACCGTGACACCTTGAATCACAACGCTAAAGTCCGAAGCACTGTCACCCACTATTGACTGGACCGGCCCTTGTATCCGGCAATCCATATCATCTTCATCTTCGCGCTCGATGCGTGTCCATATCGCTTCACCACTAGCATCAAGGAACGCTCTGGCTTCAACATAATCGCCCGATTGCAGTCGTTCCAGGAATTGTTGTGGCGTCAAGTGATCACCTTTATCATCGTCACTAACGTCATCTTTCACTCGACTGTTGCCCGTAGGCGTCACCGAAACGCCTAAGCGTGTCGTCAACGAAGAGGCGCCAACATCTGTCACCCGATCTTGCACGCGAAGATAACTTTCAACCTTTGAGCGAGACTGACCGATCACCAGCACACCATTTTCATCAAATGTGCCTTCGATTTTCACCAGGTTACCTTCCTGTCCAACAAGACTAGTCGCATCGGTCACTTCCAGAGTAACCGAACCGATGGTCACTGTATTTGGCTCGCTCAACGTGTCTACGGCACTAACGACCCCTTCGATCTCATATTTCCCGTTACGGTCGTCGTCATCAACCTGACCATCACCATTGTCATCCTCAAAGTCATCTTCACGCTCAACCTTAACCGCAACCCAATCACCAGCACTATTTTGATCCGCTTTAACCTCAACAAATTCGCCGACAAGAGATGAATCTGCCACCAAACCATCATCGAATACCGTAGCACTGGTACCATCGGCACTGTTGGCACTATCAACCACCAAAAATGTCGCCCCGTTGATACGAAATTCACTACCGTCGCTGGCTACTTCGTCAACAAAACCCTTAACTTCATATTCATCATCGCTCACATCAATAAGACCCCCGACTGAACTAGATCGCTCGATGCGAGTTGCAAGAAACCCCTCGGAAATCAATAGACCACTGACTTCCACGACAACCTGCTCACTACCCCCGGCCAGGTCTCGAATATCGATATCACCATCAGCATTATTATCGCCAATATCGTTATCAAAAATTGTGTTTCCGTCTACGACAACCAGCTGCTGTACAACCGAAAAGGACCCGAGAGAAGGGTCCTCCGTCGCCGGCCTTACATTGGTAGCTGGACCTCTTAGGTCATCGTCATACTTAATACTTTGTGCCGTGAGTTCCCCTTCAGAATCACTGGCAGTGATACTTACCTTCATACCAACCCGCAGATTACTATCATCACCAGTACTGCTGTCGCCGTTAACGTCAACCGTCGTATCTGACCCCACGTCAACTTTATCCTCACCGATAAACACACTACCGAACCCAGTAATGACGCCTACAATATTCGTCACTGAAGCTGGTTCCACCGGGGCTGGTTCCACCGGGGCTGGCTCCGGTTCCACCGCAGCAGGTTCAGGCACAATTGAAGATCCGCCGCCACCGCCACCGCCACAAGCAGTTAAGCTAGCCAACACCAATATTAACGCGCCCAATAAAAATGATCTCATTTCCCTAACCTCTATAACTATTATTAACGTCAGATGCCGTTTGCTTTAAAATCATTCGCGAATGGCACCATTGCCACCTGCTTTGCCACCTGCTTTGCAGTGGTAAAAACTCCGGCGGCATTTTTGCCGCGCCGATTTTACAAATAAACGCCGACCAAAGTACATGGAGATATACATGTACAGATCCATTTGATGTAACTTAATGTAACTTGCTGTACACCGGGTTACTAATGGTCGATTCAACTGCCCGATTGGCGTCAAGGATATTGGCCGGTGGAGCGGCTAGGTTATGACACCGTGCCCCCTCGGTCAAACGGTGCCCCCTGTC
>Ga0115562_1003473_pt1 | contig 10509 bp, 12 predicted proteins | sample COGITO_mtgs_1105_6_FD_87200 | JGI IMG/M metagenome (GOLD analysis project Ga0115562, IMG submission 87200) | Pelagic marine microbial communities from North Sea - COGITO_mtgs_110516 | ecosystem: Environmental > Aquatic > Marine > Epipelagic | place: Germany:Helgoland, sampling site Kabeltonne...
ATAAACGGAGCAAATGGTATTTCACAACTACAAGCTGGTGGTGCTGGTTATAGTGGTGCTATAGTAGATGATACATTTAAGATAGGTAGCCACAATTCAGCAAACTTCTTAAAAGGTGCTACAGTACATCAAATTGCTATATGGGATTCAGATCAATCTGCTAACCTAGCGACTATATATAATTCAGGTGCAGCACAGGATTTAAGTTTATTAACCCCAGCCCCTGCACATATTATTCAACCAGCTAGTTCGGTTACTACTATACCAGATTCGGTTGGTAATGCAGACTTTACAGCATTTGGATTCACAGGATCATCATTAGTAACAGATGCACCTTAAAAACACAACAAAAACTAAAAACATTAATTGTATTAATATAAATAAAAAGATATGAGACCAGACGTTGAAAGAATATTTACCAAGCTAAGTGAAAACAAGGTTGAGTTGGCTTCAGTTAAAATATTAAAGGATGATTCCAAGAGAATGAAAAACGGAATTAAAGAGCTTGGTTCTTTAAGAGCAAAAATGAAAAAAGTGTATTTTGATAGTATTGATGGAGCGAATACAAATAGAGCTAAATTTAGAGAAAAAGCGAAAGAATTAGGCATAGACCCTAACGATATAAAAGAGTTTAAAGACTTTTTTGATATGCAAAGAAAATTAGATGATTCTTATTATGCTCCAAACAATTAAAAACACAACAAACTAAAAACTAATTTATTGTAATATATATGAAAGCAACAGATATGTTAAACGAAGTAAAAAAGCTCATCGGTGTGGAAGCATCAGTTGAGGTTAAGTTAGCACAAGCTGAACTTGAAAATGGTACTATCATTGAAAGTCTGTTTGAAGTAGGTAGCGAAGTATTTATTGTTACCGAAGATGAAAAAGTAGCTTTACCTGTAGGTGAATATAAACTTGTAGATGGTGAAACTTTAATTGTAGAAGAAGAAGGAATTATAGCTTCTATTGGTGCGGTTGAACCTGCTGAAGAAGAAGTTGAAGCGGAAGATGAACCTAAAGAAGAAATGGGTTACGCTACTAAAGAAGAACTTCAGGAAGTCAAAACAATGGTTGAAGAAATTAAAGCATTGCTTGATCCTAAAGAAGAAGAAATGGCTCAAGACCCTGTAGCTGAAAATTCTGTTAAATCAGAAGAAACAACTACTAAAACAGTTTACGCTGAAAAAGAAGAAATGAGTGAAGTAGAAAAAGTATCTCATAATCCTGAAAGCGAAACTAAAAACAACACAAACCTTTATTCACAAAAAAGAAGTGGAAACACTTTAGATAAAGTAATGAATAGAATATCAAATTTTAAATAAATAAAAAATGGCAACAACTACATCAATCACTACTACTTACGCTGGGGAATTTGCAGGACAATACATTTCTGCAGCACTTCTAAGTGGTACAACATTGGACAACGGTTTAATTACCGTAAAACCAAATATTAAATTTAAAGAAGTAATCAAAAAAGTATCTACGGATGGTCTTGTAAAAGATTCCGTTTGTGATTTTGATCCGACTTCTACAATCACACTTACAGAACGTATAATTCAGCCTGCCTATCAGCAAGTGAATCTACAATTATGTAAAAAGGATTTTCAAAATGACTGGGATGCAATTTCTATGGGATATAGCGCACACCAGAACCTACCTACTTCTTTTGCAGACTTTTTAATTGGTCACGTAGCAGCTAAAGTAGCTCAAAAAACAGAACAAAGTATCTGGAATGGAGCAGCAGCGACTAACGGTGAATTTGCAGGTTTTAAAGAACTAATGCTAGCCGATGCAGATGTCGTAGATATCGCTGCAGTTGGTGGTGGAATTGATTCCAGTAATATTATTGCTCAATTAGGATCTGTAGTAGATTCTATTAGTTCAAACCTATATTCTTCAGAAGATATGCTAATCTATGTGTCTCAAAACGTTGCTAGAGCATACGTAAGAGCATTAGGTGGATTTTCAGTAGCAGCAACTTCAAACGCTGGTACAGATAATAAAGGTACACAATGGTTTAGTGGTCAAAATTTGACATTTGATGGAATTTCTATAGCAGTAGCAAATGGTTTACCTGATAATACTATGGTAGCCGCAGAAAAATCTAACTTATTCTTTGGAACTGGTCTTTTATCTGATCAAAACGAAGTTAAAGTAATTGATATGGCTGACATTGATGGCTCACAGAATGTAAGAGTTGTGATGAGATTTACAGCTGGTGTGCAGTATGGGATTGGTTCAGAAATAGTTCTCTATTCTTAATAACTAACTAACTAACTTAAGGGGTAGGTAAGCCGATTTGTGCCTATCTACCCTTTTTTAATATAAAAAACTATGAGTTGTACACTAACACTTGGCAGAAAAGAACCTTGCAAGGATACGGTTGGCGGTCTTAAAGCTGTTTACTTTACTGATTTCGGAGATTACGGAACGGTAACAGAAACAGATGATGAGATTACTGATTTAACAGGAACTTTTACTGCTTTTAAATACGAATTGAAAGGAAATAGTAGCTTTGAACAAGCTATTACTTCAAGCCGTGAAAACGGAACTACTTTCTTTGATCAAACTTTAACACTTACTTTGAAAAAATTAAGTAAAGAAGATAACAAAGAACTAAAACTATTAGCTTACGGACGTCCGCACGTAGCTGTTGAAGATTATAACGGTAATGTATTTGTTATGGGCTTACAACACGGTGCAGAAGTAACTGGGGGAACTGTTTCAACAGGTGCTGCAATGGCTGACTTATCAGGATATACCCTAACGCTTAACGCACAGGAAGTAAAACCTGCTAACTTTGTTAATGCACCAACAGCTGCTGATCCATTTGCAGGAATGGCAAGTGCAACAGTAACAGTAACAGAAGGTACGAATTCTTAATAAGATTTCATTTTGATAAATTAGGGTGGCTATATGCTGCCCTTTTTTTATGGTTTAATAATAACAAAAAACAGATAATATTATTGTTATATTATGATAGTACTACAAGAAAGCGCATCAGCGCAAACAATAAATTTTATACCTAGAAAGTTTACAAGTAACACTAGCTATAACGTTACAATAGTAGACGAGACACAGAACAAAGAAGTGTACAATGTAGATACAACTGCAATAGCCGAATTGCTTTATTATAATACTTATAATGCGGTATTTCCTTTAAAGCAGGATATTACATACAACATAACAATTAAGAACGGTACAGAAGTAATTTTTAAAGACAAGGCTTTTTGTACAAACCAAACTGACTTACCAGCTTATACAATCAACAGCGGTGAATATATTACTAATGCCAGTACTAATGAATTTATCACAATATAATGGACAACTTACACATCTTAAATTTAGCTTCATATAATAGACCCCAGATAAGCGAAGATAAAAACAGGGAATGGGTAAACTATGGTGAAGATAACGACTACTACACTTACCTAATTAAACTTTACACCGAATCAACAACCAACAACGCTATTATAAATGGTGTTACTAATATGATCTACGGTAAAGGGTTAGATGCTTTAGATAGTAGTAGAAAAACAAATGAATATGCAGCAATGCGTTCTATCTTTTCTGATGGTTGTTTAAGAAAAATAACACTTGATTTAAAACTATTAGGTGAAGGTTCATTCCAAGTACTATACAAAGATGGTAAAGTAATTAAATCAGAACACTTTCCAAGACAAACCTTACGTGCAGAACGTTGTAATAAGGATGGTGAAATAGAAGCCTACTACTACTTCCACGATTGGGCAAAATTAAAAAGAAGTGATGAACCTAAAAGAATAGCATCATTTGGATTTGGTAACGGTAAAGAACCTGAAATCAAAATTATTAAAAGGTATGTAAGTGGATATGACTATTACTGTCCTGTAGACTATCAAGGTGGTTTAGCATATGCTGAACTTGAAAGCGAAGTAAGTGATTACCTTATCAACGATGTACAAAACGGATTTAGTGGTACAAAGGTTGTAAACTTTAACAATGGTGTACCTGATCAAGAAAAACAAATACAAGTTAAAAATGATGTAATGCGCAAGCTAACTGGATCACGTGGTGAAAAGGTAGTAATTGCATTTAATAACAACGCTGAAAGTAAAACAACTGTTGATGACATTCCATTAAATGATGCACCACAGCATTATGAATATCTTTCTAACGAATGTTCAAACAAGTTAATTGTAGCCCACAGGGTAACTAGTCCTTTACTTTTAGGAATCAGAACAGAAAACAATGGTTTAGGATCTAATGCAGACGAAATAAAGACCGCTGCTTTACTTTTTGACAATATAACTATAAAACCATACCAAGACTTAATTTGTGAGTGTATAGACGATATATTAGCGGTTAACGGCATTAGTTTAAAACTTTACTTTAAGACATTACAGCCTTTAGCATTTATTGAAACAGATAATGCTATAACAGATGAATCACGTGAAGAAGAAACTGGTGTAAAAGATGAGTTAACAACACTATCTTCAGAATTTGATGACAACCAAATGGTAGAACTACTTCAAGACTTTGGTGAAGATGAAGATCTAGAAGGTTGGGATTTGGTAGATGAACGTGAAGTAGACTATGACCAAGAAGAAGCGTTAGACAAGATGATTAACCTTGCTTCTTCAGGAACTGCTAGACCTAATTCAAAAAGCGAACAAGATGAAGTAACAAATGATTTAATAGCTTTTAAGGTACGTTATCAATATGCACCATTAACAGTTTCCGCTAACAGTAGGGAATTTTGTAAGAAAATGGTAGCTGCTAAAAAGATCTACCGTAAAGAAGATATAATGCAAATGAGCCAACGTGCTGTAAATGCAGGATGGGGTAAAGGCGGTGCAGCAACTTATGATATTTGGTTATACAAGGGCGGTGGTGCTTGTCATCATTTCTGGATGCGTAAAACGTATATGGCAAAGGGTGTACAACCTGATGCAACTAACCCTAAAGCAGAAGTATCGGTAAACAAAGCAAAAAAAGAAGGTTTTAAACCTGAAAAAAACAATTCAAAGGTAGCTAAACGTCCAGTTGATATGCCTAATCAAGGATTTGTAAATAAATAAGAAATGGCAGAAGCAATACTAATAACACGAAAAGACGTAGTAAAGTTTACTGCAATGAATGGTAATGTTGATACTGATAAATTTATCCAGTATATTAAAATAGCACAAGACGTTCACGTACAAAACTATTTAGGAACTGACCTATTAGAATCCATACAGGCTAAAATTATAGCTGGTACGTTAACAGGGGACTATTTAAGCCTTGTTACAGACTATGTAAAGCCTTTACTTTGTCATTGGGCAATGGTGGAATACTTACCATTTGCAGCCTATACAATAGCTAATAAGGGCGTTTACAAGCATAGTTCAGAAAATGCAGAAAATGTATCAAAAGAAGAAGTAGACTTTTTAATAGAAAAAGAACGCACAACGGCTCAATACTATACTGATAGATTCATAGATTATATGAGTTTTAATGCAAGTACAAAGTTTCCTGAATATTATAGCAATAATGACAATGATATTTACCCAGATAAGGATGCAAATTTTAGTGGCTGGGTACTATGATATATAAACCGAAACAAGAAAACGTAAATAAGTTAAAACAGTACCTTACTTATATAACAAAAACCAAAAAAAGTAATTGTACTATATATACAAAAAACATTAAAAATGGCATACGGTAGTATTTATCCTGTAACGTGGTGGGGAAACACAAATGAAGCAAATGGATGGGGTATAGTTTATCCTGTTACTGCTGGTGGTTCTAGTTTTACAGCAGACACAGCGTTATATACAGCGGATACAACAATATACAAAGCAGATGCAACAGAAATATAAAATTTAAAAAATGGCTAAACAGATAATTAATATTGGGAGTACAGCGAATGATGGTACTGGTGATCCTATAAGAACGGCATTCCAAAAGGCTATGTCAAATTTTGATGAATTATACACAGGATCTACTTCTGATGTTGATTCGTTAATTGCTGGTGCAGGTATATCTGTAGATCAAGCAACAGGAAACGTAACGGTAACAAATACTGCCCCAGATCAAACAGTAACCCTTACTTCAGGTGCTAACGTAACTATTACAGGAACTTATCCTAACTTCACTATTTCATCTGATGACGTGGTAGGGGCGGTTAATTCTGTAAACGGTCAAACTGGTGTAGTAGTTTTGGATTCAGCGGATATTGCAGAAGATACTAACCTTTATTATACAGAAGCAAGGGTATCAGCCAATACAAACGTTACAGCTAACACAGCGAAAGTTGGTATTACTACACAACAAGCTACCGACATTACAACTAACAACGCTAAGGTTACAGCCAATACAGCTAACGTAACTTCAGCAGGTGCGCTAATGGATTCGGAAGTAACCAACCTTGCAGATGTTAAAGCATTTGATACTACTGATTATTTAGCTAGTTCAGTAACAACAATTACTACGCAACAAGCATCTGATATAACAGCCAACAATGCTAAAACAGGTATTACATCAGCACAAGCAAGTGAAATAACAGCAAACAATGCTAAGGTAAGTAACGCAACACACACAGGGGATGTAACAGGTGATGTAGCTTTAACTATTGCTGATGATGCAGTAATTACATCTAAAATATTAGATGCTAACGTAACAACTGCTAAAATTGCAGATGATGCAATAACCTATGCTAAACTTGGGGATGAATTTACAACAACTGGGGCAATAACAACTGCACTAAACTTTGCAGCAAACCAAGTATTTACTAAAACAATGACCGCTGATACTACATTTACTTATTCTAATGTAGGTATTGGAATGGTTAAAGACTTTATTTTAACAGGGGCATTTGTACCTACTTTCCCAAGTGGAACAAAAACAGTAGCAGGAACGTATGATGGTTCTGTATCTAACTTAATTCAAATATTTGCTTTTGCAATTGGTGACTACTGGATGTCAATATCAAAAGCACAATAATATGTACGGAAAAATAATTGATGGAAACATCACAACTTATAGAAGGTTACCAGTTCAATTTGAAGATGAAAGTGGTTTACACCTAAACTTCAGAAATGTAGCAGACCCTTCAGCTTACGGATTTTATAAAGTGGTTACACCATCTTATGATTCTATAAGCCAAAGGTTAGGGGCAATTGAATTTGATTCAGATAATGATGTATTTACTTACCCAGTAAGTGATATTGATTTTGATTCTACCTATGAATTATCTACACCAATTGTAGATGAAGATGGCGAAGCTGTTTTAGATAGTGATGATGAACCAACGTATGACATAACATCTGAAAGAAACTACAATATTGATGCTAAAAAATTAGAATTAATAAAAAGCGTTAAGGAAGAAGCTAACAGGCTTTTATCACCTACTGATTGGTATATACTACGCAAAGCAGAAAGAAGCGTTGACGTGCCTTCTAACGTTGCTACAGAACGTGGTTCTATTATAACTAAAGCAGCAGGATTTGAAACAGCAATAAACGCTTTAACAACTTACGAATCATTATTAAGATATTCAATAGTATTTTTTCCAGTAGAAGAATTATAAAACAAATTTATGTTAGGTAAAAGACTAATAAATTCCAATAGTGCTGCAGGTGCAACTTGTACAACCGACACTTTACAAATATTAGGTGATACTTCTTGTGTTGCTTATTATAAAATGTCAGATGCTACTGATGAAAGTGGTAATTACGATGGGACACCTACAAACGTTGACTTCAACGTAGCTGGTAAGTTTGGGAATGCTGGTAGTTTTAATGGTACAAGCTCTAAAATAAATACAAGTTATATACAAACTGGTCAAGTATATTCAACTTCTTTTTGGGGTAAAGGTTTTAGTGCAGCTAGTAGTGTTTTAAGGGACACTCCTGCTGCAGGTGGTGCTAATACTTTTATGGATATTGCAACTGGTGCAAATGGTCAAGTTATATTAGCAGGGAATGCAGCTTTAGACCCATTGAACACTCCAAGTGCAGACTGGACTCATTACGCTATTGTTTTAGATGGTACTAATGCAACTATATTTACGAATGGCACACAAACAGCTACAAGAACTTATACAGCTAAAACAGGCAATAACGGAACTCCTGTACATATAATGTCAAATGGTGCGTATTCTGCAGGTTTTGGAAGTGGAAAAATAGACCAAATTCGTATATTCAACAAAGCAATTACAAGTACTGAAGTAACCACACTTTACAATGAGGTTCAATGTGTGCCGACTATTGTACCTACAGATTATTTTGAGCCAGTTATATATACTGGTAATGGTTCTACTCAATCAATAACTTCTTTAGATTTTCAGCCAGATTTAACTTGGGTTAAAACAAGAAGTTTACAATCTTCTCACGTTTTAAGGAGTACTGGTATGGATTCTACTTATACTCTGGCTTCTAATTCAACTGCTGCATTAAATACAGCTCAACTTACAGGGGGTAGATTACAGCTTGATTCTAATGGCTTTACAGTAAGAGATATATCAGGTAATGGATATGGAACTAACGGAAGCTCAACGACTCAAGTTGCTTGGAACTGGAAAGCAGGTGGTGCTGACGTACTAAACCAAGAAGGTACAATAGACAGTCAAGTGTCAGCTTCTGTGGACTCTGGTTTTAGTATTGTGAAGCATACCGCACCATCTTCAGAGCAAAATTACACTATTGGACACGGACTTTCACAAAAACCTGATATGGTAATTCTAAAAGGATTAGATTCTGCATCAGGTTGGTTTGTATGGCATAAAGATTTAAGTCAAGAATCATATTATTTATACCTAAACGGAAGTTTTGGAGAAAGTGACTTGACACAAGACACAAGAATATGGGGACAACAATCATTTACTGATAGCGTAATAAGTACAAGGTCAAATTATACTACACAATTAAATCAAGATTATATCGCATACTGCTTCCATTCAGTAGAAGGAATGTCACGAGTAAATAGCTACGTTGGGACAGGAGCAAGTGGTAATTCTATTGTAACAGGATTTAGACCAGCTTATGTTATGATTAAAAGAACTGATACAAGTGGTCACTCTTGGTTAATATATGACAACAAAAGAGACCCATCTAATCCTGTAGGAAAAATATTATATGCAAATACTAATCAAGTAGAAAATCCAGTCGGTAATATAATGAACTTTTTAAGCAATGGCTTTGAGCTTATAACTACTAATACAAGTCATAACGCAAACGGTGATACTTATATCTTTATGGCATTTGCTGAAGAGAACGTACAACCAGAACCAGAATTAGCTAATAGTTTTAATACTGTTACTTACACAGGGAATGGGGGAACTCAAAGTATTGATACAGGGTTTAAGCCTGATTTGGTTTGGTTTAAAGAAAGAAATGGAACAAATGCCCATCAACTTTACGATACAGTAAGGGGGGATGATTTTGCTTTGTACTCAAATCTTACAGATGCTGAATTTAACTACAGCACACACCCAAGCGGAGACCTTTCCCCAACTTTTTTATCTAATGGGTTTCAGACACCCTCTGTGACAAACAACGGTATAAATAGAAATACAGGAACTTACGTAGCTTGGTGTTGGAAAGCATCTAACGACTCTACTATAAACCAAGATGGTAGTATTACAAGTATAGTTAGTTCTAATCCTGCATCTGGATTTAGTGTTGTGAAGTGGACAGGGAGCGGAGCAGATGCTACGATAGGACACGGTATATCTACGCCAGAACTTATTATAGCTAAAAGAACTGATTCAACAGGCAATTGGGCAGTACAAGCTCCATCTATAGGTAATGGTTATCTTTTATTAAATTCTACAATTGCTTATCAAGGTGCAGACCCATCTGTTTGGAATAATACTGCTCCAACATCAGACATATTTACTACTGCAGGTGGTAGTGGTGAATTTTTTAATACAGGAAATTTTATCGCCTACTGCTTCACATCAATAGCAGGTTATCAAAAAGTGGGGAGCTATAGTGGAAACCAATCTTTAAATACAGCAAATCAAATAAATTTTGGTTTTACTCCTGGTTTTGTTTTGATAAAAAATACTACTAATGCTAATTCTCAATGGATGTTATTTGATAGTGTTAGAACAAACGGTATGGCTTTATATGCTAACCAAGCAAATACTGAAGCAGATTACTCAACAGCTTTATTATTGAGCAGTCAAGGTTTAGAATTTAAAAGCACTAATATAAATGTAAATCAAAGTGGAGCAACATACATTTACCTAGCAATAAAAGCAAACTAGTGGAAGATTTGAAGATAGCATTTACTAATATTATTGCTCTTGGGTTAAGCATATCCGAAGCAAATCCAGTACTTCAAACAGTTTCACTTTTATTAGCAATAGGATATACGTCTATTTCAATTTATAAAAAACTTAAAAAATGACTTTACCAAAAAACGGTGTAGCAAAAGAAATAAGACACTATAGCGGTGCATTACTAATCTTTCTTTTTATAGTAGGTTTAGTAGTAGTGTTTATTCAATACCCTGTATTAGATTCTAACAAAGAAGTTGTAA
>Ga0115562_1003474_pt1 | contig 10509 bp, 7 predicted proteins | sample COGITO_mtgs_1105_6_FD_87200 | JGI IMG/M metagenome (GOLD analysis project Ga0115562, IMG submission 87200) | Pelagic marine microbial communities from North Sea - COGITO_mtgs_110516 | ecosystem: Environmental > Aquatic > Marine > Epipelagic | place: Germany:Helgoland, sampling site Kabeltonne...
TATTGCACGAAAAAGAGTGCAATCCATCAAACCAAATCCGAAGCCCGCACCTTACTCGGCGCCACACCCACACAACGCTTAAAAGCCTTTGAAAACGCCGCCGTCCCCATAAACCCTAACTCCTGCGCAATATCATGAATAGACATCTGTTGCATACTCAAAACATACTGAGCCCACTCCATACGACGATGCAAAAAATATTGATAGGGCGACATATGAAACTGCTGTTGAAACAAGGCATAAAAATGACTCTCACTAATGTGCATATGCTGGGCCATTTCCGTGACTGAAAAGGGTTCTGATAACTGCTGATCAATGAGCTCATTAATTTTATGAATATTGATTTTCGATGTATCAAAGCCACTCTCCGTCATATGGCCTATGCGCTGATACAGCATAGACACCAATTGGATGGTCAGCTGCAACTGGCTCAATGACTGGGTGTTAGAAAACGTCAGCTCAGTAACCCCCTGATGAATAACCTGTGTCAACAATGGATCCACCGGGATAAAACGAGGGCGATCAAAAATACGCTCAACCACCGCATCGTTGGCCGCGTTATCAAGTAATGAATGGATCTCGTTGTGAATAGGGATATTCACCACCAGCAAATCATTTTGCTGTTTCGCACCGGCATAATGGTGAACCTCCGTGGAGGGAACAATACACCCCATGGCCGGCGAGATAATACCGCCACGGCCTTGCATTTCACAATCCGTAGTGCCATCCAGCGCAAACAACAACTGATGGTGGTCGTGAATATGCGTACCGGATGAATCACTCAAGTGATTAATTTCAATGGTGCTGATGGTATTCATGGTGGACCTATCCTGTCATCGCTTTGTCTAAAAAATGCGGACCCAAAAAATCATAGGAATGGAAAACATTATCGTAGCTTTGGCAAAACCTGTGGTGTCAGAAGCTGTTAATCTTATCCTAATTAGCGCGTTAAATTAACCATCCAGATAGAAACCAGCGAGCACTTCATGCCAGATAATATGCCAGACAATTCCCCACAAAGTATTCATAGCCGTTACCAGCGCGCCAAGCACCTGATGCAATCTGCTGTTGGTTATAAAAAATTGGTTCTTAATGCCACCGTAGCCCCGTGTTGGATCGATAACAGTGATTGTTTTTGGTATACCCGCGAAACCCCGCAAGGCCATGAGTATCGTCTGGTTAATGAATCTCACAACGCCTTGGCGTTTGACCACAATACAATGGCGAAGTTGCTCGCCGAGCAATCGGGGCAGGAGGTTGATTCGAGCGCGCTGCCATTGGCTGACATCAAAATCACCTTATCACCCTGCACCGTAACGTTTAGCGCCTTTGAAAAACGCTGGTGTTATAACGACGAGCAAGCACAGCTTGAGCCTATAAGCGCTGACCCAAGCTACTGGACAGTATCGCCAGACCAAAGCCAAGCCGCCTTTATTCGTGAACACAATATCTGGGTACGAGATATTGCAACAGGTAAAGAACGTGCACTGACCACCGATGGTGAAAAGTTTTATCGCTATGGCAGCGAACCTACCGTGTTTGGATATGTGGCCCCACAAATTAATGATTTTGTATGGTCGCCGGATTCCCGCAAATTACTGGCTCATAGAATTGATACCCGTCATCTGCCCACCGCTTATGCGCTAGTAGAGCACGTACCCGTTGATGGCAATGTTCGTCCTCAGCTTTATAACGCCGAACGCAAATTGGCGCTAGGGGGCGAAGATGACTACGAGGCTTGGGAGTTTTTAAGCATTGATACGGTCACCGCGGCAGTCACTCCCATTGACCAGCCCCCATGCCCAATGATCTACCCCGTGTATTTAGGTTACTACCTTACTGGCCGAGGCTGGTGGGATGCCAACAGTCAGCATGCCTACAATATCTATCAAGCGATTGATGGCACTCACACCCGAGTCGTGCGTTGGGACACAGATACCGGTGTTGGTGAAACCTGTTTCAGTGAAGACCCCGAGATGCCACTGCTGCTAACGCCAACCTCCCACAGCCGAACATTAGCCACCCCATTGCCGGCGAGCAACGAACTGATTTGGTATTCCGAGCGCAGCGGTTGGGGGCATCTTTACCTGTACGACCAAGCCAGTGGTGCGCTTAAGCAAACCATCACTAGTGGTGATTGGCTCGTGAGTGCCATTCTCCATGTGGACCCAGAACAACGCACACTTCTAATTCAAACCACCGGAAGAACCCCGGGCAAAAACCCTTACCACGCCGACATTTGCCGTGTGCATATCGACACCGGTGAACTCACCACTCTTTACAGTTGTGAGCAAAACATCAGTGTGCAAGATCACCGCTACAGCGCGTCGTCGAATCTGGCCGGTGTATCGCCCAGCGGTCGTTATATTGTTGCCACACAATCAAGCATTGATACGACCAGCCACAGCGTACTGCTCAATACCGATGGTCAAAACCTACTAACCCTAGAAACCGCCAATACCGATGCAATACCCGAACCCTGGCAGCGCCCTGAGGTGTTGCTGCTTAAAGGTGCCGACGGCCTTACCGATATACATACCATTATTTTCCGCCCCAGTGACTTCGACCCCAACAAGCAATACCCCGTTGTGGACTTAAGCTGGGGCCACTCGCCACCCATCAATGCCTTTGAGCTAGGCGGGCAGGGTTACTTTGGTGCCATGGCTTGGGCCGAGCTGGGCTTTATCGTGGTTAAATTCGGTAATCGCGGCGGCGGTTTACGCGGAAAAGCATTCCATGAAGATGTGGACTCAGCACTGCCCCATTACAACAAAGCCGACTGCGCCGCCGGGTTGCAACAACTAGCGCAACGCTTCGCTTATATCGATATCAATCGCGTAGGGGTAGCGTCTTACCTGCTTTACCCAGAAGCTCTGACAAGCCTTTTAATTTACCCGGATCTTTACAAAGTAGGGGTAGACACTAACCCGATGAGCAACCCCAAACTGATGGCTAACATCGGTAACTTTGGCGGCGGTTTAAAACATCCGCCGCATGAAGACTTCGTTGATAACCTCAAAGGTAAGCTGCTGCTAATTCACGGCATGATGGAAGATGTTGTGCCGGTCAGCAACACCCTGCGTTTGGTAGAGGCCTTACAAAATGCCGGTAAAAACTTTGATATGTTGCTGCTTCCAAACGTTGATCACTCGGGCCCGCTGGATTATATAACCAAACGTTCCTGGGATTATTTGGTGACGCATTTGTTGGGTGAAGAGCCGCCTGAAGGCTTTGATCATGACTTAAGTGTAGATGTTAGCGAGGTGATTTCTGATGACCAATAAATCCATTTCAGTGCCAGCCTTTGAGCTACCGACCTCCGCTTTTTTAAGTGAAGAAACTCGGCGGGCACTGGCCGAAAATGAACAAGACCAAAAGGAATGGGGTGAGCAAACAGCTGCACAGTGCCAGCCAATAGATACTGCCAATGCAGAAGACATTCCCGCAATTCGTCTACAACAGGCCGAAGTATTTTACGCCTCAACCCTCTACAAAAAATTGACGGATCGTTACGCTGTCACCGTCACACCAGAAACTTTGGCCGGTGTTTACACTGAAGTGTTTACCCCAAAAGAGGGCGTCGCTGCACCGAATCAAGACCGAGTCCTACTCAATTTCCACGGCGGTTCCTTCACCGCAGGCTCACGCACCGCCAGCCATCAAGAGTCCATACCCATAGCCGCAGTCGGTCAGATAAAAGTCATCAGCGTGGATTACCGAATGGGACCCGAGCACCGTTACCCCGCAGCCATTGATGATGCACAAGCAGTGTATAACGAACTTTTAAAAACCTACGCTCCCGAAAACATAGGCCTCTACGGCAGCTCTTCCGGTGCCATGCTGAGTGCTCAACTCATCACACGCTTAATCCACGAATCACAACCCTTACCCGCAGCGGTATCCATGTCTTGCTGGGGTGCTCATGCCATTGATGGCGATAGCAATCATACCGTCACTGCGCAGTTGGGCATGGCTCCTTTAAAACTAAGTGATATGGCTTATTTTGAAGGTGTTGATGAAACAGACCCTCGGGTTATTCCTGGTTTATCCGATGAGTTACTTTCAAAATTCCCGCCGTCATTAGTGATGACCTCAACCCGAGATTTTTGTATGAGCTCCGCTGTCCACACTCATTCTGAGCTGGTAAAAAATGGTGTTGATGCGGCTTTGCATGTTTGGGAAGGATTGGGTCATATTTTTTTATATGATCCAGAGTTGCCTGAATCTCGGCAGGCTTATGAACGTATGGTCAATTTTTTTGAAAAGAAGCTGGGCCAGTAAGCCATGACAAATAAAGTGATGCTCCTAGACGCGGAACAAGTTAAAAACGCCTTACCATGGCAAGCATTGGTTGATGCACTGAACACTATGTTTATCAATGGCTGCGAGATGCCATTGCGGCATCATCATTCAATTGCGGTGCCGGGCGAAGAAGACGCCACTTTATTAATTATGCCCGCCTGGACATCCGGTCATTATCTCGGCGTAAAAATGGCCAACGTATTTCCCAGTAATAGAAAACAGCAGCTACCCAGTATCTCTTCTAACTACCTGCTGAGCTGTGGACAAACAGGCAAGCTCTTGGCCGTAATGGATGGCGGGGAGATTACCGCACGCCGCACGGCCGCCGCCTCGGTACTCGCGGCTAAATATCTACTCCCTCAAAAACAACACCGCCACTTAATGGTGGGTACTGGTCGCCTAAGTGCCAATATCATTCAAGCCTATGCGGCGACCTTAGGTGTCCAGCATTTTAGTCTTTGGGGCCGTAATGAAAAACACAGTCAAGCACTTGCCGCCAGCCTGTCCGGTGAAGGTCTTTGTGTAACGGCTATTGCTCCCAATGCCTTAGATCAAGCGGTTGCCGATGCCACCATTATTAGCTGCGCAACACTCTCGCAGGCGCCATTGATTCGAGGTGAGTTGGTGCAACCCGGCACCCATGTTGATTTGGTCGGTAGCTTTAAACCCAACATGAGAGAAGCCGACAACGAATTGATGCGACGAGCGCAGATCTTTGTGGATACCCGCCAAGGCGCCATGGTGGAAAGTGGTGATTTGGCCATTCCTCTACAAACCGGTGTTTTACAAAGCTCGGATATTTTGGCTGAGCTATCGGAGCTATGCCAACAGACGCATCGTGGTCGGCAATCAGCGGAGGATATTACCGTTTTTAAATCGGTCGGTGCCGCGTGTGAGGATCTCGCGGCGGCGGTGTTGGTTTATCAGACTGTAGGGTAAAAAAAGGGGCGGTAGTCTTTCATTATCCCACTTTATTTGTCGGCTCTTGGTGGGGGTTTTCCAAGTTAAAGTGTTTTAGATGTAGGGCCATATGATTCGCTCAAAATTCCAATTAAAACGTACCTGCTTCTGGTCGACGCTAACCAGCTTGTAGCTTCTTTTCCTGTTACTTCATTATTAACTTTAAGGATTATCACTCAATGTCAGATACCATCGCCGCTCGTTACCAGCAGGCCCAATCTTTATTCAAGGGGGTAATGACCAACCGCATAGTCCTAAATGACGGTGTCTTCCCTCATTGGCTGAGGGACCATTCAGGCTTTTGGTACCAGCGGGAAACTCAAACGGGTAAAACCTTTCAACTGGTTGATGCACAAAATATTACGAATGAGCCGGCATTTGACCATGGGGCGCTGGCTATGGCGTTGGAAGGCGCAAGTGGTCAAACGGTTCATGCCGATAACTTGCCGATTAAAATAACGACAATGCAACTGGTCGACAACGCCTTTACCGTCGCAGCGGTAGAGTTCTCCGCTTTTGATCAACAATGGACGTTCACTACCGACAACCAGAAATTGCAAACCATTGAACCCTCCGTAGAAGAGCCGGGCACTTTATCGCCAGATGGCACCTATCGCGCTTATGTTAAAGATGACAATCTGTGGATACGCCATACAGAAAGCCTTGAGGAGCGCGCCTTAACCACAGACGGTGTTGCTGATAATCAATACGCCACCGCACCCGCCAGTGCCGCCTTACAAATCCTCTGGTCCCCAGACAGCAAACAGATACTCACCCACCAATTAGATTTGAGCAATATCACCGCGCGCCCGTTGGTTGAACATGTGCCTCAAGATGGCAGCCTACACACCAAACTACACCATGAAAAAATGGCTTACCCTGGCGATAAACATATCGAAGCTTACCGCTTGGTGCTCATCAATGTGGACAGCGGCGAACAGCAAACCCTTCACGAAAATCTACGCCTCTGGAAATTTGGCAGTGGTTACTTTACCGATGAAAAACTCAGCAGCTGGAATCAGGATAGCCAAAGCCTGTATTACGTGGAGGTTGTGCGTGGCAGTAAAACAGCGCGCCTACAGGAATTTAATCTCCTCAGCGGCAAAACCAAAGTCCTAATCGAAGACAGGGCCGACACCTTTGTAAAGCTGGCCCACAACGACGCCATGCCTGAGCTAAAGTTTTTGCCCGACACTAACGAACTAATTTGGTTCTCTGAGCGCAGTGGCTGGGCGCATTTGTACTTATATGACCTCAGCACGGGGCAACTTAAGCGCAGTATCACCCAAGGCGACTGGTTAGTGCGCCATATCCTGCATGTGGATACACAGAGTCGCGAACTGATCCTGCACACGGGCGCCCGAGACACCGCCATCAACCCCCATTACCGCGATGTGTGTCGCGTCAACATAGACACCGGTGAGATCACCGACATCGCCACCGGCAATTACGAACACCTAGTCTTTGGCGCAAGCAACGGCCGCCAAGTGGGTGCGCGGGGTGGTTTTGGTCTTGATAGCCCAGGTGCCGAAGGAATCTCACCGGATGGTCAATTTATAGTGATCACACGCTCACGAGTGGATACCCCACCAGAGAGTGTATTGCTTAACAAAAACGGCGAGCAACTCCTAATGTTAGAAACCGCCGACGCCCATGGTTTACCCGACAATTACCTGTGGCCACAGCCGATCAAAACCTTAGCCGCCGATGGCAAAACGGATATTCACGGTGTTGCGTTTTACCCTCCGGGCTATGACAAAAATCAACGCTACCCAGTGCTCGACTTTTCTAATGGCAACGCAGCTTTTGCGATGGTGCCACAGGGGTCATTTATCAACGGACACTGTTTTGATTACCCCTACTTTTACGCCGCCGCCTTTGCAGCCTTAGGGTTTGTTGTCGTTATGTTAGAAGGCCGTGGTATGCCCAACCGCGACAAGGCCTTTCACGATAACAGCCACGGTTTTATGGCCGGCGCCTGTAACCTAGAAGACCGCGTCACAGGCATCCAGCAGCTGGCCAAGCGAGACCCTGGGATGGATGTCAATAAGGTAGGCATAGTAGGTGGTGACGGGTTTAGCAGCCCCGTTTACGGTTTACTTGAGCATCCGGATTTTTATCGCGTCGGCGTGGCCATGGCCTTTGAAGATTCCCGTTTTAAAAGCGCCGTTCTCAGCGAATGTTTTGAAGGGTACTCGGAGGAGGGCGAACACGTTGGCACAACGGAGCATCAGTTTGCAGACCAAATGGCCGATAGACTTGAAGGTAAGTTATTACTGATCCACGGCCTAGTCGATATGTTCGCGCCACAATCCGGCACTTTCCGTTTAATCAATGCCTGCCAGCAAGCCAATAAAGATGTGGACATGATGATTATGCCTCAGGTGGGACATGATATTCCGCCCCATTGTTTGCGTCGTACTTGGGATTATTTGGTGACACATTTGCGGGATGAAGTGCCGCCAAAAAACTTCTCACTGACTCCCTGAGCAGATCGGCTTTTAAAAACGCTATCCATGATAGGTGTAGAAATATTGACTCTTCAGCATTAACGAAAGACATAAATTTTAAGAGAAAACTATGATGAAAATGACCCTATTATTTTTGACTTGGATCAGCCTGTACAGTTTTGCGGTGAGTGGCGAGGAGGCGAACAAAGTGCAAACGCTAAGTCAGTTTTCAACGTACTTGGATGGTCAGTTAGAGAATCGAAAGAGTGTAGAGACGACAGACTCTAACAGCGCTATGAATGCTTTCAACCAACATTCTTGGTCTTTTTGGAAGGCGCATCTTGATGGCTACCAAGAGAACCCTGAAAACTACCATACAGTGTTAGAGAAGTATTATCGTCTGAAAGAGCGATACCCCATTGAGAACAGTCTTGATTTAGAGGCATTCGACAGTGTCATTGAAAGCTATCGCCGATTTGATCGGCGTAATACGTTACCCGACAACCCTTTTCTATTTGTGGGTAGCTCAAGCATTGTTTATTGGGAAATAGCTCGTGCTTTCCCATCGCTACCAGTGATTAATCGGGGGTTTGGCGGTGCAAGTATGAACGATATTTTACATCATTATGATGATGTCATTAAACCTCATAACCCCAGAGCGCTGGTGATCTATTGTGATATCGATATAGAAATGGGGGCGGAACCTGAATCCGTTATTGACCTGTATAAAACGTTAATAATGAAAGTGGAGCAAGATTTTCCAAGCGCGCATATTATTTTGCTTTCCATGAAACCAACGATGGTTGACCACATTCTTGGTCGGCACATATGGCGTAATAAAAAAGCGGCGAATGAAATGCTAAAAACGCTTAGCCAGAAGCGGGACAATCGACATTTTGTCAATGTGGGTGATTCACTGTTACGCGATGATGGCCGAGTTAATTCCGATTTATTTTCAGATGGCATGCATCTAAATGAGAGCGGCTATAAACAGTGGAACCCTCTAATTAAATTGACTTTAGACCCGATTGCGCAAGCACGGGAGGTTGCAGTCCAATAAATACGTCGAGCTATTTGAAGTCTACAGGGTTAAAAATGAATGATATGAGGAAAACTAATGAACGATATTAATTGGCATGACCGCCTTGCAAACGCGACTCTAAGTGTTCGCAACTTTATTAATGGCGAATATTCTGACGCCAAAGGCAACAACACCATCGAAAAAAAGTCCGCCCATTCTGGCGAGTTACTCTACAGCTTTGGTGAAGGCACCGTTGAAGAAGCCGACCACGCAGTGGCCAGCGCCAAGGCTGCTTATGACGATGGCCGCTGGGCAGACCTCTCTCTAAGTGCTCGTCAACAAGTGCTGCTCAAATTGGCTGATTTAGTGGAAGAGCATCGCGAAGAGTTTGCCCTCTATGAATGTTTGGATGTTGGTAAACCCATCAGCAATGCGTTTTATGATGACATAGGTCGAGCCACTGGTTCACTCCGTGGGGCGGCACATAGTGCAGACCAGCTATTACACCCCTCCGGTTCCGACGGCCCATCTTTTGTCTACCATCAGCGAGGCCCTCTTGGTGTTGTCGCGGGCATAGCAGGCTGGAACTACCCACTGGCGATGGCCTGCCAGAAGGTGGCCCCAGCGCTGGTTATGGGTAATAGCATTGTCATAAAACCCTCAGAATTTACCTCACTCTCAACCTGTCGTTTGGCCGAATTGGCAATAGAAGCTGGCGTGCCGGCGGGCGTATTTAATGTGGTACACGGGACCGGCGCGATTGTGGGTGATCGACTCGCCAGACACAACGACGTGAGCTTGTTGGCCTTTGTCGGCAGTTCCGCCACGGGTAAACGTTTGATGAAGGCGTCGGCAGAATCAAACATGAAACGCCTCATACTAGAATGTGGCGGCAAGTCACCGTATTTAGTTTTTGATGACTGTCCCGACGACCTCGATTTTATCGCTGCCGATATTGTTGAGGCGGCTTTTCCGAATCAAGGCGCGCTCTGCATTGCCGGTACTCGTTTATTGTTACAAGAAAATATGCGCGACAAGCTGCTGCCCAAAATCATTGAGCACACAAAGAAATTGAAGCCCTCCGACCCATTGGATCTCAACACCACCTTTGGGGCGCTCATCAATCAAGGGCATCTTGAAAAAGTAGAGGCCTATATTCAAACCGGCCAAGACCAAGGTGCCACATTACTCTGTGGTGGCGAGCGAGTGAACGCCGAGAGCGGGGGTTACTATTTAACACCAGCCTTGTTGGATCAAGTACAAGCCGATCATAAAGTCGCGCAGGAAGAAATTTTTGGCCCGGTGCTTTCCATACTCACGTTTAAAGATGAAGCTGAATCGGTGAAACTGGCCAACGACAGCGACTTTGGTTTGGCCGCTTATTTAGCGACGACAGATGTGGGTCGTATTCACCGCATGGGTAAGAAAATTCAAGCCGGGCTTATGATGGTGTTTAGTACCAGCAATTTAATGGGCGGATCTGTACCAATTTATTCCGAGGCACAAAAACAATCGGGGTCCAGCGTGTTTGGCGGCCTTGAGGGCTTGAAGGCCTATAGCGCGGGTACGACGGTGCATTTGTTTCATGATTGATACTCTATTCAACACCTCCGCACTCAACAGTCTTTTACAAGAGGCTGTTGATTATAAAATACGATTCGTGATTCCAATGAGTCATAACACTTGTTCCACTTACTCATTGAAATCTTTATCTCCATTACAGCAATACCCATCATCATAGGTTAATATAACGCTAATCAAAAAAACAAAAGCGGA
>Ga0115562_1003507_pt1 | contig 10451 bp, 8 predicted proteins | sample COGITO_mtgs_1105_6_FD_87200 | JGI IMG/M metagenome (GOLD analysis project Ga0115562, IMG submission 87200) | Pelagic marine microbial communities from North Sea - COGITO_mtgs_110516 | ecosystem: Environmental > Aquatic > Marine > Epipelagic | place: Germany:Helgoland, sampling site Kabeltonne...
AAGGCCGAGATTGCGGGTTTCCGCAAAACATTCAAAGCCTCCAACGCAGACATGCAAACCTCCGCCGCCTTCCCGATGATGCCCGAACGCATCCTCGCGGACACGCGTACGGCCCTGCCTGACGACGCGATAATCACCACTGATGTGGGTTGGAATAAGAACGGCGTGGGGCAGCAGTTCGACATTCTCACACCTGGTTCGATCCTGACGCCGGGGGGCTTTGCCACCATGGGCTTTGGCCCGCCTGCGGCCATCGGAGCGAAATTAGCAGCACCGGACCGCGTGGTGCTGTCACTGGTGGGTGACGGTGGGTTCGGGCAAAACCCTTCGATGCTCGCCACGGCGGTGGAACTGAACCTTGGCATCGTGTGGCTGGTGATGAACAACAACGCGTTCGGCACCATCGCCGGGCTGCAAATGGCGCATTATGGCCTGACCTATGGCACGACGTTTCCAGGCAGCGCGGCTGCGCCTACAAATGGGCCGGGCTATGCGGAAATCGCGCGGGCCTACGGCGCCGAAGGTGTCCGCATTTCGTCGGCTGATGAATTGCTGCCCGCCCTGCAAGCGGCCATTGCCAGCGGCAAGCCTACGGTGTTGGATGTTCCTATGATCAACAACCCGACGCCCACAACGGGACATTGGAACATCCTTGATATCTATTCACCTGACAAAGACGTCAGCCACGTTTCGACCTGATAGAGAACACCCAATGAAAAACCCCCAAAACCAGTTCAAAGCAGGTTTGAAGACGCGGCAAACCCAACTAGGAATCTGGAACACTATCGGTGGCAACACCGTGCCTGAACTATTGGGCGGCGCTGGATTTGATTGGGTGCTGGTCGACTGTGAACATGCTGCCATCGAAACGATTGAGGTGCTGCCCGCACTTCAGGCCATCGGGCAGCATCCCGAAACTTCTGCAGTCGTGCGGGTGGCGTCCAATGATGCGACCTTGTTCAAGCGGGTCCTCGATATGGGTACGCAAACGGTCATGGTGCCCTACGTGCAAACAGCGCAAGAAGCCGCCGACGCTGTTCACGCGATGCGCTACGGCCCGAGTGGCATGCGCGGTATGGCAGGCATGACCCGCGCCACGCGCTACGGCAAGGTTGATGATTATTTCACCACGGCCGAGGACGAATTGTGCCTGATCGTTCAGGTGGAAACTCTGACGGGGCTGAAAAACCTTGATGCAATTGCCAAGACCGACGGTGTGGATGGGGTGTTCATTGGCCCTGCGGACCTCAGCGCGAGCATGGGGCTGCGTGGGCAAATGACACATCCTGATGTGGACACCGCGGTCAGCACAGCAATCACGCGGTTGGTCGAAATGGATGTGCCTGCGGGTGTCATGGCGCTCGATCCCGACGTGGCAGGCCAGTACTTGGCCCTTGGCGCGTCATTTGTGGCCGTGGCTGTGGATCTGGTGCTGATTGCGGGGGCTGTTGCAGACATGCGTAAACGGTTCACGTGAAATCGAGCGGCAATTAACCGGCACATAAATCGTCTGCCAACCCTAGACGAGTATGTATTGCCCAAACCTGTTTCTGCAGCAGCGGACGCTATTGTCCGATCAACCGCCGAGCGTTCCAAACCTTGTGGTTTTGAGTGAGCGTAGGAATTAGAGCACGAGATATGATTTGCTGCCAATGCTCAGCGAACCCATGTACCAGTACAGTGCTGACGATGGAGTTTAGCACAGTTACGAATGGCCGATTGTTCGCTACATCGCTTGGTTGGTAAATCTGCACTTGTAGCATTTCCCATGCTGCGAGCGCACGCAGCGGGGAAATCGAGTGTCCAGAACGGGCTCAAACCTGCAATTCGCTTCGCACAACGTCGTCAACTGCCTTCCACCAATCCTCACCAATGCGGCGGGCGCTGATCCGCCAGAGGGACAGTGCCACCTGCTTCCATTTCGCGCCCTGCTTCACGCTCCATCAACATTGCCAGCCGCCGGGTGGCCACAGCCAGTTCAGTCTCTTGCCGTGCGACAATATCGGACAGTTCCTCAACCGAGCGGGTGAGGTGGGCGATTTGTTCTTCAAGGTGCGTCAAATCCGTCATGCGCAGTCTCTAACCCAATTGCATGACCGGTGAAAGTGACGACTGCATTGCCCCTGTCACATTGGCGGGTTAAACGGCGCGAGACAAATACGCGACCAGCAGGATTGAACCCAATGGCCAAGATCAAAAAGCAGCCCCGCCCCAAGGCACAGACGCCTAAGGGTTTTCAGGATTACTTCGGCGCTGATGTGACAGCACGTGCCGAGATGCTGAACACGATCGCGGGTGTCTATCATCGCTATGGGTTTGATGCACTTGAGACGTCGGCCGTGGAAACGGTCGAGGCGCTGGGCAAATTCCTGCCTGACGTGGACCGCCCGAACGAAGGTGTGTTTGCATGGGAAGAGGATAACGACTGGCTGGCGCTGCGCTATGATCTGACGGCACCACTGGCGCGGGTTGCGGCCCAATATCGCAATGACCTGCCGTCCCCATATCGCCGCTATGCCATGGGCCCGGTTTGGCGCAACGAAAAGCCCGGACCGGGGCGGTTTCGCCAGTTTTATCAATGCGATGCAGATACGGTTGGGGCGAGCTCCGTTGCCGCTGATGCCGAGATTTGCGCGATGCTGTCGGACACTCTGGAAGCCGTGGGGATTGACCGTGGCGACTATGTGATCCGGGTCAATAACCGCAAGGTGCTTAACGGCGTGATGGAAGTGGCAGGGCTGTCCGGCGACGACAATGAGGCCGAGCGCGGGATTGTGTTGCGCGCGATTGATAAGCTGGATCGTTTGGGAACGGACGGCGTGCGTGCTCTGTTAGGTGAAGGCCGCAAAGATGCCAGTGGTGATTTTACCAAAGGTGCTGGACTGGCGGATGAACAAGCCGAAGTCGTCATGGGCTTTATGGTCGCCAAGCGTGATACAGGCGCAGAGACGGTTGCGCGTTTGCGTGAGCTTGTGACCGGTTCCGCTGTGGGTCTTGATGGGGCCGCTGAGCTAGAAACCATTGCCGCGTTGTTGGATGCTCAGGGCTACGGCCCTGATCGCATCATAATCGACCCTTCCGTTGTCCGTGGCCTCGGCTATTACACTGGCCCCGTCTATGAGGCGGAACTGACCTTTGAAGTGACCGACGAAAAGGGGCGACCGCGCAACTTTGGTTCTGTCGCGGGTGGTGGTCGTTATGACGATCTGGTCAAACGGTTCACCGGGCAAGAAGTTCCTGCCACGGGTGTCTCAATCGGTGTCGATCGTTTGCTGGCAGCGCTGCGTGCCAAAGGTGGAATGGATCAGACTGCCGTTGGCCCTGTTGTCGTGACCGTTATGGATCGCGACCGCATGTCCGACTATCAAACGATGGTCGCTGAACTGCGCAACGCAGGCATTCGCGCCGAGGTTTATCTGGGTAACCCCAAGAATTTCGGCAATCAGTTGAAGTATGCAGACAAGCGTCATTCTCCCGTCGCGATCATCGCGGGTAGCGATGAATTCGATAAAGGCATTGTGCAGATCAAGGACCTGATCCTTGGTGCCGAGATTGCCAAGAACGCGACACTGGAAGAATGGAAAGACCGCCCTAGCCAGTACGAGGTTCCGCGCAACCAGATGCTTGCAAAGGTGCGTGAAATTCTGGACACGCAAAGCTGATGCCAACTTCACCCGAAACACTGACCGAAGCGCGCCGCTTACGCGATCTCTTTGCCGCCAAAGGCGCGCAGGTCGTGAAGGCCGATGTGCTGCAATCGGCAGACACGCTGCTTGATCTCTATGGCGAGGATATCCGCGCGCGCGCTTATCTGACGTCTGACCCCTTGCGCGGTGAAATGGTGCTGCGCCCTGACTTCACCGTGCCTGTCGTGCAAATGCACATGGAAACCCAAGCTGACCCTGCCCGCTATACCTATTCCGGCAAGGTGTTCCGCAAGCAGGAAGCTGACGAAACCCGCGCTAATGAATTTGTGCAGGTGGGTTATGAGGTCTTTGACGGCCAAAACCCAGCAGGCGCCGATGCCGAGGTTTTTGCCGCAATTGCTGAAGGGTTGGCCGGTCTGCCAGTGCGCGCAGCGACCGGCGATATTGGCGTGCTGATGGCCGCCGTGCGCGGGTTGCGGACCACGGACGCGCGCAAGGCTGCCCTGTTACGCCATATCTGGCGCCCGACGCGGTTTCGCGCCCTGATGAAACGCTTTGGCTGCGCGACTATGCCTGCGGCACGTAAGGCATTGTTGGCGGCCTCGGACCCGTTTGCGGCGGCTGGCCCCGACATTGGTTTACGCAGCCGTGCAGAGGTACAGGCCCGCATTGATGCGCTGCGTTCAGATTCGGCGGCAGACCCGATAGCGGCAGAAGAGATTGCGCTGATTGATGCTATTCTGGGGCTGCGCGAGACGGCACCGAATGTGCTGAGCGCCTTGCGCGATATTGCGGTCGATATGCCTGCTATTGGTGATGCGGTTGCCACTATGGATGCGCGCTTGCAGGCTTTGTCGGATCGTGGCGTCGATGTCGCCAATCTTGAGTTTGAAGGCAGTTATGGCCGCACGTCCCTCGAATACTACGATGGATTTGTTTTCGGGTTCTACGCGACGGACCGCCCTGATCATCCGCCCGTGGCAACGGGCGGGCGGTATGATGCGCTCACGGCGCAGCTGGGGCAGGGCCGTGCGGTGCCTGCGGTGGGCGGTGTAATCCGCCCTGATCTGGCTTTGGGGTTGCGCTGATGCTGAAACTAGGTGTGCCCTCCAAGGGCCGATTGATGGAAAAGACCTTTGACTGGTTCGGCGCGCGCGGCATTGGCTTGCGCAAATCGGGCTCTGACCGGGAATATGCCGGTGCCGTTGACGGGATCGAAGGTGTCGAGTTGGTACTGCTGTCAGCGGGGGAAATCCCGCGCGAGCTGGCAGCAGGCAACATTCATCTGGGGGTCACCGGATCGGATCTGGTGCGCGAAAAGCTGGCCAATTGGAATGCGCGTGTAACCGAATTGGCCCCTATGGGCTTTGGCGGTGCTGATCTGATTGTGGCGGTGCCGCAGGCTTGGGTCGACGTAAGCACTTTGGATGATCTGGATGCCGCTGCCGCCGCGTTTCGCCGGACGCACGGTTTCAGGTTGCGGATCGCGACAAAATATCACCGTTTGGTCCGCGAATTCCTGCGCGAAAAAGGTGTTGCGGATTATCAGCTGGTGGATAGTCAGGGTGCCACAGAAGGCACAGTCAAGAATGAAACCGCCGAGGCGATTGCCGATATCACTTCAACCGGTGAGACACTGCGCGCGAATGGTTTGAAGATCCTGGACGATGGGTTGATCCACGCGTCACAGGCGACCCTGTTCCGTGGCACCCGCCGCGACTGGACCGACGAGCAGCGTGCAAAGCTCAAAGCGCTGGCTATGGTGCTGGACGTTTAGCAGGCGCCTTACTTACTGACCTGTTGTTTGTGACGCTACACCAGATCAAAATCCGGCGGCCGCAGCGCCGTCGCTGCATGCCCGCTCAAGCGCCGAAGGCTTGTGACGGGCGTTGCTGATACCATTTCCATCATCTGTGCCACTTACAGCTGCGGCTGCTGTCGCTGCCATACTGTAGGTGTGGACCTGCGTAATCCCTTTGAGGGCCTGTCGGCAAAGCGCGTGGATTACAAGATAATCAAGGTGACTTCCCAACAATCCGGCACCCTGTTCTTCGCCGCCCTCGGCATTTCGTTGACAGGCCTCAGCGTCGGTTGACAGGAAGGACCGGCATATCATGGGGCGGGCGTCATAGGCGCGACAACTGCGGGTTTCAGGGTCAAGAGCGGGGCAGGCCTCGGGGTGCCACTTGCGGCCGTCTGGTTGGCCTGCGAGCGGTTGAGCGGCGGTGTACAGTTGTTCCGCCTCAAACGCTGTTATGACACCGCCTTCGCCCCCTGATAAGATACAGCAAAAGGCACAGCCTTGCGCGCATGCGGCGTTGCGCACTGCATCGGGTGGCGTCTTGAGGAGTTCATCTCGGACAGCGTGGCCAAGACGCCATGCGGCTTGCCCGCTGGCCATCTCGGCGATGACGTCTTTCGCGGACATTCCGTAGGACTGCGCGGTTTGCAGGTAGGAGGTGAGGATGCGTTTGCCGCGGGTTTCCAGCGCCTTCCCAACGCCCTTGACCTTGGCCTTGGCTACACGGTTCGCCAGATCGCCGACAGTTAGCGCCGCAGCCTTGTCGCCCTTTTGGGCCAACCTACGCGCCGCGCGCGAGGATGCTGGTTTCATAGCGGGTCGTCCTTAATCACATTCGGTTTGAGCGGACTATAATGGGCCAAAACCGGCCGTCCAGTGGTCAGGTCTTCAATCCATCGCGTAGAAAACGCCGCAAGATCTTACCTGATGCAGATTTGGGGATTTCATCGACAAAATGCACCTCATGGACCTGTTTGTAGTGGGCAAGCTGCGCGTCGATGTGCGCTTTGATCGCCTCTTCATCTGGGGCGGGGTCGCCGGTTACAACGAATGCGATTGGCAGCTCGCCAGCCTCTTCATCGGGGCGCCCAATGACAGCGGCGTCAGTGATGCCTTCCATCGCGACGAGTGTGGCTTCCAATTCAGCCGGGGCCACTTGAAAGCCTTTGTATTTGATCAGCTCTTTGAGGCGATCGGTGATAAACAGATAGCCGTCTGTATCGATCTTGCCGATGTCGCCTGTGCGCAGCCAGCCATCGCTGGTGATCGTTTCTGTGGTTGCTTTGGCATTGTTCAGGTAACCTTGCATGATCTGCGGACCCTTGACCCAGATTTCACCCTCTTCGCCTGCAGGCAAATCTGCCCCACTCTCAATATCCACGATCCGACAGAACGTATTCGGTGTTGCAACACCTGCGGCCCCAGATTTTGGCGCTTTGCGAGGCACAACATGTGACACGGGGCTCAGCTCGGTCATCCCGAACCCCTGCAGTGCCGTACAATTCAGGCGTCCAGCAATTGCGTCTGTTAGCTCCGGACCAGAAGGGGCTGCGGCAATGAAGACCATTTCTAGCGATGACAAATCATAGTTGTCGACGAGTGGATGTTTGGCCAATGCCAATGCCACGGGTGGGACAACCCACATGCGCTGCGCCTTATTATCTTGGCTGATCTGTAGGAACATGGGCAAATCAAAGCGCGGCATTGTTACCAGCGCGCCACCACCTGCGAGGTGGATATTCATCAGTACGGTCATTCCGTAGATGTGAAAAAACGGAAGGAAGGCCGCGGTGATTTCACCGGGCTGAAAATCTGCTGCAACGATGGTTTGATCGAGGTTGATCACGAGATTGCGGTGCGACAGCATCACACCTTTCGGCAAACCGGTCGTGCCGGAAGAATAGGGCAAAACGACGGTGAAACTATCGAGATCGACAGGCACCTGTTCCGCAATTGGGTTGCCAAAGAGAGCCGCGTATTCCGGCATGCCAATCGCAATGACGGGAATGTCACCAGCTCCTTCGGTTGCTGTCTCCATAAAGTCGGGGATCGTTATAAGAAGCTCAGCGCCGGCATCGGCCAATTGATGCGCGACTTCATTTGCGGTGTAGGTGGGGTTGAGTGTCGTAATGGTCCCGCCGCCCCAAGCGACAGCATGAAAAACAACACAGTATTCGGGTATATTGGGCGCCATAATCGCCACGGTATGACCTGCACCAAAACCTGCTGCAGTCAGCCCACCAGCCATGCGTTTGACCTGCTCCATGAAATCTCCGGCAGTCATAGTGCGCCCACTCGGCCCGTCTGTCAGAACAACTTGTTCTACGCGGTTTTCAAGACCCTGAAACACGCGTTCAGTGATCGACAGATCTGTTGTCGGCACATCTGGATAGGGACTGGTGAAAATGGTCATGATGGTTCCTCCTGAACGCAATCATGGCACAGGGTGTTCCGTCTGCCTAGCGTACACCAATGGCGGCCAGAGCTTTGGAAAGCTCCGGTGGCAGTGCTTCTTCGTCTTGGCGTCCATCAGGCAAATCGCGCGGGGCGTCAGCCACCGGCAGATAGCGCCACCCCTGAAAGGCGCGCTTTGGCGTCGCTTCAACGCGGATCAGACCGGGCCGGCAGGTGATCGCACAGCGGCGGATTTCGTCCGCGCCAATGTACTCATCAAGCCGTAGAATAGGCTGGCGACATAGGATGACACCCTTGATGACCCAAAAGATCGAGCCACCGTTGAGAATTTCGTCGCTGCGTTTGGGCCACATGCGGGTGATGTGGCGCGGCAGCCCGTCTTCGGACTGCGCGCGCTTTGTCGCTTGCCATGCTGCAAGGCCGGCCACGTCTTCGGTGCCAACAGACAGTTTCAGCATATGCACAGTTTTCGACATCAATCCCCCCCGGGATAGAGAACAGATAAGGCGGACATCGCACTAATCAATGACACTCGCAAGAAAGGTTTATGTAGTGCGGCAGTTGAGTTCAAACACTATATGTGGTATGCATTTTATCTGCGGCGATATTGCCCCATTTCGCCATTTCAAAGTTACATCCCACCCCGTAAGATGCAGACCTTGCCTGCCACCAATAGGAGATTCCCTGCCATGACTGCCTTCACAGCCCCAATTGCCGAACAGATTTGGGATATGAAGTATCGCTTCAAAGCGGCAGATGGCACGCCGATTGATGAAACAATCGAGGATACCTGGCGCCGGATTGCAGGGTCGTTGGCTGCGGTCGAGGACGATCCAAAGGCATGGGAGGGCAAATTCTATGACGCCCTGTCTGATTTCAAATATCTCCCAGCAGGACGGATCACAGCAGGTGCGGGGACCGCGCGGTCAGTGACGCTTTTCAACTGCTTTGTGATGGGTACGGTGCCGGACAGCATGGGCGGTATCTTTGATATGCTCAAAGAAGCGGCGCTGACGATGCAGCAAGGCGGCGGCATCGGATATGATTTTTCAACAATTCGCCCCAAGGGCGCGGATGTAAAAGGCGTGGCGGCAGACGCATCAGGGCCGCTGTCCTTCATGGATGTGTGGGATGCGATGTGCCGCACGATCATGTCTGCGGGCTCGCGCCGCGGTGCCATGATGGCCACGATGCGTTGCGATCATCCGGACGTTGAGGGTTTCATCACAGCTAAATCTGACCCTGCACGTTTACGTATGTTCAACATGTCTGTGCTGATCACTGATCCATTTATGGACGCGGTCAAGGCGGATGCATCGTGGGACTTAGTCTTCGACGGCGAGGTCTACCGCACCGTGCAAGCCCGCGCTTTATGGGATGCGATTATGCGGTCTACCTATGACTATGCCGAACCCGGTGTGATTTTCATCGACCGGATCAACCAGATGAACAACCTCAACTACTGTGAAACGATCGCGGCGACCAATCCGTGTGGCGAGCAACCGCTGCCGCCTTACGGGGCGTGTTTGCTGGGATCTATAAACATGGCACGGTTGGTGAGCGACCCGTTTGAAAACGCCGCCGCATTGAATGAGGAAGCTCTGACCGAGCTTGTCGCGACCGCCGTGCGGATGATGGACAATGTCGTCGATGCCTCGCGGTTCCCGCTGGAGGCGCAACGGGCCGAGGCCAAGGCCAAGCGCCGGATCGGACTGGGGGTCACAGGTTTGGCCGATGCTTTGCTGATGGTCGGATTGCGCTACGGTTCTGAAGAGGCTGCCACACAAACCGACAAGTGGATGCACCAGATTGCGCGCGCCGCCTATCTGGCCTCTGTCGATCTGGCAAAGGAAAAAGGAGCGTTTCCGCTTTTTGATGCAGAGAAGTTTCTTGCGAGCGGCGCCATGCAAGACATGGACACAGATGTACGCAACGCCATCTCAAAGCACGGGATCCGCAACGCTTTGCTGACCTCAATCGCCCCGACGGGGACCATCAGCCTTTACGCAGGTAACGTTTCCTCAGGAATCGAACCTGTTTTTGCCTACGCTTATACCCGCAAAGTCCTGCAAAAAGATGGATCGCGGACCGAGGAAGAAGTCGTCGATTATGCCGTCCAGCTTTGGCGTGATCTGAAAGGCGATGCGCCTTTGCCAGATTATTTTGTCAACGCACAAACACTGGCACCTTTGGATCACGTACGCATGCAGGCGGCGGCGCAGAAATGGATCGATAGTTCGATTTCCAAAACGATCAACTGCCCCGAAGACATCAGCTTTGATGATTTCAAAGAGGTCTACATGGCGGCATGGGATCAAGGCTGCAAAGGCTGTACGACCTATAGACCAAACGATGTGACAGGCTCTGTTCTGTCAGTCTCATCGGAACAGAATGATCATCATCTTGCCGAAAAAACTCCCGCCGGAGGCTCCGGCGTTGATGGCGGAACAGCGTTCCCATCCGAGGGCGAAGTGGTCTATATGTCCGAACCGCTCGACCGTCCGCAAGAACTCGAAGGAGCGACATACAAGCTCAAGTGGCCCGATAGCGAGCATGCCATCTATATTACCGTGAACGACCTAGTAATC
>Ga0115562_1003508_pt1 | contig 10450 bp, 7 predicted proteins | sample COGITO_mtgs_1105_6_FD_87200 | JGI IMG/M metagenome (GOLD analysis project Ga0115562, IMG submission 87200) | Pelagic marine microbial communities from North Sea - COGITO_mtgs_110516 | ecosystem: Environmental > Aquatic > Marine > Epipelagic | place: Germany:Helgoland, sampling site Kabeltonne...
TAAGCCGCATAGTTGGCAAGATCTGGGTCTTCATGGGTACCCGCTTTTCGGTGATGCTCCAAGTGGCCCGCCGCATAACTGGGCAAATCGCCCAGGGTTGGCAACGCACAAAGCCATTGACCTACCCAGCGATTCCACGCCGACGTTGCAAACAGTGAGCCATGGCCCGCCTCGTGCATGAGAACCGCCAAGCCCAATTGACGCCCGGGTAAAAGCACCACAACGAGCAAGGATGTGAGTATGCCTGGATAGCTAGCCGCCAGACCCAGCAGCAAAAAAATCAAGCTCCAGGTTTGTGCTACCAGCCAAAAACCCGCCAGATCACTGGACTTTGTCAGCGCTAACCGCTCTTCAGCAGACAGTATTTGGCTGGGCTTTATCGGTGTTGTAGGGCAATCATTCTGCAGAGCTTTGGCCGACATCTGAAGACCTTTAAATGTAAATATAGTGTGCTGGCCTATGGTCCCATAAAAAACCAAAAACGCCACATTGTTATCGCCAGTGTAAGTCTGACGCACTCAAATGACGATAGAAACTAGGCCAGCAAGAAGCTAAGACAAATTTTGTTGAGATCGCAGCATACTGTTCCCCACGTTTACCGGGCTTAGCTGTCATATCGACGGCCTCTGTAGCTAAGACGTTAACAGCAGTGCAACAAGGCGCACTCAACAAGTATTTAGTGATGGCTCATTTCATGAAGACTTGCGATAATTTGCGCAGACCCGGCACTGCGGTCGTTAGCAATACGATCGCATCAAGGTCTGACCTACACTAAGGGACTTTTGACCTTCGTTTGCCATGATGCCGTACAGCAATGCGGAAAAACCTCGGGAATTTAATTATGCGTCACATCGCTAAAATCTTTGTTTGCAGCGCAATGACTGGGTTACTCATAGGCTGCGCATCCACAGAGGAGCAAGCCAAAAAAGCGTTAGACGAAACCGGACAGGTACCTCGCAATGCAAACTATAAAGACGTCACGCAGTATCCGGGTAATGTCACCTGTGGCAAATATCTCGCCACAGATTATCAGGGGTTTCCCATTTACAAGGATTTTGTCGTCCTAGACACCGTCGCCAATCTCCGGCCATTAGCCATGGACGTCAAAATTTATTGCAGCGAAAACCCAAAGGCAGCGCTGGATGCAGAACTCGCTATTGACTATGACATTCAAAAATTACAGGTAGACAGTATTCTCGCTGACTTAAGATTGCTAGCCGAGCCGCTAGAGGCTTACATCAGTGACAACACTTCATTCCCATGGACCGAACAAGGGCTTCAAGCCCTGGTAGAGCGCGCAACAATAGGGAACCCCCCAAGGACCTTCCCGGAGGGCGGTTACATTAGTGCAATCCCAACCGACCCCTGGGGCAGAGACTATGATTATGCCTGTGAACCTTTTGCCGGGGTCCGCATCCCGTATGAACTTCAATCTCTAGGTGCTGACGGAACAGTGGGTGGCGCTGGTGAAAATGCTGACATCAAGCATATTTACCTGCCCTACTTCGACCACATCAATAATCTGTAAGCCCAGTGAATGGCCTTTTGGCAATTAGAGCGGAAATACTTTGGGCAAAAGCAGCAGGACGACCGTGCTGTAAACTAGGGTAACGGGCAGCCCGTATCGAAAATAATCTGCACGCTGGTAGCTTCCCAGGTTTTGCACCATTAGGTTCGTGGTATAGCCAAAAGGAGTCAGGAAGGAGGCGCTGGCGCCAAAGGCAATTGCCATAACAAAGGGCATGGGGTCGACACCACTTGAGAGCGCCAGCGTCCAAGCCACTGGAAACATGAGCGCAGCGGCTGCATTGTTCGTCATTAATTCCGTGAGGAATACGGTGAATAAATAGACCGCGATCAGCGTATATAAAGGATCAATATGCGTGATCAGTGGGGCCGCCCAGGTCGCCGCTGCAGCCACAGCACCCGTATCCTGCAGGCCTTGAGCAACCGTGAGAGCCGAGGCAACAATAATCCACATCTCAAAGGGGAAGCGCCGCCGTAAGTCGGCCCCATTCACAACACCCAGCACCAAAAATACCGCTAACAGAAAGGCGAGCCCTTTCACTAGGGCGAGTACTCCCATCGCGGCCAAAGTAATCACTGCGACGACCGCCGCTGTTATAAAAATGCTGGCAGACAAGGGTAGCCGCAGGGTATCGACTGCGGAATTGACGACCAAAAAATTTCGACCCAAATTCATGCGCTGAGCGAAGTCAGGGCCGACGGCCAAGGCGAGGTAGTCCCCCGGCTGTAGGGTAATACCCCCTAATTTTCCAGAAAGCTGCGCACCATCCCGACGCAAGCCCACCACCGCGGCATCGAAACGCGCTCTGAAACTTGACTCTTTTATGGTTTGGCCAGCGACAGCCGCATTAGGCAACAAGATAACTTCGGTCATATTGTCACTCAGCAAGCCTTCCTCAATAGCAAATAGTTGTAGACCATGGAACGTGGAGAGCAAGCCTACGCGACTGACATCCCCCGAAAAAATAAGCCGATCCCCCGCCTCAATACGCTGTGTAGGCGCGACAGGCGAAAGCATTTCAGCGCCTCGGGCAATCTCTACCAAAAACAGATCGTCCAAGTCGCGCAGCCCATTCTCTAAAATACTTCGCCCAATGAGCTTAGATTCGGGCAGTACTTCTGCCTCTATCAAATGCTCGTTTATCTCAAGCGCAGCCTGATCGTACTTCGGCAGTCGGTGACGAAATAGCACCATGAAAATAATGCCGCCAATCGCTGCGGGCAAAGCCACCGGTAAAAATGCAAAAAAATCGATACCCTGCCCCGAGGCCTCTTGCAAAAAGCTACTCACGATCAGGTTGGTAGAGGTGCCAATGAGCGTCAGCGTACCCCCTAAAATAGCCGCGTATGAAAGAGGCAATAAGAGTTGGCTAGGGGCATGAATCCGTGATCGTCTTAGCACTCCAGCAAGGGTGGCCACCACCGCCGTGTTGTTGACAAAAGCTGAAAAGATCGCGGTCACAAGGGATAGTCGCAGCAAAGACCCTGCCAGAGACGGTACGAGCATGCGCCGGGAGAGTATTAACAGCCAAGGCAAACGTTCAAAGCCGACAGAAATTAGCATTAGCAGCACAAGGGTAACCAACCCTTCATTGGTCGCTTTAGCTAGGACCGTATTAATGTCGACCAGCCCCATCAGCAAACAGGCCAGCAAGGCACTGCCAAAAACCCAGGGCGCCGACCAACGTGTCACCAAAAGAGTAGTGACTAGCCAGACGACAACCATCATGATTAGGCTAATATCCAACAAAATTTTTAGATGTCCGCGGGTTTTAGAGATGTCAGAATACGCATTTACCGCACAAATCGACAGTGGCGCATAGCGGCACTAATACTAAAGCATTAGCTGTAGACGTCACGCCTAAAGGGGTGTGGGTCAGGCTTTGTTAGAATCCCTACATCAAGACTCATTAGACACTATGACACGGAGAGTAACCTCATGATTGGATACGTCACCTTAGGCGTCAAAAATCTCGACGCCGCCAAGGCTTTTTACGCAGAACTACTGGGCGAAATGGGCGCCTCCACCCTGCTTGAAATGGACAGAATCGCATTTTTTGGCAAAGACATGACCAACCCCATGCTCGCCGTGTGCGTACCGTATAACGAAAATGACCCACATCCGGGCAACGGCAACATGGTGGCGTTTAATCCGGGCAGCAAAGAAGCCTGCGACGCCCTTTATCAGAAAGCTCTAGCACTGGGTGCGACCTGCGACGGAGAGCCCGGGCAACGCATACCTGACATGTTTTATGGCGCCTACGTTCACGATCCCGATGGCAACAAGCTCTGCTTTTTTCAATTTGGCTAATACCACTAACCGTTACTGTCTGGAGCACGGAGGCGCCGTGTTCTAGGCAGGACAAGTTTTCTTATCTAAAAGACAGGAAATATCAATGCGCTCCCTGTTAACCCTGTTCACTGTGTTGCTCACTACCCATGCTGGGTGGGTACTCGCCCACAGTCAAAATGATGTTGTCACCATGTATAACGGCGACCATATTACCGGCGAGATCAGGGGCTTAGATAATGGTGATCTCAAAATAAAACCGGGCTACTCGGCCGTGATTGCACTGGAGCTGCAGAACATCGCCTCCATAGATTCCAATTATAATTACGAGATTCTGACGGAAAACAATGAAAGGCTTTACGGCAATATTTCGAGCACCGACAAAAAAGGCGAATTGCAGTTTACGAGTATCGCCAGCGACAAGGTGATACCCCTGCTGCAGATCACTGAAATAAGGCCTATCGAGGAAAGTTTTTCTGATCGTCTCAATTACACCCTGGGCGCAAATTTCAACATTGAACCCGACCTACAAACCTACAAGATTGAAGGGACCGTTAGTTATGCTTCAAAGCGCGGTCAGACATCCGCGCGAGCGAATATCTTACGCTCCAACTATCGAGCAATAAATGAAGACGGTGACTATGAAGACAACGGGGCGCAAACGTCAGGGTTGTTTAAGTTAGAAAACGAACGCTGGTCAAATTATAGGGATGATTACTACCGCAGTTTCTCCAGCCAATACGATTACAACGATCAACTCAATAACTTTGGCCGGATCTCGCTCGGTTCGGGTTTAGGACGGTATTTTATCGATAGTGCCGGGATGCGATTCAGCACCTTAATCGGGCTTCAGGGTATTTCAGAACGCAGTAAAGTCGAGGCGAACCCCGATATAAATAGCCAAACCTTTCAGGCCTTCAACTGTGTCGACGGTGTGTTCGACGAGAACTGCTTCGGCGATACAGATCTTGTCAAAAAGACCGATTACTCGGCTGAGGCGTTTCTGACGGGCTCATTCCTGATGTACAGCCTAACGAACGTGGATCTAGACGTAAATATTACGGGCAGCGTTTACCCTTCTCTGACCGAGGATGACCGCTTGCGAGCCCGACTTGAGGCGGCAGTAAAGTGGGAAGTCATTGGTGATCTCAACGTCAAACTGAGTTTGACCTCCGATTACGATTCCGGAAAGGAAAGTGCCAACGAGCTGGACTCATTAGCCGTAAAAACTTTGGACTACAGTATATTACTGGGTCTGGAATGGGCGCCCTAAGTAGACGCCGCGGTGCCATCACCTGTCTCATGATGAAAATGGTGCAAGTCGCGCTGTGGAAAAGGAATGGTAATACCGGCCCTATCAAACGCGAGCTTAACTTCACGGTGTAACGTCCAGTACGTCGGCCAGTAGTCTGCCGTTTTCACCCAGGGCCGCACAACAAAATCAATGGAGCTTTCCCCGTGCCGGTGTACTCTAATCACAGTCTCTGGCTCTGGGAGTATTGCCGGAATTTGCGCCAACACCTCAGCTAACACCTGTTCGGCCTGCTCAATACTGTCGCTGTAGCTGATACAAAACTCGGTATCGACGCGACGCATTTCTTGGCTGGTGTAATTGCGAATCACATCGCCCCATATTTTACTATTGGGGACAATCAGACTTTTGTTGTCGGTGGTGGTAATGGTTGTCGATACTAGGTTCATGCGCCGAACGGTGCCCTCGACTCCTGCTACAGCAATAAAGTCTCCCACATCAAAGGGCCGATAAGCCAAAATCATGCCCCCCGCCGCAAAGTTACTGAGCGTCTCCTGCAGGGCAAAACCCAAGATAAATCCCGCGACGCCCAAGCCCGCCAGCATGGGCGCCAAAGAAATACCCACCTGTGACAGGGCAATAAGAAAACCGGCTGCCATGACACCGCCGCCAATCATTGAGACAGAAACATCTCTCAAAAGCTGCGACATGCCGCCGGGTCGCTTATCGAGAGTGCGCTGTGCAAATCGCCGTGAAACTCGACTGATGAATCGGGCAAGAAACACGATGCCAAGGAACACCAAAATGCGTAGTAGGGCATCGGGGCCCTGAGAGGTAAACCACCGAGTGATCCTATTATAAATATCGTCGACAACAACATTGAACACGTCGATATCCACCATTTGCAGAGAAATCGCCGTTTGCTCCTCAATGATAGCTCGCTTGAGCCGCGTAGTATCGAGATCCACACGCTGCATTTGAGATGCAATACGTCCCAATCGGTCCACGTCTAAAGTAAGAAGCTGTTCGACCCGCAACAACGCCTCTTTTAAGGTCGCGTCAGAAGAAGCCAGTTTTAGTCGGGTTTGCAGGGCTTTTCGTTGCGCTTTCAAGAGCTGCAAGGATCCAAGCCGCTCATCTGCGTAGTGCAACAAGCTTCGATTGGCTAGCTTTTCCAAAGTACCTGCCGGAAAGTTCAGTGCGGCACGGACGTCCACTACATCGATCATGCGCTCTAGGTAGCTAATTCGCTGCTCGTTCATACTGTCGAGCTGCGAGAGCAACAGTGCTCTATCTGAGCCACTCAGCGCCTCTAACTCCACATATTTCACGGCAATACGCGACTCAAGAATCGCAAATCGGCGGCCAAACCCATCATCGAGCTGCTGATTACGTAACGCCAGTCTTGCGGCAAGTTCGCCGCGCTCAGGAGCATCGTTACCCAGCTTCAAGATACGCTCTGCGATTTTGTTAACTTGCTTTAGTACATCGAGGGATTCCTCATCGAGGTAAAAGCGCAGTGCATCTTCGAGCGCACCTTCAACATCGCCGGCCTCCTCCTCCGCCTGCCGGATGGCAAAGAAGCGCCCCTCGAGCTGATCAAGCTCATCCGTTACCGATAGGGTTTGTTGGGCTTCGGGATCGGTTGCATCCTGGCTCCAAAGCAAACCTGAAGCCATCAGAAAAATCAGTGCCGCACCCAAAGCAAAGGCATTGCTTTTTAAGCGATAGGCTTTATTCATGTACTGCTACTCCGGTTAATACGCCTCTGGGCCACATCGTTGGCAAGGCGAGTCAATATACCCTCTGTAGCAGCCCAATCAATGCAAGGATCCGTAATGCTTTGTCCGTAGGTCAGTGTGCCACCAGCCACTACGTTCTGGCGGCCCGCCTCTAAAAAGCTCTCGATCATGACGCCAATAATGGCGTCGTTCCCGCCCGCCACCTGCTGGCCAATATTGGCGAGAACTTCAAGCTGTCGCTCGGGCTGCTTACGGCTATTGGCGTGGCTCGCGTCAATCATTAAACGATCGGGCAAACCCGCCTTACTCAGCAGCGCTCGCGCGTCGTCGACCGCAAACATGTCATAATTGGGTTTGTGTCCACCTCTTAGAATCACATGACAATCTTCGTTACCCAATGTCTCGAAAATCGCAGACTGCCCCTCTTTCGTGACCGAAAGAAAATGATGAGATTGACGCGCAGCGCCAATGGCATCGACCGCCATCTGCACGTCACCATCTGTTCCGTTTTTAAACCCCACAGGGCATGACAGGCCCGAAGCTAACTCTCGATGAGTTTGACTTTCCGTGGTTCTGGCACCGATTGCACCCCAACTCACCAAGTCGGCTAAATACTGCGGCGATATCAGGTCGAGGTATTCGGTGCCCGTGGGCAGCCCCAGTCGATTGAGATCTACGAGTAATTGTCGCGCCAAACGCAGCCCTTTGTTGATCTGAAAAGAATCGTCTAAATCGGGATCATTGATTAACCCCTTCCAGCCCACCGTCGTTCTCGGTTTTTCAAAGTAAACCCGCATAACCACCAGCAAACAATCGCTCAACTTCTGTGCGAGTGGCTGGAGGCGCTTAGCGTAGTCAATAGCAGCGTCCACGTCGTGAATGCTGCAAGGGCCCACAACCACCACGAGGCGATCATCCTCGCCTGATAGCACGTTATGTATTGCCCCCCTTGATTGGGTAACGTGGGCGGCCACGGTCTCATCGAGGGGAATCTGAGTGAGGAGATCACTAGGCGCAGCTAACTCTTTGAGAGATGAAATACGGGTATCGTCGGTAATTGAAGGCATCAAATTTATAAACTCATGATTGAGCATCGGAAATAAAAGGGACTTGTCCATCGGCGAGAAGCTCGTCGATCATATCTCCGACTGCATTAGGTTGGACACAATGCGCGGCATACCATGTGTGCAAACAGCGGATCCGATCGGGCTCCTGAATGCCGCCAATACCGCGAGTCGTAAAAGCCGCCATCATACCAGAGGACTCAAGGAGTTTTCGTTCTGTTGGCGTCATAGTTGCCGCCCGGATCGCTTGGTGTTTTTCATGATCAAGCCGCATTGCAGCGCGTAATTCCGGCGAAGCATTAACCCGCTGTTGCAAACCAGCAATGCAGCCGGCAGCTTCCAAACGATCAATGGCTAAGCAAAGTGCCGGGTCAATCAACCAAAACACCGTGGGGAATGGCTTGCCATCAACCACAAGAGCAACCTGAATCACCCTAGGCCGGCCCTGCTCATCCCAAGCCACAATAGCTCTAAGCCCCCTGGGCTCACGGTCTAAACACTGCTGAATATAAGGGTGCCAGCGCTCTAAATCACTTTCACCTGCTGTCACTGGCTTTTTAAAATTGGTCATGACCCGTATATTAACACCGGCTAAAACACAGACGAAGATAAAGGTTTGACGCCGGCTGTCGGCACGAGTACGCTGCGCGCGTTAGGTGCCTGCCGACCCTCGCGGTCTGGGCAGGTTAAAAGGGAAACTGGTCAGAGATTTAGCATCGTCAATCCAGTGCTGCCCCCGCAACGGTAGGGAACTTTGTTCCAAGCCCGATACCTGCCTGACGTAACGTAAACCACAAAGCGGAGGGCTTTGCAGGGTGCGACTCCCCATTTGGCTGGAGCCCACACCTGTGCTGTCAAGACAGCGCCTCCGCCCACTGCAGGAGCTGCGCTATGTTTGGTCACACCGTTTATCGCCCCCTCATTTTATCTTTGCTTACTGGCGCACCAATGTTGGCTGCCTACGCCGATAGCACTGACACTGAAGCTCTTGAAGAAACTGTTATCGTCGCCTCGCGGGTTCCAACACCGCTGAGTCGAATTGGTGTCTCCGTGTCAGTTACCGACCGTGAGACGATAGAAATTTTGGGCTACAGCGATGTTGCTGACTTTCTCGACTTACAACCGGGTGTTTCAGTTACCCGGGATGGAGGCCCAGGAAAATCGGCATCCGTGCGAATTCGCGGCGAAGAAGGTTTCCGTACCCGGGTCGTTTTAGATGGGATCGATATCGCTGATCCTTCCTCGCCTCAAATAAGCCCTCGTATAGAACATCTGCTTTCTGAAGGGCTTCAGCGAATCGAGGTGCTCAGAGGCCCACAAGGGCTCGCCTATGGCGCCGATGCTGGCGGCGTCATTGCCATGACAACTCGTCAACCTGAAACAGGCGTCACGGCAAATGTTACCGCGGAAGGTGGTCAAAACGGTTACTCCAAATTAGGCGGTTTTATCGCAGGCGGGGCTGAGCGATTTCAAGGCTCACTATCCATTACCGACTTGAGCACCGACGGGTTCAATGCCCGGCCCTCTGACAACCAATTGCAAGACGACGATGGATACAGTAATACCACCATTCACGGCACTGCCTCATTGAGCTTAACCGATGCCCTCACGTTGACCGGTAGCGTGCACGATATCGACGGTGATAATGACTACGACGGCTGTTTTGACACCGCCACTTTTGCGCAAATTGGTGCCTGTACCGATACCTTTGATCAGTCAGCCGCGCGTATCACCGCGAGATTTCAAAATACCCTGATTGATTCATCACTGAGCTACGAGAAGTCTGAAATCGAAAGGGCTTTTTACAGCGCAGAAATCTTGTCCTTCGAAACAGAAGGTGAGCAGGAGGAAGTTTCCTGGATTGGCTCACTATCGCCCCAGTCAGGACAGCGGGTAACACTGGGATTCGACGCCGTTGATCAGTCCCTTACGGATGGCGGCAGCGAGCGCGGTCGGGACAACCTGGGGATTTGGGGAGAATATGACCTCGACGTGCTAGCGGGCGCCTTAACTGTTGGAGCGCGATGGGATGACAACGATGACTTTGGACAGCACACCTCCTGGCGAATCAGTCTACAACAGCAGCTTGCAGGCTCTGATCATCCTTTGATTGTCAGGGGCGCGGTTGGCACCGGCTTTCGTGCACCTAGCCTCTATGAAATAGCCTACAACGCGGGCCCGTTCAGCTATGCCCCCGCAGCCACCACTGCGCTTACCGAGGAAAAGAGCCAAGGGTGGGAGATCGGTTTTAGTTGGGGACAACCTGACCAACAACTAGAGATTACCTGGTTTGATCAGGAAATAGACAATGAGATTTACTTTGACATGGCCAGCTTCTCTGGCTACCTCCAAGGTACAGGTACAACGTCGTCTCAGGGCTTGGAGCTTTCTGGCGAAACCGCGTTTCTAACGCACTGGCGACTCCTAGCAAACATCACCTGGAATGAAACAGAATCCAACACGAAGCAGCAAAGACCTTATCGCCCCGAGTGGGCTGCTGCGAGCACTTTACTATGGCAAGACCGTTCGGTGGTTGCCACTCTCACAGCACGATTCACCCGTGACTCCGTGGATA
>Ga0115562_1003510_pt1 | contig 10446 bp, 5 predicted proteins | sample COGITO_mtgs_1105_6_FD_87200 | JGI IMG/M metagenome (GOLD analysis project Ga0115562, IMG submission 87200) | Pelagic marine microbial communities from North Sea - COGITO_mtgs_110516 | ecosystem: Environmental > Aquatic > Marine > Epipelagic | place: Germany:Helgoland, sampling site Kabeltonne...
CATGCGAAATAATTCATCCAAAGCGGCTTATAAAATCGCTCTGCATCCCACGGCTGCAGAAAACAGTGTAGGAGTTGTGAACTTAGTCATTCCTGGAGTTGAAACCTCTGAAACAGCTTTTAATATTAGAAATGTAGATATACCATCCACATACACTGCCGCTAAAATAGAGCGCTTAACGTTTAAAGGTACCGACTATTCTGCCAACTGTGGTGATACGTTTGATATTGATTACATCTATATTTTAACCAGTGCATCTTATAGTACCACTGAATTTTCAAAAGATCAATTTGCAATAAAAAATAACCCTGTTACAAATCTTATTGAAGTTGAAACGTTTAATGGACTTCCTGTTACGAACTTAAGTTTATATGACCTCTCAGGTCGTTTAGTTAAGACCGTCTCTAATGCTCCTTCATTAGATGTTAATGAACTTAATTCGGGACTATATTTATTAAACATTCAATCTAAATTAGGGCAAATGACTAAAAGAATTATTAAAAAATAAAACGTCGTTTAATTTTTGAAAAGGAAACTTGAAATATCAAGTTTCCTTTTTTTTATGCGAATATATGACTACGAACTCTAGTACAGCACACGAGCCCCATAAAGAACCTGGTTAAAATTAGGTTATAAACTCCTATTTTTTAAGGTTTGAAACAATACGTGGACATTCCTGTTTTAAAATAATAAAAATCTACTAATTAAGTATTTAAAATAAATTTCTTACATTCATAGGAGTAATTTGATGTTTAGCCCCCTAATCTTTTAAAACTATATGGTTATCAATTGTTCTAAAAAGTTTATTCTTTTTGTTTGTTTTTCGCTCATCTGTTTTCAAACAGTAGTTGGGCAATTTCGATTGTCTCAAATTTCTGGACCTGAGGGTTTGTCTCAAAACACCGTTCATAGCATCGTTCAAGATGATAATGGGTTTTTATGGATTGGTTCCTACGACGGAATCAATAAATATGATGGCTATTCGATGCAGTATTTTAAATACTCTAATTCTGACTATGGATTAAATAGTAATATCATAAAAAACCTTTTTGAAGATTCCGACCATAATATTTGGGCTGGAACCACTTCAGGTTTAAATCGGATTGATGCCATCACCTCTAAAGTGACGCACTTTTTTAATGACCCACCAACTATTGAATATTTTAATGATCTTGATAATAACCTTTACCAATCTGATCAAGGCTCGTTTTTCTTTAATTTGACAACAGGACTGACGGTGTTTGATGTCGATTCTTTGGGGAATTTAGGTTCCTGTAAAACACTTCAAGCTCCAAAGGACGTTAAAGCGATGCCAGAAAAAATAATTAAATCTACGAAATCGGGGCACTGGTTTTATACTCCTGAAAATCCTGTGAAGTTATTCAAAACATATATAAAAAATAGCCAAAACAATTTTGATGTAACGATGCAGCCAACGTCAATTGTAGATCCTTTTTTTGAGACTGGGTATATGATAGATATGATTGAAGATGCCAATAACACTCTATGGGTTCTTAGTAATAAGTTACAACTTTTATCCATTAAGCTCGACGATAACTTGCAAGTTATTGAGCAAAATAAAATTGATTTATTAAATGAGGATCAGGATTTTAATTTCTTAAATTTAACAAAAGTGATCATGCAATTTGACCAATCTAATCGTCTTTGGATTGGAGGAAATGGGTTGTTATTGAATTATGATATAAATTCGAAAAAAGTCATCGATTTGAAACAAACAAAGAATTTGAATGTTGATTTCAGCTTCAATCAAATCCAACATTTATTTATAGATCGTTCAAATATTCTTTGGCTAGGAACTTCCAATAAAGGTGTTTTTAAAATGGATTTAGAAAACACTAGCTTTTCTAATTCAATCGACTTCACTCGAAATTCGAAAACGTATTCATCTAAATTTAAAAACCACCCGATACAAGCTATGACAGAAGACCATCAAGGCAATCTATGGCTTGGACTTTATGAAGACGGTGGCCTAGGGTATATAAACGAAAGTACATTAAGGTCTACTTTATCAAATTCAGAATCTTCACAATGGGGTTTTAAGTTTTTAGACGCTTTTCGATCTGATAATATCAAACGGCTTATGACAGATCATCGCGGCGATGTATGGGTGGGAAGCCAAAAAGGATTGAATAAAGTGTCTTACAGCGCATCACTTGCTAAGCATGTAGTTTCTAACTTTAATGGAATTAAAAATCTTGATGGGCATCTCATTGATGACACGGTTTTTGCAATTGATGAAGATCGTTACCACAATATTTGGGTTGGATACTGGGGTAGTGGTTTGGTTAAGTTGTCAATGAATCCAAAATCTCAAAGGTATAGCACCACAATTTTTCAACAAAAGACACACAATCCTTCAAGTCTTTCAAGCAATTATCTAAGAGATGTTTTAGAAGACACGGCTGGAAATTTATGGGTTGGAACCATTAGTGGTTTAAATTTTTCAAAGTCTCCACTTTCAAGAGAACTAAGTTTCACTTCTTTTTTTAACGACACAAAAAACTCAAAAAGTTTAAATAACAATTATGTTTTAGATATTTTTCAAGCACGTGATGGAACAATTTATGTAGGTACATTTGGCGGGGGGTTAAATATAGTTAAAGACTCTAAAAACCCTCTAGATTTCCTTCATGTTACTTCAGCTGATGGATTGCCTAGTGACACCGTTTATCAAATAAAGGAAGACGATGATGGACGAATATGGATGCTTCATGTTCGTGAAATTTCAATGTGGGATCCGATCACAAAAGTGGTGAAGTATTATCAATTACAAGACGGGTTTTCTGTAACCGAGTTTAAAGATAATGCCATGATTTACACCAAATCGGGTATGATCGTCGCTGGCGGTTCAAATGGATTTACCTTTATGAACTCAAAAGGATTTTCTGTCAATAAAACACCGCCTCAATTACAAATTACAGATTTAAAATTATTTGATACTTCTGTGAAACCATTTCAAAAAATTAACGGTCAAGTTATCTTAAAAAATACAATAAATAATACAAGTCTTATTCATTTGCCCTTTAACCAAAATTCTATTGAGTTCGTCTTCTCGAGCTTACACTTTTCTAACCCTGAAAAAAATCAGTATAAATTTAAATTAGAAGGGTTTGAAGAAAAATGGCAGCATTCAACAGGTAATGTTAGGCGTTTTGCTTCCTATACAAATCTTTCCCCTGGCACGTATGTTTTTAAATTGATGGGTTCTAATAGCGAAGGAGTTTGGTCGGATGAGATTAAAGAAGTTAAGTTAATTATAGCATCCCCTTGGTATTTACAACCATGGGTTTTAGGTATCTTTTTGGTTTTGATTTTGTCAGCTGTTATTGGTTTAGTCAAGATTCGTTTAAACCAAATTCGATTAAAAAGTCAAATTCAATTAGAAAGTGTTTTACACGAAAAATCAGAAGAATTAAATCGAATGAAACTTCAGTTTTTTACAAATATTTCACATGAACTTAGGACACCGTTGACACTAATTATTGGCCCTTTACAACAAATAATGAGTGGGCAATCAGATGTGGAGTATTTAAAAAAGCTCAACAGCGTCATGTTAAAAAACTCTAAAAGATTACTCAAATTAATAAACCAACTAATGGATTTTAGAAAGGCTGAATCTGGTAATTTGAATTTATTGGTTCACTATCAAAATCTTTCAAGTTTTGTCTATGAAATTTATGAGGCTTTTGAAGAAATTGCATCTAATAAAAGGATTAAATTTTTAATTATCAATGACGACCCAATAGAAGATGCTTGGTTTGATAGCGATAAAATCGAAAAAATAATTTATAACCTATTATCGAATGCTTTTAAATATACTCCAAAAGGTAAAACAATTCAATTAACTCTAAAAAAAGTTATTATTGATGGAATTGCACATGCCGAATTAAAGGTGATTGATTTTGGAGTAGGTATTTCAAAGGAACACCTTTCTAGTGTTTTTGATCGTTTTTATCAGGCAAAGGAGGAGCCTTCTTTCGATAAGTTAGGGACTGGTTTAGGACTAACATTTGTTAAGCGACTTATTGAAATACACAAAGGTAGTGTCCATATTGAGAGTGAATTACATCAAGGTACTACTTGTACCGTTACTTTTCCTATTGATAAGTCCGCTTTCAATAATGATACTGTGATCGATCATCAACCGCAATATTATGATTTTAATTATACCAAAATCGGAGTTGAGGCGATACAAGAGTCCATAATTCCAATTCTTCAAAACGCAAATCCAGTCGTTCACACAAGTCAAGCACCGACACTTCTAATAGTAGAAGATAATCAAGAACTTTTGGCTTATTTAAAGACCGTTTTTGAAATTAGCTTTAAGGTTTTGACCGCTGTAAACGGAAAAATAGGCTTAGAGCTTGCTCAGTCACAATTACCAGATATTATAATTAGTGATTTGATGATGCCTATTATGGATGGACTTCAGATGTGTAGAACTCTAAAAACAGATATTAATACAAGTCATATTCCTGTAATTATTCTAACAGCGAAGTCGGGTCTTGAAAACGAAAAAATTGGTTTAGAAACAGGCGCAGATGAATTTGTTCTTAAACCATTTAATATTGAAGTTCTACAACTTAGAGTTGAAAATATTGTTAGAACCAAAGCACAGTGGATTAAAAAATTTAGCAACGAAAAATCCACTCAATCTTGGAAAGAACTTTCAAATAAAATTGACCAAGATTTCTTGCAAAAAGCTGTGAAAATAATTAAAAACAACATAGATAATCCCAATTTTTCTGTATAAACTTTCTCTAGAGAAATTGGAATGAGTCGGTCTTCTTTGTTTAATAAAATAAAATCTATAACGGGGAAATCAACTTCAGAATTTATTCGAAACATTCGTTTAAAACGTGCAGTCAAATTATTAAAATCGGGTACATACTCCATTACAGAAGTGGTCTATCTCTCTGGTTTTATGGATCCTAAGTATTTTAGAACATGCTTTAAGAAACAACATGGGAAAACGCCAAGTGAATTCATAAAAGATTTTAAGAAATCGGGACTTTAGGATGTTCAAATCACCTCTTCTTAAAACCATTAAACCCTTAAGTAAAGTTTGATTTTATTTATAATTGTATTCTTAACTCCTTTTTACTATGAAAAATAAATTTATAATTCTGATTTTTTTATGTTTTGTGTTTTCGATACGATGCTTTGCCCAATCGGATCAACAACGACCTAATATTCTTTTTATAGCTGTAGATGACTTAAAGCCTACCATTGGAAGTTTTGGCGATACGTTTGCTCAAACTCCAGTGATGGATGCACTTTCTAGTGAAGCTACCGTTTTTTTAAACAACCATACCCAACAGGCGGTTTGTGGACCTTCTCGAGCGAGTTTGATGACTGGTAAAAGACCTGACTATACTAAAGTTAGAGACCTTAAAACGAGAATGCGAGATATCAATCCAGATATTTTAACAATTCCAGAATATTTTAAAAACAATGGCTATCACACGGTTGGAATTGGTAAAATTTATGATCCACGTTGTGTGGATAACGATCGTGATAAGCCTTCTTGGTCAGTACCTTTTATTAAAGAAGGTCAACTCGAATACGATAAAGCGTATGGAGAACCAGCTTTTGGATATTATCAAAACAAAGAAATCAAAAATCAGATTCGGTTATTAAGAGCAGAGGCCAAAGCCCAAGGTAAAAAAAATGTAAATAAACATGTAAGAAACCAATATAAACCCCCAGTAGGAAGTGCCGATGTTCCAGATGAAGCTTATGTTGATGGCGCAATTGCAGAGAAAACGAAGCTATTACTCCAAGATTTAAGCAAAGATCAAACGGAACCTTTCTTTTTGGCGGTTGGATTTAAACGTCCCCACTTACCATTCACTGCACCTCAAAAATATTGGGATTTGTATAATCGAGAGGATATTCAGTTAGCCAAGTTCCAAAAGAAGTCAGTTAATGGCCCAGATGTTGCGTATCATACTTCGGGTGAAATGCAGTCTTATAAAACACTCGAAAGTGAATTCACCATCTCCGATGAGAATCTGTTGAGCTTAGACGATTCCTTTCAAAAAGAGTTGATTCATGGCTACTATGCGTGCACAAGTTATATAGACACTCAAATCGGAAAAATACTAAAAACACTCAAAGAAACTGGTCTAGACGAAAACACGATTATCGTTGTTTGGGGAGATCATGGCTGGCATTTAGGCGATCATAGTTTATGGTGCAAACACTCCAATTTTGAACAAGCCACGCGTTCGCCTTTAATTATTTATAATCCTAAAATTAAAAAAGGGGTTAAAGTGACTTCTCCTACTGAGTTTGTGGATATCTTTCCAACACTTTGCGAGGCTGCTAATTTAAGTATTCCCGATAATTTAGATGGTGCTAGTTTAAATTCATTGGTCGAAGGAAAAACAACATCTCCAAAATCATACGCAGTAAGTCAATGGCATAGTGCAAAAAAGAATGGGTATAGTTTCCGAACAGAGCAGTATCGATATACCGTTTGGGTTTCTGACAAAAAAAGTACAGAACCTATTTTTGAAAAGGACATTTTTGCTGAAGAATTGTATGATTATAAAACAGATCCTCTTGAGACCTATAATAGAATTGATGATGAAGCCTATGCGATGCATAAACAACGCTTTCAAAAAATAGCAGCAAATTATTTTCATTCTCAATCAAATAAAAAATCTAATTCATCAGAAACTCCTCCTAAAAAAACCTTAAAAAAGTCAACAAAAAACAACAAATTAATTATTGGTGCTACTTTAAATTATAATGAAATTAATTCCGAAAAAAGTAAGTTGTATCTCAAAGACTTCAAGTATTTAACACCTGCCAATGCTGCCAAGCAACAAGTCGTACACCCAAAACCGGGTGTTTGGAGATGGAAAAAAATAGATGAATTCATTAAATTTTCTAACCAGCACAATTTGGACGTCCGATTACATGGTCCTATTAGTCCTCAAGCCTCTAGTTGGGCTAAGGAAGACAACAGAACTCCTGAAGAATTAGAGAAAAATATGATTGAGTTCGCAACGACTTTTGCGAAGCGTTTTAATGATGAGCCTACTGTAAAATGGATGGACGTAGTTAATGAAACCGTATTGCCAAGTGGAAAATGGTTTGGTCCAAAAAAAGGAACGAAGTCATGGGAAAACCCATGGTTAACCATTGGATTAGATGAAAATGGATTTCCTAAATATATTTTAAAATCTTTTGAAATTGCAACCAAGCATGCTGCAAATTTAAAATTGGTGTACAACCACAATGGAGGAATGCAACCTAAAATGTGGGATAAAGTCAAAAAAACTATTTTATACATACGCTCCAAAGGATTTAGAGTTGATGCGTTGGGTTGGCAAGGGCATATTAAATTAAGTCCTACCACAATTGGGTTTATAGATGATCAAGAAAAGAATTTGAAAAAATTATCGAAATTGATAGATTGGGCACACGCAAATGACTTAGAGTTTCATGTCACCGAATTGGATTATAAAGTTGAAGATAAATCAAATATTGAAGAAGAACTTAAAATGCAAGCACAACTATATGCAAAACTTATTGAAGTCTTAGAATCAAAAACGAAGACCGGAGTTGTTGCCTTAAACTTATGGGATATGGGCGAGCGATTTAAAAAAAACACAGGGTATTTTCAGTCTATTTATGATGGCAACCTAAAACCAACACCAGCATATAGTGTTATTAAACAAGCATTAAATAAATCTAAAAAATAGATATAGATTGAATTCCGAAGTGAAACAGTTGATTCAACAGTTAAATCTGCTTTTAATTAATTCAAATTATGAACAACACTAAATATCTTATTTTTGGATTTTTAATTTTAACGCTTACCATTTCTACATGTAAGTCTTATCGTTCACCTGACTCAGATCATTCAACTTCTAAGCAACCTAATATTGTTTTTATAATGGCCGATGACCATGCCGTAAGTGCTATTAGTGCATACCAAGATTGGTTAGCAGAAATTGCGCCTACACCAAACATTGATCGTATTGCTAATGAAGGTATGTTGATGACTAGAACCTTTAATACAAATTCAATTTGCGGGCCAAGTCGATCCGCAATTCTTACTGGAAAATACAGTCATATAAATGGGTTTTTTAAAAACGAAGAAGGAGGCGATTTTGATGGAAGTCAAATGACCTTTCCTAAGGTTTTTCAAAAATCAGGCTATCAAACCGCAGTGATTGGAAAGTGGCACTTAGGGACTGTTCCTACAGGATTTGATTATTCTAAAGTGATGATCAATTGGGGGGGGCAAGGCACTTATTTTAACCCTATATTTTTAGAAAATGGACGCGATACCATTGTAGAAAAACAACGGCATTCAACCGCGCAAGTGGCCCACGACGCATTGAAGTGGCTAGATACCGGTCGAGATAAAGAAAAACCCTTTATGTTGATGTATCAGTTTAAAGCACCCCACCGCCCATGGGAACCAGCCGAAGAGTTTAAGAGCTTATTTACAAATGGAGACCTTCCACATCCTGCAAATTTTAATGATGACTATACAGGACGGATAGCAGCGAGTGAACAATGGATGGAAATTGAAAATCATATGAATCGGCACGATTTAAAAATCGCACCACCGGAAGGGCTTTCTAAGCGAGAATTAAACGCCTACAATAATTTTGGAAATAAAGGTCAGTTTTGGACACCAAACGATACGTTACAAGGTGCGGCTTTGAAAAATTGGAAATATCAAACGTATATCAAAGACTATTTGCGATGTGTGGCAGGGGTTGACAAAGCCGTAGGCCAGATGTTAGAGTATCTTAAAGCGAATGATTTGCTCGATAATACCATTATTGTGTATACGTCCGATCAAGGCTTTTATTTAGGAGAACACGGTTGGTTTGACAAGCGGTGGATGTATGAAGAATCTTTTAAAATGCCGTTTATGATTCGATATCCAGAATTGATTAAACCAAATTCAGTAAACTCAAATTTACTCCTCAACATAGATTTTGCGCCTACCTTACTAGATTTGGCAGGGATTGCGGTTCCAAAAGATATGCAGGGTGTAAGTTTTAAATCTCAGTTAGAATCCAATAAAAAAGTCGTCACTAGAGATGCGGTCTATTATCATTATTATGAATTTCCAAAATGGCACAATGTCCAACCTCATTATGGCGTTAGAACCGAGCGATATAAGTTGATTCATTATTACTATTCAATGGATGAATGGGAGTTGTTTGATTTAAAAAAGGATCCAAACGAAATGGTCAACCTTTACGGAACTTCTGGGACTGATAAATTAACTCAAAAATTAAAGAATAAAATCAAGGAATTACAAGTTGAGTACACTGATGATATGTCTTTAGAGGACATGCGCGCAATGACCGATATTGTGATTGAACGTGTTTATAACGAAGAAAAGATTAATAAACACTAAATAGTTTTAAGTAATGAAATTCATACAGAATCCTTTATTGATTGTTTATATGTTAGCTGGATTGATTGGATTTTCCCAAAATTCAGTAGAGGTCATTAATCCCTCGACTATGGTGTACAAAACGATCGATACAATTTCGCTTAAGCTACATATTTATAAGCCGAAAAATTTTGATACATCTAAACGCTATAATTGTGTAACCTTTTTTCATGGCGGTGGCTGGAATACAGGAAGTCCAAAAGCTTTTAGAAGACAGTCTATGTATTTTGCATCTCGAGGAATGATTGCGATCTCAGCGGAATATCGATTAAAAAATACGCATGGAACTACGCCTTTTGAAGCGACTGAAGATGCGAAGTCGGCCATTCGTTTTGTGCGACAACATGCAAAACAACTGAACGTAAATCCAAATGCGATCATTGCTGGTGGTGGATCTGCCGGTGGGCACTTAGCAGCCTCTTGTGGCCTTATTTCTAAGTTTGACAATCCAAACGAGGATCTATCCATTAGCTCAGTTCCCAATGCTTTAATTCTTTTAAACCCTGTTATAGATTTAGGGCCAGGTGCGTATGCCCATAAACGCATAGGAAATCGCTTTTTAGACCTATCGCCAACAGACAATATTACAGAGGGCGCACCGCCATCAATCATTCTAGTAGGTACAAATGATCGTATTATCTCGGTTGAAATGGTAAAAGCTTTTAAACAAAAAATGGAGGCTGTTGGGAGTCGATGTGATCTCATACTTTATAAAGATCAAGGCCATGCTTTTTTTGCTAAAAAACCAATTAAATACTTTATAGATACAACTCATGAAATTGATAAATTTCTAATCTCATTAGGATATCTGTCCGGTGAATCCACAATAAATGATCAATATTTTAAACTAAATAAAAACAATTAAACAAAACAATTATGAAAAAATCAATCCTTCTTTTTACGTTCTTAATCACATTCTCCTACATTAACTCACAAGAGAATAAATTTGCTACTAAACGAGCGGCCAATGCTGTTTCGGTTATTTCTTC
>Ga0115562_1003513_pt1 | contig 10438 bp, 10 predicted proteins | sample COGITO_mtgs_1105_6_FD_87200 | JGI IMG/M metagenome (GOLD analysis project Ga0115562, IMG submission 87200) | Pelagic marine microbial communities from North Sea - COGITO_mtgs_110516 | ecosystem: Environmental > Aquatic > Marine > Epipelagic | place: Germany:Helgoland, sampling site Kabeltonne...
ATAATGCGGCGGTTTTTCATTTGCGGGCATCTCCTCCGCACCAGCCTGACCGCCTGACGACATCGCATTAATTTGCGCTTTTTGCAACTGTACTAATTGGCTCAATGCATCTAGGCGCTTTACCAATTGATAAAATTCCGCATCTTGCTCAGCGATATGACGTTCCAAATGAGTGAGTTGCGATTGAAGTTCGGAAATAGAATCTGCTTCTAACATAGTTGCTTTTAGTGAAGCGCAGCGCAGCGCAAGGCGCAACCCGCGAAACAGATTAAATTCTAGTAGAACGCCAAACTTAAAAAGAGTATCAAAAAAAGAAAGAGCGTTAGCGGAAGGGCATTCGCAAATTGCAAGTAGTGGTGTAATTCGATCTATCAGAATTTTCAATCGATCTACTCCGAACTCAGAACAAACTGCATCCGCCTTCATTTTGGTATCTTCTTGCGCGCAATGACGAAGACAAAGTGTAAAATACAGATTCATCCCATCTAAGCATAAGCGTAACGTTTAAGAGTGCAGCCTTTTTACTCTACCAACACACACCTCGGCTCATGCGCAGCAAATCCAAAAGCAGTCCTCACGGTTTAAAATTATTATTAGAATTAGCAACTAAGAGTACCGATACTAATTGATCTTGAAACACTCCCTAGCAACGGTGTATAAACTTCAGTAATGCAATTTATCTACCCTAGGAGAGTCGAGGGGGTCACTCTGATCGAAACAATGATCGCTGTATTTGTAATGAGTATAGTGATTTCTGCGGGACTCGTATCCTTGAATCAAGTCAATCGACTCAGCGAAAAAAGTCGCGAACAAGCTCTCGCCGACTTTTATCTGCGAGCAGAATGCGAGCAACTACGCGCACTCGACTGGGAAGACGTACAGGACCTAACCGAAGAAATAAATGATTACGAAGACATTAATCCAGGTGACGCTTACCCAGCCCTTCAATCGCTAACAGCAGCTCGGCTAAGCGAGCTAAATATGACTGCCGCCATAAAGTCCAGCACACTCAGCAGCTCAGGCGAAACGGGTAAAAACATTTTTCACATCACCCTAAATTGGAGTGATAACTCCGGGCAACTCCACGAAGAGTCTCGCCTACTCATCATCACCGAAGGAGGTCTCAGTGCTCAATAGAGACATATCTAGCAGCACTGGCATGAGCTTGGTGGAAGTGATGATTTCACTCGCCATCGGCAGCTTCATTGCGATTGGCTCTGCCGCTTCAGCCATCCTATTTGCAAAGATAGCGAATGCTCACGAAAACCGCAGTGTATTCAACATGGATGTTCGCAACGGTCTCGAACAATTATCCTTTGATATTCGCAACTCCAATAATGTTTCCTCGCGTGGAAATGATCGATTCACTCTCACCTTCAAAGATGACGATGATGTCGAGTATCGCGGCAACGAAACCGACAAAAACGTGACACGCACACAAGGTGGCTCCGTCCGCACCATCTTCAGTAACGTGATTAAATTTGACGTTCTCCAAAGCGGTGACTCCAGCTCGACCCTGACTTTCAAGGACGATGAGATCTCAATCGAAAGCATCGAATTCGAAAGACACAATGGAGCGATGGCAGACACCGAGCTTAAGATTACAGACTTCACCTTTAAAATTCGTAACAGCAATGAAGAAGACTAGTAGCCCTTTCATCCGCAACGCTCGAAAAGATTCAGGCTCTGCACTGGTCATTGCGCTCACTTTTTCCTGCATCATCACATTCGGTATCGCTGGCATACTGCCGCTCGTTCTCACCGACTGGAAACTAAGCAGCCGTATCAGCGGACAAGAAGCCGCATTCTCACTCGCAGAATCAGGTACCGAAGAAGCGATCTGGGCCATTTTAGAATTCGGCGAGGAGGAAAGCGCATGGACATCCAATGGCTGGAATGAATCTGTTAATGGCAAGTACTGGTATCGCGAATGGAACCTCTCTGACTACGGTGAGATATACGAATTAGATGACAACCGAGTCGCCAGTTTCCGAGTCCTCACTGAAAAAGTCGGCAACACCGTCAACACCGTCAACATCATCAGCCAAGGAATAGTAACCGGCGGTAAAAACGTCGCCAAAGATTACCGCGCCTCTCGCTATATTGAAACGCAATTCAATCGCCTAAATCCTTTTGAAGATGGTGCAATCGCAAGAGATCAGCTAGATTTCAACGGGCAACCGACCTTCGATAGCTATAACTCCGCTATTGAGGATGAGTTAAATTGGGGAGACTTTACCCGAACTGAAAACGTAACCATTGGTAGTGCCTCAACCAGCGCTTCAGATATTCAGCTAGGCAATGCAACAATTCATGGCGACCTTAAAACTGGCTCATCAGATGACGGTAGTGAGAGCGTTAGAGGAAATGCCCAAGTCGACGGCGTCATCAAGTACGATGAAGAAATTGAGCTACCGGAAGTCCCCCAACCCGACACCTCTGGTTTCGGTTGGCTAAATCAACTATAAATTCACCTTAAACCTCAGTCAGGCATGAAATATCGATCTAACACTATAATACTTAAAAAGCTCCGCCACATCTTAGCGATACTGGTGATGTGCAGTGCGCTGCCGCTGTTTATACCTCAAGCGGACGCTGCCAATGGTGGCAACGGTAACGGCAACAACGGCAACAACGGTAACAACGGCAATAGTGGTAACAACGGTAACAACGGTAACAACGGCAATAGTGGCAACAACGGCAATAGTGGCGGTGGTGGAACGACAATTGGCTTCAATGACGGCTCCACCACATATTACCATTTAAGCAGCCTGACTCTCAGCGGCGATATGACGATCGAGGGCCCCACCGTGATGGTCATTGATGGCGACTTCACTGTCGGCAATAATTTACTCACGATTTCACCGTATGGTAGCTTAGTCCTCTATCTCGGTGGCAGCTTAACGATGAACGGACAAGGAGGCCTCAACAACGAAGGCATTCCGGCGAATGCTATTATCTATGGCACGCACCCAGAATCAGATAAGGACTCCAGCATCACTTTGAATGGTAATAGCGGAATCAGTGCAGTCGTCTATGCACCGAATGTCGACTACACCTCCAACGGCGGAGGCAATAGTGGCGCGACACTTGGTGCAGTTATTGCCCAGAATATCACATTCAATGGCAACCCAGGACCGTTCCTCTACGACGAGGCACTCAAAGACCTCCAGAGCATCTTCGAGAGTTATAATCTCAATAACTATAAACTGATGAAGAATGGATCGACCGAGCCATCCGAAGCAATGGCAGAGATCGTCAATTCCAATAATTATGATGCTTTATTCTCGTCACTGTTCGACGACTAATTCTCAAACATCATTGATTTTCGAGTTGCCCAAAACAATATTGGCAGCATGGAGCAAGGTTCGGTTAAAGATCTTCGGATTGGTTGCTACTTGATCGAAATTCAACTGGCGATTTCGAAGCATCCAACACGTAGTAAAGATTCAGACCATGTCCCACTCATTCCACACCCTGTGCTTACTCCTCATCTGCGCACACAGCTTATGCGCCGCAGCACGCGTCTGGACCTCGACCTCTGGCTCGGAGATAGAAGCGACTTACCTTGGCAGTTTTGGCGACGACCTCTGGTTTGAAGGTACTACAGCACAGAGGCGATTACTCAAGATGCCGGCCAAATACATTTCCTCGACTGATCGATCGCTAATCGAGACCAACGAAATTGCGCCTCGAATCGCGCCTCAAGCAATCGATGAAGCCGACACCTCACTCTGGCTGTTGGAACAGCTCTTCAAAATAAAAGTGTCTGAACCGCTCGACAGCAGCCTCACACTCGAAGACACGCTTAATAATCTGCTAAACACGATTCCGCAAGGCGAGGACACCGCGCTTCGGATTAAATTCCACCGCAAAGTGGACCAAGACGCCACAGGCATTGATCTAATCAGTGGCCCGACAATCTATGCCTGCCTTCAGCAACTCGCCGATGCGCATCAGTTTACATGGAGTATCCGCAAGGGCGTCCTCACCTTGCGCCCCGAATAAACCAAGGCATAAGGTGTAGGATGCCTCCAGAAACTACGCCTCTCCCTGAAAACGGAAGACACTCATCGACACTGGAGGCAATTCCAGCTTAATCGAATACGGACGGCCATCCCACTCGACCTCGTCGGCAACGACGCCACCGGCATTACCAAATCCAAGACCGCCATATTCTTTGGCGTCGGTATTCAAAATCTCCTGCCAGTATCCAGCATACGGCACACCGACTCGGAAGCCTTCTCGCTGCACGGGTGTATAATTACCGACGACTGCCAATGTATCGGTCTTCGCGGTGCCATTACGCAGGAAGGTTAAGACACTGTTATCTGCGTCCGAATTATTAATCCACTCGAATCCTTCCGGATGATTATCACCCGCGGCAAAACCAGGTATCTCACGGTAAATACGATTGAGATCACGCACCACCATCTGCACACCTTGATGGTCCAAGTATTCCAACAGGTGCCAATCCAAACTACCATCGTGTGCCCACTCTGCAGATTGACCAAAGTCACAGCCCATAAAGAGCGTCTTCTTGCCGGGCCACATCCACATAAACGCATACAGCAAGCGGAGCTGACGTGCCTTATTCGACATCGGCTCTCCGGGCATTTTCAGCATCATCGAGCTCTTGCCATGCACGATCTCATCATGTGAAAAAACCTGCGTGAAATTTTCAGAGTACTGATAGAGCATCGCAAACGAAAGCTGGTGATGCTCGAATTTTCGATAAATCGGATCCTTCTGAAAATACTCCAAAGTGTCGTGCATCCAGCCCATGTTCCACTTCATGTCGAAGCCGAGACCACCTTCGGATGTCGGCTTAGTCACTCCAGGGAATGCGGTCGACTCCTCAGCAATCATCAGTGTGCCGGGATAATATTGATGCACCAGATCATTGGTACGGCGCAGAAAATCGATTGCTTCGAGATTTTCGCGACCACCATACTGATTCGGGATCCACTGCCCTTCTTCGCGAGAGTAATCCAAGTACAGCATCGATGCCACGGCATCGACGCGTAAGCCATCGATGTGATAACGCTCACACCACGCCAATGCGCTGGCGATCAGGAAAGTGCAGACTTCTTTGCGACCGAAGTTAAAAATGTAAGTACCCCAGTCCTGGTGGAAGCCTTGCCGCGGGTCGGCATGCTCATACAGGGCTGTGCCATCGAATTGACCGAGCGCGAAACTATCCGTCGGGAAGTGCGCTGGCACCCAATCCATAATCACACCCAATCCATTCTGGTGCAGTATATCGACCAAGTACATAAAGTCTTCTGGCGTGCCAAATCGATAAGTCGGCGCAAAGAACCCAGTCACTTGGTAGCCCCAAGAGCCATCAAAGGGATGCTCCGATAGCGGCATGAATTCGACATGTGTATATTGCATGTCCTTCAAATAGTCGACTAGTTCAGTTGCTAATTCACGATAAGACAACGGACGGTTGGCATCTTCGACGACCCGCTTCCATGAACCCAGATGCATCTCATAGATTGAGACCGGCGCATTCGCCCAATCCGTCGATTCACGCTGCTTGATCCAGTCGGCATCCTGCCATGCATAACCATCCACTTTACAAACGATCGATGCATTACCTGGAGGCGACTCAAAGCGAGCGCCATACGGATCGGTCTTTAACAATGGAAAATCCCCCTGCTGCGTGCCGATCTCGAACTTATACTTGGCTCCAGCTTCTAGCCCCGGCACGAATAACTCCCAGATGCCAGATCCACCGAGACTGCGCATCGGATGGTAGCGACCGTCCCAATGATTAAAGTCACCGACTAGCGAAACACGCGTTGCACTTGGCGCCCACACGGCGAACGACACACCTGCCACTCCATTTAACTCACGCAACTGAGCACCCATTTTATTGTGGGCCTGATGCTCATTACCCTCATTAAAGAGGTAGACATCATTATCCGACAAACTAGGCAGAAAACTATATGGGTCATAGAACTGACGGATTTCGCCATTATAGCGCTCGATTCTTAAGCGGTAGGCAAATACATCCTTTCGCTTAGGGATCACCCCTTCAAAGAACCCATCATCAGTCAGACGTTTCAACGGGTAACGCCGGCCCTCGGGCTCCGACACGTCGACAACCTCGCAGGTTACGGCATCATCTAAAAAAGCGCGCACCACTATGCTAGATTTTGATCCCATTGTATGGGGATGCATTCCCAACACTGAGTGCGGCTGACTCGATGTCACCTGAGTAACCGAGTCGAGGAGGGCTTTAGAAACAATCACGGCCACAAGAAAAGATCACTTCCCTTAGTATTTGCAAGAACCATAGCCGTTTCATCCGATTCAAACAGAAAAAATCCACTTGATTTACACTCATGCGATAAAAGACTTGTCGCCCTAAAATACCCCGCCCATAGTCCCATCCCGTGCCACGAATCGCTCGGTTATATTTCCTTCTCTTACTCATTTCGAAGTTCTCGCTGCCGCTTTCTGCGGCTCTGCCAGAACTGAGCTCGATTGAGCCCTTAGAGTTCGACGAAGCTGCTCAGCGCTTAATCGCCCGCGGCGATGCTCGGCTCGACTTTCAAGACACGCGTCTCAATGCGGATCGAATTACCTACTATCAGGAGTACTCTCTAGCAGATGCCTTCGGTAACGTCGCGATCTCAAGAGATGGCTATCGCCTCATCGCCGACCAATTGAGCTATGATACACAAGAGAGTGTATTCGCCGTCGATACCTTGCGCACCGGCCAGTGGCCGATCTATATTTCAGGTGTCAGCGCAGGTGGCACCACAGAAAACACCACCTTTAAGGGCGCGACGATCTATTATGGTAATCCAGGGCGCTTCACGCCCAACGTCTCTTCTGACCAGATTGATTTCACCAGCGAACAAGGCGGCAAATTAAAGATGGGCGCTACGACCTTCAGAATCGGCAACCTGCCAATCGCCAAACTTCCAGGTTACACCCACTACATCGATCAAACCCCCTTGCTCTTCGATGTTAATGTGGGTTCAGATAGCGAACTCGGTACTTACCTGCAAACAACGACCCTCTTTCCAGTCAATTCCTGGCTACGTGCCGGAGCTAATCTTGACCTCTACAGCAAACGCGGTGTGCTGGCTGGCCCGACAGCTCAATATTCCTACAACTCCGAAAGTCAGACAATCACTGGCGCACTCAGCACTGGATATATCGACGATCAAGGCGATCCTGAGCCTGGCCTTTACAACCAACCGATCGATTCCGAGCGTGGCTTTGTAGAATGGCGTCACCAACACCACATCGGCGAACGCATCAATATCACAGCTTCGGCTAGTTATTGGTCTGATTCTGAGTTGACACGCGACTTCCGCGACGACTACTTCCGCGACAACCAACAACCAGACTCTTTTGTCGAAGCTGTTTACGCTGGCGACAACTACTTCTTGTCCGCCTTCGGACGCTTCCGGCCGAATGATTTCCAACTGGTGCAAGAGCGTCTACCCGAAGTGCGTTTCGATCTACTCCCTGTGCCTGTTTTTAATACTGGAGCCTACCAACGCTTCTCTGCCAGTTATGCGCATTTAGAAGAAGATTTCGGCCAAGTCATCCCGGAGATCGACCAAGACAGTCAATCAGATCGCTTTGACTTCACCTACCGCATCGAGCGCCCCATCCTACTCACTGACTGGCTCACCCTGACCCCTCTCGCCGGTGCCCGTGTTACCCACTACGAGAATCAAGAAATCGATCCGCTCGCGCTCGGCAGATACAATAATCCCTACGGCAACCCGACGCCCAGCGAACTCGAAGACGATCAATTCACTCGAGAGATCTACGAAGTTGGTTTCGACCTCGAAGCGCGTGCTTACGCCACCTACGCCACTCAAAACAAAATGTGGGAAATTAACGGACTTCGTCACCTAGTGCGTCCCGTATTACGCTACCGCTACTACTCTGATCCAGATGCTACAGACGAGATCGCCGTCATCGACCGCACCGCTTTCGATCTAAACCGTCCGATGCTTGACCTCAGTGACTTACGCAACGTCGACTCCATCAGTGAAACACACCTCACACGTCTCGGCGTAGAAAACCTTTTCCAAACCCGAGCGAAGGGCTATGGTTCACGTACACTCGCCGCATTGAATTTCTACCAAGACATTCTATTCGAGAAAGATACGCGTTACGATGGCGACAAGCAAGACACCCTCAACGCCACATGGATCGAGCTCGTATTGAGCCCCGCTCCTTGGCTCAAATTCGACCTCGCCAGTCGCTTTCAAACCGAGAGCATGTCACTCGAAGAGCTCCGCACCCGCACCTCAATACGAAGTGGCGAAATATGGGAAATCGGGCTCTCAACTATTTTTCTGCATGATCGGATCGATCAATACCGCATCGACTTCATCTATCGGATCAACGAGCGCTATTCGTTCCTAGCAGACACCCGCTACGACGCCGAAACTGGCGAATTTACCAGCACCGAGTTCGGCATTAACACGCGGCTCAACAACGCATGGGAAATCATCTACGGCCTCACCTTCCGTCAGGATTCTAGCCGCGAAAGCGATTTCGAATTTACCGTGCGCCTACGCCTCGCAAATCAGTAACCACCGATCAGCATGCAAGAAGCACTCGTCCCCTCAAATGACTTCGCCATTCGACTGCCAGCATTCGAAGGACCACTGGACTTATTGCTCTACCTAATTCGACGCAACGAGGTCGATATCTACGATATACCGATCGAGCACGTCACCGCGCAATACATTGAAATTCTCGACTCAATGGAGAATCTCGACCTCGAAGTCGCAGGTGAATTTTTCGTTATGGCCGCGACGCTCATGTACATTAAGAGTCGCATGCTCCTACCACAAAAGGACCAAGGCTCCAATCAAGACGTCGAAGACGACGACATCGACCCACGCTGGGAGCTAGTGCAACAGCTGCTTGAATACAAAAAGTTCAAGGAAGCATCCGCCGAAATTGAGGAGCTCATCCTCAACAGTAACGATTTGATCGCTCGAATCGGGCCTAAAGAGGCACTGCAGGCGGTCGAACGACCGCTCAAGCCGGTCGAACGCGTCGACCTGTGGAATACCTTCAACCAAGTGCTCCGACGGCTCGCAGAGCGCATCACCACCGGCGAAATCAATGCCGAACAAGTCACCGTCGCCGACCGCATGGAATTCATCCTGCTGCGCTTTAAGCAGCAGCCCAACTTTCTATTTTCAGAGCTCTTCGAAGCGACCACCACGATCACCACCATCGTCGCCACATTTCTCGCCGTGCTTGAGCTGACACGGCTTGGAGAAATTTTAATTAAACAAGATCGCGCCTTCTCTGACATTCGCTGTGAACGCGGTACTTCTACTGGTTTTAGCTTTAATCGCAGCTTCACTTAAGATGCAGCGTAAAATGAAACAGTCCGGACACCTGCTCGGAGTCGGCTTAGACAACACTGACGGCCATAAACGGATCACCCAAGCAGATCGCTTTGCGGTCATAGGCGGCTCTAGTGAGACCCACGAGCGCATGACTGAAACCGTCATCAAAACCTTCGAAACCCTAGATCAACGCGGCAAGACACTCGATCAAATCGAGCAACAAGAACTCGCCGAAATTATCCACAAAAACACTCCGGGCAAATGAGCCGCTTGACAGCTTGCCTCGAACCCACCTAATTTCAGCCAACACTTTATGAGCGAACAACCCCAAGATCCTTTCCTAAACGGCAGCGACGAAGTCCCATCCGACGAAGCCGCCGCCGCTGCAATAGAATTAGCCGCGGAAGCAGAGGCCGCAGGCGCCAAAGCCAATTCGATCGCAGCGTCGCCTCAAACCCCGGCGCAACCAGCACTTAAGCCCTCATCGCCGCCAGTGGCCAAGCCCGCAGCACCACGCGCGGCTGCACCGGCTGCACCACGTCCTGCTGCGGCTCCAACTCCATCACCCGCGACACGCGCCGCTGCACCCGCAGCAGCTCGTCCTACTGCGGCGCCGACCCAATCACCCGTGACAGCTCGCCCGAGCCCTGCAGCGGCGCCGAAAGCTGCCACAGTTCGCCCTGTCGCGATCACCCCCTCCGCCAGCACAGAAGAAGCATCCATCAGCGTGCCGATGCTGATCGTCGATGCGATCGCAGCAGCGGTTGCCATCGCATTTACCGTCCTGCTACTCCAAGACATCTCTCCTTTCTTAAACTAAATTCAAAATTAAAATCTTATGTCTGAAAACATCACCGAACTCGATAGCAGCAACTTTGAAGCTGCAATAAGTGCATCCGTCCCCGTCGTCGTCGACTTCTGGGCTCCATGGTGCGGCCCTTGTAAAGCGATTGCGCCGATCCTCGAAGAACTCGCAGCCGAACTCGGCGAGGCAGTCAAAATCTGCAAGGTCAACGTTGACAACAACAGTGAGATCGCCGGTAAATTCGAAATTCGCGCCATTCCAACCATCCTAGTTTTTAAGGACG
>Ga0115562_1003514_pt1 | contig 10437 bp, 6 predicted proteins | sample COGITO_mtgs_1105_6_FD_87200 | JGI IMG/M metagenome (GOLD analysis project Ga0115562, IMG submission 87200) | Pelagic marine microbial communities from North Sea - COGITO_mtgs_110516 | ecosystem: Environmental > Aquatic > Marine > Epipelagic | place: Germany:Helgoland, sampling site Kabeltonne...
ATTAAGTGAAAAGCCAACTTGTGTGAAAAAATTTACTCTTTTGACATCATCTTCTAATTGGAATATTTTTTTTTCTCCTATAAAATAGATTCCTTGAGAATTATATTGTTCAAATCCATCAAATATTTGTTTTTGAATATGATTCCAAAGACCTAGTTTAAATATAGAATTCACACTACTATCTTTTTTCTTTTCATAAACGAGTTCATGAATAAAAAAGGCACCATCAGTTTTATTTAATGACCATTTAAGAGAATTAGGATTGCTCGTCTCAGAACCTGGATCTCCATCATAAACACCATTATTAAATTGAAGATTGGAGTTTATTTTTAAAGAAATAATAGCTCCTAGAGCAGCAAGAGGAAATATAGATGTTGAAACATTTGCGGAGATATCAGGTTGAATACCAAAAGAACTATTAATAAAAAACAGTCCAGACTTGGAGATTGCAAAAATAGAATTCAAATTATGCTGTCCAATCGTAATTTTTATGTTTTCAAGGTGATGTTCATACCAGAATTCATATAAACGAGAATTAGGATTTGCCTCTATATTATTAACTACTTGAAAATCTCCTATTAAATCAGATAGTGAGTTTCCATGATTATTTAATAGATAAACAAAAAAACGTCCGTTTTTCCAAAAACCAAATTTTTCCGTATCAAATGTAAACATCAAATCAATATTCCCCAAATAGGCAGAGCCTTGATCAAGACCTCCCTTTAAATTTGAAGCTAAATCTAAGGTGTAAACTCCTTCAAAAACCGTTTCCTTGTTCGAAGATTGCGCAGAAACTAAAGAACCAGATAATAAGCACAAAAAAAATAAAAATAAAAAAGTATTTGAGCTCAAAAGATATTTTAATGTAAATTAAATTTAAATAATTTATTAAAAGTAAACTATTTAAAAATTACTGTAACTTTTAAATTATTTGGTATTAATAAAGTAATTTTAAAAATGAATTTTTTGGCTCATGTTTATCTATCTAATGACAATTTTTCTCTAGCAGTAGGAAACTTAATCGCAGATAGAGTGAAGGGAAAGGATTTAACAGATTTTTCCCCAATGATTCAAAAAGGAATTCTTTTACATAGAAAAATCGATGTTTTTACTGATTATCATCCATTATTTAAAGAATGTGTTTCATTATTATTTCCTATTTACAGACATTACAGTAGAGTAATCATTGATATGTATTTCGATCATTTTTTAGCATCAAATTGGGATAAATATCATTCAAAAAATCTAAAAGTCTTTTCATATGAATTTTATGATGCATTAAAAATAGAATCAGAAAATTTTCCTGAAAACATCAAAAACTTTTCAAAAACATTAATTTTTTATAACTGGTTTGATAGTTATAAGACAATTACTGGTTTAGAACTTATATTAACTCAAATGGAACAACGCACCAGATTTCCATCAAAACTGAGTGCGTCCACAAAACAATTAAAAGAAAATTATACCTATTTTCATAATCGTTTTTCTTCGTTTATGGAAGAAGTTATTGATTTTACTAAAAACGAAATAAAGAACTTATGACGCCATTTAAAAACATTCTTAAAACAGGAAGTTATCTATTTTTTTTAGCTTTATTATATTCTTGTGCACAGGAAAAGATCACCAAAGCAGCGGTAGTAAGTGCAAGGGCTGAAGCCTCAGAAATAGGTGTGTCAATTATGAAAAAAGGGGGATCTGCTTTTGATGCTATGATAGCAACAGATTTAGCTCTAGCTGTTTGTTATCCTAATGCAGGAAATATTGCCGGTGGAGGATTTCTAGTGTTTAGAACTGCCTCGGGAGAGGTAGGAAGCTTAGATTATCGGGAAAAAGCTCCGTTACTAGCATTTGACAATATGTATCTAAATCAAAAAGGTGACGTTATACCAAATAAAAGTACTCTTGGTGGGCTTGCTGTTGGAGTTCCAGGAACAGTTGCGGGAATGTTTGCTGTACACCAAAAGTTTGGCAGCTTACCTTGGGATGAGTTAGTTCAGCCATCTATTGATTTAGCCAGAAATGGTTATAAAGTAACCCTAAAACAAGCCTCTAGCTTCAAATCTAAAAAAGAGGATTTTATAGCTATGAATGGTGAAAATACTTTTTATGCTCAAGAATTTACTGAAGGATCGGTTGTAAAAAATGAAGCCTTAGCAAAAACACTTGAATATATAGCAAAAAACGGAAAAGAAGGATTTTATAAAGGACCAGTAGCTGAAGCTTTAGTTAATAGAGTCCAAGAAACAGGAGGTATTATTTCACATGAAGATATGCAAGCCTATAAGCCAGTGTGGAGGGAGCCCATAAGTTTTAAATACAAAAATTTAAATATTCATACTATGGCACCCCCTTCGAGTGGAGGAATTTGTTTAGGACAGATAATGAAAATGATTGAACCCTTTGATGTTGGACAATATTCTCATAATTCTCAAAAAGCAGTTCAGATAATTGTAGAGGCAGAACGTCGTTCTTATGCAGATAGAAGTCTATATTTAGGAGATCCTGACTTTGTTAATATTCCCACAGATAGTCTTTTATCCAAAAAATACTTAATGAATAGAATGAATTCCTTTTCATTTAAAAAGGCATCTAAGTCATCTGATATTTTACCAGGAAGTATAGTTTGGGATGAAAGTGAAGAAACTACCCACTACTCTATTGTTGATCAAATGGGAAATGCAGTAGCAGTAACTACTACCCTTAATGGAAGTTATGGATCGAAAGTATTTGTTGAAGAAGGTGGTTATTTTCTTAATAATGAAATGGATGATTTTAGCAGTAAGCCGGGAGTTCCAAATATGTTTGGACTTTTAGGCGGAAAAGCAAACGCAATTGAACCACAAAAACGAATGTTGAGTGCCATGACCCCTACAATAGTAGAACGAAATGGGAAATTAGCCATGATCCTGGGAACGCCAGGAGGCTCTACCATTATTACCTCAGTTTTGCAAACCCTTTTAAATGTTTATGAATTTAAAATGGATATCCAAAAAGCAGTTACAGCTCCTCGATTTCATCATCAATGGCTTCCAGATGTAATAGTTTTTGAGCCCAATAGCTTTAATACTTCATTAATTGAAAACCTTCAAGCAAAAGATTATAAAATTACTCAAGAGTATTCGCGAATTATTGGAAGAGTCGATGCTATTTTAATATCAGAATCAAATCAAATTTCTACAGGTGCAGATCCTAGAGGAGATGATACCGCTGTTCATCTATATTAATTTATATTCAACTAACGTTTAAAAGCTTTATTAGTTCTATTTTTGCGAACTATACTTATGAAAAAAACTGAAAATAACATTAATATTGAAGGAGCTAGAGTTCATAATTTAAAGAACTTAAATGTTACAATTCCACGTGATAAACTAGTCGTTATTACTGGACTTTCCGGAAGCGGTAAGTCTTCCTTAGCTTTTGACACCATTTATGCAGAGGGACAACGTCGTTATATGGAAACCTTCTCTGCATACGTACGTCAATTTCTGGGTTCTATGGAACGACCAGATGTGGATAAAATAGATGGTCTTTCTCCAGTTATTGCTATTGAACAAAAAACAACTTCAAAAAGTCCACGATCAACAGTTGGCACCATTACTGAACTATATGATTATATTCGACTACTCTATGCCAGAGTAGGAACAGCATATAGCTATATTTCTAACAAGAAAATGGTTAGTTATACCGATCAACAAATTCAAAAATTAATTTTTGAAGATTACATGGACTGCAAAATTATGTTTCTAGCACCCATCGTAAAATCTAGAAAAGGACACTATAGAGAGTTATTCGATTCTTTGTCACGTCAAGGTTTTTCAAAAGTTCGTATTGATGGTGTCGTTACGGACTTAAAGCAAGGACTTAAAGTTGATCGGTATAAAACCCACGATATTGAACTCGTTGTTGATCGTTTTAAAATCAAAAAAGATGAAAATTTTTTAAAACGATTAAATGAATCTTTAGTTACTGCAATGCATTATGGTAAAGATGTTTTAATGATCATGGACATTAATACTGATAAAACACGCTATTTTAGTCGTAATTTAATGTGTTCTACATCAGGAATTTCTTATCCCAAACCAGAACCCAATTCATTTTCTTTTAATTCTCCAAAAGGAATGTGTCCCGATTGTAAAGGTTTAGGGGTTCAGCATAAAGTTAATCTTAAAAAAATTATTCCAGACGAAAACTTATCCATAGCACAAGGTGGCTTAACACCACTGGGGACTAAAAAAAATAGTTGGACTTATCGGCAAATAGAAACAATTGCAAAATGTTATGATTTTTCTTTAACAGACACTATTAAAACGATTCCACCAAAAGCGATGCAAATCATTTTAAAAGGAAGTCAGGAGAAATTTGAAATTCCCTCGACTTCACTTGGATTGACAAGAACTTATAAAATTGATTTTGAAGGGTTGGAAAATTATTTAGAATCTTCTTATAAAGAAGCTGCTAGTGCGAGTATTAAAAGATGGGCAGCATCCTATATGGATAGTTATAATTGTGTAGCATGTAATGGTTCACGTTTGAAAAAAGAAGCTCTTCATTTTAAATTAAATAATAAAACAATTTCCAATTTGGTATCAATGGACCTAAAAGATTTACATGAATGGATTGCTGATCTTTCTAATAATTTAAGTGCAAACGAAAAGAAAATTGGATCAGAAATTATAAAGGAAATTCTTGTTAGATTACAATTTTTATTAGATGTAGGTCTACAATATTTACAACTTAATCGCTCATCAAAGTCTCTTTCAGGTGGAGAGGCACAGCGTATTAGATTAGCTACACAAATCGGCTCACAATTGGTAGGGGTATTATATATACTTGACGAACCCAGCATAGGACTTCATCAAAGAGATAATGATAGATTAATTAATTCCCTAATTGCCTTAAAATACTTAGGGAATTCTGTACTGGTTGTAGAACACGATAAAGAGATAATGCTTCGTGCGGACCATCTTATTGATATTGGTCCTTTTGCCGGAAGAAATGGTGGTGAAATCATTTCGCAAGGGACTCCAAATAGTATATTAAAAGAAGATACCTTAACCTCAAAATAACTCAATAATACCCTACAAATAAAAATTCCAGTTAACAGAAGAACAGGCAAAGGAACTAAATTAACTCTATCAGGTTGCACTGGCAATAATCTTAAAAATATAACTGTTGATTTCCCTTTGGGTTTAATGATCGGAATTACTGGTGTTTCCGGCAGTGGTAAATCAACTTTAGTCAACGGGACCCTATATCCAATTCTAAATGCTCATATTTTCAATGGCGTTAAAGTTCCACTTCCATATAAAAAAATTTCAGGCCTAGAGTGCATTGATAAAGTTGTAGATATTAATCAAAGTCCCATTGGAAGGACACCCAGAAGTAATCCAGCTACATATTGTGGTGTTTTTAGCGAAATTAGAAGTTTATTTACACTTACGCCTGAAGCACAAATTAGAGGATATAAGCCTGGGAGATTTAGTTTTAATGTAGTAGGAGGACGTTGTGAAACATGTCGAGGCGGAGGGATGAAAGTTATTGAAATGAACTTTTTACCTGATGTTTATGTAGAATGTGAAAGTTGTCAAGGGAAAAGATTTAATAGAGAAACACTTGAAATACGTTACAAAGGAAAATCAATTTCTGATGCTCTAAACATGTCAATAAATGAAGCCTGTTCTTTTTTTAAACCTATTCCTAAAATATATCGAAAAGTAAAAATGATTCAAGATGTAGGTTTAGGATATGTTACCTTAGGGCAATCATCCACTACCCTATCTGGTGGTGAAGCCCAACGTATAAAATTAGCTAGTGAATTGTCTAAAAAAGATACGGGAAATACCTTGTATATATTAGATGAACCTACTACTGGTCTTCATTTTGAAGATATTAGAGTTTTACTAGACGTACTAGATGTTCTAGTAGAAAAAGGAAATACTGTACTTATTATAGAACATAATTTAGATGTTATCAAGCATGTGGATCATATAATTGACATTGGACCTGAGGGGGGGCGTTATGGTGGAGAATTAATTTGTTGTGGAACTCCCGAAGAAATAATCGAAAACTCAAAAAGCCATACCGCAATGTTCCTTGAGAAAGAATTTCAACAACACCTAAAACCTTCTTTATTATGAAAACAAATCAAAATAAAAACTGGAATAAAATAAAAACAAATGATTCCTGGGCACTTTTCAAAATAATGAGTGAGTTCGTTGAAGGTTATGAGAAATTAAGTGCTATAGGACCTTGTATTTCGATATTTGGATCTGCTCGTACCCCAGAAGATCATCCTACATATAAATTAACAGTAGACATAGCTGAAGCAATAAGTAAATCTGGCTATGGTATAATTAGTGGTGGCGGTCCTGGAATCATGGAAGCAGCGAATAGAGGTGCTCAGAAAGGTGGGGGTGCTTCCGTTGGACTAAACATTAATCTTCCATTTGAACAATATAGTAACCCTTATATTGATCAAGATAAATTAATTGATTTCCATTACTTTTTTGTTCGTAAAGTTATGTTTGTGAAATACGCTCAGGGTTTTGTTGTCATGCCAGGAGGAGTTGGTACTTTAGATGAATTATTTGAAGCTTTTACACTAATTCAGACTTCTAAAGTGGCTAAATTTCCAATTATACTTGTTGGGACAATGTATTGGAGAGGTTTAGTTTATTGGTTAAAAAACACTTTATTGAATGAAAAAAATATTAGCCCAAAAGATATTGAGCTACTTGAGATAGTCGATAGTGCTGAAGAAGTTATGGCTTGTTTAGATCGTTTTTATAGTAACAATAATTTTAAACCTAATTTTTAATGATAAAATTACTTGTTTCTAATAATATTTTTAGTTGGCTATTTGTACTAGGATTTTTGGCAACAAACATAGGGGCTCAAGAAATAGGCTATTCAATTGATGCAACTTTAAATATTGAACAGAAAAGTATTGAAATAAGTCAACAAATAAATTTTACAAATCCAGGTAAAGAAAGAACTAACATTCTTTATTTACAGAATTGGATTAATGCCTATAGAGATACTAAAACACCACTAGCCAAAAGATTTTCGGAAGATTTTAATAGAAAATTTTATTTATCATCTAAAAGTAAATTAGGATTCACCCAGATTGACACTATTAAAGGAATTGATTATTCATTAGAATGGAATCTAATTGAAAAACAACCTGATATCATTAAAGTTGTTTTACCTAAATTTCTAGAACCAGGCGAAACCACTACCCTCTTACTTTCATATGTAATAAAAATTCCAGACAGTAAGTTCACAGGTATGGGTATTAATGATAATGGACGAGTGTATTTAAACCATTGGAACATTTCAGTTGCACCGTTTATAAAAGGTTCTTGGTTATTAACTAGTAATTTAGATTTGAATGATTTCAGTGGAAACCCAGCAAACTATGTAATTACCTGGCACTACCCCAAAAACTATTTTTTAAATAGCAACTTATTGGAAACAGAAACTACAGTTGATGGTGCTAATAAACACAGTATTTTCGTTGATAACAGAAGAATACAAGCCGATTTTGTTTTTGACACTACCAATTATTTCACAACGATTAAACTAGAAAACGGTAAAGAAGTTATTACCGATTTACTGCCTCCAGATAAAAATGCAATTAATTTAAAAAACACCTTAGAACGAATTATTCAATATGCTGATACCATATTTACTCCATTTCCAAACAAAAAGGTGATGATTTTAAAATCAAGTTATGATAAAAACCCTTTTTATGGTTTAAATCAATTACAAACAACAGTTAAAATATCTAAGAACAATAACATTGATATTAAGTTTTTTTCAGACACTTTTTTTTATGAGATTAAATTTTTAAAAGCATATTTCGGAAGGTATCTAAATCGAAATTTACTTATTGACAAACGAAAATATCACTGGATAATTGGTGGAATTCAAACCTATGCCATGATAAAATATATTGAAGAATTTTATCCAGATGAAAAAATGTTAGGAAGTCTTGCTGATTTCAAAATATTAAATTTTAAACTTCTTAAAAACTATAGTGCTTCCAAAATAAAGTTTAACGATGCATATGAATTTATTTATGAGTTTGTGGAGCATTCAAATATTCATCAAACAGACAAACTATCAAAAGATAGGCTTAGTAGGTTTAATGAAAAAATAGGAAGTCCAAACCATGTAGGTGTTGGATTACGATATATTGAAACTTCTCAACAATCAAATTGGCTACCAGAAATTATTAAAACATATTTATCTTCAAGTGGATCAATAGATTTTGAAGAATTACTAAGAAGTGGTGATCAAAACATCGATTGGTTTTTGAAAGATTATTTAGGGAAAAGAAAATCTTTTGATATTAAAATCAGTGGCCTTGAAAAATTAAATGATTCTATTCGTTTTAGCGTAATTAGTAGAGATCAACGAAAAATACCTGTTTTAATTGGCTTAATAAAAGATGATAAAATAATCAAGGAACAATGGGTAACATTAGGAAAAAGTGACACAATAATAACTTGGGAGCAAAAAAAAGCAGATTTCGTCGCAATAAATCCTAATATTAATTTCCCAGAAGGGATTAAATCAAATAACTGGAGACCAATCAATACTCCATTGGGTATAAAACCTTTAAAATTCACCTTAATTAAAGATTCTGAAAATCTAAAAAGGGAGCAGATTTTGTTTCATCCCGTCTTTGACTTTAATATTTATGATGGAATCACTTCGGGAATTCGTTTTTATAATAGTCGTATTAAAAATAGAGCTTTTGAATTTGATTTTCATCCACAATACTCTTTTATTGAAAAAGATATTGTTGGCTTTTTTAAAGTAGATTATAAGCTCTTCAAAGCAGAAAGTAAAAATTACCTTACTCGTTTTAGGGTTTCTGGCAGTAGTTTTCATTACGATTCTAATTACCGTTACTCTGTATTAATCCCCTCTATAACTTGGTCTTTTAGGCCAAAAAATATTAGAGACAATAAAAGACAGTACCTTCTATTGGCATGGTATAATGTGTTTAGGGAAAAATCTCCTAATGTTATTTCTAACCCTGATTATAGTATTCTTAATTTACGTCATATTCTAACTAGAAATAATACCATTGATTATTTTAGTACACATACAAACATAGAACTATCCAATACTTTTAGTAAAATTCAATTTACTGGAGAAGTTCGTAAACTGTTTCCAAGCGGAAGACAAATAAGTGCAAGATTATTTGTAGGAAAATTTTTATGGCACAACGCATTAGAAAATCAATTCTTTGATTTTAATTTAAATCGTCCTACAGACTATCTTTTTCAATATAGATATTTAGGACGCTCTGAAACTGCTGGGATTTATAGTCAGCAATTTATTCCCGCAGAAGGTGGGTTTAAATCAATCTTTGCACAATCAACTGCTAATGACTTTATGGCTTCATTAAACATTTCTATGGGAGTTTGGAAATGGATAGAATTATATGGAGATGTAGGAGTATTAAAAAACTATAATTTAGATACTAATGCATATTTCGATTCAGGAATTAAATTAAATTTTAGTCCTGATTATTTAGAAATATATCTACCCATTTTTTCGTCTAATGGATTTGAATTCATACAACCAAAATTTGCTGCCAAAATCCGTTTCAATTTAGATCCGAGTTTTAGTACACTAACCAGTTTGTTTACCCGTAAATGGTTTTAAACTAAGTGCTTATCATCTTAAATAAAAACCAACATTCTCTCGAGTTTAAGTACTACTTAATTTTTTGTAATTTTGCCCTACAATATGAGGATTCAGAAACAAGAAGAAGATCGTAAAATTAATTTTACTGCCTTCAAAAAACAGGTGTTAGAAGATTACAAAATTGCTATTTTAAGTAGAGAATGTAGTTATCTAGGAAGACGAGAAGTGTTTTCTGGAAAAGGTAAATTTGGAATTTTTGGAGATGGTAAAGAATTACCTCAACTTGCGATGAACCATTTCTTTAAGAAAGGAGATTTTAGGTCAGGTTACTATAGAGATCAAACACTTTTATTTGCTCAAGGACTTCTTACAGTTGATAATGTTTTTGCAGCTCTATATGCTGATTTAGATATTGAACGTGAACCCATGTCTGGTGGTAGACAAATGGGAGGACATTTTGTTACCGCAAGTAGAGATAGTAAGGGGAACTGGCTAAGGGTAATCGATCAAAAAAATCATAGTGGTGATATCTCTCCCACTGGATCCCAAATGCCCCGCCTTTTAGGGTTAGCACAAGCCTCAAAAGTGTACCGAAATCTCAAGACCCACAATGATGATTTGTTTTCCAAAAACGGAAATGAAATTGCTTGGGGAACCATTGGAAATGCAAGTACTAGTGAAGGTATGTTTTTTGAAACACTTAATGCAGCAGGTGTGATGCAAGTACCTATGGTTATAAGCGTTTGGGATGATGAATATGGCATCTCCGTATCA
>Ga0115562_1003522_pt1 | contig 10425 bp, 8 predicted proteins | sample COGITO_mtgs_1105_6_FD_87200 | JGI IMG/M metagenome (GOLD analysis project Ga0115562, IMG submission 87200) | Pelagic marine microbial communities from North Sea - COGITO_mtgs_110516 | ecosystem: Environmental > Aquatic > Marine > Epipelagic | place: Germany:Helgoland, sampling site Kabeltonne...
GGCTTGTGGTTTTGGCTTGTGGTTTTGGCTTGTGGTTTTGGCTTGTGGTTTTGGCTTGTGGTTTTGGCTTGTGGTTTTGGCTTGTGGCTTTTGAGTCTCGCCGGTTATCGTCTAGGTGGTCGCCGCTTCCCTGCTCCACAAAGGGTAATCGATATTGCAGCCTTACCGTGCATAGGTAATCCCCCCCTATATGGCGAAATGATTTAAGCGAAGGAGATGACGGCAACGCCAACAAAACCAACACAGAGTGCGGCGATTTGGCGACGGGTTACCCTTTCTTTATTGAGCCAAGCAATAATCACTGCAAAGAGCGGACTGCTCGCTAACAGTGTTTGTGCAAGTCCTGCTGACAGTAAATCTAATGACCACTGCAGCATAAATACACCGATCACCGTGCCAAGAAAAATCGCCAGTATGAGCTTGGTGCTTTGCCGACGGTTAAGCGGTTGGAATCGAATACGTTGTTTTTGCAGGCGTAAATATCCCAGACCAACGACAGTGAACAGTAGCCCACCCGCAAGACGCCACACTGCCGACTCCAGTACGCCTAATTCAGTAGTACTCAGATAATAACGAGAAATTAATGCGCCCGTCGCTTGGCAGCAAGCGGCTGTAATGGCAAATAATACCGCCACCAGGTCTAACCGGTTGTGATGGCGCCAGCCAATGGCCAGGTCGGATGCCAATAAGACTAAGAATATACCGGCGTAGTGAAGCCAGGTTAACGTCTCACTGAGTAAGACAAAGGCAAGGGTTATGACAATAAATGGCGCAAGCGTCTCAGCGATGAGCAGAGTGTTTTGCTCGCCAATGCGGTTCAACGATGCAAATAAAGCCGTATCGCCTAAGCCAATTCCTATTACTCCACTGAGCATTAGTATTAGAGCGGTATTTAAATCGGCGGAGTAATTGATTGGCAAAAACCATAACAAAACAGCTAGAACGACTACTGCGATGAGGTTCTTACTAAAGTTTAATAATAGAACCGACCACTGGGCAGTACTGTGCCCATAAAAACGCGCCGACAATGCCCAGAAGAATGCCGCCGTGAGTGCCACTGCTATGCCCATTAACTTATTCCGATACAATAGAAATACAAAAGAAAGACAGTCCGCGCTGCCACTGAAGGGTTCGGTTGAAGCAGCAATGACTAATTGCCTAGTGTAACCCAGGTAGAAGGTAATCCCCCATGTAAAACAGATGTTAAAAGTAGGGGTTTAGACCAGCGGCCATTAGGTCGTATTGTTCTTCTAAGAAATCCAGTAAGGTCAATATTCTCTACATCTAGCTACTCGACAACATTACCAATCGAACCAATGTCGTTGATCTCATCGACCTTCAGTTGCCACGACCTGGGCGTGTAGACTAGTTTCTGGCCACGAGGATAACTTCGTATAAATTCGCTTTTGTTTGCCGATGCAGAAGGATGCTTTGGAATAGAGAGGGCCGGGCTGGCATGGCGCTCGGATGGGGGGTTGGAGTTGGCGGTGGGTGTTCGATATGTCGGCCACAGGCCGCAGAAAAAGGCTAAATCTTAAATTTTAGGCATAAAAAAAGCAGCTCTAAGCTGCTGATTTTAAATAATATATTGGTCGGGCATAGAGGATTCGAACCTCTGACCCTCGCCACCCCATGACGATGCGCTACCTGACTGCGCCAATGCCCGACTGTCTGAGTATTCTAAGCTAACATATTGAAAAACAAAAGGTTTTTACTCTGATTTTTACGATTTATGCAATAAAACCAGAACCGCCTCTAACTCTTCAATCATTTCTTTAATCAATGTCTGGTGCTCCTGCTGGGCTTGCTCGGAGTCTTCGGGGTCGGTCATCTTTTGCCGTGCACCGCCGATGGTATAGCCGTCTTCATAAAGGAGGTGCCGAATTTGACGAATCAACATGACATCACCGCGCTGATAATAGCGGCGATTGCCCCGGCGTTTGACGGGGCTCAGTTGTGGAAATTCCTGCTCCCAATAGCGCAAAACGTGTGGTTTTACGGCACACAATTCACTCACTTCACCAATGGTGAAATAACGTTTGCCTGGGATTACAGGTAATTCATCATTCTGGCTCGGTTCCAACATAATTTTCGACGGTCACCTTCAGTTTCTGTCCGGGCCGGAAGGTAACCACTCGACGAGCCGAGATCGGGATCTCTTCACCCGTTTTCGGATTCCGTCCAGGGCGTTGCCGCTTATCCCGGAGATCGAAGTTGCCAAAGCCGGACAACTTCACCTGTTCGTTATGCACTAGACTTTCTCGTATTTCTTCGAAGAAAATCTCAACCATTTCTTTGGCTTCACGCTTATTGAGACCTAATTCCTCATATAAACGGTCTGCCATCTCTGCTTTGGTCAGGGCCATGGTGGGCTCCTTAGCCCCGCAAAACCGCATCTAGGCGCGTTTGTAGGGTGTTAATGATCAAATCCATGAAGCGATTAATTTCGTCATCAGTCAGAGTGCGTGAGGAATGCTGCCAGGTCAAGCCCATCGCAATACTTTTTCTTTTTGAATCGATTCCTTTGCCGCGGTAGATATCGAACAGATTTAGACTCACCAAATCGTCACCGGCCATCTCACGCACCGTATCCAAGACGGAACTAACCGACACCTCTTCGTCAATTACTACCGCCAAATCTCGCGTACTCGCAGGCTGCTTCGACAGGGGGCGGAACTTCGGCAAGAGCGCCGGCAAGGTCCGATCTAACCGAACCTCAAATAGATAGACGTTTTGCTTAAAGCCAAAACTTTTCGCCAAGTTCGGGTGTAAGGCGCCCAAATGGCCCACCAGCTTGCCGTTGCGTTCGATTCGAGCACATTGGCCCGGGTGCAGCGCGCTGTTGGTGCCGTTAACAATCTCAAACTCGACACCCTTGATATGACCTAAGAGCTGTTCGACGTCACCTTTCAGGTCGTAAAAGTCGACACTCTCACCGTTTTCATACCAGCCTTTGGCGGCACGTGAGCCGGTTATGACCCCGGCTAACATATCGATTTGCTCCAAACCCTTGTCCTCCACGCGGAAGCGCTGACCGGTCTCAAACAGGCGCACCTGCTCTTGCTGGCGATTCAGGTTGTGTTGCACGGCCTTTAACAAACCCGGCCATAGCGATACCCGCATGGCGGACAGGTCAGCCGATATCGGGTTGGCCAATTTCAAGCTGTTGAGATTGGGAAACATCAGTTCCTGGACGCCGGGTTCCACAAAGCTGAAGGTGATGGCTTCTTGGTAGCCCAGAGACACCATACGATCGACTAAAGCCGCCACCGGTGTCGCCTGCTCGGCCGGGCCATGGGGCTTCATGGCCACTTTTGGGGCGGTTACCGGCAGGTTGTCGTAACCGACGATGCGGGCAAGCTCTTCGATCAAATCGGCCTGTATGGCCATATCGAAACGCCAGCTGGGCGCCTGAACCTGCCAATGGCCGGCTGCTTCGGTTAACAGGGTAAAGCCCAGACCGACTAGAATTTGTTTGATGCGCAGATCATCGATCGACATCCCCAGACTGCTGGTGACCACGCTTGAATAGAGGTCTATCACGGCCCGCTTGGGAATATACTCAGCCTGCTCCTTGACGATCAGCGGACCGGCCTGGGCGCCACAGATGCTGGCCAACAGTGCACTGGCTCGCTCGATGGCGGCTTCTTGCAAACGGCTGTCGACACCGCGTTCGAAGCGGTGGCTGGAATCGGTGTGCAGACCCTTGGCGCGGGCCTTACCGGCCAGCTCAATGGGCGCAAAAAAGGCGCTTTCCAGAAACACCGAGGTGGTCGTGGCGGACACGCCGCTATGAACACCGCCCATAATACCGGCCATCGCGAGCGGGCCGGCGGCATCGGCGATAACCAGGATGGAGGGATCCAGTGCGATCTCCTGCCCGTCCAGCAAGACCAGTTTTTCATCGGCACGCGCCTTGCGTACGACGATTTTTTCATTCAATTGCTGTAAATCGAAGCCATGCATCGGCTGACCGAGTTCCAACATCACATAGTTGGTGACATCAACCACGGCATCGATCGAGCGAATACCACTGCGGCGCAGCCGTTCCACCATCCAGATCGGTGTGGCGGCACTGATATCGACCTGATGCAGAACCCGGCCAACATAGCGTGGGCAGCCCTTGCCATCTTCAATGGTGACGTCAAACAGATCTTGATGCAGGACCGGGACGGCGGTCAGGTCGGGCGCGTGCATCGGTAAATCGTTGAGCACCCCCACCTCGCGCGCCAATCCGCGCAGACTCAAGCAATCGGCCCGGTTGGGGGTCAGATCGACTTCGATGGCGATGTCGTCCAGCTCGTAGTAGGTGCGAATATCCTGACCGACCGGCGCATCGGCCGGCAGTTCGAGAATACCCTCGTGTGCGGCCGATAAGCCCAGTTCCTTCTCGCTGCACAACATGCCGAAGCTGTCGACATCGCGCAGCTTGGCCTGTCCGATATTGAGGTTGCCGGGCAACACCGCCCCGACCTGAGCGAAGGCCACTTTTAGGCCGGCCCGGGCATTGGGCGCGCCGCAGACCACCTGAACAGTATCGGTGCCGGTGGACACGGTGCAGACTTGCAGCTTGTCGGCATTGGGATGGCGCTCGCAGCTGATGATTTCGGCGACGATCACACCAGTGAAGGCTTCAGCAACGGGCTCAAAGCCTTCCACTTCCAGACCGGCCATAGTGACCTGGTCCATTAATTCTTGGGCGCTAACGGATGGATTCACCCAGCTACGCAGCCACTTTTCACTCACTTTCATTGTCTAGGTCCTGTTGCGGAATCAGTTGAATTGACGCAGGAATTGCAGGTCGTTATCGAAGAACAGGCGTAAGTCATTCACGCCGTAACGCAACATCGCCATCCGTTCCACGCCCATGCCGAAGGCAAACCCCTGATACTGGTCAGGATCGACACCCGATGCACGTAACACATCGGGATGCACCATGCCGCAGCCGAGCACTTCGAGCCAACCGGTGTGGCTACAGACTCGACAGCCTTCGCCATTACACATAACACAGGCAATATCGACCTCAGCACTGGGCTCGGTGAAGGGGAAATAGGAGGGCCGAAAGCGGACCTTAAGTTCTTTTTCGAAGAACACCCGCAGGAATTCTTCGATGGTGCCCTTCAGGTCGGCAAAGCTGACCTGCTTGTCGATCATCAGGCCTTCCATCTGGTGGAACATAGGGCTGTGCGTCAGGTCGGAATCGCAGCGATAAACCCGGCCCGGGCAGACAATACGGAACGGCGGCTGGCCGTTTTCCATGGTACGCACCTGGACCGGTGAGGTATGGGTGCGCAACAGGGTGTTGACGTCGAAGTAGAAGGTATCGTGCATCGCCCGCGCCGGATGGTGCGACGGGATATTGAGCGCTTCGAAGTTGTGGTAGTCGTCTTCCACTTCCGGACCGGTGGCGATGGTGTAACCGATATTGGTGAAGAAGGCCTCCATGCGCCGCAGCGTCATGGTGACTGGGTGTAAGCCGCCCTTCTGCTGGCGTCGACCGGGCGCGGTAACATCAAGCTTTTCCGCGGCCAGTTGCGCGGCCAAGGCGTTTGCTTCGATACTGGCTTTACGCGCATTGATGGCGTCCGATACCGCGTCCTTGACCTCATTGATCAGGGCGCCGGCGGCGGGCCGTTGCTCCGCGGTTAACTTACCCAGCGATTTCAGCTGGGCGGTAATTTCACCTTTCTTACCCAGATAGCGAACCCGCAGGTCATCTAGGGACTGGGCATTGGTCGCCTCTTTAACCGCCGCTAAGGCGTCTTCGTGCAACTTATTCAGGGTATCCATTTACCGTGCCTACTCCCGTAATTCGGAACAAATAAAAAGCCTTCACTATAAAGAAGGAAATGAAATAAGCAACTGATCTAACAGGATTTTTCCGCCGTGCGGAGCAATCTAATGCTTGAACAGCGAGTCGGAAAAAGTACGCTCGCAAAAATGGCAACGCAGCTGTACCTGATTAGGATTGGAGCTAACATAAAAACGGCTCGAGACCGGTTCAGAATGGGAAATGCAGTTGGAATTGGGGCAGGCAAAGATGCCGACAAAGGCGGCCGGCAAGCCGATCTGAAATTTGGTCACCACTCGGTAACCTTCGATAATATTCACCGTCGCATCAGGGGCATAGAGTGCCATCTCGGCCGCGTCCTGCTCCGAAAACAACCAACCCTCAACCTTGATGATGTCCTTTTGGCCACTGCCCTTGCACGGCAAGTTCAAACCGACGGTGACCCGAGCCTGACCATTGCGCGCTTGAATGCGCGCCAGGATATTGAGCCCCTGCCCGGCCGGTATATGGTCGATCACGGTGCCGGTTTCAATTGCCTCGACGGCCATGGTTTCACGCATCGTTCAATTCCTTAATGGTTTCATTGAGCACCAAGGCGAGCAGCGCTTCGCGGGCGTAGACACCGTTTTCGGCCTGTTGAAAGTAGTAGGCGAACGGCGACGCATCGACGTCCGGATGAATTTCATCGATGCGCGGCAAGGGGTGCAGCACCTTCATATTGGGTTTGGCGTGCGCCAGCATCTCGGCCCGGAGCACATACTGGGAGGCGATATGCATATATTCAGTAGGATCGAAGCGCTCTTTTTGCACGCGAGTCATATAGAGGATATCGACCTTGCTCACGGCTTCTTCAAGCGTCTCGACATAGCGGAACGACACCCCCTTTTCGATCAGGCTCTGCTCGATATAGGACGGCATCTTAAGCACTTCCGGGGCGACAAAGTAGAAAGTCGGGTTAAACCAGGTCAAGGCTTGAGCCAAGGAATGCACGGTTCGACCGTATTTCAAATCCCCGACGAAGGCGACCGACAGGTTACTCAGCTGGCCTTGGCATTCGGCGATCGAGAATAGATCGAGCAAGGTTTGGGAGGGATGTTGATTGGCCCCATCACCGCCATTGATCACCGGCACGTTGGCCACCTCGGCCGCCAAGCGCGCGGAACCCTCTTTCGGGTGGCGCATAATAATGGCATCGGCATAAGCGGACATCATCTGGATGCTGTCGGTAAGGGTTTCGCCCTTTTTGGTGGAGGTATGAGAGCTGTCCGAGAAACCGATTAGGGCGCCCTGTAAGCGTTGCACCGCAGTCTCGAAAGAGAGTCGGGTTCGGGTTGACGGTTCAAAGAAACAGCTGGCGATGACCTTATTGGCCAAATAGGGCCCCGGGCCCTGTGCCTTGAAGATGCCGGCCAGTTGGACAATCAGTTCCAAATCGGTGCGACTGAGATCGCTGATTGAGACTATATCTTTGCGATAAAGAGGGTTGGCCATAGGGGTGCTCAATACAGATTTGCGGCATTATAGCAAACTGAGGCCACTAAGGAATAACTCAGGTTGTTAAAAGCGCGTTAAAAGTATTTGCCAAATTTCAGATATAAAAAAGGCCTATCTTTCGATAAGCCAGATTTATTCTAAATGGTGGAGCTAAGCGGGATCGAACCGCTGACCTCCTGCATGCCATGCAGGCGCTCTCCCAGCTGAGCTATAGCCCCTCAACAGGTGCGACGCATATTAATCAGCAGACCCCACCCTGTCAACAGTTTTCTATTTCTTTTTTCCCATTAAATTCAATGGCTTAGCCTAGCGACCCTATTGGCCGCCGGTTTTGTTCAATTGCTGATACTGGCGCTCCAGGGATTTGAGTTTTTTCTTGCCCAGCCCACCCAGCACCCCTATGGCGTGGCGCAGCCGACCTCGGGTCATATCCGGGCCCAACAAGGCCATGGCGTCCATGACCGAGACTGAGGCGGCCGAACCGGTAATGGCGATAAACAGCGGCGCGTTCACATCTTTGAGCTTTTGCTCGCGCTGTTCGGCGACGGCCTTGATATCGGCAAAGATACCCGCCTTGGTCCAGTCTTGGCGTGCCTCCAGCTTCCACAGCACCCATTGCAGCAGTTGCATCAGCTCTTCGTTTTCGGTTTTCAAATCGGCAAAGCTGGCCTCACTGATGGCCGGGTTGCCCTGAAAGAAAAACATCAACAGCGGCGCTATATCGGCCAGCGTGTCGGCGCGGGCCTGCACCAGCGGCATCAACTGGGTGGCAAAGGTCTCATTGAATTTCCAATCGACTAGGCGCTGCAGCAACTGGGCTGGCGTGTGATGCTCGCGAATGTACTTGCCATTGAGCCAATTGAGCTTGTCCAGATCGAAGACCGGACCACCGAGTGACATTCGATTGATATCAAACGCCTGCACCATGGCATCCAGACTGAAGATCTCTTCGCCATTGGGCATAGTCCAACCCATCATGCCGAGAAAGTTCACCAGAACCTCAGGCAGAATGCCCATTTCACGATAGTAGGTAATCGACGTTGGGTTCTTACGCTTGCTCAACTTCGACTTATCGGTGTTGCGGAGCAACGGCAAGTGGGCATAGATCGGCGGCTGCCAACCGAAATACTGATACAGGGCCAACTGCTTCGGCGTTGAGGAGATCCATTCTTCGCCGCGCATGATGTGACTGATTTCCATCAGATGGTCATCGACAACACTGGCCAAGTGATAGGTTGGTAGGCCGTCGGACTTCATCAAGACCTGCATATCAACCTGCTGCCATTCGATCTCAACGTCGCCGCGCAATAGATCCTTAATAATGCAGGTGCCTTCCTCGGGCACGACCATGCGCACCACATGACTCTCACCGGCAGCCAATTTAGCGGCAACGTCGGTCTCACTCAGATGACGACAGTGACCGTCATAGCCAATATCGTCTCCGGCCAAACGCTGCGCCTCACGCAGGGTATCTAAGCGCTCTGAACTGCAGAAACAGTGAAAGGCGTGCTTCTGCTCAAGTAATTGCAGGCTATAGCGCTGATAAATATCCTTGCGATCGGATTGGCGATACGGACCAAAGGGACCGCCGATGTCCGGACCTTCGGACCAGTTCAGACCGAGCCACTTCAGGCTATCTAGGATTGCTTGCTCAGACTCCGGGGTCGAGCGCACCTGATCGGTGTCTTCGATCCGCAGAATGAATTCCCCGCCCTGGCTTTTGGCAAATACGGTATTAAAAAGGGCGATATAGGCCGTGCCCACATGCGGGTCGCCGGTCGGTGAAGGCGCAATACGGGTGCGAATTTTGGTCATATAGGAGCAAATCTCTTTGGTTGAGTTCGAAAGCGCGCAATTATAGCGCTGCAGAGGGCGGGTAGCCAGAACGTCGCTCGGCCGGTGCCGGTGGGTAACGGAAAAATGCGGCAGAATGGGCGCTCAGGACCTAAAATAGATCCTCTTGTCGCAGTGCCAGGGGCGGACTGGGCGGCAGATCGATGCGCCCTACCCGTTTAGAGTCGGCACGGGACTCGGTTAGTGCGGCAGTTCACTGGCCAGCGCAATCCGATTGCGACCATTGGCTTTGGCCTGATACAGCGCCAAATCGGCACGATGCGCTAAGGCCGAGGCATCTTCGCCCGGCGTCCAGGTGGCCACCCCAGCACTGAAGGTGACATTAATTTCAACGGGACCCTGATGATGAGTCAGCTTCTCAAAACCGCTGCGCACCTCATCTAACAACAGGGCCGCCGTGGCCTCATCGGTATCGGGTAAGATCAGCGCGAATTCCTCACCGCCGTAACGACCAATCACATCTGTGAGCCGGAAGCGTTGCTTTAAATAGAGCGCCAGCGCGCGAATAACCCGATCGCCCATGGCATGCCCATAGCTGTCGTTAACCTGCTTAAAACGATCGAGATCGATCATCACAAAGGTCAGCGACAAATCGGCCTCGAGGTTTTGGCCAATCAGCTTAGCCAAGGTGTCGAGGGTATGGTTGTGGTCCACTAGGCCGGTCAAACTGTCTCGGATCATCTGTGCGCGCAAGCCCCGATGCCGCCGACATCGGTTGAGTACGGTGGCAATCAGCACCGTTTTCGGCACCGGTTTGGTGAGAAAATCATCCCCACCTCGGCCGACGGCATCGAGCTGTTTGTCGATATCGGATTCGGCTGACAAATAGAGGATCGGGATCGAGTCGTATTTATCCTGCTGGCGAATCACTTGCGCCAGTTCCGGCCCCATACAGCCGGGCATATAGATGTCCATCAGGATGGCATCGGGATTGAAGCTTTCAATAACCTCCAGCACTTCGAACGGGTCGTTAACATTGCGGGTAAACAGGCCGGCGTAGTTCAGTGTGCGTTCGGCGTACATGGCCTGGGCGCGCGAGTCATCCACCACCAAAACCCGAAACGGTGGCTCGGAGCGCAACGAATAGACACCGATCAGCTGCTCGATCAAAATATCCACATCCATCTGGCCGACATAGAGGGCAATGCCATTGGCACGCACTACGGCTAGACGTATGGCCAACGAGGGGGTCTGTTGGCAATAGAAGATCACCGGGATCGGAGCGCGCAGGTCCATCTGCAGCGTCGACACCAATGCGACGCCCTGGTCGCCGAAGTCGGTGTCCA
>Ga0115562_1003527_pt1 | contig 10410 bp, 7 predicted proteins | sample COGITO_mtgs_1105_6_FD_87200 | JGI IMG/M metagenome (GOLD analysis project Ga0115562, IMG submission 87200) | Pelagic marine microbial communities from North Sea - COGITO_mtgs_110516 | ecosystem: Environmental > Aquatic > Marine > Epipelagic | place: Germany:Helgoland, sampling site Kabeltonne...
AAAACCAAAAATCACTTCTTTTCTATTTAAAACATCAAAGGCTCAACTTCATTACTTATAAAGCTGAGCCCTTCTTTTCAAGTGCCTGTCCCATTATTTGTTGCCAGTTGATCTTCCTGTCCCAGTTGATCTGATAAAGCTGAGCCCTTCTTTTCAAGTGCCTGTCCCAGTTGATCTCCCCACCGAGCTAAAACGCCCCACCTTCTTCACCACTGTTTTTCCTTCCAACCCTCAACCCTTCATCAACCTCCTCAACACTCACTTTTCGCCGTTGGGCAGTTTGTTGCTGAGAGTATTTAATTCTTTCGCTTGGCCATTTATCTGGCTGCCAGAGATGTGAGCGATTGAAGGCTCTCGCACAATGAAAGAAACATTCATCAACGTCGATGATGATACAAAGTTGTGCTGGGCGACCACAGGACAGCATTCGTTCCAACAATGCAGGATCACGTGTAATCGTCGCTCTGCCATTGATTCGCAATATCTCATTCACAGACGGAATAACAAAAAGTAAACTCACTCTGTCATTGGCTAGAATATTTCGCAGATTGCGTGCATCGGTGTTGCCTTTTCGCTCTGGAAAAACAAGTGTCTTGTTATCTCTACATTCAATAAATCCCGGCGCATCACCTTTTGCCGATACATCGACATGACCCGATTCACCCGATGTCGAAAAAAAGACAACGGGAGATTTCTTAATAAAGGCCTGAGAGAATTTATCCATATGATCGTACAATCTATCTTTGAGCATTTGGTCCTGACGCTCATTGCAAACGATAACGCTGCGCAATTGTTCGATTGTGGTGATTTCGTATTGATTATTCATTGCTCATAGTCCTACTGAATAAGCGTAAAAAATGAACCCCTTATACTAATAAGAACATGCTTCATGGTCTGTCACTCAATCATAGTTTTTGCGACAAACCCAAGTTTTCCCTACAACTCGCCTAAACACTTAGACACAATATTTCTTGGGTGTCTACTTGAGAGCAGAGTTCCCAGTTCTATTTCATATCAAGAAGTTCCTTGAGCTTTGCTTCCGCAGCAATTCGCACATAATTTCCGATATCAGGCCTTGCACACACTCGCTCGAAAAGTACTTTCGCCTTATCCAAATCACCTTGTGTGTAGTGCCAATAAGCAATGGCATACTCATGGATTATGTAAAGCTTGCCATCACTATCAGCTTTGGCCTGAATATCCTCTACAGAAAGGATGCCCTTAAATAACAAACTTTGCTCTCTGTACGCGGGGTCCGCAACGGTCTTAATATCAGGGTCAATGCCTGCCATCAATGCTTCTGCCTGATCATGCTCACCTAGTTCCCTCAACACTGGATAAAACCAGCAACTGCGGCTCACCAGCGAATCATTTCCATAAATGAAGTTATCGCACTCAAGATATGCCTGTTTCGCCTTTTCCAGATCACCGTTCAAATAATAAGCCATACCTAGGTGATACCAAATCATGTAGTGAATGGTGGATGAATAATAACCTCGGGGGTTCAGATGCAAGAAAATCCGTAGATCTAGACCATGATCAGGTACCCCCTTGATCAACTCTGTCGCACGTTCAGCATCGGCGATAGCACCCGGCAAGTCCCGCGTCGTGGTTTTGAGCAGTGTTTTATACCAGTAGAGCTCATAGCTTTCTGGGCAACTTTCTGTGCCTTTATCAAAAATTTCAAGACTGCTATTTAAGTCCCTTAATAGCCATGTGTAAAACCCAGCCCGCCCGTAATGACCTGATTCACTAGGTTCCTTTTCCATACCCTGCAGAGATTCCTCAATCAGCGTTGCCAACCTTTCACGCGACTTGATGGAAGATTCATCATCAGGTATCAAATAAAAAAGCTCTTTACCCAAAAGAGATATAATCGGCTGCGTAGATTTATGTGTTTGTATTTTTTTATCAGACATTTTTTTTCCTATATTAACGATTGTCATTGCACCACTAAAAGAACGAATATATTTATGTCAGCAGATGCACTGTGGAGCTCACGGTATAAGCAGCCATACCTTCAATCCCAAAGGCAAATCCCAACCCAGATTGTCGATGCGGTTCAGCAGTAATACTCACATCACCCAACATTGGCGTGGAAGTACCCAGTATTTTGATCCGACCCGCATTAAGACACTGCCCCAACCGCCGCATGCGGCCAGCGTTTTGAGTCGCAGCATAAGCCGCCAAACCAAAGTTGGAGTCATTAGCCAGTTGAATTGCCTCTTGTTCATCACGAAAGGTGAACACCGACAGCACCGGCCCAAATATTTCTTCTCGAGCAATTTTTTGTTTGGGATTAACCCGATCAAAAATCGCTGGCTCAACATAATAGCCACCCGGCACCACCTCAAGGCGACTGCCGCCCTGAATTAACTCAGCACCTTCTTGTTTGCCACTGTCGATATAGCCCAACACTTTATTCATATGTGCTTCATTCACCAAGGCACCGTAAGTCGTCGTTGGATGCAACGGATCCTGCGCGTTGATTTTTTGAGTTTTTTCTATAATTTTTCCTAGCAACTTATTTTTAATACTGTCTTGAATCAGCACGCGTGTGCCAGCAATACAAACTGCACCTTGATTAGGAAATGCTCTAGCCACAATATTGGCAGCCAATTTGTCGAGATCATCAGGACAATCATCAAAGATCAAGTAGGGAGACTTACCACCGCATTCCAGTATCAAACGTTTCATATTGGATTGACCGGCAGAGACCATAATTTGTTTGCCGGTGGCGCTGCTGCCCACAAACCCTAGTAAATCAACATCATCATGTTGGGACAACGTTGCACCTACTATTTTTCCAATGCCGTTCACCACATTAAAGACACCTGGCGGCACTCCCGCCTCTAAGGCAAGCTCTGCCAGAAGGCAGGTTGACAGGCTAGTAAATTCAGACGGTTTAAGGACCAACGTGTTACCCATGGCCAAAGCAGGGCCTACTTTTTGGGAGGCTAACATCAAGGGGAAATTCCAGCCGGTGATAGCAGCTACTACCCCAACGGGTTTGCGGTGTTGATAAACCAGCTCAGCACTATCAAATCCAGTTGAAGACAATACTCGCTCTGCTATCTCGGCGCTGTTACGCAAAGAACTAATAGCACTGGGGATATCCGTTTGTAAGGCATTACCAATAGGCTTGCCGACATCCAGACACTCATACAGGGCGAACTGTTCTTTATTTGCTTCTACAAGGTCGGCGAGTTTTAATAAGATCGCTCTGCGATCTCCCACCGACAACTGACTCCATCGACCATCGTTAAACGCTTCTCTGGCGTTGACTACTGCGCGTTCCACGGTAGCCGTATCAGAGCTAGAAAATTCATACAATAGACGACCATCCCGAGGAGAATACTTAGTGATTGTCTCCCCACCGGTAGGTGTTTCTTTTTTTCCATTAATAATATTGTGTACCATTAATCGGGCACTATCGGCACGTTGGTGCCAGTCAATGATGGTCATTAAAGTTCCTAGTAACTTGAGAGAGAGTCGAGACGACGACGAATTATTTGATGACGACGGGCGTTGATCGGGTTCAATACAATCACAACCAGCGATATAGATGCTAACGACGCCGGCAGCCAAACCATCACCAACATCAAACCATTTGTGGCTTCAGCACCTTGTGAGGATGCCGTTGCATCGTAGCCATACCAACCGACAATGGCTAAACCCAACGCCATTCCAATTGCTACGTTGGCTTTACTAATAAATGAATAAACCGAAAAATATAATGCCGTATTTTGGTGATGGTGTTTCCAGCTACTATAGTCAACAATTTCTGATAACAACGCGGGGGATATTGATGCAATACAAACATAACCGAATGTATTCATGACTTTCATAAAAATTAATTGCCCAACACTAGTTTCACCAGGTAGTAATGTACCTGAATAGATATAACTACCAGTAATCAATATCATAGCGATGGCTAACACTATTTTTTTATCCAGAAAATGACTTAACTTATACCAAATTGGTGTAGCAGCTATGCCCAAAATAAACGACAACATAAACATTGACGAGAACTGTTCACCCATATCTAAATAGCTATCCACATATAAAAAAATAACACCATACCAAAGACCAAACCCCAGACCAGAAAGAACATAGAAACCAAGAAACAACAGAAAAGGCTTATTGGTTAAAATGCAGCGCAGCAGACCAAATTTATTATTCATTAGCCTTTGCTGGCTATTTTGGAGTGAATGGTCCGAAAGCATCGTTTTGCACGAATTACTGGGTGTGCGCACAATAGAAATAAACAAGAATAAAATCAGCAATAGACTCGCGGTAATGGTCGAGAGCTCTAATGTTTTTGGTGTAATGTCATTCGAGTCAAAAATGGGCAACAAGGGTATAGAATAAAATAGGACTAATCCAAGATACCCAGCCCCAGCCCGAAAGCTATAAATTTTCGATTTATCCCGACCATTTTCAGCCAATTCACTTCCCCACGCATAATGAGGAATATCAAACAAGGTGAATGCAAGATAAAACAATAAAAACCATGTAATAAAGTAGGTAGTGCTTACTGCCTGACCATCCGATATGTTGCCAGACATAATGCTAGTGGTGTCTACGCCAAAGGGAACATATAAAAAATAGCTACTGATAACAAACAACAAACAGCCCAAGAGAATAAAAGGCTTACGTGTGCCCGTACGCCTCTGATAACGATCGGATAAATAACCAATCAAAGGGTCAGTTAAAACGTCAAAAAAACGGGCCAAAAGAATAATCGATGCAAGCATAAGGAGCGAGAAACCATAGTACTTTGCATAAATTCCTTGCAGAATAGCAGTTGGCGCCCACAACCACACAATCCCAATCTTAGGAAGTGAGTAATAGCAACAGTCAAATACAGATAACGACTGCCCACTTTGGTTTTTACTATCTTTTATTGTTAACAATTCACTCATAAAGACGCCGACTACTGATGATAATGGAAGTTATATAAACCTAGCCGACGGCCACTGGAATCGTGACGGAATATCGGCTAGGAATATGAGCTAACTATAACGGCTAAAAGTGGTAACTAAGATTTAGACCAATAGTACGCGGGCGAATACGATACGCTCGATTAGTACCTGAAAAAGCTTTATTGTTTGTTTCTACCCAAGTCAATCCATTTTCATTAGTAAGATTATTGGCGAATAGATTTACTGACATCTGATCGATATCCATCCCAAGGATCAAGTTAACCTGATTAAAGTCGCCCGCTGCTGTACCTGTTTCCTCTACATTATTGAAGTACTCACCAACATAACTGTAATCCAATCTAACAAAGCTATTATGACTGATTAGGCTAAAATCATATTGAATAGCAGCACTAACATTTACATCCGCAGATCCTGGTAAGGGGTCGCCAGCTTTACCAATGCTCGTTTCACCGTCTAAAGTTCCATCTACATAAGAAGCACTGACATCTACTCGCAAGCTTTCCGTTAGCTGCGCTTGAAGCTCTACTTCAAGGCCTTCTGATGTAGCCTTACCACCATTTTCGAAACGCCCACATCCAGCCGTGGTAACGCGGACAGGTAAATCATCCCATCCAGTGGAAAAAAGTGCAGCATTCAGTGTTATTCGGTTATCCGCTAAAGAGGTCTTGATTCCCAGTTCAATATTTTCAGATTGATCTGACTTAATTGCACCAACTGTAATACTTGCTGCAGTGCATTGTTCAGTTTGATTCTGCCCTCCAGAGCCAAGACGAAAGCCTTCAGACCAAGAACCATAAATCAGAATATTTTCACTCGGCGCATAATTAATAACGGCCTTATATATTTGCCCCTTTTCTTCTAGAGAGAGTCGACGATTATTAATAGACGCCAATGGAACACCTCTAGAAGTCAGTGTTGCCACTTCTACTTTTTCATAGTCAAAATGGCGCGCACCAACAGTCGTTGAAACCTGATCACTAAAACTATAAGTCAATTCACCAAAAGCTGCGATTTGCTCCTCAGTACGATTACGCTCAAGATGCGATCGGCGGTGTGGCGCTAGTGGGTAAGGATCAAATGCAGGGTCACCGCTCCACTTCCATAGCGTCTCGAAATCTGCATCTCTATCGTCATAATAAAGCCCAGTAACAAATTGTAATGAACCATCCAACGCTGATGACAAACGTAATTCTTCAGTAACCACATCGGCACTAGCCTCGTTGTCATAAAAGAACGGATCATTCCCTAAAAATGTGTTTGGCAAATCAGCACCGGTAGTTGAACCGTAATCGATCCAAGTAGAAGCACTGGTGAGGGTCGCCCAGCCAAAATCATGATTGATGACCAAGTTGGCCATGTCCAAATCGTTTGTCAGATACTCGTCACGGGTGCCTGTAGCTCCAATATTCAAACGACGCTGTTGATTATCATCTGCCAAGTCCAAATTTACTTCAGGCCAACCATCTTGCTCTATATCCTGCTGAACATAAGAAAAAGTCACATCCAACTCATCAGAAGGTTTCCACAGAGTAGTTAAACGAAAACCAGTGTATTCATCATTCCCCCGATCACCCTTATCTTCAGCAACGCCACCTTTAGCGGGATCAGTAACTGCATCAGTGATTCTTGCGTTTGGCTGGCTAGCCGCAACATTCTCAATATAACCGCTGTTTTCAAAACGATAAGCAACCGCTCTAATAGCGAGCTCATTCTCAATCAACGGGATATTAATAACGCCCTGAATCATATTGTTATCGCCACCTGCATCACCTGTCTGGGACAAACGAGTAGCCACACTACCCTCAACTTGGTCTAGATTAGGGGAATTAGGAATGATGCGAACGGTACCTGCCATTGCGCCTGAACCGTACAAGGTTCCTTGCGGGCCACGCAATACTTCAATACGTTCGATATCCACTAATTTAATATCGGCATTGCCCCCTTCTCCAGTTTGGGATGCTGACCCCAAACCTGAGATGGGAGCCTCACCGAAATAGGCACTGGATGTAGATAATTCTACTTGAGGGTTTGTGGCAAGACCACGAATAACAATGCTATTTTGACCTGCACCTCGATCCTGAAAACTCACGCCAGGTAAGGTACGCAAGTAATCATCCATCCCAACCAAACCACGCTTGTCGATGGTTTCACCATCCAACGCAGAAATTGCCATTGCTGTATCTTGAATGCTTACGCCTGCTCCACGCTTAGAAGCAGTAACAATAACCTCTTCGAGCATACTCTGTGATCGTGCAACATCACCTTCTTGCGCAACTACCGACTGCACACCACCCACCCCAACAAAAAACGCAATCGTACTCGCTAATAAATTTTTCTTACTATTCATACCAATCCCCTCATCGTTATAAACAGCGCCATCAATAACAAAAATTTCGATAACGCCCTTATCGGAGAGATCACTGGCTAAGCCTGTGTTATGCAAAATAATATCGAGTGCTTCAAGGATGGTGTACTTACCCGCTACTGATGTAGCCTCACGGGTAGCTGCAATATCGTATGGAAATAAAAACAACGCCTGGGTTTGCTTTGCTAATAAATTAAGCGCCGTGGCAAGATTAGACGATGGGATATTTATATGATGATGCGTTGCGCCACTAATACTCGGCGCTTGCTTTTTAACATCGGCATATAACACGTTTGCCGAAAACAACATTATTACTGCAAACAATAATGTATTGGCGAAACGGTTAAACCATCGTTTATTCTTACTAACCATACGAGACGCCAATCATCTTTGAATACCTTTCGGGCTTCGCTTGCGATCTCGTACTTACTTAGATAGCTTTGCGATAAAAACCCGAACCCTTTGCTGTAATTTTTTTAATTTTTTATTTTGCTAATCATTTATCTACTTATTAGCTGCGGATATTTGTACATGATGATTATCGAGCAAGGTAATGCTAAGCCCAAAATTAGCTTCTAATACATCAAACATGCCGTCGATATCACCCACTCTAAACTGCCCGCCTATACGAATCTTTTTTAATGACGGGTCCACAATCTCAATAGACATGGTGGTGTAACGACTAATCTCTGCCACTACATCTTCTAGCGAATCACCGGCAAACAACAACAATCCCTGCCTCCACGCATCGCGACGCTCGATTGATTGTGCGTCCATCAGCTCTACTTTACGCAACGTTGGTTGATTCTCTAACGCATTATCAAACTGATTATCTTGAGCAACCAGTATCGTCGCCCCCTGCCCCTCAACCAGCAAGCCTAACTGCTCAACAGGAATGGTGAGGTAGTAATGCGGATCATCAAACTCCATACTATTGGCGGCTACCGACCTTTCTGATACAGACTTAGGCTTAGCATTTAAAGAAGCATCAGTAACATGCACTGTTTTTTGTGCGGCTAATGCCACCTTACCTTCAGTCACTAATACTTCGATATCTTTTTCATTAAGGTAAACGGTGAACGAAGTCCCTACCGCTTGTACACGCCCTTTACCCGCATACACACGAAAAGGTTTAGCCTTATTCTCTGCAACATCAAAATGCGCCTCACCTTGAATTAAATGTATATTGCGATAACCGTCTGTATAGTCGACTTGAATTTGGCTATTGGTATTAAGATGCACTGATGAGCCATCGGCTAATACAATCGTGGATTGCTTACCAATGGATGCCGCATAATGGCCATTGGTGCTATCGAATTGATTCGCTCCAAACCATCCTGGCAACATCAACTGCTGCAATAACAAAGCCACACCTAAAACACTGGCTACTTTAGCCCAGGTAAACGCTGGCGATTGTTTGCGAGCTAACGAAGCATCTTGAACATTATTACTCTCTTGCCCTACATCATTGATTTTCGTCAATCGTTCATCATTGGCCGACGCTTCTTGTTTGACACTGCCTTTATTAATACTCTCTTCAGCCAGCCCCTTACCTTGCGCAAGCAGTGCAGGCTTAACCATAGGGATATTTAACTCTGTCAACACAGAAAGATTACCCCAAAAAGCATTCACTTTTTCGAGCTCTAAAATATGCGCAGGACTCCGTCCCATCCATTCTTTTAATGCAGCTAACTCTTCAGGCGTTGGCCGCGTATCACCATCAAGTTTAATCAGCCAATCAACCGCTTCTTTTTCTATTTTTTTAGAATCGGGAAACTCAACTATATTTTTCATTACTCATGACCCTCTGTGGAAATAACGCCACTGTGCTCGTTCTCCACATTTAAACTATCCTCTCGCTGCTCGTCATTAACATAGGCTCTGCATTTTAAAGTGCCTACGCGTAAATGCTTTTCTACCATGCGAAGTGAAATACCCAACGTTTCTGCAATTTCTCGCTGCTTAAGCCCATGCACTTTCCGCAATAAAAAAACTCGCCTGCATTTTTCAGGCAGCTGAGCAATGGCTTCACAGTAAACGCCTACCGATTGCTGGGCTTCTAATTCAGTCTCCATGGTGGCAGATGACAATACCGCTATTTCACTTTTACACTCTTCAATGTAACCCGTAATTTGTGACGATTTTTTTAATAACTCACCCAGCGCTATATTTTTAGCAATGCTAAACAAATACGCTCTTGGATGGCTTATATCGGTTATTTTTTCTGCGGCATAGGCTTTAAGGTAGGTCTCTTGAACAACATCTTCAATATCTTGAGGGCGGCGTAAAAAACGACGTAAAAAATGGTGCAACACAGGGCTGCTTTCCATAAACACACGCGTGAGCACCGACATCTCTCTGGGAGCCGATTTATTGCGTCTCTCACTATCTAACACATTGTCTGGCGTGTTTTTTAGTGTCATTTTATGGGCTGCACAAGCATGCTTCTGCGTCCTGTTATCCTATTAATCATCAGTAATGGTGAGTGAAACAGCTATTGATTAGAACCACTCTCTCAAATAATTAGCAAGCCAATTTATCAGCAGCTTACGTAAGCTAAATCGAAGCCTAATAAAAAAAACAGCTAGCTCCTTACTGAGATAGATGAAATACCAAAAACCGAACCTCCCAACACATTAATTTTTATTTTTTTATCGCTCCATCTAGCTCTATCCACCTCTATTGAGCTTCATCTACCTCTCAATACCTCTGAATACCTCTGAATACCTCTAAACAGCTCTGAAGCGAGATTTATAAAGGTTATGACCACAGTAATAGCCCGTTATTCCTTTTTTATTTCAGAACCGCCTAGACACTCCAATCCTCGCTATTCCCAGTGCAAACCGGTTTAAGGCGCGGCTCAGTGCTGCATTAAAAATTGTTTATGAAAAATGGCCCTTACATTTTTAACCTGACTTTCTGTATAGCTCGCAATGTCATACACTTAGGCGCTAACGAAAACCTACAGCACTAAAGCCTTAAAACGATAAAAAGAACCCTTAACAACAGAGCTCAATTTTATGACTAGCATTTGGCATAACCGACCCGACCTCAGCATGCTTAAGCAGATGAATAAAAATACGCTGGTGGAACATTTAG
>Ga0115562_1003530_pt1 | contig 10407 bp, 10 predicted proteins | sample COGITO_mtgs_1105_6_FD_87200 | JGI IMG/M metagenome (GOLD analysis project Ga0115562, IMG submission 87200) | Pelagic marine microbial communities from North Sea - COGITO_mtgs_110516 | ecosystem: Environmental > Aquatic > Marine > Epipelagic | place: Germany:Helgoland, sampling site Kabeltonne...
CAACTCTTGGCCATAAACGCCGCCCATGTTACCCCTAGGAATAGCATTAGCTTTGTTCTGTATCTCACCAGCGTACTGGGCATTTGTCTTTACACGGTCAAAGGTTTCGTCAATTGCGTCACGGTTTTTGGTCACAGATTTAGCGTTTTCAATACGTTTTTCTAAGGTGGTTAAATAGTCAACTCGCTCCGCGCCTGTTAGTCCATAATTCATCTGTAAGGCGTCTATACTTTTACGACCTTCAAGCGTGTCGGGATTTAAATTTAGCCCACGGCTTGCCATCGCTTCCTTTGGCACCCTAGTTCTCATCAATTCTTCATACGCTAAAGTGCTATTTCCACCTGGGGACTGACGTTTCTTAGCGTCGTTAATGCTTGTCATGTCAGACATTGCTAAACCTATAGGGATAGCCGAATAAGTCTGTAGGGCACCACGCTTTAGAGCACGGCTTATAGATGTACCACTATGGTTTGGTCCTGGCGGCGAATTTGGAGTAACTCGGGCAGGGTTGTAGTTAGTTTTGGCAAAGGACATGGCACCCTCACGGGTAGGCCCAGACACAGTTCTAATTTGCCCGTCAGGCATTCTTATCTTAAATTCTGGCATTTTTAGATATCCTACTGGGAATTAATCAACGAAGGCAAAACCATTGTTATTATTAGTGGCCTGATTTCCAGTGCCCTTGTTTCTGAGAAACTCTTGGAGCTTGATAGCTATTGCCTGTCTCTTTCGTAAATGAATCAACCATGTCTCTTCTGTTGTCATTGCTGTTGATGGCACCGGTTTTAAGAAGAGGTCCATCTCTCTTTCACTGATGGCACCTTTAGTTTGGGCTACCAACTTCAGGGCTTCACTAACCCTATAGTTTTCAAGACGCTGTCTCCAGTAGGCACGGTTTGCGCCTTGGTTGTCACCTATAAATTTATCAGAAATACCACTTTCGTCTAGCCAGGCTTTTACAGTCCCATCTAGGGGGCCAGTAAGGCCACCTTTCTCAAGTGCAGCAATCATATCGTTGAGCTCTTCCAAGCCATCTGAAGCTACTTGGAGTTCCTCATTGGTGGCCGGTGGGTTGTCTGCAATCCGCTCATCCATAGCTAGGCGGCGGTCTTCCTCAAGGGCAAGTGCGTCAGCTTCAGCCTGGCGGTTGTAGTCTTTCATGGCACCGTACTCTTGTGCGGCGGCGGCAATAGCTTCGTTGCCCGTCATGTTTGCACCAAGGGCACCAAGGCCAGCTCCTGCCATACGCATGTTGCCTTCGCCCATCATATTGATCTTTTGGCGCGGAACAGCGGGAAGCCTTGTGGATCCACGCATGTTTCCACCCTGTTGTTGGGATAGGATACCAGATTGGGAAATTGGCTGGGAGCTGTTGGTGAGAACACCCTGGCCCTGAGGGTATGCGTTATCTGGATAAAGCTTAGGGTTGTCTACATACTCATTAAGAGCGCCACCCCTGACCATCGTAGGATTTAGTGCGTATTGGTCAGAAGGAGACATGAGTAATTCACGTTCATCCCCAATCCGAGGATGAAGCCTAAAGTTTCTTACGTTCATGAGAATGCCCTCTTAAATTGGCCAAAGGCATTTGGATTTTCGTTTGCAAACCCAAAGCCACCTTGGGCTCCAAATATCCCAGCTTGAAGTGGGTTGGCATTGTTGATTTCGTATTCATTAGATGTGGTTGGGGCCGCGCCGAGCTGTGCAGACATATAATTATTATATCTGTTATAATCGAAGTCTCGTTGGTCCTCAAAACGTGAACGATTGTCATTTAGTCGGGCTTGGTCAAAGCCTTGCATCTGGTTACCGGCAGTCATTCCAAAATCACCACCAGAGGTCATTGTAGATATACCTTGGTTATAGGCATCCATGATTCCACGGTTTGCAGCGCCAGCATTCGTGTACTGCCCTGCCGTGTTATTGAGTAGGTTGCCTTGGTTATTTAAAGCGGATCCCGTGCCGGCGAGGTTCATACTGGCAGACGATAGGTTACCACCAGCGGCACCAAGGGCGTTACCAGAGTTCGTTAGGGCATTGCTTTGGTCAGCAAATTGACGTGCCTGGGATGCCAAGCTCCGATCAACCAGGTTGTTCTGGATGCCAACACGGGTGTCAGTAAGACGATCGTCATATGCCCGATTAGCAACGGCAGCTTGGACACCGGCTCGGCTTGAGTTCGTGTTGCCAGTGCCTTGAGCGGCCATGTCGATACCTGTTAACGTCTGTTCCTCGAGCTGGCGGCGTGGGTCCCGCATGGCAGCGTCAGCTAGGGGGTTAGCGTTGTCCATTGCGTACTGATTAGCAATTCCTAAGCGGTCACGCTTTGCCTCATCAGACAAGGTTTGGAATTGATTATAGATGCCCTGATTTTGATTGTATAAAGATTGGTTCTGTCCGTAGAGGTCTTGGTTTTGACCGGCTAGTCCTGCGCCTTGGCCGTATAGATCTTGGGACTGAGCGCCCAGCGCCATATTACGGTTGTAAAGATCTCGAGAGTTCGTGCCAAAGGCAGAATTATTCTCGTACATATTGTAGCCGTTGTTGACCATTGCCGAGCCAGCGGATCCCATCTTATCAATAACATTTGTCTGATACTGATTAGGTCCAGCGTAGGTATCTCCCTGGTAGGCACCTGTGTTGAGAGTATTATTAAAGGCGGTACTGCCACCAGCTAAACCAGCGTCAACATAGGGCCTATACTGGTTGTAAGAGGCCATGTTGTTTTCATTTGCTGTGTCAGCGGCACGGCCTTGCTTGTTAGCGTTGTATAGCCCGACTCCTGCACCTAAGACAGCTGCGCCTATTGCAAATACCATTTAAGATCCTACTCTTTTATTATTCTTTTGATTGCTCTCAATGAAATCGTTCATCCGAGAGAGGTCGGGTTCTTCCAAACCGATAGCCTCGTATGTGGGGCTAATGACCTCATCCCATATTGGGTCTAAATTATCTTCACCGCTGGTCGCTGTGAGGTGGACACAAACCAGGATGGAATCCTCTAAGATATGAAAAGCTCTTTTAACTCCAGCCGGTGACACGAAAGTCATAGGGCCAGTTAATGTGCGCTTGCCACCATCCTCAGAGACAACTGTCATCGTACCCTTCATCAGGAACGTGAGGTGGGCTTTTTTATGGATAGCACCTACAACCACCATACCTTTGGGCATGAACATTTCGCGCGCGTAACTATAGCAGCCATAATCAGGGTCTTTAGGTGTCCAGTGATGTTTTAAAGGGGCCTTGTCTCTATCGTCAGGTATCTCGCCCTGGTCGATGCCGTGTAGAAATAAGGTTTGGAATTCCATCAATGACTGACGGATCTGTAGATCCTGTTTCATTAGTTACACTGCGCGTAAGTTAGGCCAGAAAAGCTTGTAGTTCCTGACAGAGAAACCCAGGCGCTGCCTGAGTAAACCACTAGGCCAGTGAAGCCATTGTTAAGGGGGTTCCAAGGGCTGGTGGCATATCTTACCATGCCCTTTCGGGGGGCGTCAGGTGGGCGATCAGCAACCTGGACACTTGCCTCAGCTAAAGAATTAATGGAGATCTCAAGGTCGTCTAGCTCTTGCTGGAGATATGCGGCTACAAATTCAGTCTCTAAGCTGGGTAGTCCACGTCGGACATATTTAACGATAAGGGTATTAAGCTTGTCACTTAGGGCCAATGGTTATCTCCCATAAAACTTAGTTGTGAGCGTGGGATCAGGTTGATCAAAAAGGTACCAACAAGCGTTGTCTTTACCGCTCTGGTTGTCGAACCACTTGATGCGACCAATGGATACAATCTTTCTTAGGCGAGACATGTAAGGTATTGACTGTTTGGTGTGGATCCAATCGGCATCGAAGAGGAGCCAGGTGGGTGTCCCAAGGTCAGTGAAGTACTCAATCATGGGGTGTAGGATATCGCGGTTCCACGGGGGGTTAGTAATGATAAGGTCAGCGCCACCTAAATCTCGTTCATCTAAGGCGAGGGCATCTTGTTTCTCAATGTTGATAGACTGAGGCGCTATGTCATAAGCACTGGTACAAGTTAGGCCCATCGCTACCAGAGCGTTGATCAAAGCACCGTCACCGGCACATGGCTCACAAAATGATTGCTCTTCTTGGATGAAGGGCCACAATGGATTAACTGCGTCTGTTGGCGTTCTATAGAAATCTCTTTCTACACGCTCAAAGCTTGATCGTTTGCCCATGTGTTGCTCTCCTGGGAATTTACCTCTTGCCGGTGATTACAACGTCAATGTCCATGCCACTGAAGTTGAAGTCTTTACGGTTGTTAGGGGCGGCATTGTGCGAGACACTTAGCCGGTAATCGAGATAACGGCCTGACAAGCGGGTATCGATTTTATATTCTGTGGTGCTATTGAACTCTACGCTAGTCGCCCCTGCTTCATCCAACGGACCACCGATTGGTGCAATGTCGCTGGCTTGGAAGGTAAAGCTAAATATTGAATCACTGTTGGTGGTTGTCAGCTGTGGTAAGATCTTATTTATATTCTTGTAGCCATCCAAAGATACGCCAAGCTCATCTAGGTCTAGACCTCGGCGCTCAAGGTAGGGCAGCTTTGATTGACCAACATCGAAGGCCGAATTGATAGAGCCAGTGTCAATGAGATCAATGCCAAATAACTTAGAGTTACTTAAAGGCGTACCTTGCCCTCCAACGTATGCTTTAGCTAATACTAAAGGGTGACGGGTGAAGGGGCTGTCCTGGTCTTTATAGCTGCCACCCAGGTACTGATACTGTGTGCTTTGGCTGGCGTAAGTTGCCGTGGTGTTTATGTTGGCCTCAGTCCCGCTAACTACATTAGGGAGATCCTGGAAGGACCAAAGATCTTCTCGGTAGTTGTAAACAGCGGCACGGTTACATGCATCTACACCAGGGCCTGAGATGCCAAAGCCGATCAAGTCGTCCTGGCTGTTATAACAAAAGTATAACTCTTCTGTTTTACTGTTGTGCATCACAAAGCATACATCTGTTTTACTGTTGTCTAGGCCACTAAAGATGTAATCTCGGACACGCCCATCACAGATAGACTGCCTGGTGTTGCCATCGGTTACATAGATGTCATTCCTATCGAAAACGTAATGCTTGTTCTCTACCTCAACGACGCAATTTGTGGACAAGGCCCCTGCATCATCAAAGACCTTCTTAAACTGAAAAATGAAACTACCGCCAATAAAGCTTTGGATCCAGACCTGGTCTTTAGAGTAGATCAGGAAGTTGGCACCCAAGGTGGCCCCATCAACTATAGGTGTCTTCATCTGGACTAGGTCGTTGAAACCCGCACTGTTAGTAAGATCAGCTGCATCCCAGGTACTTGGTATACTGTTGGCCACCACGGGGTCACTGAAGCGTACACGGTTAGGAAATACGGAGCTGCCTTCTGTCATGCCTAGGGCCAGCAAGAAATCACCATAAGATCTTATGACAGTGGCTTTGTGGTTAGACGGCCAGTTGGCTAGGGCAGTGAAATTAGTGTTGCCAGGCGTTCTGGCCACAGGGACTGTGTCTGATCTATTGCAATAGACAACATCAGCCAGGGTAGTCGCAGAAACTACGGCGGTGCTATCGGCTGACAATGAGGAGTTAAAGCGCTGGGCGCCGGTACCATTTGTGAACTCATAAAGATCAAAGGTGTTGTCTACGACCAGGATGGTATCATAGGTAGTGGCACTGGCTAAGGCATAGCAAAACTGGGGGGTGTAACTTATGTTGTCAGATACTGATCTAAAGACGGGCCCAGCTGAGACATTACCATTATTAAAACGAACATTCTTAGCACGGGTGAAAGCCGTGATTGGCAGATTGTAGCTACCAACATCAGTTATAACGCCAGTAGCCCCCAACCCGCGCACAGGTAAATTGGCCATTGGTTATTCCTTTGCTGGTTCTACAATCACCTTGCCGTTATCGTCAGTCCATTCTGTGGCAATCATGTGTGGGTCATGGCGTTCACCTACGACCATCCAGCTAACAGTAGCAGTACATGTATCATCTTGGGCTGCTATGCTTAAAACATTGCCAGACACGGATCCTTTGACTGCACAGAAATCAGTCTCATTGGATGTAAAACATTGTACGTCCCCGTTAAGGGCAACAAAGGTGCCATCAGACATACCTGATGCTGTGTCTATGTTTACTGTGGCGGCACCATCTACTAGGGCTACCTGGCCTCTATAGATATTGTCAGCCTGGGGTCCCTCTACGAAAGAGTGCACCAGGTGGTGGGTGTCGGCCTTAGCTGGCAGGGGGTGGTCAATCTTGAAGGAGCCTGAGGACTTCGAAAGAGCGCCGGTTACAGAAATGCCATTAGAGTTGGCTGTAAGTTTAGTACTGTTACCCGTAATCAGTTTGATCTCATTACCACTGTTACTAAAAGATACTTGGGTATCTGTATCCCCGTTGTGTAATAATCCATTACCTGAGGTTACCCACTCTGAGCAAGTCACGTTGCCCACAGTTAATGTCCCAGAACTTGCGGCAGGGTTATAAGTTAGCTTGTTGTACTCGCTTTCGACTCCCAAAGATCTGGCACTGCCATCTCCAGCTGATACATTGTTGCTTTGGTTAGACATCATGACAAGCTGGTATTCACCTATTGAGGTGACTTCACCGATATCAATGGTGCTACCGGCGGCATCGAGCTGTGTCTGGATGTTACTACTGACACCATCACAATAGTTGAGCTCAGTGTGGGTACTTGTGACCGCCCCTGTCACGCCTGGGAAGGATGCTTTGACTGTGCTCTTGATGAGACGCATGTGGTCATCAGCCTGGGCAATGCCGTCAGTGGCAGCTGGGTTACTTGCGTTAAGACTATTAATATAGGTGCCAGATTCAAGGGCCATATGGCAGTTCCTTCTTCGTGTTTCATGGTGGGACGCCCTGTTAAAGAGCCGGACAACAACAACAACGCACGGGGGTTTAGCGGCGATCTTGAAATCGATTTATTGACAATGGGCATGGGGGGTCAGAAATCGTCTAGGGGACCCGAAACCATTGATTGATTAGACATTGATTAGTATTACCTAGGTTAACCTACTGATATCTAACGATAGTGGACTACACCGGATATCTTATCTGTTGTATGCACTGGCACTACGTCGATCTGACATTAGGCATTGGTGATTCTTTTCTGGATCTCAGGCCGTTTTTGTTAACTCAGAAATTGGGACCTAAGTTCCACTCAAGTCACACCTAAGTTCCACTCAGGTCACACCTAAGTCACACCTAAGATCCACCCAAGTAAGACAAGAGATATAGCTATGCAGACATACATCACACTGATGTCATCCATTTGTGTGACTTATGTTGGCTAAAGTTAATTGATTAGTTTTATTCATGATCAATAATCCTATTGTCACACTAAGGACAACTTAGGTTTGTCTTTGTAGAGAACAGGCGCCCTCAACCGTCCATCACTATAGCCTTCCAATGTGATCGTGGGAGCGAACTTATGGTCAGGTCAGATGTGATGGACGGGAGGAACCCCAGGTGGAAGCTATGCTTTACTTATGTACTTCCTCTAGTAGGGGGCTCTTAGTGTTTGACTATATGTATATCTTGGATATATTGCGGGTGCATCACTGGTTAACACGTTAACTTGTGTAGAGGGCGAGAGTAGATGACCGCCGTTCCATCGATGGTCGCACTCTCGCCTTCGCCTTGTTGTACCTAAGAAGCTAGGTCTACTATCTCACATTGGTCGCCACTACATGCTAATGTCTGTGCACCAGCTGTTGTGTCACCTCTTTCATAGAGGGCTAGAGCATCCCAATCTATAGACTGTGGGAAGTCTAGCCAGGCATCCAAGTACTCTTCCTTGGTTATCTCCTGGTAAGGAGCCTGGGCGTATGTGTGGTTAGACCTAGGTAAGAAGCTTACTCCAGACATTTCATCAAAGTGATCATACACCCAATCGCCAACCTGGTCCCACTCATCGTCTGACACTGAGACAGTGATGGATGGCTTGTGGCATGTGAAGTGGCGTTGGTAGGTGAGCCACAGTTCTAGTTGATCTATAGCTGACATGTCGTCACGACAGACTGCATGCTCAGGTGACTTCGTTGGGAAGCTAAAGACCATTGTTGTCTCTGGCTTCATCACGCATGCTTCATGGGGTATGCATTGGTCCATCATGAAGTGTGTCATTGGATCATCTAGGCCAGCCCTGACGGTCCTGATGTAGTAAGGGCTATGTCGTGCATGTATGCCACTGGCACTGTCATTGAGTTGGCTGCTTGTGCCCTCAGGTTTGACACAGGTGACGGCAGCTGCACGGTTAATACCAAACTTCTTGGCGTATATGATGTTTGTCTCAACTGCTTTTTCTCTTAGAGCCTTGAGGGTCTCAGGTAGTGCCACGTTTGTATTGTTTAAGATCTTGCAGTCCATGATGCCGGTAATGCTAACACCTAAGAGTGCTTCCTTTTCTGTGTTCTCCTTCCATATGGGTCGAACGTAAGGAAAGTATGTCAGCGTTGCCTGGACGGTGCCAAGGATGCTGGCGATCCTGATCTTGCGTTCTAAATCTGAGTATCTGTCGTCTGCCCTGGCAACCACTGATGTTAGGTTGCAGAGTTGCTGTGGATTTAACACGATTTCCGAGCATGGATTTGTGCCGAAGTCTCCAACCTCACGAATGCCTTCAGCAATGACCTTACGCTGGGCAGCTGCACGGTTGAAGATACCACGTTCACCTGATCCACTGAGCTCTAATGACTTCCACTCTTTGTCGAAATCCTTACGGCTTGGTGTTTCATCATATGCTACCGAGTTGTTAGCCAGGGCAAAGTGTGGGCTTGCTTCCCACCATTCATCACTCTTGGCTGACCGCATGTCTTTGTCGTCCAGGTCACTCAGGGAGATCAAAGCTGATCGTCGTACACCACCAACCACGATGACTTCAGCAATCTTACATACCAAAGAATGAACCTCGATTGGTTTGAGCTTTCTACCACCAAATAGACCGGCAATCTTAAAGATATTCACTGTGTGTTCAAACAGATCAACTAGGGGTTCTGGCCCAGACGCTCTACCACCAAAGGTCATCAAACGCTCACCGGCGGCTCGTACTTCAGAGACATCCCACTTAGGTGCATTACCCTGGTACAGCTCTTCGATCAGCTGGCGGTAGGCATCAGCCCATCCTTCTTTACTATCGCCGACAACGATTGTGATGTCTAAGTCTTCGATAGGTGGGACGCTAGGTAGTTGCCATACATACTTCTCCTCAACGCTGAAGCCCACACCAGTGCCACACATCAGGATGTATAGGATCTCATCAAAGCAACGTATGTGGTCCATTGTGGTGTAACTACAGTTATAACCAGCGAGGTTCTGACGTGATAAACCAGGACCAGCTGCCATCATGCAGCGCATCGAGGGCATCACTTCTAGGTTAAGGATAGCGTCCCTGATTTCGTTGGTTGTTGTCCGTGCTTCAAAGAATGGCACACTGTTTTCAAGCACAGGGTTCACCACGTTTGTCATGTAGCGGTCCACTGTCTCTTCCCAGGTCTCACGACGGCCGTAGTCGTCTAAGAAACGGCTGTAGCGAGATTGGTGGATGAATGATTGGTAGTCGGTCGGTAATGTGATTGAATTAGTCATAGCGGATCTTTCTTGAGGATTTCGTTAATACGCATTTCACAATACCGTTGAACCTTGCGTAGGTCGGTGATCTCGGACTCTTCTTGGTTAAGATCAGGGTACAATTTAAGACCCGCTCGAGCGGCGTACTTAATTAGATTTCCACGCCAAAAGGACATCTGATTGCCCATGATGAAGGTGATGGGTTCAATCTTCCAGTTGGCGTAATGGTCGGGTTTGTTTACATGATCATCCACGGAGTATTTCCTCCAAGATCACACGGTTTGGGGGGAACACTCGGTAGAGCTTCCGTCCATTTGCATGTACACCAAACTGGGTGATTGCTCGGCCAGCCTCAAGCTTACGCAAGACATTGACTACTGTGCTTGGATCATGGCCGTCCCTGTTTACCAGCTCGTACCTAGTGATTATGTGGCGCTCGGCCTTTTCCAAGAGACATTTGATAATTCTGAGGGCGGGTTGGGTCCGGTTTGGGAAGGGTGTGCAATTGAGCCTATCGCTTAGATATCCACGATCTATTGGCAACTCATGTGCCAGCATGCGGCGCCCTAGCTCGGCTTCTAGCGAAGGATTTAAAGACCTAAACTTAAAGGCCCTCTTTAAGATATAATCGGCTGACCCATCATAAGTTGGCTGTGCTATCATCATAATTTATACTCCCATAAAATTAGCTGGTTCTTCTCCACGTCCCAATCTTCGAAACGTAGGATCCGAGCCAATCGTGCTTGCGTTAGTGCGTAATTAGGATTGAGTTTCTGCTTGGCGTACTGGGCCACCACTGCATTCCAG
>Ga0115562_1003532_pt1 | contig 10405 bp, 9 predicted proteins | sample COGITO_mtgs_1105_6_FD_87200 | JGI IMG/M metagenome (GOLD analysis project Ga0115562, IMG submission 87200) | Pelagic marine microbial communities from North Sea - COGITO_mtgs_110516 | ecosystem: Environmental > Aquatic > Marine > Epipelagic | place: Germany:Helgoland, sampling site Kabeltonne...
GAAGGATCCATGGTTATTAGTCGCCTATGCCCTGTGGACTACGATCGATTTCACTTTTCACTTCCTGGCAAAGTGAGTAATAACAGATTAATCAACGGTAATCTATTCTCCGTAAGTCCAATCGCTCTTAGAAAGAGAATCTCAATTTTTTGGGAAAACAAAAGATACCTCTCAATTGTGGAAAATGAACAGGTAGGAAAAGTGGTTCAACTTCTAATCGGAGCAACTTGTGTGGGATCTGTTCACATCACGGCAGATGAAAATTCATTTGTCGAAAAAGGAGATGAATTTGGATATTTTTCTTTTGGCGGTTCTTGCGTCATGACTATCTTTCCTAAGAATCGAATAAATTTCCGTGAGGAACTTCTGGAACAATCAGCCAAAGGTTATTAAACTTACTTTAGGTTCGGAGAAGCCATGGGGCATATCGCATAATTGCTGATAATTAAATTGGCTCTTTACTTCCCTGGTTAAAGGTTAGTACTAAATTCATCTCTTAATGAAAGAAACGATTCCTCCATTAACGCGAACAAAAGGCTTTACGGTCATCGAATTGCTCGTAGCAGTCTCGGTAACTGCTCTTCTGTCGGGTATGCTTCTTTTAATTTCTACCCAAGTTCTCGAGACTCAGTCAAAGTCAACATCCACAATCGAAACGAATCAAATTGCGCAATTTGTACTCGATCAGGTTCAAGAAGATCTTCAATGCGCCCTCTACAGGAATGATGGAAATGTGTGGATGACTGTATCTTTACTTAACGATAATGAAAACAGCGGTTCATGGGTAAATCCGGCCATTAGTAGTAATGCTAAAAGCCCGATTGATTCTCTTCGAATAGTTGGTTCAGACTGGCCAAGTGAAGAATTAACAGATTCAGAGATTGATGCACTTGGACAAGGTCCTTTTTTAGAATCCCGTTTTGGTGTTGCGGGTTGTTGGTTACGTTTTTTCTCTCAATCTCCAGAATTAGACCCAAATGCAAAAAACCATGGCTCTGCACGTGCTATCGGTTATCAAATTATTCGATACGGACTGACTGGCTCTCCATCATCTAGAGCAAAATATCAACTATTTAGATCTGATGTATCCGCAAGAAACACCTTTGAAGCTGGCTACAATCTCCACCCTGATGGCGGTTACGATTCATCAGCATCCTTGACCTCTCTTGATCCTAGCGATTTAGGCACTCCGCGAATTCCTTCCTCCATAACTAATCCTATTGTAACAGACGGGACTGATTATTCACCAACATCCTTTTCTCTAGCTTCGAACATTATAGATTTTGGAATTAGGGCCTACCATTTAGAAAAAAATAGTTTCGGTACGGGAAATTTGGTTCAGATTTTTCCTCCCATTGATATAAGTTCCCCAGGAAATCTACTTGCAGAAGAATTTATGGCTACATCCTACAAAGCTTATCAAACTCTAAACAATAAAACCTTCTACCTATTCCCAAATGTTGTAGATGTTATGGTTAGGGTACTATCCATGGAAGGTGCTAGGTTACTGGAAGCTTTTGAAAATGGTTCCGTTCCAAGTACAGATAATCTCAATTGGTGGTCAATCGCTGAAAAACATTCAGAAGTTTACATTCGTAGAATAAAAATTTACGGAAGCGGAATATAAATCTTATATAAAGCCTCTTTGCTTTCTGTATTTTAAGGGCGTTATTTTCATTTGTCTTCTAAATAATTGAGTGAAAGAACTCTGGTCGTAAAAGCCGTTCTCACCAGCAATAATAGATAATTTCTTACTGGATGAAAGTAAATCATCACAAGCAGCCTCAATTCGTGTTCTCGTTATGAATTGCATAGGAGCAGTGCCGAATAACTCGACAAATCCACGATGCAGTTTTCGATGAGGAATCCCAGATACCTCCACTAGGTCGCTAATTGAAATTTCACCACGAAAATTATTTCGAATATGATTAACTGCACGGCCAATTTCGTCGTCTCTTTCCCATTTCAATTCTTTATTCTCCCCATCTCCGTATGGACGAACAGTTCCCATCAATCCAATAACATCCGCACGATCATTAAAAATCGGATACTTATTAGTTAGATACCAGTCAGGTAAACCTTGGCTATTGAAAACCAATTCCAAAATATTTAACTTCGGTTTTCTCGATTCAAAAATATCTCGGTCATCCCTCCTAAAATGCTCTGCTAATCGGGCAGGAAATAAATCAAAATCAGTTTTTCCAAACAATTCTTGCTGAGATAAACCCAATCTAGGTAAAAAACCTTCATTGACCATCACTAGTCGGTGTTCCCGGTCTTTAATAAAAAAGCTTACTCCGGGCAAATCATCAAAAAGACCAGATACACAAAGAGAGTTACATTGATTTTTTTCAAACCATTCGGTTATGTGACGAGTAGATTTTGATGAATTATTAAATTTCTCATGACCCATAAATTTAGATAATTACCAAACAATATTTTTGGCAAGGATTTTATAATGCCAAGAATTGAGTGTTTATGCATCATCTATGCATTCTTCACTTTTTTTATTTTTTAAGCTTTTACCTGATATTAAATCTAATGAAATTCAGATTCCTTGCACGACATGCATATCGAGCATAAAAATAATGAATCATCATTGTTGATTGAAAAAATGCGCAAGAAACAATGCGGAGCTTTGAACTCCCTAAAAATATTTCAAATCTTTATTCTAGCCCAAGTTTTTTAAGTTTTGGGCGAATAACAAACGAGCAATAACCTTGATCTGGATTTTTAGCATAATAATCTTGGTGATAATCCTCAGCCGGATAGAATTTAGGAACAGAAACAATTTCGGTAACAACCGCATCAACAAGCTTTGCTGTTAGTTTTTCTTTCCATAATTCTGCCTCTTTTTTTTGCTTCTCATTGTAAAACATAATTGTCGAACGATATTGAGTACCTACATCCGCACCTTGCCTGTTAAGAGTCGTTGGATCATGTGCATTTCCGAAAATTTCTAAAATTTGAGTAAATGAAATTTTTGATGGGTCGAAATGAATTTTTATGACCTCAGCATGTCCAGTTTTCCCGGTACAGATATCTTTGTAAGTAGGGTTTTCAGTCTGCCCACCGGCATATCCAGAGATTACGGATATAATCCCATCAATCTGTTCAAATACCGCCTCGGTACACCAAAAACATCCGCCTCCAATTAAAGCAAACTGGTTTTTTGAGTCTACGGTTTCTGGATGGAGATCATTCACATTTTCAACCTTATCTACCTTTGCAAATAAACCCAAGCCAACAGCAGAGAATAGCCAGACTTTAATAAATACTCGGTATATAAAAGTTTTCATTTATTTGTAATCCATTCATGCCCCCGTTGAAGTAATAATTTATCGGCTGCCAAAGGACCCCATGATCCAGCAGCATATTCCTCTAACCCATGGTTGCCCATAGATTGCCAGTAATCGAGAACGGGCGTTAGTAACCCCCACGAGTTTTCTGCTTCATCGCCCCGGATAAAAAGCGTTCCGTCTCCAGCCAAAGCATCAAGAATTAGACGTTCATATGCTTCAGGTGTATTTGAGCCAAAAGTCGTTTCATAGCCAAAAGACAGATTGACTGGTTGAAGCTTAGTCTCAAGACCTGGAGTCTTCGAATTTAAACTTAAACCTACTCCTTCATTTGGTTGAATACGAATCGTCAGAAGGTTGGGAGAAAGAGGTTGCCTTGAGTCATGGCCAAAAAGAATGGCGGGAGGACGAGTGAACTGAACCACGATTTCACTTACTTTACGAGCTAGTCGCTTGCCTGATCTTATGTAAAAAGGCACTCCTTTCCAGCGCCAGTTATCCAATTGCAAACAGAGCCCTGCGTAAGTTTCAGTGTAAGAAGTAGAGGAGACACCATTTTCATTTTGGTAACCAATCGCCTTTTCGCCACCAACTAGTCCTTCTGTATAAACTCCACGAACAACCTCTGCATGGGGGTCGTTTAATTTCAATGGCTTAATTGCCTGCAATGCCTTGACTTTTTCGTCCCGTATAGCTTCAGGATCCAAGGACGATGGTGGTTCCATAGTGGTCAGGGCGAGCAATTGCATGACATGATTTTGAATCATATCTCGCATTGCTCCGCTACGATCATAGTAACCAGCACGAGAACCAACCCCAAGGTCTTCTGATACGGTAATTTGAACAGAGGACACATAATTTCGATTCCATACGGGCTCAAAAATGCTATTAGCAAATCTTTGAACCAATAAACTTTGTACGGTTTCTTTACCTAAATAGTGGTCAATTCGAAAGACCTGTGACTCTGAAAACCTACGATTTATCATTTGGTTGAGTTCGCGAGCACTATTCAGATCTCTACCAAATGGCTTTTCTATGATAACCTTAGAAGCAGAAGGGGTATTTTTATGCAATCTAGCCAAGCCACTGTTGCCCAAATTCTCAAGAATTGGTAAAAATCCTGACGGGGGAGTTGATAGATAAAACATACACTGAATCGGTCCACCAACCATCTCCTCAATCTTTTCAATTTTAAGCTTCAATTCCTCAAAGCTTGATGGATCATCATAGGCTCCAGTATGAAAAGAAACACCAGGCTCCAACTTATCCCAAATATCTTTATTTACAGGTCTCCGGGAATAAGCAGACAAGGATTTTTTAAGCCCAGACCGAAAGTCATCATCGGAAACATGTTTGCGCCCATAACCAATTAAAAAAAAGTTCTCAGGCAGTAAATGGTCTAAAGATAAATTGAACAGTGCTGGAACAAGTTTGCGAGCAGTAAGATCGCCCGATGCACCAAAAATTACCATAACAGTTGGAGGAATGCTCCTTTTTCCAGAATTTTTCATAAAACTTTCTATAATATAAAGAGTAGAGTATTATGGAAAGAGGGAAACGTTTTCGTGGTGAAATAACTTATTATGTGACTCTGCCAAGTCAATTTCGACGACATCAAATCGATAAGTGTTATACCTGTCCTTATTTTGATTTAGAAAATCCAAACAGCCTCGTAATAAGGTATTTTTTTTTTGATAATTAATTGAATAATATCCGCTATTCAAAGAACTTGCGGATCGTGCCCGCACTTCCACAAACACCAAGCATTCGCCGTCCAGGCAAACAAGATCAATTTCACGACGAGCGTCTTGAGGACTACGCCAATTTTTTTTCAAAACGGACAATTTTTTACGCTTCAAATATCTTCGAGCCAGCCACTCCCCATACCAACCGCGTGTTTGATTGTTTCTAAGCGGCAAAGAACCACCTAAAAACCAAATAAGCTCACACAATGTTCTAGAGAGTCCAGCTATTTTCAACGCCATTCATGCTTGGGGTAACGTCCGGCTAATTCCTTACGCACCATAGGGTATGCACCATCCCAAAAACTTGGCAGATCTGTCGTTCTTTGAACGGGGCGCCGGTTAGGAGCAAGAATTTCAATAACCAGTGGATGTTTTCCAAAAACGATCCTAGGGTGTATTTTTACTTCATATAAATCTTGCAATATAGCCCGAATCACAACTTCTCCTTGATCAGAATAATCAATAGGGTAGGTACGATTTTTTGTACCCAAATTAATTTTTTCAGGAACGGCTTCATCCAAAAGTTCGTTCTCTTCTTTAGAGAAACAATTTCGTAAAGGATCGTATACATCTAAATTCCGAATCTCACGCCAGGTAGATCCTGATTCACACAATTGCTCAAAAAAAAGAACCTTTAGACCATCGTCAAATTCCTTAATTCCCAGTTCAGGAAAATGTCGGGCAAGAAAGCTCTGCCGTTCTAACAACTTATCCACTCTTACATCCCATTTTTTTAATTTTAAATCTCCCAACAACAAGGCATTGGCATAGGCTTTGGTTTTTTCTTCCTTACTTACATCCTCAGACTCACGAATTGAAAGAATTAGGTTTTGCCAAGACTCGACTTCTTTTTTTACCACTTTTCGAGTGTTTAAATCCAAGTAAACTTCTGTGGTCACATTTTTTTTCGGCCCAATAAACTTCCTTATCCAATCCTCATTCAGTCCTGTTGCCCACTCCATCTCAAGAACCAAAGAACCTCTAATTTTTTTCTCAACTACCCGTAGTGGTAAAATGAAATGCTCACTTCCAAGAACCGACCTCTTGCTTAAATGGAGTCGACGCCCCTGAGCATCCTCGTAAATTCGCCTGCCTGCACTTACAAGACGAGCGATAGCTCTAGGGAAACAGGATATTAGAATTTGGGATAACTCATCAAAGCTTGGAATTTCCAATTTGTATTCAAGCCCAAGCATATTACAAAGCGAATGTGCCAGAAGTTCAGAATCTTTACACCTTCCGGCATGAATTCCCAGTTTTCTACAATCTTCAGCTGAAAACTTTCTTCTAGATGCCTCTTCAAAAGCCAGAAGTAAACAATATGCATCGGATCTTGGATTAGGCATAGGATAAAAATCACTTAGCACTTCGGATTGTACAGGAGGTCGTTCCTCAAGCATTGCCAAAAGTAACGCAATCACTGGGGCCAAATTCTTTTCTTTTGCTTTAAGTAAAGCATGCGACCAATTGGGGTGAACTGGTAATCGACTCATTCGAGTTCCGTGCTCAGTCAAATTATTCTGATCGGTAAGTGCACCAAGGTCTTTTAACTTAGTCTTCGCATCGTTTAGGGCGGACTGAGCAATTGAATCAAACAAATCTAGTTGCTCGAGATCGAGATCAAACCTTAAAAGATTTAAATAAATTTGACTTAAATCTATTCTATTAATTTCTGGAAGATCAAATTCGACACGCTTTTCATGCTCTGTATGACTCCATAATCTAAGACAATAACCGGGACCCAGCCTTCCAGCTCGACCAGCTCGTTGATCGGCAGAGCTTTTGCTAATTGGCTCGGATAATAAAGCGTTTATTCCACGATTCTGATCGTAACGCATTTTTTTAGCTTTTCCTGTATCAATAACAATCCGTACCCCCTCAATCGTTAAGGATGTCTCTGCAATATTTGTACTGACGATAATCTTCCTTTTTTTACTGGGAGCCAATGCCATATCTTGCTTCTCGCTAGACAGGTCACCAAATAGGGACCTTATTTCGAGCCCACTCGACCAAGAACTTGTTATGATTGCACTTACCGTTTTAGAAATTTCATAAGCTCCATCCATGAAAATCAAAATGTCGCCATCCATTTTGCTCAATAGCCTAGGCAAAAGGTCAACTAACGACTTCCAAGGGGGCAATTCCTTCTTCACCACTTGGTATTCGACTTCGACCGGATAGGAGCGATCTTTTAACTCCAAGCACCCAGATTGAGGTATAAATTCGTTTAATGCGGAAAGGTTTAAAGTAGCGGAGGTTACTATAATACGAAGGTCTGGCTTTGATGATTTCCATAATTGTAAGGCTAACCCCAAGCACAGATCAATCTGAGCGCTTCTTTCATGAAATTCGTCAAGAATGAGAACTTCAAATTCATTTAATTTTTCTTCGCCTAACAGCTTGGCCAAAGCAATGCCATCGGTTACATAAACGATTTGAGTTGTTGAACAGTATTTTTTATCAAAGCGAACTTGATAACCAACTTCTTTACCTATTGACCAGCCCACCATACGGGCAACTTGACCTGCAAGTACCCGTGCAGCTATTCTTCGTGGCTGAACAACCAGAATTTTGCCAGTAGCCAAGCCAGATTTCGACAGTAAATAAGGAAGTGCAATGGATTTACCCGACCCAGTTGGTGATTTCAGAATAACATGGGAATTAGTTTCCCATTTTTGCTTAAATTTTTCAAATTCTTGAAAAACAGGTAATTCACTGAACGCATCCACAGAAAAACGCTCTACGAGTTTTGAATTTTTTCAACCCCAAAGAAAAGGGTCAAAAAAGGCTCTTGTATTGTTCTAACATTCTTCGAGCCACCCCATCTCCTTTTTGTGCGGCTACGGATAGCCACTGCTTAGCATCCTTTGGATTTTTTTCTGTTCCTTTTCCCGATAATTTCATAAGCCAACTAAACGAGCTGCTTCTGGATAACCTCCCTTGGCCAGGGGCAATAGCATAGAATAGGCCTTTTCATAATTCTTAGGCCTTCCAATTCCAGTGTAATACTTTCTAGCTTCATGCAAAATTTTCTCATCTTCACTACTCGTCATATTAGAAAAATTTGAAGTGGTAGTTTGAAGAACTTTATTAGAAATCGTCCCTGGCTTAAGGTCCATTTTTTCTAAATAAGCCCGAGCAAGTTTATGACCCTGCTTATCAGCCTTGTTTAGCAAACGAACGCCTTGACTAAGATTTTTAGGCAAGCCTTCTTCACCTTCAGCCAACAGCATCCCTAAGACATACTGGGCTTCGACAAAGTTTTGCTTCTCTGCAACCTGCAACCACTGGGCAGCCTTGCTAGGATCTTGAGGTACTCCATCTCCGTTATAATAAGCCATACCAAGATTAAATCTTGCAGTCAAAGATTTGGCTCGAACAGCTTTTGAGAGAAGATCAACCCCTTTTTCAGGATTTCTATCCAACAGACCAGGCAAACCCTTCAAATAAAGAGCTCCTATGGTAGCCTGTGCCTGAGGGTAACCTGCATCAGCGGACTTTTGAAAGAGGTCTAAAGCTCGGGGTACATTAGTGGGAAGAACTTGAAAATCAATCTCCCCCATACAATACATAGCTACGGCGTCTCCATCTGATGCTCTTCTTTGAAGAAGCAGGGCTGCATCTTGATAAAGCCTGGTTGCCTCAGAAAAATCTCCTTTTAACATAGCAAGGTTAGCTAAATTATAAGACCCGAAAGGATGCCCTTTTTTTAAAGCTGCTTCGGACCATTGTCTAGACGCATCCACATTTACCAAGCAACCCGCTTCACCGGACCTCAAATAAATCCCCAGAAGTCCCATATGATAAGGAGATCCATCTTTTGCTTTGGCCACTACTTGTCCATATGAAAGGGATGAATCCCAGATATCTTTTGCCCAGCTGGCAGAGCTCAGATACAAGAATAAGGAAAATAGGAATATAAAGGTGCTTTTAGGATCCATCTTTATACATGATTAAGTCTTAGGAACATATGTTCCAAGCTTGAAAGACTTCCCACAATGGGAAAGATAAGGTAAAAATGCCTGCTTGTTCTTACAGACTACTAATTTTGCTTATTTTTTTCATTCATCATTTAGAACAGAAAATATTAGCAAATCCCACGAGTCTATCTGATTTGGAGCTTTCTAAAATCGTTGACCATCAGAATCGATTGTTCAAAGAGGGCAGTAGTTGGACCGAAAAAGAATTAACCAGGCAAGCTCAAGAGATTGTAAACCTTTATGAATCCTATCTTTTGGAAAATTCAAATAACACCAATGCCCTTATTTTGTTTGGTAAGTTCCTCAGAAAGACAGGGCAGAACGAAGATGCCCTCACTCTTTTTTTAAGAGCCGATCAAGCGAACCCTAACATCGCCGTGGTTAAGCAAGAGTTAGGAAATTACTTGGTTGAAAATAATCAACCTATGGAAGCATTCCCATTTTTCTTAATGGCAACGCGACTAGACCCCAATGAACCTTTTTATCACTACAACCTAGGTAATTTTGTTTTTCTTTTTGAAGAACATTTAACCAAGTTAAATAAAGGTGAAAAGATGGGTCTTCTAATGCATGAAAGTTTTAAAGAAGCTGCACGATTGCAACCGGCCAACTTCGATTATCAATTAAGATATGCACAAAGCTTTTTTGACTTTAACTCTTCTAATAAGGCCGACGCGTTGATCGCCTGGAACATTCTAATAAAAGAATTTGGCAAGAGAAGTGAGATTGAAATTGATTACTTAAAATTAGGAAAAGCTAGAGTTTTAATTGATTTAAAAAGACAGGATGAAGCCATCACCCTTTTAAACTCAGTTAAGTCTGCTAGCGTGATTAGGCAAAGGACGGATTTATTAAAAAAAGCTTTGATTAAAAAGAAATTACCACCTTCAGATGTCGATAAGCATAAATTTGATACGAAAGAAAACCAACACCCTCCAACATTAAAATCAGGTTACCTAAAAACTGTACCATTCGTCACTGATCCACTCCTTGAAAATATTAAACGAATTACAAAACAACTCCTTGAAGACCGTATGCTTGAAGATTTTAGGCGTGATGTAAGAATAGCAAAATTTCTTTCAAATGGAGAACTATCATTGGAAATGTCTTTTCGCGACCAAGGTTCAGACCATTCAATCGAACCTTAAGTTTTAACATTCGGAAGCAAATAACTCGTAATCTTGATCGATTCCAATAAAACAAGACTGCATGCGACTTATTGGAAGTTTTAACACGGAAAAGCACGCCCTTCGTTTTTGGAGTTATATCAAAAAACAGGGCATAGAATCGTCCCTTGAAAAAGCGGATTCCCCTAAAGAGGTAAACTGGGAAGTTTGGATAGCGGAAGAGGACCAAGTGGATTCGGCTTTTTCTTTTTTGA
>Ga0115562_1003537_pt1 | contig 10401 bp, 10 predicted proteins | sample COGITO_mtgs_1105_6_FD_87200 | JGI IMG/M metagenome (GOLD analysis project Ga0115562, IMG submission 87200) | Pelagic marine microbial communities from North Sea - COGITO_mtgs_110516 | ecosystem: Environmental > Aquatic > Marine > Epipelagic | place: Germany:Helgoland, sampling site Kabeltonne...
AGTAAAAAATAAAACACAAGGCATTTCTTTTCTTACAACGTTTTCAAGTTCGTAAATAGGGCTCTCATTCTCAGTATCCAAACGTCGTTTAATTATCTTGGTCATTGATTTAAATACTGGCGTAAACCCATCGTTTAAAGCTAATGTTCCCATTATCAAAAGTTTAAAAAGGTTTGAATAACACATTATATAATGTGTATATATAATAATCTTTAAACTAAATTAAAAGATTCATTACTTAATATACTATAATGAACATCATTTTATCATTATTAATGTTTGTACATTCTACTAATGCCTTTGTCAGTATTTTACCTAAAAGAAATATAAGAAGTAGAATATACAATAACCCATCTAAATTAATTGAAGAGGTATATAAAACATCTGGAAATAATGTTGGTTCTGAATGGACGTTTTATGATTTTACAAATAATTTAGAAAAGCACAATATAGATGGTGCTACTATAATAGATAAATCAAACGCTGTCGCAATAATTGATAGTAACCATGGCGATACAATTGCGGGCAATAATATACACTTAATTAAAACCTTACCAGAAACCATTGATTTAATAATTGATAAATTGGTTCATAACAATATTAATTTTGACATATTTACAGCACCTACCAACCCATTAAATAATATTCCGTTAGGATTTCAAATCATATTTATTTATATTATTTTAACCTCTGTAATAAATATAATTCGTACACGTTCACAAGGTTCTGGTGTTGGAATGGGTATGGGTATGAACCCGTTTACAGCATTTTCACAGCAACCAATAATAACCGACCTTGATAAAGTTAATGTAACATTTAAGGACGTTGCGGGTTGTGACGAGGCAAAGAATGAACTGGTTGAAGTTGTGGATTTTTTAAAAAATCCTGATAAATATGTAAATGCTGGTGCTAAAATACCAAAAGGTATCTTACTGGAGGGTGAACCAGGAACAGGTAAAACACTTATAGCGAGGGCTCTTGCAGGAGAAGCGGGTGTTAATTTTATATCTGCGAGTGGTTCCGAATTCATTGAAATGTATGTTGGTGTGGGTGCTTCAAGGGTAAGAACATTATTCAATACCGCCAAAGAAAACTCACCATGTGTAATTTTTATTGACGAGATAGATGCGATAGGTAGACAGCGCGGTGCCGGGATTAATTCGGGAAATGATGAAAGAGAGCAGACGTTAAATCAGATATTAACTAATATGGATGGTTTTGATAAAACAACAGGTGTTATTGTTGTGGCAGCAACAAACAGAGCAGATATTTTGGATTCTGCATTAGTACGTCCTGGTAGATTTGATCGAAAGGTAAATGTACCACTTCCAGACATTAAGGGACGCGAAGCAATTAGTAAGGTACACTTCAGAAACAAATATCTGGCAAATAGTGTTTCTCTCAAAGAAGTTGCTATACTGACGTCTGGTTTTTCGGGTGCAGATATAGCGAACTTGGCGAATGAAGCCGCAATTTATTCTGTTAGAAATAATTTAACAGAAATTACTTATAGTAATATAGTTGATGCATACGAAAAAATAACCATTGGATTACCGTCTTCTGTAGAAAACCGTGGCGATGATGTAATAGAACTGGTTGCATATCATGAAGCGGGACATACATTGATTGCGCTATTATTTAGTGAATTTTTTGATGTGAAAAGAGTTACAATAAATGCGAATAAAGGTGGAGCAGGTGGCTATACATTGTTTACATCAAAAGAAAAATATCAGAATTTTCCAACAAAAAAGTATTTACTTGCTAATTTAATCGTAGCACTTGGTGGCAGAGCAGGGGAGGTGGTTTTATACGAGAACTATCAAAGTTCTATACCATCAAATTATGATAATTCCGAGGTTTTTTATAACATAACCGATCTGGATATCACAACCGGTGCATCTGCGGATCTACAACAAGCTAATTCCATTGCAAGACAATATGTCGCACAGTTTGGATTTGATATGATAGGATTATACGACAGTTCATCATCATCTAAACCATTTTTAGGTAGAGATATGGCTATGGGTGGGGATAAAATGAGTGATGATACAAAAAAAATTATAGATTGTAAAGTTACCGAACTAGTAGAGTATGCATACAATATGGCATATGAAATTATAAAGAAAAATAATATGAACCTTAATTTGATAGCAAATAACCTAATTAATAATACTACATTAACCGGAAACGAATTAGATAATTTTAATATTTCTATGTTTAATTAAATCAATAAAAATTGAAACAGAATAAAGTATTTTAAGTATTAAACACAAATCAAATAAATGATTACGACTAACAATATTGAAAGAGAGAATAATATCCAAAATAAACTTCAAGAGCAAAGGGAGAAAGAGCGCGAACAAAATTGTTCGCAATTTATTTGCATGTATTGTCTCTGCAATGCAGGTTCTGTGTGGGCAGGTATAGAAGCATATTCAAAACTTCATACAATAGTTAATGTAGGAAATATGATAGGTTGTGGTGCAAGTGGATTGTTTTGTTGCTTCACATGTGTTGGACTACCTTGTATGTTTATAGAACGTAATTAGTATAATTAGTATAATTATATATGACCGATTATAATTATATCTTTATAATATAATGATGGATGCAAATTTAATGATATTATTTTTTTTAGCTAATGCGATTTTTTGGGGATTCTTTCCACATTCAGAACATTGTAAATTAGTAAGTAAATTAGGGATTAAAAAGTGCCCTCCGCATTGGATGCATGTTTATGTAATGGGATTAGGTTCTTTCCTTGTAGCATTGTATTTAAAACAAGGTAAAGCGGGATTATAAATTGAATTAGATTAATATTAATAATTTATATTAATATTAAAGTGAATGGAAAATTGGCCTAGACCATATTTGCCTTCAATGACAAGAGTTTGTTGTAAACTAATGAATACAGGACAAGTAAAACATTATGATATCGATAGTTATCAAACCATTACTCAAATGCTTTCGGTGATTAAACCCTTAATTAATATTAATTTTAATTTAAGTAATCATAGATTAAAATGTGAGAATGGTTGCATTTTATTAAATTCAGTTGATAAAATCAATAAAAAATTTAGTAGTAATTTCGTAATTCTCACAATTATTCCTGATTACATGTATTCTAAACCTGAATGTATATTTTATAATTCAAAGAGTAAGAGTGATAGAATATCATATTTAATTAAGCAAGATGCTATCAAAAAAATTCAACATTTTTATAGAAGTATTTTCAAAAAAGAATGTCCTTGTTGTTATGAATTATTCAATAATAATGTTAAATACTACAAGTGTAATCATTCTATATGTTCTAATTGTTTTAATGATTGGAATACACGCTGTGCAACGTGTCCTCTATGTCGTGAATCAGTTAAACAAGAATACGCAATTGAGATGATACAAAATTCTAACAGGATACAAAATTCTATAATCAATGACCATGAAAGTTTAGGATATATTTGGAATATATTGCGTGCGACACCTTCAAATACGATTGAAAGTACAACTAATATTAGTTCTGAAATATTTAGTAGTAGACGGCGGCAACTAAGACGTTCTATTACAGAATTACCTACTCTGTCTTATAATTATGGAGAATTCCGTGATTACTCCAGTGATGAAGAAAACGGAGATATATCACCTGATAGTACACCATTCTCACATTTAAATTAATATGAAGTAAATAATTTATTAATATTATCAACTTCCGGCTTATCGTCAGTAGGCATGAAAACTTTTTTTATCAAATCGTCGTCCCTAAAGCGTAATGTATAAGTTTGTTGCAATTTACTCCTGCCTATCCGCCCAAGTGCTTGAATTGTTTTTTCCTGCGTTAAATTGACAAGGTCTTTTCCAATATATCCATGACAGAATTGATAATTAGTTCCATAAATATAGTCTGTGGAGGCTATAATCATAAATAACTTTTGTTGTTCAGTAAGTTCTTTCATAATTTCTGTATAATTTTTATTTTCATGATTAGTAAACACTCCTATTCCCATCAAAAGTAGTAGTTTCCAAATATCAGATACATCGCTGAGCATCATTATTTTTTCAACCGTTTTACTTTGTATATCGGAAGTAAACATGTTAGATTTCAATTCATATCTCCACTTATCTGAATGGAATTTCTTATTAGGAATGAAATATTCCGGAAGTTCAACAGTTTTAATCATCCCACGTAAAACATTGATTTCCTTCGCCAAAAGTTTCATTGATTCACATATTCTATCGTCGCTGATTTTCTTTTCTTTCTCTTGATCTTTTTTAGTTCCATCATCATAGTTCTTTTCTAATTGTGTAATTTTTTTACTTAGATTGTTATTATAGTCTATATTTTTTTGAATGTCTTTGATTACATCAGGAGGGATTTTAGCTGTTTGTACGCAATATTTTGCTATTTTTATAACATCGTCAACCATATAAATAGTTGGACCATCAGTCAATGTATAAGAATCACTCGTTGTGATATTAATTGTGCTATTATAGATCGGTTTACGTTCAATTGTTTTGACGTCTTCAAATACTTCTTTTGATATATTATTGAGAAGATCTAAATACCATAATTTTATATTAGAGATTGTAACATCATTTACAGTTTCAAAGTAATTTTCGATAGAATATCGCTCTTTAATATATGAATTCTCTTTTAGAAATATTGAAAATTTAATTATAGATGTAATGTCCATATAACGCAACGTCGTTAAATTATCGCAACAATAATTTATAGTGTCTTGTAGTTCTTCGTAATTATTACATATATGATGCGGCAATTCTACCAAGTTATCTTTATTTAGGATTGGTATAGTTTTCTTATAATCATGACTTGTGATTGTAAATATGGATGTATATTCGTGAAACTTATTTTTAAAATCTTCAATACATTCATATATTTCAGTTTCATTTGGAAATGTTGCTGAAGATAAAACTACGTTTGGAATTACATTTATTTTCCAATTATTTTTAATAAACGAATGAAGTTCATGAGATTCATAGTCAAGACTGATGGTTGGCTCATCCCAATAAAGCACAATATTTTCAGGTTCATTAAAAGCCAACATATAGTTCATCGCAGAAGGATATGATTTAATATCTGAGATAATAATTTCTACTTTTTCGCCATATAAATTATCTACTTTTCTAATTGTTCCGTTTCGTTTGTCTCTCGTACAAGACGATACAGCAAAATAATGCAATTTAACATCCTCAATATCACTACAACCAAAACTAAAGGCTATTTTTTTGTTAATAGAAATTGCTGCTTTTGCGAGAGCTAGCCCAACGTGTCTCGCGGCACACACAAATATAACCTTATAATTTTCCGAAATACCTATGGGACTCATAGTTTTCCCAGTTCCTGTTGGCGCCTTATATAAAATTAGTTTAGGATTGGGATTTTTTATAATTGTAAACAATTCTTTCTGGTGATCATATAATTGTATATCTTGGTATTTATATATATACTCATTTTTTTCAATAATAGCGTCGGCATTTTCAACTAATTTTTCAATAGGAATATCACCTGCAAATAATTTTATAATATAATTCACATATTTTGAGAAATAGATATTAATATTACTTACATTTAAAGCTTTCAATTGCACCAATGTATAATAATAATACATTCTTTTTTGTTTAGATTTGAAAATATTTTTTATAATATCAAGCAAGACAAATTCAAATATCAGTTTTTTATTCTCAATCATTTTTTTACATGATTCAATCCTAATTTCATCTGCTTTCTTTAATTTCTTTTTAACCAGGTCTGATGTATGTGTATGTTTATAATCAATCTTATATTTTATAATTACAGCATCAATATGTTCTTTGATAAATTTATCATATAAATAACAGTGAAATTCGGTATTGTCTAGTTTCAAAATGGTCAATAAAGAAGATAGTTCGTTATATACTAAATTAATATTATGATATCCTTTTGTAATTAAATTTAATATATTCAATTCTTGTTTAGAAACAGGTATTTCAATACTGTTCCATTCTGTGTAAGATAATTTTGTTTGTGATAGGTCCATACTATTAATTTTACATAAATTAACTTTAATAAGAATTCATTCAATTTTTAATTAAAAGTTTATTAATATCGCTAATGAATTTATATTTAAGAATATCAAGTTCGTTACTAGTGGTTATAAATTCATCGTTACCATATATATCTTGCATCAACAACCATTCAAACATACCACCAGCATATATGAAAACATTTTTATGACGTAATTGTTGTCGTATTTGTTTATATTTTTTATAAATTGTTGAATCATTTGTATTATATCCATAAATGATAATAATTGATTTATCTTTAATGGCTTGCTCTACACTAGTAACCTCATTTTCAATAGATACAGTATTATAAATTAAACAATTCTGTTCTGTAGAAGGTAATGTATTTATAAGTATGTAATTTTTTTCAGTAGTTTTTTTTATATCTTCAAAACTGGCATATTGTATTACAGATTGTTCTAGTCCCATTTGTTTTAATTAATATTTAAATATTTAAATATTAATCAAATTTAACAATAATATTTACCGATTCTTTTTTTATACTTTTGACAGCATGAATGGATAATTCCTCTCGTTTTTTTCTTGTTTTTGTATCTTTACATAACCCTTTACTAATTCTAGATGTACTATTTCTACTGTTCATATCTTTTTCAATTGCATCATAATTATCTCGTATATAATTTAATATATTGTTTTCTATTGCCCATTTAAAGAAATTTAATTGACCAATCGTAGTTTGAATATGTGTGTTGCCATTATATGGTATAGTTATTCTATCCCATCTGCAAAACGGATCAAACCGTTTCTTAGAATAAGCTTTTAAATTTAGTTTATAACTGTCATAAACCTTTATTCGCTGAGATTCATCTAACGTATATACTACATATTTCTCTTTTGCGTAATTAGTTACAAACCAATCTACAATACGTAATGATATTTTTGATTCACCATTTATTACATTTAACATTTTATCTATTCTGTTATTTTGTTTATAAAATTCCTGTAGTTTTTTTAATAATAAATCATTCTGTGTGACATAACCAGACATTTAAAAGTTATTAATTTTAAGTTTTTAAGTATTGTTAATTAATTAACTTTTTTATATTTAATTTTTTTGTAAACATAAATTTATTCATATTTTGATTTCTTCGTTCAAGATTACATTTTAAACAACTAATTACAACATTATCAGTGTTATGTCCCATATTATTATCGATTCTATCCAATGTCCATTGATAATTCTCGCGTATATTTTTATAAATTAAAAAAATGTTTGAATTACAATATACGCATTTCATCTTAGACTCTACGAGTTTTTGTAATGTTTGGTCTAAAGATATGAAAAAAATTTCTCCATAAATATCATTTTTAATATCCTGCTGTTTATAACTATTTAATTTGTCATTGATATTTTTTTGTGTAATTTTATTATTTTGCGTTTCTATATTAAGATACAAATAATTCACCAATTCTATTTGTTTACTATGCGTAAACATGTGTTCGTCTAATTCTAATTTTTTAATTTCTTTTCTTGTGCCATCATATTGTTCTGGTAGTAATTTTTTTATAGTGCTATCACCTTGAATTACTATTTTTTTCATATAAATATATTATTTAAAATAAATTAAAGATTTAATAATGATAACTGCTAAATGAGTGAATTAGCAGTAGGAATTGATTTAGGAACTACGTATTCTTGTGTAGGCATTTGGCAAAATGATAGAGTTGAGATTATAGCAAATGATCAAGGCAATAGAACAACTCCTTCATATGTAGCTTATAATGATAGCGAACGATTGATCGGTGATGCTGCCAAAAATCAAGCAGCAATGAACCCTTCTAATACTATTTTTGATGCGAAACGTTTAATAGGTAGAAAGTTTTCAGATACTGTTATAAAAGATGATATAAAACTATGGCCTTTTACTGTAGAACCAGATAAAACAGATAAACCTTTAATTAAAGTTAACTATAAAAACGAACTAAAAACCTTTAGCGCAGAAGAGATTTCATCTGTTATTCTAACTAAGATGAAAGAAATAGCAGAAGCTTATTTAGGTCAGAAAGTAAATAATGCGGTTGTAACTGTTCCAGCATATTTTAATGATGCGCAGCGGCAAGCGACTAAAGATGCGGGTATAATAGCAGGATTGAATATATTAAGAATTATTAACGAACCTACAGCTGCGGCAATAGCGTATGGTTTAGATAAAAAAAGTGAAGAACACAATGTGTTAATTTTTGATTTAGGCGGTGGGACATTTGACGTTTCTTTATTAACGATTGATGAAGGAATATTCGAAGTTAAGGCTACCGCGGGTGATACACATTTAGGTGGAGAAGATTTTGATAATCGGATGGTAGAACATTTTAAACAAGAGTTTAAAAAGAAAAATCGTATGGATATTGGTAACAATCAGCGTGCATTAAGAAGACTGCGCACGGCGTGTGAACGAGCCAAGCGTACATTATCGTCTTCCACGCAGGCCCACATTGAGATAGACTCTTTACACGAAGGATTAGATTTTAATTCTACTATAACAAGAGCACGTTTTGAGGATATGAATATGGATTATTTTAGAAAATGTCTAAGTCCAGTTGAAAAGGTATTAAAAGATGCTGGAATGTCAAAAAGTCAAGTAGGAGAGGTTGTTTTGGTTGGTGGTTCCACGAGAATTCCAAAGATTCAAGATATGTTATCAGATTTTTTTAATGGGAAAGAATTATGTAAATCAATTAATCCAGACGAGGCGGTAGCATACGGTGCTACGGTTCAGGCCGCCATTTTAAGTGGTAACAACAAATCGGAAGCACTTAAAGATCTTCTTTTATTGGATGTAGCACCGCTTTCGTTAGGATTAGAGACTGCTGGCGGTATTATGACAACACTTATTGAGAGAAATCATTCTATACCTTGTAAAAAATCGCAAACATTTTCTACTTATGCTGATAATCAACCAGGCGTTCAGATTCAGGTTTTTGAAGGAGAACGTGCAATGACAAAGGATAATAATAAATTAGGTGAATTTATACTTGATGGTATTCCTCCTATGCCTCGCGGTCGTCCGCAAATTGAAGTTTCTTATGATATAGATAGTAATGGTATATTAAGTGTTGGTGCTGTTGAAAAAAGCACAGGTAAAGAACATAAGATACAAATTACAAATGATAAGGGTCGTTTAAGTGATGAGGAAATTGAACGAATGGTTAATGATGCTGAAAAATATAAAACCGAAGATGAAAACAATAAACTTAAGATAGAAGCTAGAAATAGTTATGAGAATCTAATATTTCAAACGAAGGGTATGTTATCCGACGATAGTATTCAAGATAAATTATCAGATGAAGACAAAGATTATATTAACGATGTTTGTAATCAAGGTATTACTTGGTTAGGTAGCAACACAGAGGTTGAAAGATCAGTTTATGAAGAAAAAGAAAAAGATTTTCAAACTAAAATATCAAGTATTATAGAAAAAATGCAAATGGGAGCAGGCGCAGGCATGCCAGGCGCAGGCATGCCAGGCGCAGGCATGCCAGGCGCAGGCATGCCAGGCGCAGGCATGCCAGGCGCAGGCATGCCAGGCGCAGGCATGCCAGGCGCAGGCATGCCAGGCGCAGCATCAAAAGAAATGGAAGAGGATGGTCCAAAAATTGAAGAAATAGATTAGTTAAAACAAGTTAAATTTAATTTAATAATTAATATATGACGGATGAATGTGTAGAACTTAAAAATATAAAATATAAAACTATGCTTTTAAGTCCTGAAAATGTTGATGTAGATTATAAAACAAAACTAAATTTATTAAATTTAGATGATATTATTAAACAAGATAAACTATATACAGAAAATTTGCCATGGAGTAAATTAAATAGAACAATTAAGTTATGTAAATTAGATGAATTTGTTGAAAAATATTCAAAAACAAATGACATGAATTGCAACGAGACAAATGAATTAATTGAATTATTGCACGAGTCATTAAATAAAAAACAATTGCAAAAAGCTAAAGACATTAGTTATGATAAAAATGATGGTTTAATTAAAAATATACCTAATTTGGTATTCAACAAAAATTCAAGAAAACATACACTCAAAAATGTTGAGAAAAAAACATCTGCTTTAAAATCGTTAGCACCCAAAAAAAGGCCTAAAACCGTTAAGAATAAAAGTGATAAAAGTGATAAAATAAAATAATAAATTGATAATGATTAAAGAGTATTAAATATATTAAATATCATGCGGCTCTATAATACAATATTGATTAATTTCATTTTAGATATTATAGTTAAACATTTTGAAGATAATTTAATTAATATTTATAAATATACATTTGAAAAGGATATGATATCAACTATTAAAAATTATTTTGATATAGATGA
>Ga0115562_1003538_pt1 | contig 10401 bp, 8 predicted proteins | sample COGITO_mtgs_1105_6_FD_87200 | JGI IMG/M metagenome (GOLD analysis project Ga0115562, IMG submission 87200) | Pelagic marine microbial communities from North Sea - COGITO_mtgs_110516 | ecosystem: Environmental > Aquatic > Marine > Epipelagic | place: Germany:Helgoland, sampling site Kabeltonne...
CGGATGGAAACGGGCGAACCTTTGGAATGGAGCGATGTCTTGGGCATTGTCTGGAATGAACGGACACGGCAATTGCCGTGGCTGGGTGCAATCATCGTCATTTATTTTCTGTTCTGGACGTTCCTTGCCCATATGATCTTTGCTCTCTTTATGGGGCTATCGACGATGACGAATGTCACGCAGAGCTTTGATGTGTTTCTGACACCCAACGGGATTGCGATGATTCTGGTGGAGCTTGGGGTAGGGGCAATCCTTGCTTTCTTGCTTTTCTCAATGACGGTCGTCAGCCTGCCTTTGGTGCTGCACCGCGAGGTGGATTTTGTCACCGCGATGCTGACCAGTATGAAGGTGGTGCGCGAAAACCTCTTCGTCATGCTGATCTGGGCTGTGATCATTGCGGTGCTGTCGCTCTTGGCGTTGCTGCCGTGGTTCTTGGGGCTGGTGGTCGTGCTGCCAATTCTGGGCCATGCCACATGGCATTTGTACCGGCGCGCGTTGGACTGACGCAAAAAAGGGCGCCCCGAGGGACGCCCTTTCTCTAAAACTGCTGTCGCGCTTACGCCTTTGGCTCGGCCGCTGTCGTTGGCATCTTCTTAGAGCCTGTCGCCAGCGGATCATCCTGACGCTGTACGGAACCTTCGAAGTGCGCGCCGCTTTCAATCGCGATCGTCTTGTGGATGATATCACCCTCAACACGCGCGGTTGATGTCAGGCGGACCTTGAGGCCACGCACGCGGCCGACGACGCGGCCATTGACGACAACGTCATCAGCAACAACTTCGCCCTTAACTGTGGCGCCTTCGCCAACTGTCAGCAGGTGCGCACGGATGTCACCTTCAACCTGACCTTCAACCTGGATGTCGCCAGTGGTCTTAAGGTTGCCGGTGATCAGTAGATCTGAAGACAGCACCGAAGGTGCTGGTTTTGCCTTTGGCGTTGCAGATGCCTTGAAATCGGAACCTGCGGGCTTGGCAGCCTCTGAGCCTTTTGGCGTGTCAGTTTCGGACGCTTTGGGTCCGGGTTCGTTGATTTTGGATTTAGAAAACATCTTGTCCAGCTCTTATATAAGTCATGGGGTTAACGGGGTTGCCGTTCACACGGACCTCGTAGTGAAGGTGGGGTCCAGTCGAACGACCAGAGTTACCCATAGCACCAATACGCTCGCCGCGCGAGACCCTTTGGCCAACACGTACATCCATAGAGTTAAGATGTGCGTAACGGGTCTCGATGCCGAAGTCGTGGCGGATCTTAATCAGACGACCATAGCCCGAAGACCAGCCGGCGTCTGTCACAACTCCGTCAGCGGTGGCATAAATCGGTGTGCCGATTGGACCGGCAAAATCAGTACCTGCATGTAAACGCCCCCAGCGTGGTCCAAAGCCAGAGGTATAACGAAAGTTCGCCTTCACCGGGATCGAGAAGGGCGCTTTTTCAGCGGCAATCCGGTAAAGGTTGATCTTGTCCATCGCGGTCAGGATGGCATTCGCGCGCAGGGCATCCGGGTCAGGGTCGCCACCGCGGGTCGAGAATTGGATCGGGGTCAGTGGCCCGCCGGTGCCAGAGTAACCACGGCGCACCTGATCAATCAGGTTGTCAGGATTCATGCCCGCGGCGCGGAACATTTCATCAAGCGGTTCAACCGACACTAACATTGCCTCTTCCAATTGACGGAAGATTTGATCGTTCCGTTCTTGAAGAAGGCGCAGTTCAAGCTGCATTTCTTGCGCTTGCTCGAATGCGAACTCGGCATCGGCTGCGATCTGGTCGCGCTCGGATGCCGTATCGGCAAGGGCTGATGCGAGCAAACCAACCGTGCCTGCCGCGTCATCGCTGATAGAGGCGGTGCCTGTGTCGACATTGTCTGCTGAAAGCGCTGCAACTTGGTCTCTGGCTTCTTCACGTGCGCGCATCGTCGTGCGCAATGTGGCTTGTACGACCTCCATGCCGGTTTCTAACTCGCGCCGTTTTTCTTCGGTGGTGAGCAGCTCGGACTGCATGATCGAGATTTGTTGCAGGGCAGAGTTAAAGCGTTCTTGTGCCGCCAATGCTTCCATCGCGCGGGCATCGCGTTCAGAGGAAAGGGCATTGAGCCGTTGTTCATAGGTCAGCTGGTCGCGCTGTGCCTGCGCCCGGAAATTACCAGCGCCAATGCTGTCCATCAGCAAGATGGCTGTCGCAATGATTGTCCACGCCACGACGATGATACTGCCCGTCCAGCCCAAAAGCTGCGTTTCCGATGTCAGTCGGATAAAGCGCGTTTCGGTATCAGAGCGCAGGAACAATCGTCTTTCGGGAAAGAACCGTTCCAGAATGCCATGGATGCGTGTTGTCAGTCGTGATCTCACGGTGCTGCTTTTCCTGTCCCATTTGCCTGTTACCGGCGCCCACCCGGTTCATTCCGATACCGTTTAAATGCCGAGGGGCCTGCCTGCAAGAAATTTGCGCAATTCTTGGGCAGTTACCACGTGTTTATTGAGGGCTGCGCGGGGAACTGCCTATTTGTCCGATGTCTTGACACGGGCGTGATCCGTTCCAGCGAGCGGCCAGTAGAAATCGGGCGGTATTCCGGCTTCGGCACGTTTTTCTTCGTTGAAGGGCGGTTTGAGGTTGCCGTGGAAATACTTTCGCACCAGATCGTGGAACACTCCGATAGGGTCGAGATCGTGGCGACCGCATAGGAAGTGGAACCACTTCGATCCATAGGCGACATGGTGCACCTCTTCGGCATAGATGACTTCCAACGCGTCCACTGCTTGGGTCAGTTTGGCCTGTTTGAAGATTTTGATCATGCCGGGTGTGACGTCCAAGCCTCGCGCCTCTAATACCATGGGGACGACGGCCAGCCGTCCCATCAGATCATCAGCCGTATCTTCGGCAGCACGCCACATGCCTGCGTGCGCGGGCAAGGCGCCATAGTGGCTGCCCATTGCTTCAAGGCAGTCGCACATCAGGTTGAAATGTTTAGATTCTTCGTCTGCCGCCTTAACCCAATCGTCATAGTATCCCATTGGGAGCTTGGTGTCTGAGAACCGAGCGATGATGTCCCAATGCAGGTCAACCGCATTGAGCTCAATATGGGCCACCGCGTGTAATAGAGCGATCTGCCCTTCCGGTGTCCCGGGCTTGCGATGCGGCACATCTCTCGGGCTCAGCAATTCGGGCATTGCGGGCCGCGACGGGCGCAAGGGTGGCTTGGCGGTGCCAACTTCAATCGTCTCGCCTGCCGCGCGCGCCGTTTGCCACTGTGCTGCGTATTTGCGTGAAAGGGTAGTTTTTTCGCGACCGTCGGCGGTGGTCAGCACCGCGACTGCCATCTCGGTAAGGGTCACAGCGCGCGAACGGCTTCAAGAACGGCATCGACGTGACCAGGCACGCGGACCTTGTGCCAAGCTTGCGCAATGTTGCCGTTAGCATCGATCAGATAGGTGGCACGTTCGATACCCATATAGGTTTTGCCATACATGCTTTTTTCGACCCAGGTACCGTAGCGTTCGCACACGTCGCCTTCCTCGTCAGACAGAAGCGCGATCTTGAGGTCGTGTTTGGCGACGAATTTATCATGCTTTTTGATGCTGTCTTTTGAGACACCAAGGATCACCGTGTCGAGTGCGGCGAATGCGTCAACGCTTTCGGTAAAACCGATGGCTTCTTTCGTGCAGCCCGGGGTGTCGTCCTTGGGATAGAAGTACAGCACGACTTTCTTGCCTGCGAAATCTGATAGGTTCACCATCTCGCCACCGTCACGGGGCAGGCTGATGTCGGGGGCTTTGTCGCCAACGGCGGGGAGTGTCATAGCGCTATCCTTCGTTCGAATTGATTTCTTGGTTTTGTTTTAGTCCGCAACAGGCAAAGATAAAGACCTAAGGCGCAAAAGCGCCAGCGAATGGGTGGTAATGACTAAAGAGACAGGCGAAACCGAAGAAAAGCCGGATCGTCCTAAAGGCATGCGCCCTTGGGTTTTCTGGCTACGCGCGGTCTTTGTCGTGTGTTTGATGCCGTTGGTGTTTGCCGCCGCCGCTGTGGTGATGATCATTGACCGTGACATTACTGCGCCCAGTTGGGTAACCGAACGTATTGAAGAACGCGCAGGTGTCGTGCTGCAGGGGGCGACGCTTGAGTTTGGCACGATCACTGTGCGTATCGGCTGGGATTTACATCCGACTGTGCGGCTTGTTGATACACGGCTCATTGATGCCGGTGGGCTGACGCTGACACGGGTGCCGATCGTTGAGGGGCTAATGTCGCCACGTGGTTTGATCTTGCAACAAGAAGTCCTGATGCAAGAGGTGCGCCTGATCGGGGCGCAAGTGAACTTGCGCCGTGCACGCGACGGGTCGGTGTCATTCGCGCTCTCGGCGGGGGGCAGCGACCTTGGTCAGGCGCGTTCACTGCCAGAACTGTTAGAGCAATTTGATCAGGTCTTTGAGCGCCCCGCATTGGAAGCCCTTGAAACGGTCCGCGCAGATGGGCTGATCGTGAATTTCGATGATGCGCGTGCAGGCCGCAGCTGGATTGTGGACGGCGGGTCAGTCGGGCTTGACCTGCGCGGCGGCAAGACGGCGATGCGTGGCAACTTTGCTTTGCTGTCGGGTGGGGCGAATGTCACGACGGTGAGCCTTAGCTATGAAAGCCCAAAGGGAAGCCGCGTGGCTGATTTTGGGCTGCGCCTTGATAACGTATTGGCGAAAGACATCGCGGCCCAGTCGCCCGCGCTGAGCTGGCTGCAGGGGGTTGATGCGCCGATGACAGCGGCGCTGCGCACGCAACTGGATGATGAAGGCGCTTTGGGGCCGTTGAATGCCACTTTGGAAATCGGGCAGGGTGTCTTGCAGCCAAACGCGGTGACCGACCCTATCGCGTTCGAGGACGCAAAAGCCTATTTTACCTATGACCCGGTGCGTGACAGCATCAGCTTTACAGAGCTGAGCCTGCAAACCGAGTGGGGTAGCTTGCGGGCGGACGGGAACGCCTTTTTGCGCGAGTTTCGTGACGGCTTGCCGCGAGCCCTTTTGGCGCAGTTTCAGTTCAGGGACGTGGCGCTTGATTTGCCTGGCTTCTTTGACGTGCCGCCGCAAATCCCGGAAGCAGCAGTCGACTTGCGGCTTAGGTTTGATCCGTTCTCGGTTGAGGTCGGTCAGGTCGTCATGATCGACGGCGAGACCCGCCTGACAGCGCAGGGGGCCGTCACCGCTACCGATGCGGGATGGCAGGTTGCCTTGGATGCCGGAATTGACGAGATCACCCCCGAGAGGGTTGTGGAATTCTGGCCTTTGTCGATGAAGCCGCGCACGCGCCAATGGGTTGCGCGGAATTTGACGGGTGGTCGCCTCTTAGACGTGAATGTGGGGTTCCGCGTGTATCCAGAACGCGGGCCGCAATTTGCATTGGGGTTTGAATTTGACAACAGCACGGTCAAATTTCTGCGCGACATCCCACCGATTACCCGCGCCAAAGGTGTGGCCAGTTTGGAGAACAACAGTTTTGTTGTAAGCCTCGACGCGGGCGTTGTCACAGCACCGCAAGGCGGCCCAATGCAATTGGCTGGAACAGATTTCACGATTGTCGATTTGAGGCTTAAACCCTCGCCAGCGGTGCTAAACCTGCGCGTCGACAGCACGCTGACTGCGGCACTTTCGGTCCTGAACCTGAAACCCTTTGAATATATGGATAAGGCTAATCTGCCGGTGACGATCGGCGATGGCCTTGCCCTGACCCAAGGCCAGGTTTCATGGCCGCTTGAGCCACGACCAGCGCCTGATAGTTTTGTGATTGATATGGCTTCAGAGCTGCGCAACGTGCGCAGTGACGTGCTTGTCCCAGGCCGAACATTTGTCGCGCCGCGTTTGCAGGTGACTGCCAGCAGGCGTGGTGTGAATATAGCGGGACCTGTCCGGCTGGGCCAAGTGGCCGCCGTCGGCGCATGGGATCAGCGATTTGGTGATCCGGCGCAACCCGGCAGTCAGGTTGTGGCCGATGTGGCGCTCTCGCAGGCGTTCTTGGATGAATTTGACATCGCGCTGCCGCCCGGAACGCTTCGCGGCAATGGGACGGGCCAGCTGGCGGTTTCCTTTCAGGAAAATGAGCCACCAGCGTTTCGTCTGACCTCGGATTTGCGCGGGCTCACGGTCGGCATACCTGCTTTGGGTTGGTCCAAGGCGCCTCAAACCACTGGTAACCTGCTGATTGCAGGTAGCTTGGGGGCGGTGCCTGTGATCGATGTGTTGGAAATCGGCGGCGGCGGGCTACAAGTCGCGGGACGCCTTGATCTGAATGCGGATGGTCAATTGGAAGCGGCGGAATTTTCGCAACTTCGCATCGGAAATTGGTTCAATGCGCCTCTGACTTTGCGTGGGCGTGGTCCGGGCCAGCCTTTCGGTGTGGAGATCAACGGCGGTTCGCTTGATCTGCGCAACGCGCAGTTCGGTGGTGGGCAGGATGCTGGCGGCCCGATGCGGATCGCGCTGGATCGGTTGCAGATCACCGAAGGTATCGCACTGACGAATTTCCAAGGTGATTTCCGCAGCCAGCAAGGATTTCGGGGCCAGTTCACAGGGCAATTGAACGGGGCTGCTAGTATCGCGGGTACTGTCGCGCCGCGTGATGGGCGCTCTGCGGTGCAGCTGCGCAGTGACGATGCAGGTGGCATTTTGCGCGCTACAGGTCTGATGGAGAATGCAATTGGCGGTAGCGCGGACCTGACGCTCTTGCCTGCGGGCGGGCCAGGGACATTTGATGGTACGCTGCGTGTCCGCAATATTCGCGTGCGTGATGCGCCTGCGATGGCGGCTCTTTTGGATGCGATCAGCGTTGTCGGTCTACTGCAGCAACTGGACGGGCAGGGCCTCGCCTTTGAAGAGGTTGATGCACGGTTCCGCCTCACCCCTGATCAACTGATCTTGTCCGAGGCAAGTGCGGTTGGTCCGGGACTTGGCATTTCGGTGGATGGCCTCTACACGCTCGCCAATAAACAGATTGATCTGCAGGGCGTCGTGTCTCCGTTTTATTTGGTAAACAGCATTGGTTCGTTCCTGACCCGAAGGGGTGAGGGGCTGATTGGGTTTAGTTACACCATTGGGGGCACATCGGATGCACCTCAGGTCGCGGTAAATCCGCTATCGGTGCTGACACCGGGGATGTTCCGCGAGATCTTTCGCAGGCCAGCACCGGATACTTCCCAATGAAGCTAAGTGACTTTGATTTTGATCTGCCCGAAGAGCTGATCGCGACGCGGCCAGCGCGCCCACGGTCTTCGGCGCGGTTGCTGTTGGCCCAAGGGAATGCGATTGAAGACCGGATCGTCAATCAGCTGCCCGATATTCTGCAGCCCGGTGACCGGTTGATCTTGAATGATACCAAAGTGATCCCCGCGCGTCTGTTTGGTTCGCGGCACCGGACTGGCGAGGCGGGCGAGACGTCTGCCAAGATGGATGTGACGCTGCTGGAACCGCGCGCCGATGGCGCATGGTCTGCTTTGATCAAGCCGCTCAAGAAAGTTCGCGATGGCGAAGTGATCGTTTTTTCTGATGATCTGATAGCCGAGGTTGTCGGGCGCGGTGATGGGCAGGGCTATTTGCAGTTTAACCTGAAGGGCGATGATTTTGATGCGGCATTGAATGCGGTCGGCGCGATGCCTTTACCACCTTATATCGCAGGCAAACGCCCTGCGGATGAGGCGGACAAGCACGACTACCAAACCTATTGGGCGCGCAATAGCGGTGCTGTGGCCGCACCAACGGCATCGTTGCATTTTGATGGTCCGCTGCTGGATGCGCTGGCCGCACGCTGTGTGCAGTTTACCCATGTGACCTTGCACGTAGGGGCAGGCACTTTTCTGCCAGTGAAGGTAGATGATGTGCGCGATCATAAAATGCACGCCGAATGGGGCGAGGTCACAGCACAAGCCGCCGCTGAGATGAATGCGACAAAGGCGGCGGGCCACCGTGTCATTCCGGTGGGCACAACAGCATTGCGGCTGATCGAGAGTGCCGCAAAGGATGGTCAGATGCAGCCTTGGACTGGACCCACAGATATCTTTATCACGCCGGGGTTCCGCTTTGCGATGGCTGACGGGCTCATGACGAATTTCCATCTGCCCAAATCGACATTGATGATGCTGGTGTCGGCCCTGATGGGCACGGACACAATCCGCACGATTTATGACCATGCGATAGCTGAAAAATATCGCTTTTTTTCCTATGGTGACAGCTCGCTTCTGCTGCCCGATCATTAAGACGCAAACGCGCGAGACGTTGTCGCGAACGTGTGATGAACTTGGGCTAGAATCGTGACATTGCACGGTTCTATTCAGCCGAAAGGGCGCACGATGTTCCAGGTATTCACCGGCTCTTGGGCCCTTTTTGTTGGCATGTTTATGCTGATGGTCGGCAACGGCTTGCAAGGCACTCTTCTGGGCTTGCGCGGAGAGGCCGAGGGCTTTAGCACGCTGGCGCTTTCGATCGTGATGTCGGCCTATTTCTTAGGCTTTTTGTTCAGTTCACGCTTCACGCCGGAATTGATCCGCAGGGTCGGCCATGTGCGCGTCTTCGCAGCGCTTGGGTCTATGATCTCGGCGGTTCTCATCGCCTATCCCGTGTTGGTCGAGCCTTGGGCTTGGGCCATTGGCAGGGTCATCATCGGTTTTTGCTTTTGTGGCGTTTACATCACCGCAGAAAGCTGGCTGAACGATGCGTCAAGCAACGAGAACCGTGGTAAGTCGCTGTCGCTTTATATGATCGTGCAGATGGCGGGCATCGTTGTGGCGCAGTGGATTGTAAGCCGGGGCGACGTTTCGGGATACGTCTTGTTCATTGTCCCGTCGATCCTTGTGTCGCTCGCGTTTGCGCCTGTCTTGTTGTCAGTCCGTCCAATGCCTGCGTTCGAGACAACCAAACCAATGAACGTCAAGGATTTGATCAAGACCTCGCCTTTGGCCTGTTTCGGAATGTTCATGCTGGGCGGCGTCTTTGCGGCGCAATTCGGTATGTCGGCAGTTTATGCGAGCAGGGTCGGATTGACCGTAGGCGAGGTGTCTTTCTTTGTCTCGGCAATCTACGTTTCGGCCTTGGTCCTGCAATATCCGATTGGCTGGTTGTCTGACCGCATGGACAGGCGGGTCTTGATCATCTGGATTTCACTCGTTGGCGGCTTTGGATCGCTGATCGCGTTCTTTGTACCGGGCAGCTTTTACCTGATCATCCTCAGCGGTGCGATTGTCGGTGGCACGTCCAATCCGCTTTACGCGCTGTTGATCGCCTACACCAACGACTACCTGCAGAAAGAGGACATGGCGGCTGCGTCGGGGGGGTTGTTGTTTATCAACGGCCTTGGCGCGATTGCCGGACCACTGATAGTTGGTGTGATGATGGATGTGATCGGCAATAACGGATTTTGGTTGTTCACTGCGACCTTGATGCTGCTAGTTGGCTTCTACGGCCTTTACCGTTCGACACAGCGCAGCAGAAGCAACATGGAAACAGAGACGGTGCCATATGCCCCTGTTTCGGCGGCTTCGACACCAATTGCGGCGGAGGTCGCTCAGGAAGTTTACATCGAAGAAGAGACCGCAATGGAAGAAGAGGCCGCCCATCCCTGATGCTTGTGGATCACCACAAGTGTCACTTCGCAAGATCAAGTGATCGCCAAGGCCAGTAAACACTTGTCAGGGCAGGCTTTCTCTGTTTGCAATTGAGACATAGAAGAAACCATCAAGGAGCGGTGCTGTGGTAACCCCCGACGAGGTATTGGCGTTTTGGCTGGATGAATGTTCGCCAGCGGATTGGTACAAGTCCGATCCCGCGCTTGATGCAGAGATTACGCGTAGATTTGGGGACGTCTATCAGGAGGCAATGGACGGGGCGCTTGGGCTTTGGTTGACGCATCCTTCGGGGACGTTGGCCTATATTATTCTGACCGATCAGTTTCCCCGCAATATGTTTCGCGACAGCGGCAAGGCCTTTGCCACAGATCACATCGCGCGCGCCGCGGCCAAGATGGCGATTGACCGCAAATGGGACCTTAAGATTGATGAACCCGCACGGCAGTTCTTCTACCTGCCATTAATGCATGCAGAGAACCTTTGCGATCAAGATCGGGCTGTGCGGTTGATCCACACCCGCATGCCGGAACACGGTGAAAGCAATCGCGATCATGCTTGTGCGCATCGTGCTGTGATCCGCGACTTTGGCCGTTTTCCTTACCGCAACGCCGCTTTGGGGCGCAAAACAACAGCAGCTGAACAGGCGTTTTTGGATGCGGGTGGCTATGGTGCGGCAATTCGTGCACAGCAATCGGCCGTAAAATAAGGGCTCTTGCGTCAATCGGGTAGCTGATATGACCTAAGGTCACTAGAGGTTGCTGCAAAAGTAGTTTAGTGTTCAACTAAATTTGGAATTGGAGGGCCAC